>Ga0180431_10000528_pt1 | contig 55355 bp, 86 predicted proteins | sample SS_ome_11_FD_132459 | JGI IMG/M metagenome (GOLD analysis project Ga0180431, IMG submission 132459) | Hypersaline lake sediment archaeal communities from the Salton Sea, California, USA - SS_1_MS_1 metaG | ecosystem: Environmental > Aquatic > Non-marine Saline and Alkaline > Hypersaline >... | reverse complement strand
GAAAAGAAGATGCAGAAGGCAAAAGAAAAATCATCCTCTGTTCTTGAAAATGCACGGAAGAGAAGAAAGAAGTCAGCCAAGATCCAGAATCTTGCTCCACATATAGACTTTCTGCCAATGGAAAGTGGGATTATCATTTCCAAATTAGATTACATTCTCACTGAGGAGGTGGAGGATGCCTATGTCTTTGAGAAGACGAAGTTAGCTAAACAGAAGAAGGTGGAGAATGCTAAATATAATATAAAAAATCGCATTAAATCAAAGTTACAGACAAAAATAGGAGAGTAAAAGGATGACAAAATGTTTTTACCATATAGATAATGATGGGAAGTGTGCAGGTGCGATTGTAAAATCTGTCTATACAGATGCAAAGTGCATCCCTATTGATTATGACATACCTTTCCCTCTGGATAGTATAGAACTAAACGAATGGGTATTCATTGTGGATTTTAGCATCGAGCCAGAGAGTATGAAGAAACTGTTGAAAGTTACTTCTCATGTCTGCTGGATAGATCACCATATCTCCTCCATCGAGAAGTATGCTGGATTCAAGCAAGAAATTGATGGAATACGGGAAGTAGGTAAATCGGGATGTCTTCTTACCTGGGAATGGTTCTATCCCCATGAACCACCATCTATAGCTGTTCAACTTATCAATGACTGGGACATTTGGGCTAATAAAATGCAACCTCAGACAGACTGGTTTGGTCTTGGGTTGGGTATGTTAGACAATCACCCCAAAAGTAGCATATGGCCTGATCTTCTGCACAACAGAGACCCTCTGCCAGTTGAAAATATATGTGCAGATGGTAAGATTATCAAGGAGTACCAGGATAAACAAAATGAATCTTTCATGAAAAACTATGGTTATGCTACTGAATTTATGGGTTATACCTGCTTTGTTGCTAACTTACCCAAACCATCCAGCAAAGCCTTTACATCAATAGCAGACAAGTATGATGTTTTCATAGGGTATGTTCATAAGGGGGATGTATATGTCTTCTCAATCTACACTGATAATCCTGACATTGATGTAAGGAAGATAGCAGAAGCACATAGTGGTGGAGGTCATAAGGGAGCAGCTGGATGGCATAGCCCTACAATCCCGTTCACCCCAATTGATGGTGAAGATATAGATTCCAAACTGGAGGAAGCATACAATGTTCAATGAATTATCATACCCTAAAGAAATAGATGTAGCACCAGCCTTATTAGAAAGGTATTCTCAAATGCCTCTTCGAATGGAGATCGTTCCAGAGCCAGCATGGTATTTTAACCTTCGAAAGATGTTTACTGCCACAACCTGGGGATTAGTTCGGAATAGAGCGTATGGGCGATATTGGTATACCTGTCCATTTTGCAGAAAAGAACATTGGAATCTTGAGAAAGAAGAACAAGATATTCTAAAACCTGTTGGGGGTGGACTTCATGCTCATGAAATATGGTCTTACGATGATGAAACACATACTCAGAGATGTGATGGAATAGTAGCTCTCTGCCCTACTTGTCACTCTATCAAGCATATGGTTCTCACACAGAAGAGGGCACAAGAAGGTGCTGTGAAGATGTCAGAAGTTATTTCACACTTCTGCACAGTTAATCAATGCTTACAACAAGACTTTGAAGATATTCTAGAATTTGAGATGCAAGTTTTTCATTTCAGAGGGAAGTTCAAATGGACTTGTGATATTCAAGATTACATGGAATATGTTGGACCTAAAGCAGCTCCGTTTATAGCCTCTGAGATGCTTGTTGGTAATCTGGAATTGTTACCGACAAAAGTTCTAAATGAAGTTGCAAAGTGTCTGGAAGAGATCGAAGCAGGAACATTTAAACTGCCGGAATAAGGGGATGATTAAATGGACATATATCAAATTGTAGAAGCAATTATCGACAAAGTTGGGATGGAAGATAGAGAGGTCAAAGAAGTCTTAGAGGTTATATGTAACAACTACGACGCTGCTTTTCTAAGCTGGATACGGGAAAATGTAACTGTTCAAACATATAATACTATGGGAGAATCTATTGAAACTATAGATTGGAAGTGAACGGTGATTTAGATGACAGCAGATACTATTAGAGAAGAGATAGAAACTGAACTCTCTAAATTCATGGAACAATATGCTATTGCTCCAAATCGCATATTCCTAACTCCAGATGCATATAATGATGTGATTCAACATATATCATATCTAAACCAGCATATATATACACTTATATATAATGATAAGGGAGAACCTGTTAAATATGGCGGAATTAAAATACAATTACATGAAAATAGTAGTGTATGTTTGAAAAGGGTGATAGTATGCCTGATAGCAGAGTGAAGAAAGTTAGGTTAAACTTACTTAAACGCATACGCAAGAAAGCGAAGATAAATCAACCATATCCCCCAATTCCAGATGGTCTTTGCTTTATAGATGGTGGGCCATGTGTAGATAGGATGGCATATACCAATTGCGAAAACTGTTCCTGTGGAAAGAATTTGCAGAAGATTAAGGAGAAAAGGCAGAAAGTTGTATTTCCAAAAGCGATGGGAAAATTAAAGATACCCTATAATTTCTATACCCCTTGCACTGAATTTCCAACAGAAAGGCCAGATGGAGGCAAACTTCAGGAAGGAGATAGATGTATGATTGTAGATATGGATGATCCTCTAAGTGGGAAGATATATTTCTACACTGGTAAGAGATGGATATTATTTGCATGTAAAAATCCTAAAGATAACGGTGATTGAGATGGATACATATGGGATTGTAACGGATGAAAATGAATTAGAAGCTATCATTAGAAGTATAGAATCTTCAAATCAAATAGTATTTATTTCCAGTAAACTTATGCCTGGTTATTATTATTGGAATACAACAGGTAGTGAACACTCTCATGATTTCCCAACAATATATTTCAAAAAAGAGCTATATGAGAAGATAAAGAAGATTAGAGAGAAGAGGGAAACAGAGGTGTGATTAAGATGAAGCTACAGAAACATGCCGATGAAGATTGTAAGGAATCAGAGTCCCCACAGAGCGAAGAGAAAGGAAAAGTGATATTATGGTTAGAAAAGTATCTTCAGGGAAAGGTGAGTGAATGGAAATACTAACATATGCAATGAAAGATGTTCTGATTATTCTGCATAGATGTGGGATTTCGCTATATGGGGCAAAGTGTCATGTCTGTGGGAAGAAGATATACTGGAGAAAGTTGGGTGGCGTTTGGAAAGGGAAAGATGGTCCCGTTTTCCTCTGTGATGATGCAAGTTGCATATTACTTGGGCTCTTAGAAAAAGATGAGATGTTAGTCATCATTAATACACCAAAACGGAAAAATAAGTTTTGGGATGCTTGGAAAGATAGCAGACAGCGGGATGGTGGTTCATCGTGATCCAGCCATATCCACCCATTAACGGTGTTAAGTCCCTGTATAAATGCTGTAGAGGTGTCTACTATTCAATGGGAAAAACGCCTTTCCGTGACCTCCCTACTTTACACACTAAAACACCATTCTATAGCGAAACTTCTCTTCTACTTCTAAGCATCCTGGGGGTATAAGATGGACGACCAGGTAACAACGGATATTGAACGTCTTCTACGAAAGAAGGGTTATAAACAGGGAAGAGTGAAAACATATCTATGGTGGCGGATAGTGTACATAGATGATGAGGAGTTTAGGGTATTCCAGGATCTAAAGAAGATGGATTGTTATATGTATAAGTCTGGGCATCAAGGCCCTTCCTGTCATCCACCAGATGAAGACATTACATTGATGGGTCAATTTAAAGCACTGACTGATACAAAGCAGATGAGGTTGATATGATGGAAGAGTATAAAACAGTGAAAGAGATGGAAGAAAAAAATCCTTTACATGATGGAGATTATGACTTACTGATAAGTCTAATTGATAGGAAGATTGCTTCAAATTCTTTTATAACAATAACAGAAACCAGATGTGAGCCATTCCATATATACTGGGGTAAAAGCCACATATTAATAAAATACCATTATCGTATTATAATAATATGCTTGTGATTCGGAAGGGAGATCCTTATGACTCAGAAGAAAATGAATGATGGAACAGAGAAGGTTAAAGAGTGTCTCTGCTGTGGAACTCTGATGATAAAGTCTGGTATGTGCATTTGGCATTGTCCTAACTGTGGATGGGAAGATAGGGATTGCAGCATAGGAGATGGGGGTCAGGTAGATGGGTAATCGGTTGATAGATGTAATAGTATATCCACTATTCGTTATCTTCCTAATTCTCATCTGTATACCTATCTACTTGCTATATATGCTTAAAGCCATTCTGGAAAGGATATGGAAGGGTCACAAATGAATACATGTCCAGTTTGTGGAAGAAAGTTGCAAGAATGTGATGAGAAGAGTCATAGTTCTGGCCTACAGATGCAAAGATGGGCAGTGGAAAAGAGAAAAGAAAGAGACTCTTTACTAAATGTCAGAAATGCATTACAACATTCGGGGTGGATAGATGGTTAAGCTACATGGGAAGGAATTCAAGTTAGCAGACTTGCCACAGATATGCTCATGCGGTAACTGGAATTGCCCTAATTCATATAAAGGCAAACCAGGTATAATAGAAAAACTGGAGAAGGCAAAGGAGGAAGGGGATGCCAATAATTCGAAGATGTGCTAAATGCAGGAAGATACGAATTAGGGTTGTGCGTATGGGGGGTAAGTGTGGACTACCACCTGAAGCAAAAGCTTTTCTACGTAAACAATCAAAGATGATAATGAAATATGGAATATGCAATTGTCAAAAGAAGGAGGAAGAGAGATGACACTTGACTCACTATTCGTAGAAGTTGATGAGTTCCAGGACGCATTCTTTCCAAACTATAAGGATGCTGAGTTAGTATACTATACAAACGCTTTAGCAGGTGAAGTTGGAGAACTATGTAATCTGGCAAAGAAAAGGGCTGGAGGAGGTTGTTCGAATCCTACAATTGAGATCAGAGAAGAACTGCTGGATGAATTATCTGATATAATGATATATTCCCTGTTATTATATCGCTACTTTGACATTAGTCCTTTAGAAGCTACAAATAGAATCAGGGTTAAAATGGAATCCAATGCCCTTCGATTGAAAGAGAAACGTAACCAGGGTATAGCTTATAGAAACTGGAGGGTTAACCTGCAAAAGAAAGTTCAGAAACAGAATGCGATGAAGGCGAAGAAGAAAAGCAACATAAAAGTTGAACATATAGTATGGGAAACTGCAAAACAGAAAAGAAGAAAACAGAAGATTCAGAAAGAAAAGGAGGCAAAAAAATGGGAAACAGATGGAAAGGCCGTTATAAAGGTCGCTCTTCAGCCAGGTCAGCAAAAAAAGCAGGGTATGATTTCGAAGATGAAACAATCAAAGCATTCTCATGGTTAAGTCTGCAATACCCTTTATTCTTCCACAAAGAAGCAGATACACACGCCTTACGGACAGTCATCAGGCAGATCAAAGGAGCATTCTATGACCTTCCTCCATCTATCCAAGATAACTTCCAATATGCACTATATGCTTTCAACCGGATGACATTACCAAAACAACCAGGTGACATGTGGCTTGTAGTTAATGGTATTGGTGGGATGTTAGAATTAAAGAGTAAATCAGCATCTACTCCTTTAATGTTATCTACGATGATTCAGCCACACCAATTTCAATATGCTACCAAAATAGAAGTAAACGGTGGGGGATTCTACTACTTCCTCATCTGCAATCGTCTTAAACCTGATTCACATTATGTTATAGCTCTGACAAGGAGTGAAGTTAGGGATATTTTCATCGCAGAAGCTGAGATGAAAAAGAGAAAAGGATGGTCAAGAAGCGGATGGAGCTGGGATGAGTTAGCATCCTTTACCCATCTGCCAGTTATGGTTGCCAACAACAGACGCTACTGGAAAGAAGATCATTTCACAAAATGGGATTATACCCCCCTCATACTTGATATACTGAAGATATATGGAAAGGAGGTGAAAGAATGCCAAGGCCAAGAATCATATGTAAAAGTTCGGAATGCGTTCATCCAGAACGAAACTTCTGTATAAGCCAAGAAGAACACCCAGTTGTATGTGACTGTTTAGTAATCACAAAACCAAGGAATAAAAACAGTTTCTCATAGAGCTACATCAGGCAGATTACGCAGGAGCAGTTCCGTCCGTATGCTTCCACTTCTATTCACCCTTCGGCCATACACGATGGAATTGCCCTGCAACTCCTCTTCATCTGAGTTGAAATCTATCAGACTTAATAACGGTATCTGATGTAATCCATGTAAGGTTACTGTTATACTTCTACCTATGTTAGCGAAGCGAATCAGCTCAGGTGACTTTTCATAAGATGATTTATACCCTCCACCATCTCCATCCTGGATATTCTTCATAACTCTAAAATGCTTATGAACATAATCTGCATTGTCCACACGTCTGAACCATGTATCAGAATCTCCTATCAGCACAGATGTTAACATTGTATTAGATTTCTCTGAATCAATGTTCAACAATTGACTTCCTTCTATTGTATAAATAGGGGAATCTGTGATCTTTGGTTCTCTACGCAGACTCATAAGTGGTTTATAGTTACCTTCTCTGGGTGTTGTGAGTAGATGGAAAAAGCGTGGATTGAAGGGGTCAAGATTGTCAAACATCTTCTTTCGCATTTTAATGCAAATGCTCTTACACGTGTCATTTGCACTTGACACTTCTGCTAATCCAGATGAAACATAAAATCCAGCAAAATCCATATACGGAACACCAGACTGTCGCTCAACCTGTTTATTTAAGAGGGACATAGCAGATACTATATTTAAACCATTCAATCCCTTATGCTGATTAAATGTGCGATTCCATAAATCATAATACCCTACAACTGGAATCTCCATACCTGATTCAATGCCAATCACAGACCTCTGGAAATCTGGTGGAACATATCCTTCGAAATCAGGTCTGTTAAAAACCCCTCCATCGGGTGATTTTATATAGATTTTCATCTGCATACCAGGGAAAATTGCCCTCTCTGCCCATCTACGTGCATTTCCAACTGAGAGTGTAGCCACACCTGCACCATTTACTTGTTCTTCTATGTCAAAGTCAGATACAGAAAGCTTGTCTGTTATATCATCCCAACTGTTTTCCCATGGAAAGCGTCTATAGATTATAGCATTAGACATACATTAACCCCCTATTCTACAATAGTGAAATCTGCATTCCAATGTCTCTTCTCCAAGTCACTCCAATCTCTATCTCGACTGAAGTTTCCCATAAGCATATACTTTTCTTCACCTTCTATCTCAAATTTGAAGGCAGTTTGATGATTTTCACCATACAAAAGAGTTACAAGATCATCTGGTAATTCCTGAAATGCTACTGGAAGTGTATTTCTCCATACATTTACCTTAGCGATGGGGTGGGTGGCATGTCTTGTAGAAGCCAGACCAGATAAGCGTATCTTTCTGACCGATTTAGTAACACTATCAAATGTCTTCTCATCACCTGCTATATTTTCATCCGCTTGAACATCTCTTCCCCCAATGATTCCCTCTGTAAGAACAAAATTTGAGAAGTCTGTGATGTTTATGATATCAGAGATATAACCTGATACAATTTCATCAACTACTTCGATAGTCATACTAACAATTGGGGAATATTGTAAGTTATCATTTCGAACCCGTAATTCTACTAATACTGGTCCTGCTGCTGATACAAATAAATCAATGTATGGTACATTTTTTAGCCACCATCCACCACCGTTAAACTGAAATTCATATCTGGCATTTCCTTGCCCTAACACTTGTGTCTGGTCAAAGAGATATGATTCCATCCCCCATACTCTAAATGTCTCACCTGTTTTCACAAGTAACTTCTCAGCAGAGATTGAGGCAATGGGGGGAATGTCACCGATTGTATGATCATATTCATTGGCTACCCAATCAGAGATAAAACCATCTTCACTCTCAAATGCCATAGAGAAGGCAACATCCCCCGACTTTGTGTAGAGGTATTCGGGACATTTATATACCTGGGTTCTGGCAGGGAAATTATGACCTGTGGAAGATGTAAATGTTAACAGATTACCTTCTATGGATGCGATTATCTTTAGGTATGGTTTTAATCCATCCATAATCACAACCCTATCTCCTACCTTGAGGAAGGATGTCTCTGAAACCGATAAGATCCCTCCTGGATCATCTTGAAATTCAACATCCATCTCGAAGATTTCATCTGTGTAACCTTTACCCTCATCATCAAAGAGGAAGTGAACCCCTGTAATCTGCCTTCTAATCACCCATATGAAGGTATTGAAGTCAAAGAAAGCATCCAACCAATCTACATAGATGACATATGCTCCTGTTCCTATTTGCTGGAAATCAACTGAAGATGCCCTTTCACTGTAGTTTCCACGCATGAACACCAGATCCATACCTCCAACATAGTCTACCATATTAGGTGGAACTTTGAAAACAACAATCTTCTTCCAACCTTTAGTATCCAGGGTTAAGTTATTCTGTTTAGCATAATGCGTAGTGTTTGCTTGATTATACAAACCTGCCCCCACATCAAGATCATAAAATCCCCATGTTGTAGGGCCTACACCAGTCACTTCTGCAACTTTTCCATCCTGACCTGCCCATGCTCCACCAGATCCAACATTGACATAATAAAAGTCTCCTAAAACTTCTCCCCCAGGTGGTGCAGTTAGATTAACATCCTTACAGCTATATTCAACATAGGTCTGACAATTATCGGGTGTCTGAAAACTATCTATACCTGCCCCTACAGGATACAATTTATCATTAATATCATTGTTGATTAGCTTACCTCCAGACAGAGTTGGACGTAGATTAGTAGTAGCATCTACATATTTATACAATTCAGGCCCAAGATTTCGAACTGCTTCTAAGAATGGCCTATATCCCAAAACAGGATTCGAGAAGAGCTTAATCGTTGCTACCTGTCTGGTATCACCACCTATAAGGGTTTGGATTCTAAAGTGAACTCTGTTATATTCTCCAATAGCCATACCTGGATAATACCCCATAGGTATCCAAAGATTAGCTTTGTCTAACCCCTGATTGTCTGATGAAACACCAAGCTGAACAGATAGAGGATTTTCCATGAGGCATGATCCAAGCCTATATGCCAAAAAATCAGTATCTTCAGATGGTGACCAAGAGAAATTTGCAATCGCTCTATCTTCTGTAGGTTCAAGAGTAAGTTCCCCTGCCATATCATATGCAGTATTTGCATCTTCTGCAAATTTCCATAGAACTGCAAGAAGTGGGCCTGATTTGTTGGAAGGTGTTACAAAATCTCCCCCTAACCCATCTATAGTTACAGGACCACCTTCTGCCCAAAGGGTATCATCAAAATTATCTGTTATATCTCCAGGATTAGGGAAGGTCCCTGTCCGTATATACCCTGGCCCCCATATCTCTAAAAACAGTGACTCTGCCACACCCCCCATAAGAGTTTCATCTGCCATATCATACATATGCCAAAGAAGGAATTCATGTTCATCTCCTGCTGCCCAATTGTCAGCATAACACATAGGAGAGAAGTTTAAAGCCCACCATTTATCGCTAGTATTATACCCATTACAGAGAGCGTAATCATATGGGGAAATCTCTGTTATGGAAGAAACTCCTGTTCCACCCAATGGATATTTAGCATCTACATGAAATGTAGGGAGTGGCTGTTTAACTTTCCATTTGTTAGATGTTTTACCATCTAAGTTCATACCAAATCCGAGTTCAGAGTAGAATTTATCCAAAGGAATCGAATCTGTTGGAGGGGTTTTCCCTTCTATATCTGTATCATATTCTGCAAACTTAGCATCATTCCCAAATTTGAATCCAGAATACTTCCCAACCATAATAGATGGATTAAATGCATTGTCTATAACTGCTGTAGAAGAATCATATGGTAGAAAAAGAATAACTTGTCGAGGATACATCCCTTTATGTGGGGCATCTGGGATTTTGAATTTTATAGCTATTCGGCTTCTTTGTGGGCCACCCCAAGGTGAAGATGCAGCAGGGGTCATACCTAATCTATGGATGGGATCGTAAACAGGCTTACCAAACAGATCCCCATTATCATGATAAAGCTGAAATGTTGCCATATGCATCTTAAAGATTTCAGACTTTGTATCCGCATCTGTTGAAGGTCCAATCATTCGCCAATCTTTTGATGCCAGGTAAAATCTAATAACTTCATCATCTGCTAAATCACTCATATACCTTCCTCCACAAATACCTGTCTTTTAACTGCTCTATTCGTATTCTTCCATAACGTTGCAGGTCTATCTGCTCCAACGTTGAAATAAGCATTCTCTATCAGTGCCCCACCTCCACCTCCTCCACCCATTCCCATATACCGCCTTCCAGATGGGGAGCTTAATGGTATAACTGCCTCTGGCCCTAATTCGCCAATTGTAGTCTGTGTTCTCCCAACCGCTATACCCCCCTTCCAAAGACCATACCCACCACTAAGCATTTGTGCAAGAGAAGCAGCTGCGAAGAGAGCAACACCAAGACCTATGATGATGGCTGCCCATCCTACTGGCCCTTTCATAGCCAAAAGCAGAGCCTGAGCTTTGGCTGCTATTAATGTCCGAAATGCGTACACTAACATTGCAGAACCCAATCCAGCCAGGACCGCACGTAAAACAGGCGACTTTGTTATAAATACACCAAAGATAGCAGCCAATGCACCCATAGCAGCTACTACGGATAATATGCTAATCTGCAATCCATGAAATGATATAGATAAGACTGTATTGGCACTCCCTATTCTGGATGCATTTAGAACAGACTGGGTTCTTGCAATCTTACTCATCATGATATAAAACTGATATGAAGATGCTGCAAAGTTAACAACAGATGCTACCATCTGCAGAGGTGCAACTATTTTAACAATCTTTTCGTTAGTCTCATCTGAAAAAATACCTGCTCGCTGAAGATTCCATGACAACCCAAGAAGAGACATATTAATACCCAACACAGCCATATTGGCCATATGGATGTTACGTGTTAACATCCGTGTAGAGGTAGAATATTGCTCCTGGACAGGCGTAGCATTTTGATATTGTATCTGCTGTTTTTTATCTAAATCAATAGCCTCTCGTCTGCCATTATTGTAAACATTAATACCTTCGGTTATAGAGCGAACCTTCTGAGTTCCTATTTCTTGAACTTCGAATCTGATTATTTCCCTATGGGTTACAACATTTCCTTGGCCTGGCATACTATCACGCTACTTATGATTCTGGAGGATCAGGGATTTTAGATTTCATTAACTTACCAGTCTCAGATGCTATTATCGAAAGTAATTTATAATCTCCTACATCCATTTCATATAGTGCATACGGGAGGGGACATAATCCTTTCTCTATCCAGGAATATAAATCAAATATTCCTTGTATTCGGATGTCAAAGAATCTGCATCCAAAGCAATCTATTTCGGGAGAGTTATCTGCACACCGTATGCACTGGTGGATTTTTTTCTATGTATCGCCCCCGAAGCATATTCATCTTTGAAGGTCATTAATCTTGCAATTATTTCATCTGGGTGAATAGGTTCTGTGTCACCTTCAAACAGTCGTGATGCATCTTCCAGAATGGAAACTGGTTCATCCAATCCATAGAACTGAAACTCATCTACAATCTGAGCAAGTTTTGTGAAGATAGTATCATCCATATATATCCAGAATCCAATAGACATAAGCTGTTTCTTTATTTGCCCATTCTTTTCCACTATCGGTTCATCATTTTCATCCACTTCTGGAACAAAAACAGTCAGAGAGAGTTTCTCAGCTGCAGCATAATATGATACAAACAGCTCAATCTCTCTACCATCTATATCATACGTGGCTCGTTTTCTGGATTCTTCTTCCATGCTTAAAACTTCCTGCTCAATCGCTTTCGATTCTTCAAGAAATTCCTTCCGGTTTATCTTCTTTTCATCAAAAGCAGCCTGTGCTTCTGCTTTCTTTTTCAATAAACCCATCATTCGACTGCTATTGAGTATGAAAGAATACTTCCGTTCATACCCATCCCACTCTAATTTTGACATCTTCTTTATCCAGAAGTTATCTGATCCTATTTTAACTCCTGCAAGATGTTGCATAGTATAGCTTTCTGGTTTTTTCTCCATTTAAATGACCTCCATCTGACGTTGATTTAGATAACTATGGTAAGGATTTAGCAATCTTTGCTTCTGTTATGTTTTTAATCTGGAATCCAAACGCATCTACCATCCGTTCCATTTCTACCTTTAACTCTTCTGTTAAATTGGATGTATTAAATGCTTCATATTCCAGAGTAAAGTCTGCCAAAATGTTTGAGTTATATGCCAATTGTAGCTTATGCTTCCACCACAAAAGATCATTTTGGTCATATTGCATATCAAAGGAAACCTGGTTAGATTCTCTATCCAACGTGATGCTTCCATTATAATCACTTCCATTCGCAACTCCCTGGGTGGGACCAGTCTTCCCAGAGCCTATATGTCCAAAGATTTCACCCTGATTATTTAAGGTTATGTCCAACTTCCTTATTTTTACTCTCTTGGCAGATGTAGAGGGATCTTGTTCAATGACATCCCCTTCTGTCCAATTTCTCGCAGCAGGTAATGCAGGAGAAACAAGGAAGGTTTTAGCTGTAACATCTACAGTTGTGATAGTTGTTGGGAATTGATAGCCATCTATTTTGGATGTTATGATAATATCATCACCATCTTCATATCCTGTGACAGATCCAACTGTTAACAGAGTATCAGTTGGGCCTGCTGGTAAACCTAACACTGTTCCATGCGTAAAGACAGAAGTGCAATGTCCATGACTTCTAAGAAGATATCTTTTATATGGTAGATCTGGGGGTATAGTCTTATCTGGAAGAGTCCTTAACATATACCCATATAGGACCTCATGATTCTCGGATAAATGACTTGACATGTCATCATCAAAAGAGATAGATGTTTGGGTAGCTATGCATCCAGTCAGAAGGCGAATTTGATTTGGACTCTGTCTCATTCTATAACAGAGAGAAAATGATTTGATGGTGGAGGAATTTGGTCTTTCACGGATGTTTAAATCGCCAGACATATCATTCGGTATCTTTCCATCATATGTCATAACAAATGCTTTTAAAGATGAGTATGCATAAACATTGTCACCATACTTGAAGAAATCTGATCCCGCCTGTGTATCAAAGGTTATCTTCCCCATACGTGCAGCTTCAATGGGGTGTTCTTTATACAGCCCATCCCCAACTCCACCTTCGGCAGTTCTCCCCATTTCCAGCTCATTTGGTGCTCTGACAATCCTACCTTGTATAGTAGAAGGAATGAGATTGATGTCATCCCCAATTGTTATGGCTGTAGCCAGAGGGGGTTCAATCTTAATCTCATCAGGATTAGGCATATCAATTATGATATGCTTAGATGTAACTCCACCAACTTGCCTTACAATTTGTATTCTCAAGAATTTGAAATAATCTTCATCCACCGTGTAATCATCATCCCCTACAGGATGTGTTGTGTTGTAGGTAGGTAAATCTGGAGTTATCTCAATAACATCCACACCTATCCCAGCTGCAGCAGCTACTTCAAATCCAGTTAGTGGAACTCCATATGCTTTTTCAGGAAGCATTCCTATTGGCTCAATTTCAGCTTGTATATCAAAACTACTCATCTTCTCACATCCTTTTCAGATTTCATGGAATTTGGTCAGCATACAATGGTATAACTTTTGCTGTGCATCTTACTGTAGATTGGTGAAGGTATATGTTTTCTAATCTCTCATCCGGCAGATTAAAACCAGTCGGATCAATTTCTACCAGCCCAACCCTATTATCTAAGTTAGGATTAGCAGATAACCATGTTTCAAGAATCTGCAGAAACTTCTCATGATTCTCCAGGTCAGCTTTTTTCCTAATATCAGCAATGTAAATAATCTCAATGGATTCATCCCATTCAGATGCTACGGAACCAATATGCGGTTTATCTATATCACCATCTGCACAAGTGGCAAGTATCTGCGGTCTTGTGGTTATATGCTTATATGGTTTTCTTACTAACTTATATACTTTTGAAAAAGACTTCTGCCCCAATATAGGATGGGTTTTACAGTAGTCCAGAATGTATTCTAAGATTGGTAAGATGGGTGCAGATGGGAGAGTTAAAGTTGCCATAGATGCTTTGGTGTATACATCTCCATTTGTCCCAACGAGTGTCAGATCAAGATCATTACCATATCCACCCATCCATCCAAACCATCTAATCTTAAACCCATTTGGAACCTGCTTATCTACATACATCTTATGACAAAAACCATTGCAGGTTATAAATACATCTGCTGCAACGGCATTCTGAACTTTAATGTCAACATATTCTTCCTGGTGCAGTTCAAATGGAACTAATGGTGTGAAGTTAGAGAAGGCCATTAAGAACCACCCCCAAATGCCATACCAATGGATGCTATATAGTCCCTCCAGAATTTACTTGCCATATTATTCAACATAGTAAGTTCCTCTGATGACATAGGTCGTGCATCTAAAGAAATTGGTCTTGGCGGTATTCTTGCACCAGAATCTCTTGTTGCATTCTTTGTAGATACTCTGAACCCAGGACCAGCTTCCCAAGAAAGTGATCCAAACTGACCAGGATATCGTATTCTCTCTGTCCCCCCTCCACCAGAACCATATGACAAAATGGAGAGCAGATCATATGTTCTACCTGCTGTATTCATCGCCATCCTTTTAGTCCCAAATCTGGCAGAACGAGAACCTATATCTCTGATTGAATAACTATTAACACCTGCAAGAGAACCCATAAGAAGTCCCGTTCTAACCAACGGTATGTTTCCTATCCTTACCATCCGACCAAGGAAAGTATCTCGAACCATAGCCCAGGGTCTCTGCTTTTGCTCATACCCTTCATTAAATCTTCGAGCAAATATCTGTTCGGTGGCAGTAAACAGATTCATAAAATACTGATTAAGAGGAGCATTTCTTAGCTTCTGTGGCAGGTTTTCGGTTTTAGCTGTAAACTTCTGTGCCCCATCACCTTCAAATGAAACATTGAATAACTGTCTTCTCCTTACCAATCTATATCACCATCTGCTTGTATATGCTTTATGATTTCTGTTCCCTCTATCTTCAATTGTGTTATGTTAGCCATAAACTCTTGCCCACCTGAAACACTGTAATCTATAAACCTCTGATAACAGTCTTTCTTAACCCGATTGAGCAGAAATCGCCTAACCAGATCATAGTCTGGTATGGTGACTGAATTTAACCGTTTGATTAACCATTCTACAACTTCAGTGGAACGATTATGTATGAATTCTGTTATAACCGTATCAGATAAAATATCTGCATCTTCTGGGAAAATAATTTCATCTTCTATCAACTGTTCCATATTAAGTTCTATATCTGATACAGTGATGATAGGAATAACACCAACAACTTTAAAAGCATCTTGTTCGGCCAATACATCTAAGACAGATTTAGGATACATCTGAAGCAAAGCAAAACAACATTCTCCTGGTATAAGTGCAGGATCAGCGACTTCTAAAGATCGAGTCAGACTTATCTGAAGCATATGCATCTTATTAGGAGTTGTTGCTATCTCATCACCATCTACAACAGATACACCATCTATGCTAACTACTATAGTCCAGGCTGTATGCAGCTTACCTTCGTGAATCTTAAGAATCCAGGTCTCTTCATTAGACGAATCATTGTAAAGGATACCATAGAAAAGAATTTGAGATGGTGTTCCAGCAACAGGCATAGTCATAACTTTAACGGCTGTTTTTGTATCATCCAATCTGTCTATATCAACATTCTTCATACCTTCCGTATCTGCTTTGGAAATTAGACGTTGAAAGACATATCTGCCTTTACTTTCTATGACTATATTAGGTTGCACCATATACATACCCCATTTACTTTTTTTCCTGACGTAGTATGCTATCACGTATATCTGTTAATAGTGTTGTCTGTGTTGATTGTTCTTTTGCCATATTATTAAAGCAATTTATAGTCTGCTGTTGATATAAGTTTTGCTTGTTTTTGACTTGATATACAGCAGTTTTTGTTTCATGAATATCTCTGCTGGTTAGAGCATTTGAGGTAATATCATTTTGACGTGGATCTGGAAGAGTTTCTGTTTTCCCATTCTTAATTCTTGTCTGGAGGAGATTTAAACCCATACCAGATACTTTATAAAGAATAAGGACAATCAACATACTTCCAGCTACCATCCCTGCCTCAAATGCTCCTATATCTGCCATCTTTTCACTGTCCATCCATCTTTCGAAATCGTCTCCATGCCCTTCTGCTTCGTCTCCGTGGTTCATCTTCTTTTGGGGAATGTTTCTCTTCAATATGTTGTTGCATCTCCTCATCTGAGTGTGCAATATATCCACACCCATCTTCAGTGCAAGTCTGAGCCGAATTTAATTGTTCATTGCATCCATCTACTACCTTGCACTTTTCACAATCAGCATCATCTTTAGCTGTCCCAAAACACTCTGGAACAGGGGGATCTTCTTCAGGGCCGCCAGAGTCCTCGCTCGATGTTTCTTCGTCCTCTTCCTCTTCCAGCTTTACTTTTACTTCTGGCTCTGGCGGATTTAGAGGGTCCATCTTGGAAAAATATGCATCCAATGCGGCTTGGCCTTCCTCTGCTTTGATAGGCCAGTTTAGGCCCAGATGATTCTCAGGATCTACCTTCTTGATTTTTTTCCATATTTTACTTTTATTAACCATTTTCAGGCCTCCTTTATCTCTGCCTCAAGTTTCTTCTTCCTGGTGGTAAGTTTCGCATACCCTCTATCACCTTTCTTCTTACCCTTGAGGATAGCTTTGATTGTTTTCAGGGCTTCTTTCTTATCTGTCATCCCCTCAACAATCTTCTTCACATTTGCCTTTTTCCGTGATGTTTTGTTAGTTGTCTTTCGTCTACCCATATTAGACCTCCTTTTTTTGTTATGATTATTCCTCTTCTTCTATGACTAATCTAAATGTGACAGAATGCCCACCTATCAGATCCACAGTCATCAATCCATATTTAGATATGTTCAGACTCTTTATTTCTTTGGATTCTCCACAATCTGGGCAGTAACAAGTATCAGACATATAATCACCTTTGTATTAAATCTACACTGACTATCTGTATTCTGTTGGCTGGCGAATTTGTTCTGTAAAGCATTAGCGTAACAACATCTCCTGGTTCAAACTCTACATCTGTTCCAAGAGTAAATGTCTGCTGATATCTTCTTGACGTTGTAGCAGATGTAAGATCGCCTAATGTAACATTACTTGCTTCATTATAGGAACCATATGCTTCTTCACCAGAATAAGCAGATGCATAATATTTCATACTACTGGCAGTGTATTCTGCAGTAAGGTTTAAATAGATGATCTGTAATTTCCAATCTCTACCAGGTTGGGCACGGTTAGGAATCTTAAAACCAACCCTGAGACTACTACCAGAACCCCCTACTCCAGAGGGATATTCACCTAATCTAAATTGTGCAGCAGTTCCAGCTCCATATCCTAAGCAACTTCCACTTGGATATACGCCTAAAAATTGTGCTCTAATTTCATCTGGAGAATACCACGTTCCATCTGTATTCCCATTTAAATGAGAAAAAGAAGCAGATAAAGATCCACCAGTCCGTTTTAATGAATTCGTTCCACCAGAGATATAGGGTGATGTTACATAACAGCTTCCGGCGGAAACATAAACACCATACTCATAACCAATTATGCTTGATGAAGTTACATTGCAGACACCCCCCACAACATATACACCTTCATCACCAACTTCTATGTCATTAACAAGGAGTTTGAGGCTGCCATTAGATACAGCAATTCCTCTTCCACTCCCCCCTGCACCACCTTTATCTACTATCTGTCCAACTCTACCAGTTATTTCAGATGTAGCAGATGAACATACAATAGCATTTGCATTGACAGATGTGTCTTCTAACCAGATAACATCTATGTTAAGAATTATATTTCCACCAGAAGCATAGAATCCTCTACAGGCATCATCAACACCATTAACAATACATCTTTTAGCAGTAACATAGATATATGATCCTTCAGTATTAGCCACAACCAGATCACTACCTTCAACTGTTTCAAGTTCATCTGCTGTTACATAGGCAAATCCGGTTACATCCATAGTAATACAATCACTATCATCCCCTTCAATCCGCCGCATATGCACATGCACCCCATTTTTAAGAGTAATCTTCCCAGTTAATTCCATATTGGGTGCATATATATTTACACCTGCTGTGCAGGTTATATCTTCATCATAGGCCCCATTATCAAAGCAGATAACTGTATCCCCATCTGATGCTTGTGAAATTGCATATGTAAGTGTTAGGAAGGCATTTTCATTATCCTTCCCATCATTCCCATTATCTCCATGCTTCCCCCAGTAATATGCATTAGAGGCAGGTTTTTGCATATTTCGCCAGTTGCCATTGAAATATCCAATAAATACATCTGACGTAGTGTTATAGTAGAACATACCTTCCTGGGGATCTCCACTTCCATTTTGGGTGCTATCCCACTTCTGGCCTTGGATAAATGTTAAGCATGCTGCATCATTAGCATACTCACCCATGTAGTTGTTCTGCCCATATGGTATTTTCAATGCCATTCATCTGCCTCCTATTGTTATACATTGTGATAAGATAAACGTAAGAGTGAAATAAAAGGGTAGACAGTTTTATCTGCCTACCCCTCATGATCAGGCCACATACCATCCGGTATTACCTGTTCCAGACATCTTCATATATGTGATAAAGTTTGTAGTGTCCAGATACTTGTCCCCAACATTTCCAGTAACAGAGCCTTCGGGGGTGTTAGCTCCAGATGAGAATTTGCTCAGATTCCCATCAGAGATTTTACTGTTCAGATTAGCAAGCGTATCTGCAGTGTGCGTAGAAGAGCCAAGCAGATGGGCCTTTGCGGGCTGATTATCTGCCAATTCACCTGACAATCCAGCAACTGAGATTTCATCCGATCCACCATTTTCATGGCTTGTATGATGACCTTTTGGATCACCCAATGCAGCGATATCTCCAAGCTGACAACGTTTCTTGGCATAGGTATCTGTTGCATCTTCAATCAGAATCTCATCGGCAGTTGCCGGAGCAACATCATCCACAGCATGGATCTCACCAGACGTATCATCATGGATAGCAGATGTATCAATACCATCTTCAGGAACAGCATTCTGATCATCTGCCAGAACACCAGATAACCCTGCTACAGAGATCTCATCTGATCCACCATTCTGATGACTTGCTTTGTGAGCAGAAGGGGCAAAAGTACTTGGGATGCTAGCAAGATCAGAGTAGGTTACCTTCTTTGAGTTCGAGCCATCGTGGTCATGACCAGTTGTTGTATGGAACAGAGCATCTATCTCTGTTTCTGTGTAATATAGCTGATCATGCTTATGCTCTGAACAGTCATTACCATCTGTCAGATCTGTATGCTCCGCAGCGGTTAGATGGTAATACTCATCCGTTGTCCCACCCTGTTTATTAGCGGTGTCATTGTGGTTATAAATAGATGCCATCTTCACCCATGAAGAAGTGAAAACGTATGATGTATCTTCATCATCTACCCAACAGGCAAATCCTTCATTTGGTGTGGTAAACTCCCAATCAGCAGGATCATCACCTTCTGCAATACATATCGCTATATCATTCACAGCTCCACCAGACCAATCGCCACCTGTTCCGGCGACGATGTATCTATCTCCAATAGTAGGAGATGGAGCAGTTACGAGATCCTTATCTTTGACAGAATCCTGCCATTCCAGACCCTGGGCAAGAGCATCCACATATCCCTTTGTAGCAAGATGTGCATCATCCGTAGGTGTTACACCTTTCACCACATCACTGAAATCTCTGGTTCCAGCTGCGAGAATATACTCTGTATGGTCATCTGATCCATAGGCAGAGAAAGCAGTTGCGTGATTTAACTGTCCACCCTCTACTCCTGATGCGGAATGGTCGTGATCGTGAAAACCAGTTCCTCCCGCATCTACCCAAGAACCATTTACATATGCCTTATACGCATTGGCAGACGTATCATAAAACGTCATACCATTCTCTGGTGTGCCTGTCCCATTCTTGTTCGAATCCCAGTTTTGGGATTGAATCCAAGTCAGAGCGGCAGCTTCACCTGCATGCTTGCCGATGAAGTTATGTTGTCCAAATGGTGCATCTAACGCCATCACTTACACCTCTTCTTCTAATGTCTATAATCAGATGACACTCCAAACTGTGCCAGCTGGATTACTGACGCAAACGTAAATCAGACCAGTTACCAAGTCTTGATACTTCTGACCAAGTGCTCCAGATGTTACCCCATTAGGATTTCCATTTCCAGTCTTCATTGGCAGAGTAGCACCAAGAAGCTGTAATTCTAAATATCTTAGTCGAGCTATCACAGATGCCACACTGGAATTATCTGCAATGTCTTCTTTATTCCCAACTACATCTCTGGTGCGGGTATTATGGGTGCTATCCTTGATGGGCACTACTGGGCCTGGTGGGCAATCGGTCATTGGAATCCCCCTACTATTACATCTAACTTTCCTTTATCATCTACTGATAGTTCTACATCCCACACTAAAGTAAGAAGACCTGGTTCATTTCCTCCATGTGGGAAGAGATCTTGTTCTTTAAATGGGCCTGCATCATATCTGGCCCATTGTTCATTCTTATTATCCATTTCAGAACAATCAATGGCAGATTCAATATCATTCAGATTAACTTCTTCTCCATCGAAGTTCTCATAAGTGTATTCAATCATAGTATCTCCTCTGCACCAGCTATCCCCATACTTATTCCAATACTTCCACCTGCTGTTGAACGAAACAGCAAGGTTAATGAGAAACTTATTGCAACAGTGATTGTAAAGCAGATATGACCTGTAACCAGTTGTGGTGTATTAATTGCCAATGCCTGCATATAACTCTGGATGAAAGGTGAATTATTTATCCCCAACGCTACTTCACCAGTATTCCCACCTGCTGGAGCTAAGAATTGAGCAGAGAAGCGTAGACAATATCTTCCAGGTTTTAGGGTAAGAGGAAGAGAAGCTTTAGTCTGCCATGATGTAGATGTGGTGTATGAAGGTGGATAGGATTCCACATGTTCGTTAAATGGTTTGATGTATTCAACAATATCTGCCATATGTGCTCTCCTCCTGAGTCCAAGCTCTTATCTGCCCAATTTCAAGTGCTGCTACGCCACCAACAGATTTATTATAAAACTGCATTGTCTGCACATCAATTGGAACCTGAACCTGCGTGGGATTAAATTCTCTAACAAGAGTTTCATCTATCCAAAATCGGAATACTATATGTGTATCTCCTGCATCATCCTCAAAATGTGTGCTGATTCGTAGCTTATGTAAATTGGGTGTTCCAGACACTACATAATCATCTTGGTCAACTGTCGCTCCATTTGCTCTTACAAGTGACCTAACACCCGTTGGGATGGGAACAAATCCAATTAGGTTATCAGAAACAGAAGTTGCAGCATCTAATTTTGACCATCCCCAAAGAGAATCACCTGCTTGTAGTAATGCCTGAGAACTGAGGATGATATTGAACTCCAAATTCATCTGTTGGAACATATGATTAGCAGATGGTAAATTTGGGGAAGAAAGGTTCAATAAACATTGCCACCATTTCTGTCGTGAAATGAATCTTATATTCTCTCCATCATCAAGATCCAGATGCACATAGATCAAACCTGCTGCAGAGTCTTTGTAAATAACTCCATCGCCTGATACGATCCAACGATCATCGGTGATTATATTATCTGCATCATCCCATGTCTGCCATCCTTCAAACATACTTGTCCTGGGCAAACCCTGCTTCTCTATATGTCTAAGCATATCTATAAGTCCCTTGTTATATCTCATCAGGGAGTAAGTATCTGCCTTGGAATACACAGATGTATCTTCTTTGTTTCCAACAACATCTGTGACATATGAATTGTTAACTGCATCAGAGGGTGGGACATCTAACCTACCCATTATCTCATCTGCTTTTCCATTTATCTCATCTGCCTTCCCATCAATAACGCCCAAGGCAGCTAAAATATCTCTAAACTTTTTAAGATAATCCATACATTAAACCCCCAACAGACTCCGTTCTTTGGAATATAATTGCTTAACTTCCATCTCAGATTTCACAACAGTCCATAGTTTTGGTCTTGCTGTTGCTCCTATGAAATTTCCTCCGCTTCCATATTCTCCCCCCATCTCTGTATAAATTCCAGGGGTGACAGTTGGGGCAATATGAGATGCTTGGACACCTTTTGCTATCTCTTCCCCATCCACAAAGAAGCGTGCAAGACCACCATCGTTTACTGTGATAACTACAAGCTGCCAGGAACCAGAAACATTAATAGCCCCTGCTACAGTTTCTGAAACTTGAGATGTAACTCCCTGGATGGTTTCAATGCCCAAGATACCAGATGCCTTAAGGTAACATCTATACCCACCAACCGCTGTCTGAAACTTACGAAAGAAATCTGCACTATGATCCAATCCAGGAGCAAGCCAGATAGCAATTGTAAACTCTCCACCAGGTTCTAATAACTGTTTATCTTTGTCTTCCCCTATCTGAATTACATCTGTATTCCGTAATTGACCATAATGGAATATGACATATATTCCAGTAGATCGTGGTCCAGTCCAAACACAGGTATTCACCAACGCATCCATTGAATTTTTACTTCTTCCACGAATAACTGCTTCGTTTAATCCCTCTGCATATGGAAGGTCAAGCACCAGACCATCATTCAATGCTTCTCCATCATGACTCTGACTCATTCACTCACCTTCCTTAAATATAGCCTGAGTTTCGAAGTTAACTGCGGGGTCATAACCAGTTGCAGAAGAAATCTGATTAAAAACTAATTTAATACCCCATCTATTAGGTGTAAGATGCCAGGTTATAACTTCAGATCCATCCTCTAACCCACCAACAAGATCATCATATTGTTCCTTTTCTACCTGCTTGTAACTACCATATGCTTCCAGTTGATGTGATTCTGTAAGTGTAATAGAATCTCCTTCTGCCATATTCTCCACATTTAATCTAACAAGAAGGGGGTTCTTCATACGATGTTCTTCCATCTTCAGGAGAATAATATCACCAGAGTCTTCAGGAGCAAACAGGAAGTTGTATTCTTTCAACTGTAATTCTCCATTTACCTTCTCAAATATCCCCTCTGTTTTGACAAACTCATCATCAAGAGCATCTTCTATATCATGGACAGTATCGTTAGTATCATCAAGTATCAAATCCAACCGTCCACCATCTTCCCAATCCAGCTGTAGTTCATTTGTATCTTCCAGAATAGCATCCAAGATTAAATCCAACCGTCCACCATCTACCCACCACACCCTAAGATCATCCACCCAGGAGTATATGGTATCTACATTACCATCTATAACATCAACCTTTCCATTGATTGTGATAACATCTGCTTGAACACTGTCTATCTTAGATTCTATAGTATTCAACGCTAAAATAACAGTAGCCAGATCAGATACTATATCATCCAGAATAAGATCCAATCTTCCACCATTTGCTAAATCTTGTAGAATATCATTTAGACCTACTACACAATACATCTCTTGAGCAGGTAATTGAAATGCCTTCCCGTTAAATGTTATGGTGGCATTGTCAAATGTGATTCTTGCTAAATCTCCCACGGCCCATGCAGATGCTGGGAAATGGTATGGGTAGTATATCCTCCCATTAGAATCCACTGTTGCACTAGATGTAACGTTAAGCCACGTCACGTCTACACCTTTTCGCCATCTGTCTATGGTGCAAGTTGGTTTGACAGATATAGCTGCTCCAGCTGGGAATGAAGATAGCAGATCATTTACAGCAAACCCTAAAGCAGTTGAAGGGATGTTAGGTGAAGCCCATATCATTACAGGATTCTCTTTTCCAAGCATCCCTTTTAACAATTCTGTTGTATCAAGGAGAATCTGGTCAACAATTGGATCAATAACATCTATCTTTCCTTCAATAGAATCACAGGTGCTTTGGATATTCTGCAACATAACATATATCTGCCCAGCAGGTTCCAGATAACCATTTGTCTCTGTTACAATTGTCTCAATGTTATCAATTTGGGTAGATATGTCACCCAAATCAGTCAGAAGGCATGTCTGTGGAATCTGAACTATATCATATGTAGTTACACCAATCGTGGCAGTAGATTTTGTATTTTCCACTACCTTCACTGCATCATCTTCTGCCCAACTTACAGAAGTTAAGTCGATGATATAATACAAGATGCCATCTTTTTTAAGTAACGTGACACCAGCAGAGATTGTAGTTTCAACTCCACCTCTGATCCGAATAACATTAATCGTCCCTGCTGTTAAATTAACAGCCGGAACAGGGTTTTCTGTGCTCCTGTTTAACACAGAAACAGCATAAACAATAGAAGCATTGACATATGAGAATTCTGTCATCTCTGTGTGCATAACTAAAGCAGCAGTTGCAGATGCACCCAACATAACTTCTATGTATCTCAAATGGGCAATAACAGACGCAGTTGGAAGACCACTGGCAGAATCCAGCTTGTTTCCAATCACATCCCTTTGCCTGGTGTTACCTATATAATTGGGTATGACAACTTTAGGCCCCATAGGCCAATCAGACCCATCCCCAGACAGAGTTTCACCCCCTATCTGTATTACCAATGTAAGGTGGTGCGATGAGCTTTCCAGAGAGGATGGCTGACCCAGGAGCTGGAAGAATAGCCCCTATTTGTATCATCTCAACAAACTGACTACCTTCCAAAACAATATGCTTAGATTCCCCAGCAGGAACAAGATTTTCAACATCTGCATCAACAGATTTCATAACAGGGTAATCTTCCATCACATCCGCATACCAATAACGCAGTATCGCATCATGTGTTCCAGTATTCTTAACAAGTAGATGCTTAGGCCCAATATTGTTTCGTGTATCAGTGAAGTCTATTACATTCTTCTCTGTTACATTGCTAACAATATCTTCTGTCTTAAATTCAGCAATCAAGGTCATTTAGTTTGCCTCCATAGGTCGGATTTGCCCTGTCCTTCCCCTCTCCACTTTCAAGCAGACAGAGTTTAGGAGTATAAGGCGGATGTTATGATTAGCGTAGGATTTTCAATTATGCTAAATGATTATACTTGAAGTATATATATAATAGTATATAAAGGGATAGGCTCATATCATTTTAAGCAGATATAACATAAATAAATCAAACTGAACAAAAAAGGGTAGGGGTTTCCCAGATAGGAAACCCCCTGGATATGCCCTGACAAAAAGTAAGAGCAGAGTCAGATGGTTAGAGTTACTGTTCGCCCTGACTAAAGCGGTTGTTGTGCATCGAGATCTATCTTCTTCCAAGTGACCTCAGCATGCCATGCCTTGTCCTCATTGACCGCATCTTGGAAATATACTTTGAGAACTCTGCCATTGAGGATAAGGGGTGCACCATCCAGGATGTTGCTTCCTTTCCCCGCAGTCACAGTGACCTCATATTCCTCCAGACTGACATCTCCTTCTCCCAAATCCATCTCAAGGAATATAGATAAATTCCCTGTTACGTTTAGGATAGATAAGAGCATCTGATCAATCTGAACTCGTTTTCCAGCAGGATCAAGAGTAAACACAAGATTCTTTGCGTTATCGACAGTAGTGCCATCTATCTCGACAGGAATCTCTGGCTGGGTCAATTCCTGCACATCTTCCAATGATGTCATATTATATACCTCCAATAAATATGGTGGATCTTTAACAGACACCAAGTTTAGATGGCTCCACTCTTAATGGCCTTCGCAAATTCATGGCAGTTGAATATCCCACATCCATAATTCTCATTGACGATGGCAGGGTTGGATTTTTCCCAGGTCTTGATGTTCAAATCACCGGATTTCTTCTCCAGCTCTTCTACCTTCACGATGGGCTTCTTCTTCCAGGTATAGAAACCAAGTCTTCGACCTTTCTGGCAGACATAGGCAACACCTTGCCACATCCTTTCGGATACAAGGAAATTGATTCCAGCTGTCTTCCCGATCTCTCCATTCAACAGAACAGAGTTATCTCCATATCTGCTTGCGTCTGTGAACCTTTCATCTTTTTCAAGATCATTCATCTGGTTCTCATGAGTAACACAAGTGTCTGCTTTCCCATAGGATGTTGAACGCACCTTTGTCTTGGCGTTGACTATATCATCCCTCTGCAAGGATCGCACCTGAGTGGCTTCAAGGGCATTGGTTCTGGTGGAATAGACATAATCAATCGCACAGACATATGCATTGGCAACAGGTGTGAAGAACTCTATGACTCCCCTAAAGAAGTCAAGGTAGTAATCTGTTCCAAGAACAGCTGCTACAGCTCCCGCTCCAAAGTCTGCCGTGAGGCTGGTGACTTCTAAGATTTTGTCATGTGCCAGATTGAACCGTTTTGCAGCCCCAGTTCCAGCTGTCAGGTTCTCAGCAGCAATAACTGTGGCATCGAAAACTTCGTTCCAGGTGCGGGCATCTGCTTTTCTTGCCATACCAGCAGCAAGAGCAGTTTCTGTTTCCCTGATAGCATCTATATCCATATCATCAATGGCATCTTCGTAAACTGTTTCAGAGTGACCAAATTTGGTTGGAGTGGAATCCACTGTGCTAAACACTTCTGGAGTCCCTACAGGCGGGACATCATCACCTGCATTAAAATCTATAGCATCAGACACTGCAGCAGATTTCCTATATGTTCTTATTCTGCCTGGGTGTCCAACAAGGGCTGAATCTTCGTGAAGTATCTGCTTCCCTACGAGCATCGGCTCAAGGTCTGCCATGATATCCTTCGTGATGAGCTTCTGAATACCAGAATTATCTACATCTGTCTCATCAAATGTGAAGTCTTCGAACCCTATATTTCCATTTTTCTTCCTGACTTTCATTTAAAAACCATCCTGAGTTTTTGATTTTCAATCGTGGAAGTTAGAACTTTACTCCGTTCGCTCTGCCATAAATAAGGGCAGCGGCTCCAGCTCCTGGAACCCATCCTTCTGTAAAGTTCTCATGATCGCCTTCTCCGGCTCCTGCCTGAGCAGGGGGTTGCTGTCCAGCTTCCTGACTGACAGGTGGTTTAGCTTGAGCAGGAGGGTCTGAAGAACCTTCTCCATCTGGAGTGAGAGGAGTGGCTGGAGATGCAGGTGGGATAGCAGGCTGAGGAGCAGGCGGGGTAGCTGGATTAGCAGGAGGAGCACCATCATTGGTCCCATTCTTGAGAGCTGAGATAGCACCATTCTGCTCAGACATCTTCGCTGTCAAAGCAGACAAAACTTCCATCTGCTTGTTTGAAAGCTCTTCCATCTTCTTGAGCCTTTCTTCAAGACCTTCTGGCATCTTTGGTTTTTTATCATCTTCCTCTGGAGGTTTAGTAGGATCTTCTTCCTCCTTTGGCTTGACAACATATTGACCATTTTGCAGTTCAACGTGAAACTTAGTAGCATCTATAGCTACAGTTCCTTCCGCAGAGACTGTTTTGGTATCCACTCCCATTTCCTGTAAAGACTTCAGGATGTCGGAGTAGGAGTCAGATTGAGGTTTGTCTGTCAAATTAATTCCTCCAACTGAGTGATATAATATATTAGTGAATATATATAAAGGTATGTGTAGTATAGTATATGGAAGTTAAAAATGGCATATTTTCATAGAATACATCTCAATTATTAAGTTGCCTGGGGGTAATACCAGATGGGAAAACTTTACAGCTATCTCCCTGGCAGGCTTTTAGAATTTGAGATGATTCAACGGCTGGACTATGACATATAGCAACACCTGTATATGCCATCCACATAGCCATTTGACTGCTGTCTAATTCATGAGCTACCTCTGCTGACGTTTGAAATGTGCCATCTAAGATAGCTTTAATACCATCTTCATCTGTTACAATACCTTGAAATTTCGATGCTCCTTTATGCACCTTATTGTCTTCCTTACATGTCCACTCTAAATCATCATCCCATTCTACCTTTGTCATGATTCCTATTCTGCTTACTTCTTTATTATCATGGAAGTAGTTGATATAAGCCAGATTGGTTCCACGATGCCAAGGTTCCAATTGTGCTTTCTTAACAGATGATCTTGGATATATCTTCCCTTTAAATCGCCCCTCTCGGAAGAGAAGTCCTTCTACCTCCAAATATCCCTCATTGTTTATGTGTGTCTGAGTGATGCTAAAATCTTCGTGACCTACGTCAAAAATCTCCTTCTTTGCTCCCGGAATAATCTTCCAGAAACCAACATCACCTTTCACCCTGAAAACATTTTTCACCCGTTCACCTTCCACCTTAATTTCCATATAGTCTCCATCAATATTCTCTATAACAGCGATTCCTTCATCAAGAAGTTCTATCTGAGACAGTAAGGATTTAGACTGATTGAGGGTGTGTCCGGGAGGCAGATACCCATCAACCTGGGCTAATTTAGGGCTTCTAAGTGCCAACGAAGAGAATGTTTCTCGAAGTAGAGGATTCGATTCACATGTAAATGAGAATGTCTGCCCCCCAAACACGAAGTTAAGATGCCATTGTTCTCTATTCTCTGTGCTGATCCCCTTGAAAATCTGATGCTGTAGAGAGAAATAAGAATCATGTGGGTTCTCAAGATGCTTAGGTAATTCCATCTCTACACCAGGTAATCTTTCATTCAGATCATTTCGGAAAGCAGACCTAATTTCTCGTCTGTTCTTCCCAGAATCTTTCTTCCAGTATTTATAATAGGAAGGTGTAAAGTTTACAACATGTCGTGGCAGACCCGTATAACCAATTGGAGGCATCCAGCTTTCATTATCTGCCTGACGAGTTAAGACAAATGGTAATCTGTTGGCTTTATATATATACCAACTGCCATTGTAATTCTTTTCCGAATACATCTTCTTGAGAACTGAACCATGATACCAGAATTCTCTATAACCATCCTTAATGGTTAAGCATTCATATTCACCTCTGTCTAAATTTATGACATAAGCATCCCCTACCCACCCTTCTTTATCCCACCTCTTAAAGTCTCGATGGACAAAAGGTTCTGCTATGAATTTATAAGTTGGATTCTGCAAGTCTTTCTTTAACTCTGGCCAGACCTCTTTTGTGAACATCTGCTTTACAGTAGAGAAACCTGTTTTGTTGGTGGAAAGTGTATAACAGGCAGGTTCTGTATATCCATCCATCTTCACACTACCTTTATACAATCGCATACAGGTATCTATTCCTTTTGTCAGTTGGCGGCGTAAGAAAAGAGATACCTTATCACCAGACACATAGGCTTGAAGAAGGAATTTGGCAGTTCCAATCTGAGGCCATTCAGAATGGTAATCCAGGTTGGTGTATATATCAGAACCTACATCTATAAGTTGAAGGAAGTTACCATCAGTTCTATATTCAACCTTATCTAATCCTTCATCTTCATTAGTCATCAAGAAGATAAATTCCGCTTCTTGCACTGAATTATCCTTTTTTGGGAAATTAATGTATTTATATGATACTCTGGTAGCCCTGACATGTGTGAAATACTTTCCAAACATCTCCATCAATTTCTTTTTGGGGAAGAGTTTAGATTCTCGATATGAGAAGAGAACATAGTTAAACTTTGTAGATACTTCTAAAAGCTCATTGATTCTCTGTTCAAATGTTTCCTTCGTCCACTCCCCTCCAAGGTTGAGTCCCTCATATGATCCAAAGAGAGCATGTTCCCAGGCATTATATTGTTTATAATAAGTCTTCGTGCTTCCTGTCTCAGATATATAAGGCGGATCAAAGTATGCTAAAGATTTAGATGGTAAATTTGATATATGCTTGAGGAAAGATATAGAATCAGATCGGACAAAATGTGCTTTCCCACCATCCCCACTCACATGACCATTGAATTTCTTAAGGCAGGTGGAAAGCCCCTGCTTTAAGAGCTTCAGCATTGAGATGCGATCTCTCTTCATCCTTTCCCATACTTTCTTGTGGATGCTATCTCTAAGATACCCAGCATACACCATAGTACCAGCTGAAGCAAGGAGTGAAGCTTTTGCCAGACTCCTCTTAGGTTCTGGCAATGAATCTGCTCTGCTTCTAAACCCATCCATAAACTTCTTGCAGGCAGTGTCGAAGTGAATGGCTTTGTCTTTTAAAGTTGTCATATATCCTCTCTGTGGAGGGGATGCAAGAAGCCAGTCAATTTCATCATCACTCAATTGGGTATCTTTATTCTTTACGATGCTATCATAGATAACCTGACTAATTTTGGAAGTATCCACCCCAACAACATTTAGACCTAACTTCCTCAGTGTGTATGACACTACGCCACAACCTGAAAACCCATCCACGATGAATTGGACATCCTTTGGGATCTGTCTGACAATTTGTTCCATCAGTTTTCGTTTGGAACCTATATACGCTATAGGGTATGACGTGAAGTCTTCCTGATCTGTTATCTGATAATTGGAATATGGAAAAGGGAAATCCAGGCCAGCCTTCCTCCTCTGCTGAGATATTATAATCGCTTGATGCATTTTCTTTGCTTCTGCTTCGGTAGGGAAACATTTTATGATAGTTCCTTCTGGAGCATCTTTTGGGCCACCGGTGTCAGGATGCCCATGAACAACACACCATTTGTCACCACGCTTCTCAACCCGCATGTCTGCCACGTTAACAACCATCCGCCCAACACCAGGTCTATTTATATTTCTCATCTGACTTCCACATTTGGGACATGTGTAATCTTCACAATGAACAGGTGATGTCATCTGATACCCACAACTCAGACATTCACAGGTATACTCAATCGATGCAGAAAATTGAGGGTAATCTGGATTAGTCCTTCGTCTTCCAGGTATAATAGTATCTGGTCTTCCAATTCCAGGTCTTTCTTCTCTTCTCATCTGTCCCCCACATTTAGGGCATTTCAAGTCTTCACAATGACTTTCGCTTACCATCTGATACCCACATTTGATACATGCACAGGCGATACCAAAATCAATCGTATCTGCGAAGTTCTCATATTCTGAGAAGAGGTTTTTCTTTTTCAGCTCTGCCAGAACTTTCTCCAAAAATAGTTTCTTCTGGCCAGTGTAGTCTTCCAAGGTCAATGAAATCCCACGCTTTAAAATTTCTCGTAGAACAATCTGCCCAATACCATTATAATCTTTATCTGGTGATTCTACAGTCTTTTGACATATAATCTTCCAGTCATCCTCAAGTTGTATGTTATCAAGAAGACGTGGATCATAATCATCCATAGATGTTACTAACTCGATGGATGGGTGTGGGTCAGAGAAAGACTTGAGGTCAAAAAATTCATCATCTCCCCCAACCGCATTTATAAACACATTCTGCTTGAAGGATCGGAAACGGAAAACAAGGCCAAAGGCAGGCCACTTATCAAACTCTGACCCTCCAATTTTCTGCTCCCACTGGCTCAATGTTAGTTTATGCATGTCTGCTAATTCTTCGAACATATACTCATCATCGATGGGCAGGATCTTATAGATATATATGGTCCCAGGAGATGCTACATGTTGAACATCTTTATAATCTGGATATACGATGAAATCAGTCTGCATAAGTTTATCGAATTCAACGTTATGGCAGATGCGGAGTAACATACCCAAAGTCTCTTCTTTAACCCCAGCTACTTCCTCAATGGACATCCTAATTGCTCTCATCATACCACCTCCTCTAAAGAATCTATCTTCCGCATCATCTCATTCGCCGCTTCTACTTTATCTATAAAATCTACTTCACTGTCTATGCCAACCATCTTTAGAATAGCTTGTCTGATATTCTTGTTCTCTTCCTCATTATTCCCCATCAGAACATCACTTTTAGCTACACGGAATATCTGCATAATCTTCTCTTTCTTTGTAGCTGCTAAGATATGTTCATAGTCAATGTAGAAATGTTCCTTCGAATTTCCACCCATCCAGAGATCAACGGCTTTCTCGATGCGGAGATCTTTGGCAAATTTCTTCAGACGAAGTTCAAAGAATTCAGTTAATCCTTCGAGTCCAGCAGATGGTTGTCCTTCCATCGACATCAGGTAAACAGCAACTGGAATACCAAGTGTGGCTGCCTGGATTTTCCGCATATGCAATTCATCCATCGCCATCTGTTGGCTGACATTCGATGGAAGTTTATTATCCACAAAATCTACAGACATATAATCTGGTTTCATGTATGCCACCGAGTCAGGGTCTACAAACTGCTTTGCAATTTTCTTCGCTTCTTTCTTCTTTGAATTAGATGATGGATTGCGATCATTCCCATATGTTACAATTGGTATGGGATAACCCTGTCGAAAGTTCTTCTGTGTTCTGGCATCTTGCACAGCATCAATTTGATCTATTATTCGGAACAGCAGTTCTACCCATCCCCATCCCCATTCCAAATTATGCAACTGGTTTATACGTGACCAGATAACATCTTTATCTTGCTCAAACGTTGTTTCCCTATCCCTCCTGGATTCAAAACCCCAAGGCATCCCACGAACTGTTTTGATCATAGATGTTGTTGCACCCACCATCTGATATTCTCTAATATCCATAGTTATAAAATCCACCGCCTTCGCCTTTTTCCTATCCTGCTTTTCATATAAAACTTCAGTCAGACAATTCCCATATATACCTAAATGCATAGGGGCCATACTAAAGAAAGCATTTTGGAAATTCGTCTTCTCTGGAGGCCACAGGTTACGTTTGAACTTCTCAAAAGTTTTCTGCTTCTCAAAGTGGAATCTATCCAACTGCATCAGTTCACAAACACATGCCTGGTATAATGCCACATTGGAAAACAGGAGGGGGTCTTTAACTGCTTGTCTCTCTAACCTCCAGAAATCTTTCCTGTTTAAAGTGTAATCTTGTAACTCTTCTGACTTAGGCTTAACTTTGTCAGATATAAAATTTAAAAATGACTTGATGCGGCCATCTCTAAATGACTTAGCAGTCACATTGTAGGATTGTGAATCTGGGTGATACTCCCTAACAGTCTTCCTAAGTTTCCTACTTCTCCCTGTTCTGTTACGTTTTCCAAATGGCCATACCATATTACCATCTCTTTTTAGCTTTTAATCCATAAGCGCTATTATCATCATCATCTACTATCTCTCTATTCCCAACTGTTTTCTTACGAGAACCACCTGACTTCTTTAGGCTATGTGAATTGTTCTTCTTATCTTCTCTTTCTTCCACTTCTCCAGGTTTACCCATATCTATAAAACCATCTGCAGCGTCAAGTGTCAAACGATGACTATCAGGGAAGTCTGACTTATGTTGCATCCCTCTTTTATTCTGATGATCCACCCGTATCTTGTTACCTACTTTTCTTCTAACCAGGGCACACATCTGTTTCTCAAACAGATCAACTTCGTCTTTCTTGACATCTGGATATGAATACTGTTTGTTCTGAGTCTTAAGTTTCATATCAGCAAATGATTGATCACGCAGAGTATCAAGTGTGTTAACCCTAACCAGATTCTCAATACCTGGAATCACAGTTCCATCTGCCAACTCAGTGTCAACTTCCAGGAAATCATTTAACACTCCACCTGGGGGATTATTTTCTGCCCGAAATTCAACGAAATTAAATCTGGAAGCTGCTAACCGAATATCAATGCTTTGAACAACATAATCATCCCCCCGCCAGTATTCCCAATAGATAATCTGCCTATCTCGTAGACGCATAACTTCCATAACAGTGCAGTCATTTGATTTGGCAACATCTAAACCACCTACACAGGGTTCCTCGCAAGAATCTAACCAGGGACCAGATTTACATTTTCTTAATGTCTTCTTATCCATAAAGTCTTGTCCCTCTGTCACATCCCAAACATGGAAAAACTGTGATTGCATAGCAGGGTGGTCAATTCCATATCTCTTGAAGCGACCAAGAACAAAACGCCTATAATCTTGCGTTCCTGGTTCAGAGAAACATCTCTCTAAGTCAATGATATGGAAGTCAGGATTTGGAGGAAGACCATTTTCCCTTCTTTCCATCTCATCTGTAACTTCATAATATACCCTCCCATGTTCCTTTTCCTCATGTGAAGCTGTGAAAATATATACCATCGTCCCATTTCTTGCTGCTAACTGAGGATCGATGCTCTTTATTATCTTCCCCTCTGTTATAGATTGAGCTTCCTCAAGAACAGCCAGATCTAAGTCAGGACCTTCTATACATTTAGAAGTTGGAGATGCTGTATGTGTCAAGATATTAGAACCAGTAGAAAGCTTAATCCATTTGGAGTTATTAATGTCTGCATGAACTCCCAGGATTCCCGTATAGTAGAATGACTCTAATCTCTCTTTTACTTTGTCTGTGAAAAGTTTAGCAGGGTCATCAGATGGAGCATAGATGCCTACATTGAAGCCATTACGCATATGGGGGTAAAGTTCAGAAAAGAAGATTGGTATGATAACACCTAATTGGGTAACTGTTTCTGCCAGCCCCTGGGACTTCCCAGACTGGCGGGGCATCATAATATAAATTACCTTCCCCTGTCTAAGTAAGACGCTTCTTATAACCTCCCACATCACTTCTACCTGGTAGCTACGTGGGATGAGTCCTGATACAGCCAGAGCCACACGCTTGAAAAGAGAAGGTGTAAATTCCTTCATTTTGTAATGAGCAGCAAGTTCTCTGGCAACAACCATATCTGTCTTCAAGTTGGTCCCCTCCCCTTTCTGCCTTTTGTGCTACTCTTCTCAACCAAGGCATCAGAGGTGGGGGAGGATGTTTGAGAATCAGGAGTCCAGGAGAGGTCATATCTTTTTGCCATCTCCTCTTTTTTCTGCTCGAACTCATCCTTTGCTTTTTCTAAAGCAAGCATATCATTGTTGAGTTCTGTGTCAGCTATCCGTATCTCTAATTCCTTCTCATCCACAGCATCCGAATCCTTGAGATATGATAAATCTAAATCTGGTTCAGGGGCTATCCCTGGATGAGATTTAGCCATTCCCTCAGTTGGAACTGAGATATACAGAGGTGACAGTTCATCATCTGACAGGGATTTCACATTTGCATCCTGCCTCATTGATTTCCGTTTGACTCCTCTGCCGAAGACTTTATCAAGTGCTTTCAGACGTAATTTCATTATTTCCATATCTTGTCTGTCAGCCTGAGTCCACCCTTTGAAGGTGGCGAATATCTTAAGATGCTCCATAAACTCATGCTGCCAAAGTTTTAAGTCTTTGGACATCTGCATGAAATCTTTTCTATCAACCGCATTGTTTAAATTGAAAGATGGTAGAATACGAGACAGACGTTCAACTATCTTCTTATCCCGGTGGAGGATGTCCCGCATCTCTTCCTCTATCTTATCCTTCTGCTTCATCTGGGACTTCTCAATGTTGAGTTCAAATACACATATTCCCCATTTATTCTTCCCTTCAGGGCAAGTCCCACGTGCCATACAATTCGCACATCTGAGAATCTCTGTGTTCAGATATGGTCCCAGTTTTTTCTCACAGGCAGAACAGAAACCAGATGGCCGATTGGTGACATTTTTACAGGTATCATGAGCACATTTACGCATCTCATGCTTCACATCATCCAAGGAGGGATCAATCTTCCCCTTCAAGATGCCTTTCTCCTTTAACCTATCTCTCAGTTTCCCAATCCCATCTGCTTCAACCTTATCTTCCTGGGTGCGGGGATTATCAGGCATCTCTGATTCTGTCTGAAATTCTTCACCATTAGGCATTGTTTGAACTATATCCTTGCCCCTATATATACATATTGATATAAGTCTTTGAAGAATAGTATATGGTGTAGCAGAGGGCGGATCAGGGGGCTATTTTGGGGCACAAAGGTATATAGTTAGTTATATGTCTGTTTCCTTTTGACCTTCTTAGATACCTCAGCCCCCCTATGTAGTATATATAGTTTTCCCTATATTCCTTCAAATTGGGTCCGATTTGATTTTTCTCTGGCAGATTGTAGTATTCTTAGAGAGGAATATAAGGTGTTTCAGCATATTCACGTAGATTAACGCCGTTAATATAGATAAGTATATATAGAAGGAGAGAGATGAAGAGGGGCCTTACGCATCTGAAACAAGGAAAAGGAAACAGATGGTTATACGGTTATATACCTTTGTGCCCTATCTAAACTTTTCCGATCCATCTGCTCCGAAATTTTTTCCCATTTCTGCTTATTTACGTATCTGTTCTGATAGAAAGTAAACCCAGAATCCTTTGATTTTGCGAGTGTATACAGGTTGATATATAATAAAGGTGTATGCGTAACATTATCTATTCGTTTACTTAACTCTGCTAACTCTGTAAACATCCTCACGTAACTCTATTTACTCTGTTAACTACTATACACCATACAATACTGTAGAGTCTACAATACTTAGTAATACTAAGTGGTTAGCATCTCTAAGGCATTAGCATACCTAAGAGGTTAGCATAACCAAATTTGTCATACTCATTACAAAAATATGGTCAATTCCACTTGACCACAACATTTATATACTTAAAACCCCTACTCATATTGCCGGTGGCCCATCCGGGCGGGCGGGCTTCGAGCCTTCCCCCGGAACCCACCTAAGGCCAGACGAAAGTCTCAGCAGAGAAGTCCAAGGCGGACTAAAGCCAAAACCTGAACGGCATACCGAAGGTGTGAGAGTTCGAAGGTGCTAAGTGCTAACAAGGCATCTTTTAACCGTAGCATCCAATCGTTCCAGTATGCCAGATGGAGGGAAGCAACCCCATTGTAGCGGATGGGTTTACCTTACGCAAGATGTCAGAGGTGGCATAATAAGAATACCTAAGCTCAGCGACAGCAGATATATTGCTCTGTCTGCCAAAGTTGTTCCTTTCGGGGGAAGTGCTCTGTAATTGAGCATACAATTGAATGGGCATTTCCCCCATTTTTTTCTATTCAACATTAACAGGCAGATTCAGGCCGGTGCATTACACTTGTAAGTCCTGATTCTGTCTGGTGTATGAAAGGAGGAATGATATGCAAGTGATTGTTAAGATTAGCAGACACGAAGAGATTCATATGACGAAGGTTAAGTCTATAAGGAATCTTGGCGGATTGTTCAGACTCATAACGAAAGAAGATGAAGAGTTATTTCTCAAGCCTAATACTCTTATGGCCATCGAGGATGATTGATATGACAGATGATCAAATAGCTAACCTGTGTATCAGGGGTGATGTCTACTTAATAAGCATCAAATATCACTCAACCAGAGTCAAGGACTATCTGTAGGAACACAGCAGATAGTAGATAGGATGTCTAACCATTGATTTTCAGTTCACACCTGCCCCATATAATGCATACTGAGGGCATAATGACCACCTTAACACAAAGGTGGATAGGTGTAATTTAAGGAGGACAAGCAGATGAACATACAACAGGCAAAGAGATTGAAGAAAGGCCAGGTTATAGAACACAAAATCTGGAAGAATGCGGATGGGACACGTCAAAGATGGAAAGTAACATCTATCAAGACCTGGAAGACCAGGGAAGATGTAGAAGTCCATTTGAAGAGAGGGCTTTACGAATTCTACATACTTTATGCATCAGATATGGATAACTTCGTAGTTCCACGAAGAGTTTAAGCAGATACGGAATAAGCAGAGACAATTGAGGTTGATCGAAACCTTTATATACTTATACCTCAATGTCTGTTATGGTCACACACCGTAAAACGTGACATATTAAGGAGGACAAACAGATGCCAACACTTGCAGACAAAATATCGGCCATTAAGAAGGCTAGAGCAGAGTCAGCCACCACGCCTGGGAAGAGTGGGAAATTACCAAAGAAGCGAAAGGGGAAGAGGTTAATTCCTCTTTTCAAGGAGTATTCAGACTACGTTCCCTCTGAAGCACCGTCATTAAGAGGGAGTTGCGAAGACTTCTTGAGAACCTTCAGCCCTGAGATGTCGATGACCCAACAGATGGTCTTCGATGGGAAGGCTAAGCATTTCGAAGGTTCAACTTCACTCATCGTGAAGACCCTAACAGACCTTTATGAATCAGGTCTACTTTTCCCCAACTGGCCCAAGAAGGCCACGATCCCCCCTATAGCATATTATATGCTAACAGCATCCCTGAAGTGGGATGAGAAGGTTGAGAAAGAGATTCTTCCAGACCTTCTTGAACTGGGTATCTCATTTGAGAAGATAGAAAGACCTGTCTTCGAGAAGCCCCCAGTTGCAGGGGAAGCAGAGGAAGCAGAACCAGATGAAGATGAAGATGAAGAGTAATCTCCATCCGGTTTGGCTCTACTCGAAGGTTGTTTAAGCATCCAGAACCGAATCGGTATGGGCTTGTTGAACCACTGGATTTTAAACAACGGGGCATATCAGTTTAGAGATAAACGGTATGCCCCCATATGCTTCAATACATCCACATATTACGTTCATTTATCATATAGGTTGGTAATTAGTATTTTTAGGTGGAAAGGTATACAACTATCTATCCATCTGTTTCCTTTTTTAAGGAATAAAAACAACGGAGGACATATATATGACAGCTAAGGTGATGGGTAAGGAGGGTTGGCTTGTCTGATAGCCAATCCACCTATGCAAAGGCTTTGATAAGAAAAGCAATTGAAAGAAGAGAAGCAAAGAAAGAAGCTAAACGGAGAAAACATAAAGGGAAGATATCAGAGCCGGAACACTATGTAAAACCAACAGACAAGATAAGATGCCGTAATCCATTATGCCAATTCAAAGAGCATTTTGGATATCCAGCAGATTGGCCTGGCATCTTCACGGCCTTCTGTCCATTTTGTGGACAGTTAGGGAGAATCATAGTAGAAGGGGAACCAATTAGAGTTAATTGGGAAGACCCCAAGACTCAAGAGCAGATATGGGCATATACAAATAACGGCTTCGTAAGGAGTCCCGATGCTCCAATTGACCCATATAAATATGTAGACAGATTCAGAGAATGGAGCAGGAAAAGGTCAGAGGAACTTCAACCAGATTATATCTGGTATGCCTATACCGATTCAGAAAAGGCAATTGAGAAAACAGTTGCCAGTATAGATATGGTAAAGATGGCAGAAGCTGGATTTCCAGAACCGATGAACTGTAATCCACTCATCTGTTCATTCAAGGGGCGTTCCTGCTTTGTAGGATATTCTGAAGGTGGAGCGAAAGAGGGAAGATGTCGATTAGGGATGATGCTTTGTGGTGTTACCCCAACATCCCAAAGGATGAGGATGAGAAGTGGGGAAGTGCAGAGAGTCAGGAGAGAAAAGGTTAAGGCCAGATTACGATTAAAGCAGAAGTTGAAAGGAATTGGAGGGGGGATTATATGAAGGAGTGGACGGGATGATAAAAATTCTAACTGCTATAGCATCCAAAGAATCTTTATCATGTTTAGATGATGAACCCGTAGTATTTGGGCCGGATTGTGGATGTTCAGAATGTGAGTGTGGATGTAGAAATAGGATGGTGGGCCTGAAAACATACCACAATTCCACACTATTCAAAGTCCAAGAAGTTGATATCACTTGCTCATACTATGAGAAGCAGATATTTGATTACCTCTGCTACATAGGAATGAATGAAATAACAACACTAACAGAGATATCATCCTTAGCTCATAAGATGGCAGATGATATATTCTACATCACGAACCAAATGCAAATTGGAGACATTGTAGAGAGAGAAGATGAAGTCTTCACAGTCATACGGAATACTAAAGCAGATATTAGAGAGCGATTAAAGTTAAAGCTCTCTGGGGGGAAAGGATAATGTTAATGATGCTAACCATACTATATCCCATTGAGATGTTTATTTCTATGGGATGTAGTGATCCAAACAACTGTGTAGATGTGAATGAGAAATCTGTTCAACAAGCAGATGACCCAGGCATATCGTATGGGATTCCGTCTTCCAGACCACCGTAGGATTCCCCCTCTGCCAAATTGGTTAAGTCTAACCGTTAAAAGGTGGAGGGGGAATACTGAGGGAATCAAGCATACACAGTTGAGAATCAAGGGGGGCATCGCAAATGTCTATAAGAGATTATAGACACCAAAGCCCCCCACCATCTTCTTTCACAATAGCCGGATGGTATAATGGCAACGCATCCCCATTGGTGGGGAAGCTGATGGTTCAAATCCATCTCTGGCTACTATAAATAAAATGGAGGCAAAACAATATGACGGCAAATGAAGAACAGGCAGAAAGAGAACATAGAGAACGGATGATTAGTGCACTTGGAAGCCTGATCCTCCAGTTGGAGGTAATACGAATGAATCTGCAGAAAAAGATAGATGCTTCTACAGATGCCCATACCAAAGAGGTAGATATAAATGAAAGCTAAAAAATCTAACTCCGGTAAATCTGTTTACATCAATCAGATACACGGCTCACCATCTCCAGAATACATACTGCAAGAGAATATAGATGGTGTTATAGTCAGAGTGAAAGGGCGGTATGGGACAACCACATTTCCAGCAGAGGTGTGAACTGCGTATGACTCTTGAAGCGATTCTAAGGGAAGCAGTTATGGAAAGTATTATAACCTGCCCTGAATGCGGAAACAGACTTGAACCGGATGCAGAGACATGTGGCGAATGTGGATGGTCGAATCCCCTTATAGCTATGGGGATGATTTAATGCGAGAAGAGAAAGAAGAGAAACTGAGGCAGATGGTAAAAGACTTATCTAACATCTGCAACGGAGCATCTTCACAACAGGATAAGATAGCTGACATCTTGTTCAAGCAGTTTATGGTTGAGCATAACACACTTGAACAGTGTATGCTTGGAGTCATACAGAAGTTCATCTGCAAGATTGCCAGTCATCCATACTATTCGGTTGATGGTAGGAATGAAGATTCATACCACTGGGCAAAGAATGTAGCAGAGATAGATGCAAGGTTTCCCTTCATCTGAGGCGATTGACATGAGTGTGATAAAGAACAGAGAAAAAAGAGAAATGAACTCTGTCAATTGGCATACTGGTAAAGGGTTCTATCTATCATCTAAACAGGACTTCATAGATGACATCGATGATTTAATCAGAGAAATGAATCTAAGCATCAACAAAACATTGAAGTGGAGATATATACACAAACAGATGATAGACTTAAAAAGAAGTCTGGAGGAATTATAGATGACGGAGAAAACATATGTTGCAATGATGGTCTGTCCAATCTGCATGAAAGCTACTGGCATCGCATTGGATACCAGATTGAAGGAACGGTTTGAATATGGCAAGAAGATTCTAGACAATTCAGTATGCCCAGAATGTGAAGAGAAGTATCTGCGAGAAGGTGTTTTACTCATAGATTTCTCAAATGGGAGTCTGGTTGTTATGAAAGATGAAGCCTTCTTACGTCTGACAGACAACAAGATGAAGATTCCACCAAATAGAATCATTGAAACACCATATCATATTATCAAATGCATTCAGGATGCGATACAAAATGTTTAGAGAATCCAGATATATACAACTCGAACACAAATGCGAAAGGGAGATATACACAAGAACCTTTCAGGTTGAGAAGAGCATCGCATCAACGGGCATCAAATTCTACTGCCCATACTGTGGGGTGACGATAGATGGATGAACAGGAAGCAGATAAAACTATGGAGAAGACAAAACTTGAACTGGCTGAGGTCTTGAGTCAGTTTGGTGATGTCGAAGATATACGTGCAATGATAATGACATACTTGCTTTCCAAGCAGACTCCAATGGTAATCTTAGAAGACCATGTTATATTATACTTACGAACACTGATGGAATTAACAGCAGATAATCCAGTTATCCTATATAATATGCTAAGTAGGATGGCTGGACTAACTGCTATTGGGATTTATTCCATCCGGTATAATACTAAATATGGAGAGCATCCATCCAATGCACTCATCTGTGAACTTGCAGAGATGGGGGCTGAAAAGGTTTATATGAAGTTCAAAGAAGAATTTCAACGAGACTTATATGACATAACAGACCTCATAAAAGAGAATGAAAAGAAGGCGACTGCGATGTATACAATCGCAACAGAGGAAGAGCTAGAAAAAGGGTTTAGAGATGCTCTTAAATACAAAGCAGACAAAGAACGTAAAGATGAAAATCCTTATATAAGATAAGTGTCTATATGATCCTAACATTAAACCAACCTAACGAGAGCCATCCAGGTATTCTTAATGTGAGTACATCCCATCCCACCACATTCTCAAAATTCCAGATGGCTCTCACCCTTTTTTAGAGAGAGATGATATGTATGGATAAGTATGTTGTATGCCCTAAGTGCAATCTGAATGGAGACAAGTTAAAGACAGAAGATAATCATTGGAAATGTATTAGATGTAATTATCTTTTTCATATTACAATTCAGATGTATAGGGAGGCATTGGTTATTTATCTGAAACATGCTTACCCAAATACGATGGACAATTTTCAATCTATCAGAGATACTAAATATGCTTGGCTGGATCATCCTGAATACTGGGAAGATGGTATTCCTGCAGATGCTCGATTTGGATGTTATGTTAATCCACATATGAAGTTGAGGATTCGTAAGGATTGTTTCATTGTAGATAAGAATAACATAGGAGATTCATTTGAACGCAGAGATTTATGTCAGCAGATTAAAGCACGTATCGAAGCAGAGTGGGAAAGATATCATCTACCTATATTAAAGTAGATAGCATACAAATGAAGGTTATACCATAACCCTTATATACCCCTATATCGTTTATAGATTAACTATAACTCAATATATCAAAGCAGAGTAAAATCAGATGGAAGGTAATAATATGCCAGGATTGATGGAACAGATAAAAAATATCAAAAAAGAACGAGCTGAGCAGGGCGAACCCGCCTCTGCCAAAGATCAGAAGAAATTCGGAGAGGTTAGAGTAACCTTCTACCGAGAAGGGGCATATAGAACAGATGCCGATGGAAACAAGGTTCCGATGGGTGGAGATTCCAATGGGAACTATGACAGGATTTGTAGAGGTCTGGGTATTGATGGAGAAGACTCCGGGATGCTTGCAGATATTCTCGACACCCTGGTTGAAGACTTAGTATCAGGAAAGTTGAAGTATACTTCCTAAGAAGTATGCTGATGGGGTTGGTAATCCACCGACCCCTATTTCATTTTGGGCCTTCCCGATGTGATAAACGATAAGATGATTCATTTTACCACCCACATTGGGATGATGACTGAGTATGATTTTCATACACAACATCCCTGGTGTCAAAACCAGATGGCCCACATCCCCCTTATACATTCTCTCCCCTAATAGCAACGGGCAGGTGTGATTGCACCTGCCCACACTTCACTCAGAACCTTCTTATAAAATGGAGGCATATATATGGAAACCCTGACGGTAACTGGCGAAGCCTATCACGCTAAGAAGCGTGAATTTAAAAAACTTCTATCAGAGTTGGGTATCTCATGGTGTGGGACAATAGATGCTGTAGAGTGGAGATCATCTGGGGTTAGGGTTAAAGGAGAATTTTTCAGAGATAAAGTTAATAATTTGACCATCAAGGCTACTTTGCATATTGAAGGCGATGATATGCAAAGTATCCAGCGACTTGTTAAATGGATACGTTCTAATATGAACGCAGTTGGAGACATACAGAAAGAAATTAAGAACCGTCTGTATGACTTCCAGATGTTTGAGAATTTTTACAAACCATCTATAGAGAAGATGAAAAAAGAAAATGCACCAGGTTATATCATAGCAAGAAAAGAAAAAGATTGGGTGTGGCAGAGGAAAAAAAAGATGCTTGAATTGGGTATAACAGAAGGTATGTTGAAGGGCATCGTTCCTGATAAACTTCCACACCCAATAGATGTTTCTGACATAGAAGAAGAAAAAGAAACAGGATTCACATGGACAAAAGAAGATCAGGATTGGTATGATAAATGTGAAGCAAGGAAAGCAGAGCGTAAACAGAAGAAGAGAAAATTAAAATATAATACATTGAACGCCGATGCCATAACTGATGACATCCTTAGGAAGACAGGTCATCAAAGTAAGAAAGCTAAAAGAGCAGATGCAAAGCAGAATCTTTTAGCAAAATTAAAGAAAATAAAGAAAGGGGTGGAATAGTATGGCAGATGATACAGCTTATCATTATAATTACATATGTTCAAAAGAAGATTTCATAAGCTACACTAAAAAGCTTTTACATATGGCAGATAGTTTCTTTAACCAAACGGATGATGCAAAAAAGAATTGGGAACAGATGTTGAAAGATGTAGAAGATAATGGAATTAATCCAATGGAGATTATTATTAATATAGATGGTAAAGAATACGAACTTGGTATTTTGGTTTTAGATGCCATCGAAAATGCTGGAGGGTCTTCTTTTGAGTATAGGGAATACTGGGAGTGGGATGTTTGGAGAAAAGAAAACCAAGATGAAGAGTTACTTAATCTTATACGGGGGATGGTAGATGCCAAAGAGAGATGACAGTCAATGTGAAAAATGCGGGAAGATTTTCCCTTATAATGATATATCTTCTTATTGTTCTTCGGTAGAGTATGAACCAAAGAATGGTTGTTTCTATCATATTGGGTGTGGAGGATGTGTAAGGAAACGAAGAGAGGTGAATTGAAATGACGAAATCTGAATTAGTTGGATATGTGCGTAAATCAAAAGCGGGAAATGCCTTGAAAGTGAACATTCTTAAGTCGGCTGTTATAGATGCGCCAACAGTTAAAGGTAAGGATGGCACAGAGTATGTCACCTTGATTATGAACCTTACCAAGATACGGCTGATAATTGGAGATGAACATGAAGTAACATCTGTCTGCCAGTTGGTGGAAGATGCGGAAGAGGATCAGGGATAAAATGATATGCGAAGATCTGATAGATGGTCGCTACTGTGGCCATCCGGGGATAGGTAAAGAGTCTGGTGGGAAGAGACATCTCTGTAGCTATGTCAGATTACAAAGTGATTCTGGATGTCCAAGAGGGCATACAAAATCTAACTCTACATCCAGTGGGCAATCCAAATCCAAATGGAAGCAAAGAGAAAGTAAGATTGCAGGACATGTAGCATATAAAAATAAGAAAAATAAATTGAAGGTTATGGGGCATCAGCAAAAATCAATTGCCAGAGTTCAAAGAAGAGCAAAGCGGGAAGCATTAGAAAAAGCGAATGCAACATCCAAAGGGTCACTTTCTCCTGGTTCTGATTCCCAAGATTCCACAAGAAGTAAGGCCATAATTAAAACAGATACCGATGGGTATAATGCTAACTCTAAGCAGAAGACAAAGAAATTCAAGGAAGAGCATAAAGGGAAGCAGGGTTTTAGATGAATGACTTTACTCAGCTTGCACTCTTCGAGAAACTGGGATGCACTCTTGAAGTTAAGATGGACAATCGAGGCAGAGGATATGTTGTCACCAAAGTTTATTTTTTGGAAGACGACAAAGAATCTGCTTTACAGGTTACTAACACTCTTATAGAAGCTGCCTTAAGGCGTATGGGTGGTAGTGAACACTATGAAGAAGATGGAGAAATACCATTAGGAGATGGTGAGGTGGAGGAAGATGATGTAGAGTTTGGCATCAGAAGAGAAAGAAATAGAAGATGACGTGAACCACATGTGGAGGAAAAAATATGGCAAATTTGACAGAAGAAGAGAGAGCAGTCCGTGAGACTGCGAGAGAAGTAGAGAAGCTGGATTCTGATGAGATTCCAATGAGCATGGATGATCTAAAGGGGCAGACTTTTATAGGCCGGGTAGCAGATGTTAAAGTAACATCTGAATATGTCCTTAACGAAAATGGTCAACCTCTAAAGGAACAAGGAAAACATCCCTTTGTGACTTGTCTGTTAGAGGTCGATTTCATGGAGGAAGGACATTACACATGGAAGTGGAGAGTTTCAAACAGCAAGAAGGGAACTCATGCCAAAATTCTGGCAGCCATAGGAAATGTGCAGATCTTCTCTGCTGATGGGGGGGATACAGGCAAGAGGGGGATTCAGAATCTGACCTCCATCGATCAGCTTGTTGACCAAACCTTCCAGTTTGAGAAGCAGGATCTACAGTTTGGGACAGATCGAGATGGTAACCAAATTGTCAAACCTAACTTCCCCATGCCTATAGAATACTTCCTTCCACCAGAGGAAGAGGCAGAAGAGTCAGATGGTGAAGAAGAGTCAGATGATGAGACAAAAAAGGAGGAGTCCTAAGCATACTCTTGGGGGGGAATCTTCCCCCCCTTTTATTTATTTCATTTTACATTCTATGGAGGTTAAATTATGTCCAAAGGGAAGGTTAAAAGTTTATTATCTCTTAATAACAATGATGTTCAATCTGCTCAAACATATATATTTGATGGACTTGAGCCTATGGAAGATGAAAAAGGAAAAGGTAAAGATGTCTGGACTTTTGCATCAGAAAAGGGAGCAGGAAAAACAACTGCCATCTTAGCATTTCAAGAGCTATATGGTGGAGAGATGTTATGTTTCTCTTATGATGGGAAGACCCAGAAGATAAAACATAAGTATCATAAAGGTAATGAGAACATCCATGTTAAAGACATTCGCAAACATTTCGTTAGAACCCCTGAGAAGCGGTTAGAATCTGGTAGCAGATGTATAGACATGATTATGTATGAATTGACCAGGATAGATGACAATAGTGTTGACTGGGTATTCCATGACTATGTTGATTTACTACCAGTGTTGGTAGAAATGAAATGTAGGAAGATTCACAATAAAATGGCAAAACAGCCAGTCAGTGGTTATGACCAAATGTGGAAAGATAGAAAAGCTATCATACAAGATATACATTCAACCTCTTTGCGTAAGGCTAAGTATGGTGTATTCTATGCAGGTTATACTGTTAGGGAGAATATAATGAAAGATGGAGAGGTTCTTACAACTGGTCCCAGGAAACCACACTGGAATGACATCATAGAAGTAGAAACAGATGTGACTGTTATTGTAGAAATAGAAGAAGAAATCCTCAAAAATGGCAGGGTTCATAGAAGACTATTTTATATAGATAATTCGAAGGTTGATTATCCAGAAGATAGAACTTGGTATTCTGTAAACACCAATGCGGAGTTGGATGCATTTGTCAAAGGGAATGGTATTGTGATTAACAGAGCACCACCAAAATCGTTCTCTCTTCCACCCATATCTAAATCTAAAGAAGATGATACCATAACAGACCCAGTGAAAGTAAAGGAAAAACAGGCAGAATTGTTGGGGAGGAAAACCCCCAAACGATTAATTTAAATGATACCTATACTGGATGAATGGGGAAGCAAGCCTCCGATTTGCCGTCTGGGGCTTCTCTGTTCATCTGGGGGTTAAGTCATTTAAATATGGATGACAAGGAGGCAAATGAAATGAAATATGTATCTATACTATCCAACAAATCTGGATGCCTACTTGAAAGGCATCTACCAATACCAGACGGCGAAGATATTAAATGTGAGCAGAGAGATGAAGGCATTCCATTTTGTAGACCCACCCTGACTATAATTGGTCTAAAGAGACAGCCAGGATATATCTATGGCCATTGGGAATGTGTCCATTTCTGGGCAGTTTCATCTTCAGACCAAGAATTGACAGAGGTTATCAAACCCTTCTTTACCATCCTCAAATCCTGGTATACCCAACAGCTCATGATAGAAGAGATGCCTGATTGTGAAAACTGTGATCTAAGGATGGGTGATCCTCCAGATTATAGCTGGCGTGATTGAGGGATGGTAATGGGGACAGATATGGAGATAGCAAGACTAAGACAGTTGGTTAATATAAAATATAACAGATGCCTAATAATTTCACAAAGTTATATGCCGACAAGTGAGTGGGTAAATGGTTTCCAAGAGTGTCTTAAATGGATGCGTAAAGAACTCGATGAAACAGAGGAGAGAGAGAAACAGGATAAAATTGAAACAGACGATATAACCTATCAGAAATATAAAGAATCTACGGAGATGTGATGATGATGGCAGATAAACATTATACATACATTGCCCTGGCTACTGATGTATTGTTAGTCAAGGCAGAAACAAAGGGAATTGACTGGGCTGCTTACATTGGGGCAGTCCCAGGGAAGTGCCACGAGGATGAATATATGCTCGTAATAGAACATGGAAATAAGGTAAGTGAGACACTTGCCAGATTATATTTCCACTCAGACCTACCTTGGAGGAATTGAAATGGATGATAATTTACCTCCAGGGTGTACTGTCTCTGACATACCGGGTAACAGACCAATTGATGAAGGATGGGATAAATGGTTTGCCAGTGAGATAGATGGTGTCTGGGAAGAATTTCTAGATGGTATGTCTCATAAATCAGCCTATTATGATTATAAGTATAGGTTTGGGATAGATGGTGAATCAGCCTATTATGAGTTAAGAGATTTTGAAGAATACGCAGACAAACGCTTTGAAGATGACTGTGAGGAAAGAGGATGAAAATCTTTAACCACTTCCCCCAGGGAACTGAGTATGTATGCCCAATTTGCAAAACATCAGAAGATAAACCAATTACACTGATTGGTGTTTATGGAACAAAGGATGATAATAAGCAGGAAGCTGTGCCTGTGCACATTGAATGCATACATCTTGAGTTACATGCGAATCCATCACCAGATAAAAAATGTATCTTTTTGACATTAACGCAAGTGATAGATGTAATGTCTTTAGAAAATAAGATGGTTACATCGAAGTCTGCAAAAGAAATAAAAGCAGAGAAAAAACAAAGAACCATATTGAAATTTATGAAAAAACATGGAGGCTAAATAAATGAGCAAAGAAATCCGTAAATATATATCTGCCCAGCATGATCCAGAAAGTGCTCCTATGTATCTAATTAGTTATGCTGGTCTCCATAGTCCAAATGGAGATAATCAACATATAAATTTTAGCATAGGTAATAAGCATTGTTGTATGTCTTCAGCCCAGTTATTAGATATGATTTCCACCATTACTATGAGACTTATGCGGAAAGATATAGAATCCAAGACCATAGACAGAGATGGATGGAGATGTGAAAAGTTTGTCACATTCGAGAAAATGAAATGTCCATATTGTGGCAAAGAGTCTACTTGTAGAGTTGCACAGCAGATTGGTGCAAAATGGGTCTGCCCAGGATGTTTACGTGTGATTGGTCTATTACAACATGATGAAGAATTTCGTATTGTAATAACAGACCTTTGTATGCGTTCACCTAAGCTTAACGAAACACTTCTATGTCCAGTGTGTGGATGCGAAGACTACAGAGCAGATAATAAATTTCTTGATAAATTTCACAGTATGACATTGGCTCAGCAGATAGATATCTACGACCCAATGATGGATAAATATCTATCATACGATGGATGCGAAGAACACCAGGAGGTATGAAGATGGAAGTTGTTATGACATGTTCTGCTTGTGGGAAAGATGTATCTATCCAAGATGATGGGTGGTTATGTCCAGCCTGTTATGGTAGAGATTCGTCTGATGTCGAGAAATTAAGATTCCTAATGTCTCGAATGCAGAAAGAGAAGGATACAATGGAAGAGCAGATTAATAATCTTCTCACGGATGTTACATACTACAAGGAAGAGATTCAGAAGTTGAATGAGAAGTCACTCAAATTACAGAAACAAGATGATCCAAATGAAGGTCTGACTGTGGAAATAGCAGAGACACTTGACACTCTTTCAGAACAGCAGGACACTATCAAGGAGTTATCAGATAAGGTTAAGATTCTGGAGGAGATAAAGAATGAATATCTTACACATGTGCTTCTCCAGAACAGGCATATAGTAAATCTAAAAGCAGAGAATGCTGAACTTTGTGGATTTATTAATCCTAACTATGGGAAACCTGTTGTCTTTGAACTTGCAGAAGATGAAATGTATGAAAAAAATAACAAACTGATAGTTGAAGTTTCTAAACTGGTGGCAGATAAAGGTCTCGAAGATGGGGACAGGATAAGCATCAATCTTAATGAGAAGAAAATAGCTATTGTGAAGAAAGATAATAAAATCAAAGCGAATCCAGAAGATATGCAAGAAGCCATTGAGGTAGAAGCTCTGGAAAATGATATAAAAAAGAGGAAGGAAAATGACAAGAAGGAGAAAACTGAAGATAGTAAAAAACTCATACAAAAAAGAAGCCTTAAGAAAAAGAAGGTCCCCAGGTTGGCTTAGTAGGAAGATAAGCTATTCCAATGGTTCAGGGTGGTTATATATCCTGAAAAGAACTTGGGAAGATTTCAAGGCTAATAGGGTGGCTGCTGAAAATCTTAGAAATGCTAAGGGTAGAGGATTCTGTGTATGGTGTATTGAAATTATCAAACCAAGTCATTCAGCATATCAGGTATGTGAACATTGCATAGTATTCGAACGTGGAGCATACCTTCATGGTAACTGTGTAATACATGGGAAGTGTTGTGAAAATTGCAAACGTCTTCCCTATCTGATAAAAGAACGGAGAGTGCAATAATATGACAGAACAAGAGAAACATTCATTCAAAGGAGAATGCCCCTGCTGTGGAAGCAGGAGTCAAGATCATAGAGGGAACGAAAGCAAAGGAAGCATCTGCTGTAACAACTGCGGAGAGTTGTTAATATCCTGGTGATGTTAATGGACGATTCAGGGAAAAGGATGAGATGGTATTGTGAAGAACATAATCAATGGTGTTGCTTGGGATGTGGTGTATGCCCTGAATCCGATGGGTCTATAGATAAAACTGGTGCAGTTCATTCATCTCCTAACTGCCCATACTTTGACCTATGCCCAGATTGCAAAGAGAGATTGATTCACATACCGGGTGGATGGTTATGCCAACACTGTGAAAGGAGTTTTGATTGGTATGTTGATGGAAAACGGAAGACAAAAGTGGTGCCCAGTGTGCGGAAGAACAAGCATACACATAAGACAGAAAGACGGTGTAGAAAGATGCAAAGTCTGTCTTATTACGGAAGAGGTGATGAAAGATGAATGAATTAAAACCTATTACAGATAAAAAAGAAGAAGAGGATGAGGAGGAAGAAGTCATCAAAGCAAAGGAGATCGAAGCAGAAGATGAGTGGTATAAAACTGTGTCAGGTAAAGATGCTAAGATGTTGGAAGAGTTTGTGATGAAAGATTATGATAAAGATAATAAACCAACGATTAGCATCATAGGTGACATAGTATACATCCGCAATGAGGATCATACAATTAACCTCACTTCCAGATGGTTGAAAGTTTATAAGCAGATAGCAAAGCTAGATAAACTCCCAGATGCGGTTGTTCCATCTCTGCGACAAGTTCTTATATTGATGATTACTAAACCAGAATGGGCGATGAAAGTAGAAGACGAAGAAGAAAAAAGAAGGAAACCAACCATCAAACATAACCTGGTTAATGAAACAGAAACAGATTATAAAAAGAAACTAAGAGAAGATAAGGAAATAAAAAAGAAGATGCTAATGCGGAGACAGACAATTCCTCCAACATCAGAAGATATGGCTAAATTAGCAAAGCAGACTCCTACTAAGTGTGAAAAACAGAAAAAGCAGAAGAAACAACCTAAGCCACTTCCATTGGCTTAGACATTAAGAAGGTGAGCAAATGACAGCATTTATGAATTTAATGCGAGGAATATTCTCTGGTGGGAAAATGGTCAATGGTAAGATCGTTTCATCTGACAGCTCAACGATGGCAATACTCAAGGATGACATATGCCAACCTGTCTTAGATGAAATCCCTCTTGAATCACTGGGTGGAAATGCACCTGACATAGATGAGCACTTTGATATAGGGGCATCTGTAAAATTTAATCTGCAGAAGTTTCTCTACATCATAATGGCATGTGATGCCCAGGGTGAAGAGTTCATTACCATCCAGACCAACCAAAAAGCCAATTATCCTATCAGGGTTGAGATGGAACACATAACTTTCTACCTGGCTCCACTTGCACCTAACAAGATGGGAGGTTCAAAGGATGCCACTAAACCTGCTGAATTTACCGCCTCTGGATCCTAAGCAGAAGCAGAAATCAGTATGGGAAAGTATACGAGGAACGAAAGAAGAACAACAAAGGAGGATAACTAATAAGTCAATAAAAGAAATGGAATGTAATGAGGATGTGCTGGATATAAGTATTCCACTTGCAGACCGAATGCTTATGCATCTTGACAGGCGTATGCTCTTTGCTGGGGACATCTGCCCACCTCTAATCGCATCTATAGGTGGCCATCTCGCAGACTTACATCAAGCTGATCCAGATGATATTCCATATGGTCACGACTGCCCATTCTACTTTTTTAAGGGAAGTGTTGAAGTTATGAATGTTCCATGTAATATCATATCCCCAGCAGGTCTGTCAAAGTCTCATACAATGGCACAGTTCTTTGAAGCCAAGTATGGTATAATACCAATCAGGGCACAGTTTCGAGGAGTTATAACAGAAGCAGGTTTCGTTGGTAAAGAGAATCCCGGTGAAGATGATAACTCTTATGGAGATGCTTTTGAATTCCGTAATGGGTTTCTGCTATTTAATGAAATTTCTAATATAATGATTGCATCTGCTACAACCCATTCAGGTGCTCTTGTCAATCAGGTGATGGAAGCTTTATCTGAACGGAGGATAAGCAAACGAACCGGGGGAGCAGAATTTGACTATGCTACAAGAGTTACCATCTGGGGTGGGATTCAACCAAGAAGATTCGAATTCAGCCAGGGATTAGGAAGACGTTTCCTCCACATCACCAAAGCGTGGACTCCTGAAGATGTTGCGATGTTTAAAGAAGAAAGGGAGAAAGAAAAGATAGGGGGTGGAGAAAGCCTTAAAGTAAATATGAGGGAGATTAAACAGATACGAAATGAACTATCTGACCTGCTTCATAATGCAGTTGTAGAAGAAGTTGTTTGGGACAGCAATGTATATAAATATATGAAGAATTTAGCAATAGGTCATCTTGATCTCCAGATGATGGAAAGGGTTTTAGTGGGAAGGGAATATTTAAATCAAGGGTTAGAGAGAAGAGTTCATATTCGCAATAATGAAACTAATAAAATGTTGGTTAAAAGTCTGGTAGAAATGAATCAGATAGTTGCAGAAGGTGGGGATCTTTCCCTTCTGCTGGCAACCATTGGAGCCAAAGAGGTATCAAGGGATAGTCTCTGGTTATCATTTAGAAGATTCGGTTATCAATATAATCAATTTGTTGAACTTATAGATACAGGCATACGGTTAGGACTTGTATTCAAACATTTTGATAGTTCAAAAGGTGGATATTATTATAGCAAAGCAGGTAAGGGAAAACAATCTGGTCCAAGAGCTATATCTGAAGAAAGGAGAAAAAAGAAAGCGAAAATATTTGCAAAACTAAAGCAGAGCACGAAATTAGATATGATTGAACCATAAGAAGAAAAATAGTCTAAGTACAAAAAATTGTGTAAAGGTATACAACTAACTAACTGGTTGTTTCCTTCTATCGCAAAAAATCACGTAAGAGAAAATAGCATCCAGGTGTAAAAGAAGAGGTGAAAAGCAGATGGAAATAATAGTTACATGGTTTCTACCATCAGGTAAGTTTAGAAGAAGTGAGAAGATAGACATCGGTGCTCTTTCTCTGGTTGACCTTAAACAATTTAAACAGGAGATAGTAAACAGAGAATCTGTAATGTCTATAGGTTGGCAGGGATATTATTATATCACAACTGACATCGCTAATCAGAAGATGGATTGGTATAGGGGTTTCCATTGTAAACTATTCAAACCAGAGGAGTTTGAAGGAATAGGTAAGTATGGTAAGAAGCCCTGGAAGTATTCCAAGAATGCACAGAAAGAGCTCTGCATCAAGATGATGCAGATGGCCAGGGAGGAAGGGAAGATGGAAATGAAGATGGGTGAACCAAGACCAGATAATAAGGGAAACATAATAGAGTTAAAGAAGAAAGGATATAGGGGATTGTATGGGAGGTATCCTTGATGTGGAAATTTCCTATCTTTCGGGTAATGGTTAGACTTACATTGAGAACTCTTGATACTCTGGAAGATGTAGTTAGGGCAGAACAAAAAAGGTCTGCCATGCGTTGTGCAATGAGAGATGAAATTAAAGAAGCAGAACGTAATGAAACAAGAGAAATGAGGAGATGAAAACCAAAAATCAGAAAAGTTTATATAGAAGATATGAGGGCTTACGTGATTCAGATAAGAAAAAGGAAACACTTATATAGTTATATATATATATAAGTATATAAAAAAATGGTGTTATAGAGATTAGAGCATCCTCATTAAATTAAATGGCAGGGATTAAAGATGCAGAGTCAAAATTTAAGTCAGCAGAATTACCTAATACCCAGAGACATCATTCAGCAGATTGAACTTGAAGTAGCAGAGAAAAAAGCTAAATCAAAATCTGAAGTTGTTAGACGTGCTCTCGCAGCATACTTTGATGTAGACTCATATGAACGGGAGAAACAGCTCCCGATTAGGTTTAAAAATGCAATGGATATGTTTGAGATTCTTATCATCTTAGCAGATAACGATGAGTATAGGGCTAAAAAACTTGATTCATTCTGGCTATCCTGGCCTGATATAATGGAAATCAAATTCAACAGATGGTCTTTTGCTCTGAAGGCAGTATCCATCTTTACAAAGATATGCCGTTATCTTAAGCATCCACTTCAATATGAGCAAGTCATCTCTGAAGTCCCCATTCCTGGGACAAGACGAAGGAGGATGATGAAAGAGGGATTCACATTATATCTTGAAGTCCCCATCACAGTTGAAATATTGAAAAAGATGCAGAAGGAAGCATTCACATTATTGGAAGAAGATGACTTTGAAAACAAACTGCTTACAATGGGATCAGATGAATTAACAAAAACCAATACAGATGTTGCAAGAGATCATCTGATGAACAAATTTGGTCTGGGTGGGGGTGAAGAAGATGGCGAAGGATTTGACACAAATACAGACTGAGGAAGAGGGTGATAATAAAAGCATCTCTCTTCCCACAACTCCCCTTCTATCTAAGTTAAAGGAAAAGAAGATGCAGAAGGCAAAAGAAAAATCATCCTCTGTTCTTGAAAATGCACGGAAGAGAAGAAAGAAGTCAGCCAAGATCCAGAATCTTGCTCCACATATAGATTTTCTGCCAATGGAAAGTGGGATTATCATTTCCAAATTAGATTACATTCTCACTGAGGAACGAGAAGATGTCTATGTCTTTGAGAAGACAAAGTTAGCTAAACAGAAGAAGGTGGAGGATGCTAAATATAATATAAAAAATCGCATTAAATCAAAGTTACAGACAAAAATAGGAGAGTGAAAAGATGACAAAGTGTTTT
>Ga0180431_10000523_pt1 | contig 55477 bp, 72 predicted proteins | sample SS_ome_11_FD_132459 | JGI IMG/M metagenome (GOLD analysis project Ga0180431, IMG submission 132459) | Hypersaline lake sediment archaeal communities from the Salton Sea, California, USA - SS_1_MS_1 metaG | ecosystem: Environmental > Aquatic > Non-marine Saline and Alkaline > Hypersaline >... | reverse complement strand
TGGTACTCGCTTGGTTTTCTGTAGCTGTAACCATGGAGTTTAGTCTTGTATTTGATGTCGGAGCCTTCTCTAATTCCAGTTATTGTTGCCAGGGCCAGATGACTCTGACCGAATATGTGTTTAGGGACCTCGCGGCTGCACACAAGGACCACATCTCCTTCTTCAAATTTTGGCATGAATCAATCCTTTCCAGGCATCTTCCGCGTATTCCGGGATATATGCTCGGTCTGTGACCATAGCCTCAAACACACGGAAGGTCAGCCTATGGGCATCCTTAGCAGACAAATATCCGGTATAGGATGCAAACCGTATTCTGTAAGCATCAGGAAGCATTCCAACTATTTCAGCTGTTGTGTGTCCATTATAGTAGAGAACAGGGACTCGGTCCCCTTTCTTGTATTTAGGCATTGATCAGGCCTTTCCAGATTTCTTTTATGGTGAAGAACCGCATAATATTCGAGGCAGACCAGTAACTGGTACTGAATGGCGATCTTCCGTCTTTATGTTCGACCACATAGAGAGGCCCAAAGTTAGTCCTTTTTATTCGAACTACAGTACCGACTCTCTCCATCCCGGTAGTTTCGGATGTGGTTATAACCTTGTCACCCACTTTATACGTTGCCATCAATCAACCCTTTCCAAGCTTTTTTGATAGGCATTAATAGACCTTCGATAGATCGGTCAGACTCCCCATGGTAGTGGCTAGGCATTTCATAAACATAGTTATCTCTTTTTGTTTTGTACCTCAGGGGGGAACCGTTCTGGAATGTTTGTGTAATTACAGCTGTCTCTCCGTTTTTCAGGAGGACTCTGTCTCCTTTTCTATACTTCGGCATGTATTAGTCCTTTCCATATTTCTGCGGGTGGAATAATCCTGTAAAGGATGTCTTTTTCATACACCAGGTGGCCATCCATCTTGGATACATAAGTATGTTCCTGTAGGTGAATGGTGTAGTCGTAAGTTCTGTCTGATAGAAATATTGGAGAAGCGATGATGGTGCCTGTTTTGATCATGTCGAGGTAGTTAATACGCACCACATCCCCTTTTTTGTATTTAGGGTCAGGCATCGATCAATCCTTTCCAGGCATGTTTGGCCTCATACATCTTATAAGACTTCCCACCAATGATGGAATCTTCAGCGACAATTATAGTTCGGTTGTTTAACCATACTGAGTACCACCACTCATTGCCAATTCTAAGCACAGTTCGGACTGTGCCGGTCTGGGTCTTTTTATCCATGTAGGTGAAGGTTATCTCGTCCCCATCAAAAAACTGGCTTAATCGGACCGTTTTATAATGCATCGATCAATCCTTTCCACACCAGGTCTGCTCGGGGAGCCCCAGATCTAATAAAGTCCAGTTCATGTTCATAAGCCCAGGTCATAACCCGATAATCTGTTAGCGGTTGCAATCGGTAGGTAGGTATACCTTCAGACAAGTGTACCCCACTCAAATGTCTGATGACTCGGTACTCTTCTCCGTAATAGTTAACTACATCTCCTATACGGTATTCGGGATTATTAATATTCGGCATTAATCAACCCTTTCCAGATTTGTTTAAGGGTCCCAGGGTAGCGGCATATTTCCGACGGAAGACGTTCGTGGTAGTCGTAGTCAGACATGTACGGGTAATGGCCAAATCTTATCCTGTAGTGGGATATATTTTCTCCGGGCGGTACGACCACAGCTGGTAGGTATTTACTCATGTATTCAGCCAGCACTTTCTCACCTGGCTGGAATTTATTCAGTTTTGCCATTTATCAGTTCTTTCCAGGCCTCAGTTGTTGTTGGCTCTTTGTTCAGGGTGGGCAGATATTCATCTAATTGATCTTCGATATAGTTGAATCCTGCATCCACCATCGCGGTTTCGATGTATTTAGCATTCATTCGGAGGAATTCTTCAGCTTCCTCCTTTGATATTGTCACTTCGTAGTAGGATTCTGCTGCATCAACAACATCCTCTGCCGTCCACGAGACTCTGGCATATTTATTCATCGTTGATTAATCCTTTCAGTATTTGGGAGAGGCTGAAATTATTGATTTCATCCTCGGGGTAGCATACGTCACAGGAATCTTCAGATTGGATTCCGTAACACCATGTTTTTCTGCCTGCCATCCAACAGGAGCAGGCTATTTTCTCCTCTTTCCCACATATGAAGATTGTGTCGTCATAGTCATATTTTGGTTTTGTAGCTCCATGTTTTTTCATTGTTAACCTATCCTAATAATAATTTCAACCCTACTTTAGCCTTGCTTGGGTCAATTCTGTTCATTTCCCTTTCAATGTAGCTCATCTGCACACAATGACCGCTAAATCTTTCGCCGTTGGAATCTATTAGCTCATAGTATCGCCGCCCTGGTTCGGTTTCACATGTGCATTTCACTACGTAGGTAGTTCCCCGGATTATTACGGTGTCACCTTTATGGTATCTATTCGGCATTATTTTTTCCTTCGGTTTCTTTATTGGGGTCTACCCCATCTTTGAGAGCTTGCACAATACGGTGATGATCTGCGAGAGCTTCCTCGAAGGTGGAGTACCTCCACATTTCCTGGTCATGCTCTCCTTCGAATATGATGGTCTCGAAGATTATCGGAGGCCCGCCTTCATTGTATTGATGATTCATCCCTAGCCAGATGGTGGAGACCATTACTCCACCATCCAGCTCAGTTTTCGCTATGTGCTGGTATCCGGGTGTCTCGAATTTCTCAAGCCATTCCTCGTAGGATATGGGATCACCCTCCCTGTCGTAGTATTTCAGCATTCAGGTTCCTCCCAAGGTAGCCCTGATGCAAGAGCTGCCTCTCGTTGATGCCTCACCAGTTTGATAGAGGCTATTGCTACATCCTTAGCCTGCTCAATTTTGTCCAGGCAGTGGCTGCATACCTCACATCTCTTGGCTAGATACTTATCCGTCTGGATGATGCTCAGGCCAAACACTGGCCTTATCCCGCATAATTCACACATTTTTTCAGTCATCGTCATCCTCCAGCGTCACAGGTTCCAGGATGACTCGCTCAATAACTATGGCTTCCCGCTGTTCGAATCCGCAATTAGCTACTTGTTTCTCAGCGTCTTCTCTGGTGCCCAGAATCCATGTAGGCACCCAGATCTTATTCTGAAGACGGTGGACTACCCACACATCTCCTAGTTCTCCAGCATCGCAGTGGAGATTGTGGGTCCAGACTAACATATTCCGGTCCCCGTCCGGTCGACCGTAGAGGTCATAAGGTTCGTCATAGATCATTTGGTATCCTTAAATATTTTGTCGGCTTCGGCGATTAATGCGTCTGTAGCTTCTACTGAGCCATCATACTTGGGTTTGGCATCCATCCAGCTAGGTCTGTACACCTTCCATTCGTCTTGTACTTCCTTGAGTTCCGCCAGCAGTCGCCGCCCCATATCACAGTATTTGTCTACAAGACCATCCTGTGCATTTATGGCGTCAGCCAATTCCAACAATTCCTTTGCGTGGTTATTCCGCTCAATTTTCAGCTGCTTGATTTCCTTTTCCAGTTTCTCGATTTCTTCTTCCTGCTCCTCGATAGTTGATTCTAAGCTGGCAATCTCAGCTTGTTCCTCGTCCGTCATTTTTTCATCTCCTCTTTCTCGCCCTTCTCAGGGTCTTCCAGGGTGATGAGCCCGTGATGCTCCCCCCACTCAAGCCAGATGTCAGTGACGACATCCATTTTCCCTCTGGCTTCTTCGGGGATTTCGGGCGGCTCTAGACCACTGGTTATGGCTACAATGGTACGCAGCGCCACAAACCAGTGATCAGGCCCATTATCTCTGAGATCTCTCAGTATGTAGGGAATGGCGTGGTCACCCATATACATGATGGCCTGGTATGACGGGCAGCCACTACCTCCATCAGACATGTAATTTGACTCCACTTTCCAGGAGTGGGCCAGGTGATTGAACATATGTTCAAGGAATCTATGGGCTTCCAGACGTTGTTCTGGCGTAGAGATCTCGTAGTTGTTCATGATTTCTTTATGCACCGAGATGATTCCTTTGTACATGGCGGCCATAAAAGATCCACCCAGGCCTCTGTCGGTTTCTCCATCTATTCTGGTACGGAAGGCCCACAGCTTTTCGCCTCTGTCGTCTTCTCCGTGGTATTCTACGTCTATATGCATCATGTCTCCTTGTCTTTCTTTTTAGGGTAGTGTTCTAACTCTGCCCCGGAATACCGGGTTCCGTCATAATTTCCCCAATTCACCCCGTAAGGTTTGATCGTGAAGCAATAGTTATCGACCACTGTTCCTATGTATTTGTGGGAGCCGTCTTTAATCGTAACTCGATCCCCAGTCTTGAAAGCGGGGTCACCATTATAATCCAGGCCCTTTGCATATAGTTTCTCCTCCTCCTCCCAATCTATATCTGGGCTGGCGGGGTAGTATTTGAATGGTTTTTTCATTTTTTCTCCTTTTTGGCTTCCCATTCCTCAAGTTGCTTCTCGAGTCGGTACTCGAGGTTTTCGACCCTTTGCCACAGGCTCTCAAAACAGACACCTTTACATTCGAAGTCTATGTACGGCACTTTGTCTCCTAGGCACATTGATGATGTGGTCCCGGACGTGAGTTTTACGTCGAAGGGTGTGTTACACAAAGCCGTCGCTCTAAAATTCATTATGATGTTGAGCGGCAACTCATGCACATTTAATAATCTGAAGTTGAATATCCCTTTCTTATCGTCAACCTCCGCTATTTCCGCTGTCATGCTTAGGAGGTCCCAGAGTTTCTCGTTATTAGAGAAGAAGCATCCTATGAATTGCTCAAGCCTCTCTCTATCTTTTTTCTTCATGATCCACCTTTAACCACCAAAGTTCCTGCAGGTCACACGTACTCACAGGCCCTTTAGGTTTCTTTCATACAGATTGAAATTTAGCCCAGGCTGAACACCAGCCCAGGCTATCTGCGATCCATAGTTCTTTAGCGTCACAGATCCAATACCCAGGGATTAGGTGATTACAGTTTGAGCAGTTCTGCCCGGCCCAATATGCTTCTTGTATCATCGTTCCTCAAATTCTATGCAGGCCTCACTCTTTTTGGTGATCCTGCAGCCATAGAAACATTTGTCTATGGTCTTGGTTTTACCATTTCGGCCCTCCTCTTCCTCTGTGGAGTAGCTCTTGCATTCTCCACAGGTTCGGGCCTTTTCGATATCTATGTAGTGGGATGGATCTTCGTCTCCACTCCAAACCCTGATCTTGAGTGTGTCATCTTCTACGAAGATACACACTTGACTAGGTTGACCCGCCACAGCGGTCGGTTGTCCTTTGAATCCAGGGACGCTGATTGATAATCCCTGGCCATTCTCAATATCCAGGTCTCCCTGGACCACAATTAATTCTGCCATTTATAATTAATCCTCTTCTTCTATGTATTCATCAACAAATTCACTGTTGTCCCAGGATATAGGAGCACCGTGGGCGTTTTCTAAGGCCTCCTCCTCATCTTTGCCTTCCGCATATACTGTGAAGACATATGTGAGATGCACCCTGTATTTTCGTTTTGGGATCGGGGGTAATAAGTTATCCATGGTTTAATGTCCGTACATTTGAAACGCGGCTTTGAGCTCATAGATCCATTCTTGAGCTTCTTCATTTGGGCAGTATTTGCCCTTTTCCCAGGAGTGGACTGTAGTCGGGTCCACCCCTAAGGCCTGGGCCAGTTCTTTGCGACTGATACCGAGATCAGCTCGTAATGAAATCATCCTTCCTGGCCATAGTTCTTTATCTTCAGGTGCTGGTCTTCCCATTTGTATCTTTCTTTTTTGAGGTCATTTTTGATTGTGGTGATAGTTTCAGCCCAACGTTTGTTAAGGCGTCTACCATTCGTTGGCATCTTATAGGCCCAAACCCTCTAATATCCATGAGCTCATAATTGGATTTTTTTATGAGATCTCTCACTGAATACACATTATCCTTTTTCATGCGGAGGATAGTGCTGCAGGGTATATTAGGGCCTGATGAGTACTTACAGTAGAAGTCTTCAATGGGCATATCGAGGATATCATCCTCAGGTTCTTCTGGTTCTTTCAGCGTGTTGATGAGGTTTTGTATCTCTTCATCAGCTTTTCGGGCCGCCGTTTCTAACTCCTCTATTCTGGCTTCCAGGTCTTGGGTAATTTTGGTCAGTCTGCAAACTTCAGGTTCCCCGGTGTGCATTAGGTCTTCCGGGTATTCCCACGTAGAGAGGTAGTCCTGGTTTTCCCACATAACTAGGATACAGTTTGCGCAAATGGCTGAGATATCTTTAACTATCCCAGGCCCCCAGTTCTTCTCGTGGTCGATACGATGTCTGACCCACTGGCCTATTGTAAAGTGTCTTTTATGTGTCATGGTATCTCCTGTCCGCTCAATAGCCCCAGGAATCTGTCATTCAGTTCTCGTCTGTTATTGAGAGCATCCTTCAGACGCTCTAGCAACGTTTCTGCCTCTTCATCATCATCAATGAGGTCACAGATGCGATCCAGGCCCACAGTCTGCTCTAACTCTTGGAGCATTTTAAAGCATGTGAAATCGGCATGGTCTCTCTGTTTAATTGTTTCTTCTAATGCGGCTGCCACTTTTGTATCCTCGAGGGCTGGCGCTAATCCTCTAATTTTCATATTATTAGATCCTTAGTAAAAATTTTTGAAGATGGTGAAGGGAGACCTTTCGATCTCCCTATAGTTACCGGGTATCCGGTTCATTACTGTCTTGATCTTGGTTGTCTTGTTTCTGGTTGTCTTTATTGTCTTTATCTGGATCTTCGGCTTTGATGATCATTTGACCATCTTCGTCGATTTCATAGTTTCCTGATAGCCAATTATACATGTACCAGAAAGTCTTAAACTTCTCCTGTTTCTTCTTTTTCTTCCTCCTAGCCATTGTGTAGTTTCTCCTGTATCGTTTCCCAGATCGTCAGTTCAGGGATGTGGGTTGTTGTAGGAATGTCCAGATCTACTTTGACCTGTTTCACGTCTTCAGGATATAAGAGCTCCCAGTGGCCGATATTGAAGAATTGTTTTGTATATATTGGCTTGGTTAGAGCTTTTATTTCCTTATTGATATTGAATTCTTTCATCATTATCTCCTAAGTAAATTTTCCTTCATAATGTTATGCCACATTTTGGGGCTTAATCCCGAGGTAAAAAGAAAGGTGATGGAAGTACTGAAAATGGAAGTACTGAAATAGGAAAGATCCTATTTCAGTACTTTTATCAGCCTTATTCATCATAATACTCGTCCATCTCTTTTAAGCATTTGTAGGAGTATACATTGAGTTTGGCCTTTATGGTGGCGAACCAATCGATCAAATTACCTGAAGAATCGGTTGTCTGGATGGTTTGTTTGGCTGAGAGCCTGTGGAGGTCTTCGACCAGTACTTGCGCTTCCAGTACGGTGAACGGCCAGGAAGCTTCTGGGCTTTCCCATATAGGCTCGAGATTGGGGTGGTGTACGGAGGTTACATATCTCTTTCCCTTAGGGGATATACGAACTATGCAATCAGGCTTGCATAGCTTGATGTCTACGTGGCCCCCGCCCTGGTAGAGTAGCATATTCTCTAATGTATCGGTGAGGCCCGCCCGTGTATCTGAGGTATTTCTACGACGGAGCTCCAATTTGAGTTGTGTCTCGCTGAACTCTTCCAGATCCATGTTTCCGGCTATCTTGTTATGCCTGGTGGCACCTATGTGTTCATCATAAAAGCACATAACTTCTCCTTTTGAATCAGCATCAATAAAAGAAAAGGGATGAGTGTTGATCCACCTGGATCAGGCCTCATCCCTTAAACGCCAGGTATTTCAAAAGTATGGTTAGCTACTCCATGCTTTTAAGGGATACCCACCCTTGTTGTCTGGTGACCGGCCAGCTAGCCGTTGGGATCTAACCAACATTCAGACTTATATTTTGTAGCTTGCCTGCTCCTTCCGCTGGCCTGAAGCAGGTCCGGGCCTCCATTCCAGGAGGTGCGCCATTTGGTATAGATCATAGCCTCCGGTTCGGCTCACTATCCAAACGTTCCCCTGATGCTATTAGCACCTTTTAATCCTATCCGCGCCGTGGGAATATGGGGCTAAGTGAATAGCCATCGGCGCATAAGTGGATGGGTGGCATAACAACACCCCCTTTCTCTCTACATCCTTTTGGTTAGTGAAAAAGGAATTTTCCTTCATAATGTTATGCCACATTTTTGGGGATTTTTGGTACACTCGCAGACGGTATGCCAGCAAAGGTGCTGGTAGAAAGTTTCTTAAGGCAAGATGTGGAGGATCACATTATGTTGTTTTCGTATTCTAATCTTAAGTTTCCCAAACTCATCCGACTCCGTGACACCAAGTTCGAATCTTGGGGTAAAGACGGCACTACCCAGATCTACAAGCTGGAGTGGCCTGAAGGTCATTATCTACCAGAACCTTACGACACCTGGTTTGACAAACTTGTCTACGCCATCCCATACAAGTACATGGTAGGTATTAGGCAGTACGCTAATTTGGCCAGGTATGTCAGTAATATCGACAAGCCATTTGATTCGGCTGTCCTGGATAATGACACAGAGAAGGGTTGCATTCGGGATATCGCTTCTCTTCTGAAAGATTGTGTGTTCGACCAGAATACTGAGTATTTCTATCGGGGGGACGATAGGTGTTTGGTTCAGCATGCATTCATGTATAAGTTCTGGTCAGCTCAGGTTGGTTATGGAATGATTCAAAGGTTTGCGCATATTCCGGAATTGATTGAGTTATACAGTCACACCTACGATGACGAGGGTGGGGTTCGTCATACCTACGCCCCTATGGTGGACGATTTTGTCGAGTCTTTAGTGACTCTGGAGAAGGATATCACAAAAAGGACTGAAGAGTTCGCTTCATCAGGCTCCGATAAGTCAAGCGGCCTTAAGTTCGACGATGTTGACTTTATGAGGAGAGACCTCACTGTAGCTAAAGAGCAATGTCATCCGGAGGCGATCCCTGGCTGGACCCCTAAAGACGGCCACCCCAGGAATTATCCAAAGCCTGAGCATTTTGAGAATTGCGCAAGCCTGCAGGGTGTAGCTAATGTTCCCGTGGTCAATTGCACCAAGGAGCTCTTATCGGAGGTCATCAAAGAGGCCCCTGTGGCGGATCTTGAAGTAAAAGAAGAGGAAGATTGATTCCGGCCCTCACCCCGCTATACTAGAAGCGCTCCCCCGGAGTTAGAATAGATCTGATTTAGAGGGGATTGGTTAAAAGAAAAGGGAGGGCAAAACATCCTCCCTTTTTCTATTAACCTTCTTTTAAGCGAGTTGTGGCTCTTCAAGCCATTTTCCGTTTACGGTATGGACGCGCCATCCTTCAGCGACAAACATCTTTGTGATGTCTTCAAAAGACATAAACTCCCCAAATTGATTGGGGATGAGATGCACCACTTTGCCTGTGGCTTTGAGTTTTTGATACTTTCTCAAGAACTCCGTCCATATCTCAACGCCTTCTATCGTTAGATCATATAGAGAGACGGATTTGGAATGATCTATACCTTCTCCAGAGCATCCACAAAGTTGTGCAACTTCGCTAGGAGCTCGCCCCAGGCACTCAAGGTGATTTTCATCACATTCGAGGACCATTAGGTGGAGATTACGTAATGATAGGGTTCCGTTTTTCATTCCCCTGAGAATGCCCATAAAACCTATTGCCATGTTAGACATAATTCACCTATCTTTCTTTCTTTCTTTCTTTAAAAAATTAAAGAGTATTTCAAGGTATTATGCCACATAAATTCTGGGTTTTTGGGGTAAAAATAAGGGACCGAGGCCCCTTATTGCATATGATCCATACGCCTTTTTTCATCCATTTCTTTCAACATTTTGACTGTGTCTATTATGGATAAGATAGGTGCAAACAGAATGAAGAAGATGAGGGCGAATGGGAACAGGATCATATCTCTGATTAGTAGTACGAAAAGCCTGGGAAAGTCTTCCCCGTAATGGAACAACCATCTTTTCGCCCATAATTTTATGTTTCTCCAGAGCATTAGTCTTCGTCCTTACACTTATCGAGTAAATATTGAATTTCACAGTCTTCCCGGTGGCCTTCTTCCTCGAAGTTACCGCACCCGAAACAGCGGCGGCGCTCGTTGGATCCGGACCTGGTTGCAGGGTCCAAAGTTGCCAGCCATTCGTTTCCTTTCAAGAATTTCCTGAACTCTTCTTTTAGCGTCAGGTAACCTTGGCTGACATAGTGGAAGTTGTTTCGGTACTCATCTCTTTCCTCTTCTACTCGCAGCAGCGCGAGGGTTGGTTCATCTGTTCCTGGTGTCTCGTCCTCTACAGGGCTCCATTGGTCGATCCTGCATATGTGGTCATCGTAGTGGAAACCGCTATCCTCCTCGTATGGGCATCTGTGCTCCTGGGCTATCCAATATTTGCATGTTCCGCAGACCTCTTTTTCAGAAGACTTCTGGGTTGAAGAACTCACCGTCTCCAATTTCGTGACGGTTTTTTCCATTCTTTCCAAAATGTTTTGAAGTTTTTTCAGGGCTGAGCGGCGTTCTGCTGGGGATTGGTACATGGGTTTTCTCCATTTCTTTTACCTTGTTTTCCAGTGTTTCGATTTTCTTCTCCTGGAGAAGAATCTTGCGTATCAAGTAATAAATTTGATCCCCTGCTTTGGGGACTGGGATTTTTAATTCTACAGCTTTTTGCTGAATCTCGAGTAGAGTTATGGGTGAGTTAGGCATAAGCTCTCCTTATAAAGTAGAATCTTTTGGTATTTTTTGTAAAACGATCAGAGACAATCTTTTGACCCCCCAGATAGAGGACAGTTATGGGCGTAAAGGGTAAACAGATAGCGATAGCGCATTCTCCATCCAATTATGGCGCATCAAGTGCGCAGTTAGAAGATCACCTAAGTGGGGTGGACACCGCACTTGGGAGCGCTGGGGGCGGTGAATTAGTAATAGCTTCAGGCGGTTTTCCTGTCCCTGTAGACTGTTTATTGGGTGGTATAAATCTTACGACACCACCTTCCGTGGATAGTGGCAGCACTCAGTATGCTATCGCCATAGGTAATGGTGCTAAGGCCGACACGGATGCTGTAGCTATCGGGAGTGGGGCTGGGGCTACAGACGGAGCCAGAGCTAACAACGAGGGCGTAGCTATTGGAGCACGGGTCGACGGGTACGGTGCTACCAGGATCGTAGCTATTGGAGCCCAGGCTGACCCCGCAGGGTCCGGGTCTATTACCCTCGGATACAAAGCTAAGACTACAGGTGATGGCCAGATCGCTATTGGCAGAGAAACCAACGCCGGGGTCTCTGATACTCCTGGCGACGCCATTGTTATCGGTAGAGCGGCCAAATTGGCTGGTAACTGTATCGTGATTGGTGCTCAGGGTACAGGTAGTTCTGGTTCTATTGTAATAGGTGATTCCGCTCACGGTGGAGTAGCTGGTACAGCAAATAATGTCATTATCGGACGGTTTTCTGGTAACGGTACAGCGACTGTTGATGAGAGTGTTGTGATTGGAGCATCTTCAGCTTTTACAGGAACCAGTAGATACTCAACAGCGGTCGGAGCATCTATAAGCATTGCTGATGTGGATTATGCCACATCTTTGGGCTATGATTCAGATGCTTCTGCTGATTACTCGATTGCTGTCGGGTATACGGCCACTGCCGAATCTCCTAGCGCAATTGTTATTGGTCGTGGAGCTTCAGACTCAGCGTCAGCGACTGGTGGTGGTGAAATTATCATTGGCTATGGTGCTGTAGATTCTTCAACTAACAATACTGGTTATAGCGTCTTAATTGGTGGAAACACCACTGTGACAGGCAGTGCTTCACAAGGAGTTGCAATAGGCAGAAACGCAGGATGTGCAACTTCAGGCGGTGTTGCAATAGGAGCAAATTCTGATGTATCTGGTAATGGCTATGTGGCTATAGGCAATGGCGCACAAGCAACTGTAACTGATGCTATCGCTATAGGAGATCAAGCTAATTCATCAGCGCAAAACAGTATAGCCATAGGTTGCGATTCTACTGCCACAAATCAAAATGCTGTTGTTGTAGGTGGGCTTGCAGGGGTTACAGGCAATCAGGCTGTAGCAATTGGTAGGTCAGCCAGTGCAGCAGGTGGCGCTGTGGCTTTAGGCTATAGTGCTGACGCAACAGGAACAGAAGCTATCGCAATAGGAGCAGATAGTTCCGCTTCATCTGATACTACAGCAAATGGTAACGAATCAATAGCAATCGGTACTGCGGCTGTTACTAATGCTACAGCATCTCATTACGCAATAGCAATTGGCTCCGGCGCTACCGCCCCAGATGAAGACAACATTGCCATTGGGAGATTAGCGACAAACACAGCTAAGTTCGGCATAGCGATTGGCTATAGCACATCATCTGCTGGGAATGGTGGCGTTGCAATTGGTTATGAAGCAGCCACTACTGGCGATGGTGTTGCGCTTGGCAGATCTTCTTCAACAACTTCTGGTGTGGCTATTGGTTATGGTGCAACAGCATCAGACGGTGGTATAGCAATAGATACACCTAACGTAAGCGGAGATTCCTCGGTAGGAATTGGGATTAGCGCAAGAGCAGATGCCAAGTATAATGTGGCTATAGGTTATGACGCAGATGCTGGTGGTGCTCAGGCAGTCGCTATCGGTAGAGGTTCTGACGCTGGTTCTTCGAACTCTGTAGCTATTGGTGGCAACGAATCTGGTCAAGAAACTATTGCATCCGGAACTGAAGCTGTTGCAGTAGGTGCTTTGGCACACGCAACAGCAGAACACGCAATTGCTGTTGGGCAGCGTATGGTTGCAGACAGTGTCGGACAGATGGCTTACCAAGGACTTTCAGTTGTTAAGAAGGAAGATATCCTTAATCATGGGGCTAATGTAAACCCAGATACGTTTAATGTGGCTGTACCTGACGGGGCGGAACTTTTAGCTATCTGTGCTAAGATAAAAGAAGATTACGATGTCAACACAGTGAATGCAGATAGACTTGCATTTTCGTGGTCTGCTGGGTCTCTGCCAGTACCAGCGGATTTAGTTGCAAGTGGTACAGATTTAGTCAAGAATGAAGAGGTAACTGAAATTTACGTAAATCAGACGGCAGATGCAAATGCGTCCCTGATTGTCACATTGGAATCAGCCGTAGACACACCTGTTGATGAGGGTGTCAATACTATAAACACAGGACAAGTTGAAGTTTGGATCGTATACAGGGAACCGCTTTCAATCCCTGACTTTGCATAAGGAGTAAATCAATGGGAGAAGTAAGTTTGGCTGAAGCCAAGGTTAAGTTCGAGGCAGCAACTACAGCAGGACAAACTGCTGAAACCAAAGAGAATGAATATACCTCTTTGGACACAGCTATGGTCGTATCATTCGTTAATAACCTTCAAACGCAGATGGGTGTTAACTGTGATAAAATTATGACCCAGGTACAAAGAACTATTGATTCTGGTGACTTTACTGAAGCCAGCAATACGAAATTAGCAGAATTTAAGGCTGCTATGGAGACCTGGAAAGGTAACATGCCAGAACTTGAGGGGGAAAGCCTGTAAGCTTTATCTAGGTGTGTCATGCTGGTCTACGATCTCTATGTACCGTTTCTCCATGAAGCTTTCCAGCATCTCGAAAGATACTGGAGCGTATAGCCAGCTGTCTACGCCCACGTCACAAGATAACCCAGGGACCTCTATGGTCCCATGGCTGTGCCCGAACAGTTGCCAGGCACCTCTATGGGAGCCGTTCCAGACTCTCATTGAGTAATGGCACATTACGATCTTCTGCTCGTTGTGCGTGATTTCGTGTAGGGGCTTTACCCACCTGAGGCATCCAGCCTTCTCCAATTCTTTTCGGTATCGACGGTCGTGATTCCCCTCTATGAGGTGGATTCGACCGTTGAGCCTTTCCAGGTATTTGATGGTTTGTTTGGCCCCACCAAAGGCCACATCTCCTAAATGGTAGACATCATCGTTTGCCTCGATCATGTCATTCCAGTTAGCGATCAATGCCTCATCCATTTCTGTCACGTTAGAGAATGGCCTTCGGCAATATTTGATTATGTTGTGATGCCCAAAATGGGTATCACTTGTGAAATACAGCATAGGGCTCCTTACAGATCTTTCCCTAGAGTTTGCCCCATCCGGGGGGTGTTTTCTTCTTTCTAGGTTGTTGTTTTTTGAATTTTTCTGGTATGTTAGCTTGTAATTTTTCGCTTCTCTCTTTTCTTCTGATCCGTTGCCTTTCGGATTTGAGCTCAGTTTTTAAACTTTCGAATCCATCTAAGTCTACGTCTTCTGCCAGGATGGAGAGAAGCTCCTGGTCATTTTTGGACCGATTTTTAACTTTCAAGAGAACATAACAGAGTTGTCGCTTTCGTGCTTGTAGCAGCGCTTTTATTTCATTTCTATCGAATAATTCATCCATCATTTATCTCGTACAGTGATGTGGGATATGGATATCCTGAGCTATCAAATTAAGTTTGCCTGTTATTTGGGCTATTTCTTCATCATCGGGTAGTGCCGCGTCGATGTGATATGTATAGTTGTATCGTTTTTTCTCATGGAAATTCCCGTTTTGGTCGACCACATATATGATCGGGTATATTTCAATATCGTCACAGTTATCGAAATCTGCCCGAATTCGGCAACAACGTAGGCCCGGCATCGGAACGGTGCGATCTCCCAGAAGTAATCTGAAGTATATCGAATTGTCGTTTCCTGCGGGGTCAATATCCAGTAATGGATATCTGAGCGTTAAGGCTACTTTCAAGAAGTTGCGTACGGCTCGCACTGTTATGTGTTTCATGATTAACTTTCTGCTGCTATGCTTTCGGTAGCTTTCTCTGATGGCAGGACTTTCGGCAGTACTGCCATGTATTTATCTATGAATACCTCTACCTTTGATGTGTTCCAAGATTCCTTTGGCATTTTGGCCAAGGCCTCTAAAAATCTTTGCGGCTTTTGCGATCCGGAAGTCATTCTTTCGTTAAAGAGACTATCGACTCTAATTTTGTTGGGAGAGATTATAAAATAAATGCTGTAATACCCAGGGGTTTTGGAATCATTAATTTTAGTATCATGGAATCTAATCGATATGTTCTCGCTTTGATGCGATATCCTGGCTAATGTGGCATTATATTTATGCCCGATTTTAAGGATTATAGGGATGAGTTTTGCCAAAATTTTTGGATTTACTGGATGTGTCATGATATTTCTCCGGTTTATTTGTGCTTGTCATTTAGTGCATTTATGCACCAGTTAACTTCTTCGCGAAGCTTTTTACATGTAGGGCAGTCCACAAATTCTTTCTGTAGCTCACACCATTCTTCTTTGGTGTTTGTTTCATGGATAGTCACATTCTCCATATCTTTGAGTTTGGTCAAAGATTCTGTGTGCGCGGGATGTGCTGTATTTACCATTTGCATATTTACCATGTGTGCCATAAGTGTCTGTTTGTGGATACTTAGACGTTGTTTATCAGCTGCATCAGAATCTGGTTTTACTGCATCGATTAATGTTAGAATATCTGCTATTGTTTCAGCCAAGTAAATAGCTTGGTCTCCTCTTATGAAGTATCCAGGCCAATCTTCCCCGAAGGAATAAATACCTGTTTCAATTCGGGCCATCAGATCTCCTTGTAAAAATAAAAAATGTTTAGTGGTATCTAGTCCGGAACTCTGAGCCGATATTGAATCGACCCAGAGCCCGGAACGGTTTTACAGGACTACTGGGAGGAGGTTCTTAGATGGCGCGACCTCGTTTTCATCCCATATGGGTTTCTCCCCTGTATTCACCCATGAAGAGACCGGAAGAGGTTCACACCCGTCCTTAGAGCTTACTTTGATCTCCACAGCGTACAATTTTCCTTTGATTTCTATGATTTCTGTTACGTTTTTGATGATACACCCTCTTTCTTTTTGATGATCCGAAAATAAATTACCCATTCATAATATTATGCCACAAAACGGGAGATTTTTTTGGACACCTTAAGACCCGGATGTTTCAATCGAGCTTATGAGTAAGGACAAAGTAAAAAAAGAATCGAAGACTCCTCAGCAGCTTTTCCGGAATATTCTGAAGAAGATTGATACGCTTGTAAGTAAGATTTATGTGCTTCCAGAGAAGCACAAGAATCCGGACGAGGTATCGTATTCTGGAAGTGAGCTACAGAAACATGTTCTTGATCTGATAGATTATTTGGCTGATGCAGATAGCGTAGCTAAAGACATTGTGAATGTACGTAGAAGGTTGGAGCGTTACGAAGAGATTGTGCCTAAATTGCTCAAAGAAAAAGCTGACGCGGAATGGCGTCTGGAGCAACATAAGAAAAAGACTAAGGCGGCCTCTGAGAGCAACAATCGTCTGGAACGAGCACAGAGAGTCATTCATTACTGGAAAGTGTATGAGAGAGCTATTCTGGAAGCAACGAGCCACACAGATACGGTTGTGAAACAGGCCCGAAAAGACCTGGATCAAGCTTTTGCTTCATATGAATCAATTATATAATTTCAGTCGTTCTTTTATTTTTATTTTCATTTCCTATCGACCTTAAATGCAGTCGCCTGGTCACCGACTTAAAGGGAATGCCATGATGCATCATGACAATTTTGTAGTCACACTTAATGATCTCTCCAAAACTCCGTATCGGGAGTACAATCACAAGAGAGTTGAAAACAACAGCAGTGCTGAGGTAACTCTTCCGTTCGACGAGGAGTATCAGTTCATGTTCCGGGTTCGGGATGGTCGCCGACGCCGGGTACAGATCACCATAGACGGGGCATATGTTGGTGAAGTTATTATCTCAGCAAACAGCACAGCCTGGCTGGAGCGATTTATCGAGGAGTCGCAGAAAAGGTTCAAATATGTCAAGGCTGACAGCGAAGCGGTACCTGACCCAGATAATCCAGATAACGGCAAAATTGTCGTAAAGGTCTGGAAAGAAGTCCCTTGGAAAGAGGTGTTAACCTCAGGTTGGAGCGCCAAGGGCAGCGTCTCATCATCACCATTACGGTCGACTTTCGATACTGGAATTCAAATTGGCGGGTGGGCGAATTGTTCGTCAGCGACTTCAGGAGAAATAGTATTTGGGAGTTCAGTGGAGTCATTATCTCATGTTGACTGCTCTACAGGTGCCACTGTAGAGGGATCTCACTCTAATCAGTCATTCGGGACAACCATATGGGAGGGCGATGACGGCGGCCCAAGTATTTTTACTTTTAAGACAAAAGGAAAAGATACAACGGTAGTGACTGAGGTCAACCGTTGTTGTATATGTTGCGGGGCCGAGGCTAAGACTGAATTTAAATTTTGTCCAGAATGTGGGACTGAACTCACGAAGCTTGGTGTAGCGGTGACTACTTAAGATTTTATAAGTAAAGCTTTTATGTTTCTTGGTGTTTGAATAGGATAGCGCCCCCTATGGGGCGTTTCCTTTTCTTAAAAAATGTTATCACGATAGAGAGGGAAGAATTTTGTCTAAGGAGAAAGAACGAGCCTTCAGTCAAATAACCAGGCTTTTAGCTTCCAGGAGAGGAGCGGAGCTTTTTAGAAGAGCTTGCGAATTAAATCGACCTTTATTGGATACTCTGCTAGAGTACCTGGGCTATACAGAAACAGCCCGTCTGAGATTGAAAGAATAGGTATGGAGAAACTCAGCACATTTTGGTTTGTTCAGGGACTTCTGGGGAAACTAGCTGAGGAAGGTGTGCCGACATTTAAAAAGCATCTCATTTTGCAAACTTTGGAAAAGGCCGCCAAGGACTTGATTCCTGGAGGTCTTGCTGATGACAAGAAGCCTGATGCGGCTCCTGGGCAGCTAGAAAAAGGCATCAAGGTTGAGATGGAGCACACAGATGATCCAGAAATAGCAAAAGAAATAGCTCAAGATCATCTGGAAGAGAGCTCCAGGTATTATGATCATCTGGAAGAGATGGAAGAAGAGATGGAAAAGAAGCACGCCCAGCCCTTCTACAGAAACACACAGCAGGATACACCTCCAGAGTATGATCCCAGAAGTAAGTCTGAAAACCTAAAAGACGTAGAAGAAATAAGCCCTGAGATGTTGGCTAAGCGGAAAAAGTTTGTCGAAGCTTTACGGGAGCAGGGCCTGGATGTCTCTGAAAAATTAGAGACGGCTATACTTTCTGGTAAGGATCCTGATGCGGAAACAGCTGAGGGCGATGATGATGTCAATGAAATGACAGAAAAGTCTGATGGTGTCAGGGAGGAGCTACCTTTATCTTCCGAGACAGAGACATCAGACAGCGACGTCAATACAGTAGGTGTACCTACAGCGAATTATAATGCTTTCTAAGAATAAGGATTGACATGGGGCTCAAAGATATTCGATCGTTCCTGCACCCAAAGCACATCTCTCCTGAGATAACTGCTATTAAGCTAGCAATGCAGGCTAGTGGAGCCGTAGCAGATCCAACGCAGTCTCCAGATGTGTTAGAGACCAGGTTAGCGGATGTTATGCGAAAACTCAGGGAGACCGAGGGCCAGACAGAAAACCCTGCAGAATTAACACCAGCAGATCGGGATAATCTGAGAGCTCAGCAGGATCAGATGATTGGGTTGAAGAAGGTAATAGAGCAAAAGAAATACAATAGGCCTTCTTTGTTGACGGATGATCAAGCGGCTTTGACCGAAAAAGAAGATCCAGCAGGAGAAGAGTCAGTATCTTTCTCTGAGGATAGAGCTGGTCAAGCGTTATCAAAAGAGGAGGGTAGCGCCTCGCAATTTCCGGACAGTGCAGCATCTGCCGGGGGTGAGATCGGAGCTCAGAAAGAAGCCGAGTTGATCAAGGAAGCCACTTATATTCGTTTTGATTATTCCCAGGGTGCATTCCTGGAAGGTTCTGTTGTCAGGCGACTAACAACCAATATTCTTCTTATGAAGGATGTCCGGATTCGGACACCTTTGGGGACAGAGACTTTTTCTAGATACATTCTGATTATTGGGCAGCCCATCCGGACTACCGGAGCTACTGGCATGATTTCGGACAGTCCGGAAACACAGTACGGGGCAACCTCTAGTCAGAAAGCGAGGGTTTAATATGAGTCTTTTTGGAAAAATAGAATTAGGTAACACAGAAGAGCCTCAGATTCCGGAAGAGGAGTCAAAGGAAGCTGCTGAGGAAACGGTTGAGACATCAGAAGAGGTGAAAAAGGAAGCCAAAGAATCGAAAGAGGTAGATCTCACTGCTCTTGAGGAAGCACCTCAGGAGGAAAAGGTCGCAACTCTGATTCATTTTATGCAGAGGATGAACCCGTACGATTATGCTCCTTGGATGCTGACTAAAGAAGCTCGCCAGCTGATCAAGCAGGCTCGTGAGCGTATGGACGAAGGCAGTTATGCTCTTGCTGATGATCTTCGTTATCCAATCAACACTCGGACAGCGGCTATACTGACCGCAGCTTGTGCTGAAAAAATGGCATCTCTTGAAGAGAAGAATGAGATAATGGAGGTCTTTGTAGACCCTGAGGAGTTCGCCAAGGAATCCGCTAAGAGGAACACTTTGGGCAAGATGAAGGCGAAGGCCAAGAATCGCACTGGTAAGGCTCTTCCTGTAAAGTCTGTAAAGAAATACTAAGGTTGAATAATGGCTGACCTGGTCTCTACTCGGAGAAATCTCCCGGTATTAGAGTTTATCTTGACGATCCTTCGAGAAAGATTTCCGGACTTGGAAATCCGTCGAGGATCGGCTATCTATAATCTTGTTGTATTGCCTGCGGCTCTCATGTTTCAGCCGTTCTACGACAGATTGACTGTGATGGTGAATAATCAGAGTCTTCTCCGGTTTGAAGATATGCTAGAGCACGAGGTTGACTTGCTTCTAGCTAATTTTTTGATCACCAGGCAATCGTCATCAACTGCCACAGGAACTGTCAGGGTCTTTTTTAGCGCCCCACAGGATATTCGGATAGAAACTTCGGCGGTGTTTAGCACCGGAAATGGTGTATCTTTCAGGCCCTCGAATCCAGTAAATATTTCCAGTTCTCAGCTAGCTTTGAGGACCAGTGAGGGTTTGTTTTTTGTTGATGTGCCTGTCACAGCGTCTTTGCCGGGAGCAAGCGGGATTGTTGATCCAGGTACGATCACACAATTTACCGGTGTCCCTCAAGCTGTTCGTGTGACTAATGTGGCGGCTACGGCCGGAGGCCAGGATATAGAACCTAATTCAGCCTTTGTTCTTAGAGCACAACAAACTTTGGCGACCCGGACATTAACTTCAGCAGCAGCTATTAGAGCAGTCGTTTTAGATAACTTCTCGAGCGTTAAATCTTTGGAGGTTGTTGGATTCGGCGACTCTGATATGGAACGCGATATTGTTCAGGCTGTAATCTCAGATACTCCAATTTTTGAGGCCAGGTTCATTCGGAAGGTGAATTTACCATTTCTCGACCCCGACACTGGAGGCCCTGTATTGCCAGGGTCAGGTGGAGCTGTTAATTACGGGGTTGTGATCGACACGTTGGACGCAACCGGAACTAGAGATGAGTATTTCTTCCATAAGTTGACGGTGCAGACCGATGGTGTCGAAGAGCAGACTGTATCTGTTCAGGTCGGCGATATTGTGAAGATTTTAGATCCCAATGATCAGGATTTCGGTGAAATTTTCCGAGTCAAGCAGGTCCGGTTTGATACTTTCTCGAGAGATGTCGATGGAAACCCCGATGAAGCCGCTGTACATGGGTTAGTCCTGGATAAGGTTTTTAGTGCCCAAAGTACTTGGACAGCGGGTGGAGCTCCAGATGAAATAAATGCGACACCTTATGCTGTCTACTCAAAAACCCGAGTAGATGGTTTCCACTTAGGTGGTAAAGTGGACGTATATTTGGATTCAGAAAATGTTATTTCAGAGACAGTTGTGGTTAATGTCTTGGAAGCTAATTCTATTGATGCAGCTATATCGGGCACACCTGTATTTTCTGAGGTTCCTATCACAAATGCATCCGCTGTGGATAGTTTAGGCCAGCCATTATTTAAAGACAATAGATCTTTTCTGTTGCCATTTCTAGGGATACAAAAAATAGAGGTTGTAGATCCAACAGACGAAACAGTGGTACTAAGAGAGTTGGATTATCAGACAGATTATAGATTTTTGACGTTCGATCCAGATCTTCGTTTCACTGAGGATGAGGATTCGATTATTCGAATTGAAGGCGAAATCGGAAACACAGTTAAAATAACGTATTTAACTAATACTGATGTTTCAAATGTCCAAGCGTTTCTGGACGACCCAACTAGAAGAGATGTCACAAAGGACATATCTGTCAGGTCGGTAAGACCTTTGAATGTAGATGTTACTTTGAGTTACTCCGGCAGTGTGTCTTTGGCCGATGTTCAAAATCTGGTGACAGATTACATCAATTCTGTGGTTCAGAATGGTTCTTTAACTGTGAACGATATAGTTTCAGTTTTGAATGTATTTGGTGTGGATAAAGTAGAATTTCCTGTTACATTAAATGCCTTCACATTTAGTGACGCAGGAGAAATTATATCACAGAGTAGCAATGACAGCATATTTTTAGGTGTTAGGGATATTTTCAGGGCTGTACCTGAGCTTTCCATAACAAAAATTGGATAGGATGATCTGCTATGGGTTTAAGTGACGAAGAAATTTTTGGAGTTAAGAAGGCAGGGACTGAAACTACAGCGCCTTTTTCTTTAGGTCGTGGACCTAAACCTGGGGAACCTGATGCCAGGTTTAATATTCACGCATATTTTAACTCTAGTCGAAAAGTTGGGTATGAATGTCCTCCCGAATTAGCACAAGAGCAACCAACATCGTATAGTCCATGTGATGATTTTATAGACACCTTCAGGAAAATCACTGTTGGGTTCCCCAAATTGAGTCCTGCACAACAGTATTTAGTGAATCGTGGATCTCAGACCGGGGTTATCAACCACACCCATTCCCCTCATGATGTCGAAGTTGTACTAGGGCACGAGGTTACTGATGACATTGGCGTTCTCACAGCTCTGTGGGCGAAACCTTCGCCGGAGAGTGTAGCTCAAGCCGCAGAATACGCCGCCCACAGGATTTTGTATCTAGCTAAAGATGCTCATTTGATGCAGTCTTATGAGCATATGGTCAGGACAGCTCAGGTAGTTTCTCATGATGTGAATATTGGGGACCAGGTTCCTGCGTTCCCTGGTCCGAGAATTATTGTTTCGCGTCATATTACGATGCCTAGAGATATTCTGGTGGTAATAGTATAAATGGCTGATTTAAGCATACTCGAGACATTCAATTGGCAGAAGTTATGGGATTCTATATCTTCTCTTTTGAGACAACAGCTTCCTGATACAGATGTTTCTTTTGTTGAGGCGTATTGGGAAGCAATAATCAGAGCCTTAGATGATGCCGGGCTTCAGCTTACACAATATAATAATTCTAAAGGGTACAACACGGTTCCGACGTTAATCCGGAAAACCTGGTTATTAGAAGAGATTGATTGGGACCCCTCAGAAGCAGCACACGACCATTTCAAAAAAGAATTTGTTGTAGCATCTACGGGGGATACTGATTTTGACTTAACTGTATTAACGCAGCAGCCTGAGACTTTCGTTTATCTCAATCATGTCCGAGTGGAGTTTGAGCCTGGTCTGGTAGAGTTGGATAATTCCGGTACCACTTCCGTCGTAAAGTTCCCCAATGGATTGATTGCCGGAGACTCCATCATAGTTTCCACCATTCGAAGGAAAGATGGTTTAACTTTCATCGCGGACGGCAATACTTCTGTTTTTCTTTTCGGCGGGGAAGCTGACGAAGATAACGTCAAGATTAAGCTCAATAACATCTCAATTTCTGACGGCATAATCATTGGTAGCCGGACCGTTATTTTCAGAGGTGGGCTACAGGATGGCGACACTGTCCGTATTGAGCGTGGGTCTGATATTGAGACTTTCGTGGCCACTGCTGACCAGACACGGGTAGCTGTATCTTTTCCGATAGATTCTTCAGATACCAAAGTTTTTTACAATGGTGTAGATTTCTCGGATATCCAGATTTTAGATGATCGAGTAATCTTCCCCCAGGCCCCCAGGAATGGGGATGTTGTTTCGATCGAAGCTACGCTGATTAACGAGCATAATCACGCCAAGGATACTTACACATATACTTCTACATCTGCTCCAGTTATCTCTCTATCTGAAACACCAAAAACGAACCTTGGTGTTGAGTTGGAGGATTATCCAATTATGGTGTTTTTGGATGGGGTTCTCCTTAAAAAGGCAGATTATTCTGTATCTGGGGATGATATAACCCTTCCAGCAGCACCGATAGGGACAAAAGTCACAATTTGGTACACCACAGACAGTACGGCGGCGCATCAACATGGAAGTGGCACGATAACCGTAACCAATTCTGCAGCTGTGTTCTCTTTTGGCTTTCCTCTGAATGTTTCGATTATCGCGGTGGATGGGGTCACTTTGCAGGAGGGGCTGGACTACAATCTAGCAGGGAATGACTTATCGGACGTGGTTTTTGTGAATCCTTTACCACCAGCAGCAGTCATAACAGCCGTCGCACAAGAAACAGCTTTCACGTACGTAGCTTCTGCAGATTCTTTTGATACAAATATCATACGGGCAGAGTTTCTACAGAATGGTATCGACGCTTCCACTGTTCGTTTGGAGTATGGTGTTGATTTCACAATTGAAAATGAGGTCATTTATGCAAATCAGCGGGTAGAACCAGCTTGGTTTTATAATGCAGATGTTGATGAACAGACGGTCCAAAATAATTTCGCTTCTTTTACTCCGTTCACCCAGGTTCGATCTTCGGAAGAGTTCACAGTTTTAATCAAGGCTTTCATTGCTGCTTTGATATCTGGGCCCAGGGTGGCTGTAATTGAGAATTACAGCAAAATAATATTAGGGATTCCGTTTGCCCCAGATTCTGGTGTTGTTACAGGAATTTCCGAGACTTCTGGTGTATACACTATTACCGTGTTAGCTGGAGGGGTTGAGGAAGATTACGAACTTCCCAAAGGAATATCCCCATCAGTTATTCTGGGTCAAAAAGTGGATCGTCTCCAGGCCTTGGGGGATGGGGTTCAGGTTTACGACGCCACTGATAATTGGCTGTCCAGAGCCCCGTGGCTAGCCTACGCTATTCAGAATTATTCTTCAAGCTTTGAAGTGGGCGAATTGTACGATCGCGGTATTCCTTCTGTTGCCAAAGTGCAAATGACATTCAATGACACCCCGGATCATAGACTAGAAGTTATCTCTCAAGCCATCCCTGATGATGTTAGAAAAGGGGATTGGGTTGAATATGATGATGGGTCTACTGTTTATCGGGATATCATTGAGGCGGTGTACCCTTCATATTTGCAACTTTTAGATGCATCGGCCGGTGTGGATGTTCCCGCAGCTCCCCCGACTACTGTTGATGTAACGATCCATTACCGGATCAGACAGCGATACGACTTCGATTTGTACGATAGTGCAGACAAAGATCTTTTAGAAGACATCAACCAGCGACTGTATGATATTTTCAAGAACTTCCTCTTCTTGGTCGAGATTAATCCGCTTTTAGTAACCGATGCTGATGCGGTAGCTAATTTAGTGGTATTTTTGGATAATGTGAAGGCTGCGTCTACGGATTACATTTTAGCTACACCTTTAGGCGCAGGATCTGGAGGATTTTTGGATTCAACGACTTCCGGATTAGTGGAGACAATAGGTGTTCAGGTACAAGAACCAGTAGATCCTGCTGATGGGCTTAGTTTTGTTTTAGCTCCAGCATATCTGTATACAGGGCAAGATTTCGTTAATTTAAACTTCATCGGACCGTAGCCGACGGAGGTATAACGGTTCTAGAGGTGACATATGGACAGAGTAAACTTTGTAGACAACGAGAAATTTACTACTGCGGACGCGGATAGGCTTCACGCTTTACCCCAGGCATACATGCAGGCTTTTGCAGAAGCTTTTGCTGGGGGTCAGAATTTCTTGATGGAGTCAAGCGCTCCGACTTATACAGGGTTGACCGGTGGTTCCCCGGACAAAGCTAATATAGATGTTCCGGAACAGTGGTTTGGCGCTAACGGCTTGATCCAGAAGCAACCTCTGGAGAGTATCCAATTAGAAGCTACCGCAGCTGGGCGTAGACGTTTTACTTTGTATTTTTCCATTGTCGAGACTGAGGTTGAAGAGAACCGAGATATTGTCAATCCAGCTACAGGGGTTGTTACTTCGACTCTTATTGAAACTAGACGAGAAGAGTCTCGGATTTTAGAGATCGTAGAGACTTCAGAATTTGTCGCAGCTACACCCCCGACTGTTCCTCAGAGTGGTATTAGCGCGGGCCCAACAGTCAATAGGATAGGCACAGTAGAATACGCTCAAATTATTTACGATGGCGGGCACCCTGCCGGTCCCGGTACACCTATTCCTGGTGGTGACATAGCTGTCACAGGTACTATTGCTGTATCCCCTGGAAGCGCGGCAGTAGTAGGTCACAATACAACACATACTGATGATGTTGCTGGTACCGATCTTTTAGCATTTCCTACATCTACAACTCGTGGTGTGATGCCGAAGAGATCTTTAGACTATTTGAAAAACGCTGTAATTGAAGTCAGATCTACTGGACCCGTTGTTTCTGCGTCAGATGGTACGAATCTGTCTGGTGGTGATTTCCAGGTCTTAGGCAGTAACCCTAATCCCCAACACTACGACATTACTTTCGATTACGATACAGCGTCTTTTCAGGTTACTGGAACGACCTTTCAACCTAAGTTCGCTGGACCGGGGTCAGCCTCGACTTTTGCGCGTAGTGACGCATTTTCCGGCGCTTACACAGCACACGAGACGCAATTCGATCATTGGGTTCCCGCTGATGGGTTATCTAAGACTATTAACCATACGCTCGGCGTAGCCCCTACTTATATAAGAATTCATGCGGTTCATAAAGCAGGCTCAAATTTGGTGAGACAGTCTTGGGGGATCGCGATAGGTTCTGGCACATCAGCTTTGCAATCGGATTCATGTTGCGTCGGTTATTCTATCAGTAGTTCCAGCGTAACTCAGATGTATTCTAATGATAAGGGCTTTACAGCAATTATTCCGCAGGGGATTTTTGGTACAGGTATATATGGTAGGTTATCTGTTGTTAATTCAACAGTTGTAACAATCGGGACGGCGGGTGGAGTAGCCGCTATTGGGGCTGATGGTATTATTCTGATCACTGAATTGAGGGCGTAATGTCTAAATTTGAGATCAAAGGAAAGATCTGTATTACAGATGCCCTTGGGGTTCCTCTTTACGAGGAAGATAATCTTTTTGTGAACAAAGGGTTTGAGGTTATAGCGAGTTTATTCGCTAGAGAATTTGGCACAAAAGGAATGGGCTTTATTCAGCTAGGTACTGGTGGAGATGCGGCTACAGTAGGCGGCACACCTGGAGCATCTCGCGTAGCTCCAGCAGAGTCAGATGAAGAAATCCGACTACTTCTTTTTGAAAAAGCTATTTTGAATTTCAGTAAGCCGGATGATAATACAGTCCGGTTTGAGACTTTTCTTCAGAGTTTCGAAGGGAATTCTACTGATATAAATGAATTCGCCCTTGTCACTCAAGATAAGACTATGGTGTCTCACGTTGTTACGGTAGAGACAGGTCCGGGAGGACCAGCCACTAAGATTGCAAAGAATGCCGGGCAGGTAGCAGGCTTGGCCTGGGAATTGACAACCACTAGGTGCCCGTAGAGGTATGATATGACTCAGGACATTTCACACTCATTTCATGATGCCATTACTTCCAGAGGATCGAATTCTCGGTTCCGGTTATTGCCAGCAGGGATTTACGCTGGGTATTACCTCAGGGCGAATCCAGTAGATTCGTCTAAGCTGGATTTGGTTAGAGGGAATGATGGCGAGAGTATGCTTTTGACTTCTCAGGGAGTCGCGATTACCGAGGATGACGACCTTCCCGCCGTGCTCGCGCCATCAGCAGCAGATGCTGTTAATCCTAGACTGGACTTAGTTGTTTGTGAGTATGAATTTACCACAAATACAGCTATTTCCGCTGAGTATAAGATCATTAAAGGTGTGGCGGCTTTAGAGGAACTGTTGGTAGAACCTGTACCTCAGAATGAGTTCCAGGTCCCAATAGGTATTATTAAGATTCAGCCTAGTTCTACTTTCACGGTTTCGCTTCAAAATGAGGATCTTTACAGACGGCCCCTCGCTTCAGATGTAGAGCAGCACGAACTAGCGTCGCTGAAACCACTTGTTGACCCAAACAATAATTTACGGCTCTATATCCAGCCTGGGACATACCCTAATTCCCTCAGGACGGGATTACTGACTTTCCGAGGTGGATTTACCCCAGAGATAAATACATCGACTGCCGTGCTGCCTGTGAGCAGCTCTAGGGTGTATGTATTCGGTATCGACGATGCTGGAGATACAGTTGTTGTTGAAACGGTATCGAATTTTGATTCGATCACACAAGCCAATCCTTCGACATATCTTTTAGCTGCAGTTCAATACAGCAAAAATTCCGGTGGAGTTGTTACATTCACTGAACTTCGGGATTTGCGAATCGATGTCGATCGTTTAGGTCTATCTGAAGGAGAATTGGACTCCTGGAGAGATCTTTTAGCCCATTCAGCTTTCACAAATATGGCCGTCGAGCTTTTCGAGGATAACACCGGAATAGTTCCGGCCACTACCACAACTTTGTTGGGTGATCCATACTTAGGTGGAGTTTCTACAAGTGATGTCATAGTTTCGATCGATCAGTCGGACAGTTCGATGGTGATTGATGCCAGCGCAGCTAATGGTGGATCGGGTCCGGGACCTGGGGAGACAGTCACAGTAAAATTACAGGATCTAATCCCTCAGATCGTCAGTACGGGTGGCCAGGCTTTTAGTGTGAGTAATTTTTCCGTCTACGGTCGGTCCGATGCATCTGTAGTTAATTACACCTACAATTCAAGCTCGACATCAGATATCGCGTATTTTACGTCAGAACAGACACTAATTCCGATATCTTCGGCTTCTATCGTTAATCCAGATAATACCTTCAGTAGATTCTTTTTGAAGATCCATATTCCGGATTCTGAATTTACTGCCACCAACAACTACACGGTAAAGATTTTTTCTGTGGCTTTGTTCGCTAATCTTGAAGCGACTTCTGTCACGAAGCTCATCGCTTCCTCAGATGCGCTTTCTCAGATTGACAACAACATACATAATCTTATCGGGAATCCTTTTGTCCTGTGGAGTAGACCTAATGACGCAGGAATTTTCCCAGATCTATCCTCAATAACGACCTTTAAGTACCCATTGTCGGGCACAGATCAAGGGACAGATGCTGACGAAAATCAATTCGGACCTGACGGATGGTATCGAGTCAATTCTGGAGCTAGCCTCGCAGCAAACGCACAAAGGTCTAGTGGAACAGATTTATACTCTCCCATCATGAAAGTGACGGATATTGCTCCAGGAGAAGGGGGATCTACAGAAGATCTTATTTTGGAGTACCGGATTCCTTTTGGAGGCCAATATAGGGGCCAGGATGTTTCTTTTTCTTGTGTAATTGAGGCGACAGCTTTCACTGCTGGAGATACAGCTGGGGTAGCTATAGCTTACTACGGGGCGTCTGGTCTAATAAGTGTAACTTCGCCCGAAACTGTAACCAGTGCTGTAGCGCAGCGAGTTACTGTGAAGACTTCTTCCGACCCAGTGCCTGCGGATGCGATAGGTATAGGCTTTCGTTTGGTTATTGGAGGAGCTTTAACTTCTGTCACTTTTTCTGAGCCTATGGCTGCTTGGGGCAATTACACAACTCTGGCGTATAATCCCTCAAGAAACCTGGTTTCTGAATCTGCTCAATTCTACGAGAGAGGCCGGATCACCGTAGGAGGGTACGCTACAGCTGGTAGTCGTGTTCAGGCTTCACACCCGGTGGTTCGAAAAGCTGGAGAATTGGGGTCTATTCGCGCTAGAGTTATTCCGACTAATAACTACAGTGAGAATTTGAGCTCTATTGTTGTGTTGGATGACACCTACAATAATGGGACTACTCCGGTGAATACTGATCGAATATCTGTACAAGGGGTAGTTGAACAGACCGGGGTTTATTTAATTGATGTCATTTATGAGTCGACAGTTTTGATTACAAGGGTTTAAGCATGAGTCTTATCACACAAATACCAGGGACAACCACCGCTTACGCCAAAGAGGCTATTTCAGGTGATCGGATTCAATTTATCACTTCGCAAGCAGGCCTCCAATATATGGTGCAGTATCCCAGCACAACAGGTCCTGGATCAGAAGAAGATATTAGAGATTTCATTGTTACTCCAGGAACGTACGGTGGAATTGTTGTTACTGCCGCAAATCCTTTAATTACTCTTCCATTTGAATACCTGGTGGGATTGAGACAGCTGGAAGTCTATGTAATGGATATTGCAGACCACGAACCCTATCGTTTGTTTTCAGAGGAGGAGTATAATATCGCACTCAACGGTACGTTTATCGACGTTGGAGCTGATGCAGACACGGTAGGCAGTGCGTATTTCAAAGAGATAGATAACACCACTGTTCAAATCATAAATGCCCCAACGACTTTGATCGATAAGATTTACGTATTTACCGTACCCCATACTTCTCTGCCTGGCGCGACAACAGAGCGGATCGTGGTTAAGAATCAATTAGTCGATAATGCAATCGAGCTTCAGGGCCCAGGAAATGGCATAATTTTCACATCTCCGAATGGTACCAGATATTATCTAGGGGCTACGGATGCGGGCAAACTCATCCTCAAGGAGGAATAATGTCTGAATTTGTGTCCAATGAGGCAGCTGTTAATTTGATGGTAAATTCCGGGTTTGACGAGGAAACTCCTGTCGGACTTACGCCTGCCGCGTGGGAGTTCATTGGCATGAGCCCTAAGGTTCCCGCAGCGACGGATGCTGATGCTTGCGTTATCACTGATATTGGGGGAACTTCTGTAGGGTCTACGTTTGAACGGATCACCCAACCAGAGAAGCTCCCTGGGTATAGGAATTTTATTCGGGCGTCTATAGCTCTCTCGGACACCGTAACATTCAGGTATCCTTTAAACACTCTGGCGCACAGTCTGGATAATTATCGTAGTCAGTTAGCTTATGTACGGTGGTGGGAAGGGCCTTTTTCTATGGCTCCCAGTATTAGGGTGAATAATGGTGCTGTTTCCTATGACTTTGGCATAAAATATGTGAATGCGCCCAGTGTGTCAACATTGTCATCGATATCTTCTTTGTCCAACAGGGAATTCGAGAGGTTTGTTCATTCAGACAGACTCGTATTCACCGGAGATGATAAGCCGGAGTATTTTGATTTTACTTTTTCCTCATTGAACGGAAGAGTCGCTGAGATAGATATCACTGCTTTTCAGTGGGTTATGGGAGCTTATGAGGAATTGCCATTTACTGGGGATTTTTCATATATGTATCACCCCAGGAATACGATAGTTATATACTCAGGTCCTGTCTGCCCTCCAGGAACGAGGCGTTTAGATGAGGTGGATCCAGAGGCATTGGATAGATCTATTCTGGCGGCGAATCAAGGGGCTATGACCGGGGAGAAAAAAGGAGCAGAGTCCCACACACATGCTATTGGGGAAAATCAAGGCAGAACTACAACATCCAATAGTAAGGATGGAGGGAATCGATGGGCCAAAGCTTTTCCTCCACATACGCATACCGTTAATGAGGCTCCGAACAGACCATTAACAAGGCCCATGAACTTTTGCGTGAAATTATGAGTGAGTTACTTGGACTAGAAACATCTAAGAATCTCCTGAGGAATGGAGATTTTTCTCGGCATTCAGTATCTATCACGAATGTTACAAATATTGCGTGCTGGGCTCCCTCTGTGACAGATCTCTCAGTTTCTGATGCGAATGTTATAGCACCAGAGGCTGGTGATCCTCCTGTAGAAGTACTACTTAAAGTCACACCTTCAGCTGAATCTATAACTCAAGAGATTATTCAACCTGAATGGATTTACCCAGCTACTAAATCCTTCGCTGTAACAGTAGCCTTAGGTGCTTGGTCCGGGAATTCTGTTACGCTCACAGGATTTACAGCAGATATGTTGTCTGTCAGTTTGAGTTGGGGTGGAACCGCTCGAGTAGCTGAGATGAAGGTTGGAGATTTGGTCCAATTTGTCGGAGCCACGGTCGGTGGAAGTATCACAGCAGAAGACACAGGTATGTATCGGGTTACTGATATAAATACTGTTACTCCGTCGATTACCATCCAGGCCGTAGATTTTACGCCTGGGGTTAAGGCAGATAATGCCCCCGCCGTTTTGGTTCGGACATTAGAAGCGTTCAGTCTGACATATACAGCCAGATGGCTTCAGCAGACTGGAGATACCTCAATCCCAACGTTACAGGGGGTTTTGTTAGATACACCAGGAGGCACGCCCTTCTCTATTAACCAGGTTGGGACCACAAAGTCTGTCAATATCACATCAGTCACCGGCTGGGACTTAAAGGCAGCTTTGTTCAGCCGAGAGACACCTATCTCACCACAGAAGTTGAATTTTACGCTGACAGCGAATACTGGGGCTGCGGCCAATAAGATAGGCGATGTGGCTCTGTATGTGGGGAATCACATTTCTGAGGACGATTCAGATTTGGATTTTATCCCGTTCAGTACAGACCAGGCTAATTTCTTGGATATCAGAGGGGCGCTTCATTTCTTCAATAGAACCGTTCAGGCAGCCTCCGCATTCAAAGCCTTGGATTACGAGCTAGAGCTAGGGACCGGGACTGTTTTCAATTCTCCTACAGATAATGGATCTTTAATTATTCCAGCTGCTGATTTTACAGGGGCGTATAATTCTAGTGAGAATGAAACTACTTTAACCATCACTAACACACCCGCAATTATGACAGATGATAGGTTTATCATAGGCGGTGGCTTGGCTGTCAGGGTTACAGAGTCTGTGAGTGGATTTGTGACTTCTTGGCCCGTCAAAGATATTTTTATAAATGAGACGCTAAACACCAGTCGCATAATACTGTCAGGGGATTTGACAGATATTTGGGGTAGCCCAACCCCTGCAGAAGATCTTAGGATAGTTCAACGAGCCTTCATCAGTTATGACACATCTAATTCAGTTGTTTTCAGAGTTAATGGCGATGACGCTTCGGAACCAGGGGCAGGTCCTTTGATCGAAAGTCGAGATTCTTTTAGAATCATCACCCCAACCATATCCAGGGCGTACAATATTGTAAATGCAAGTGCGACAGGGAATGGAACACCGTTGACAGGTGCTACATCCATAGATTTTGTTCTGGGGCCTTATACCAAGACTGCTGCGGCTGCGTTTATTGCCAGCAAGCTAGAACTTGGTCCAGGGTTTTCAGCGACAGCTTTGCCAGGTGGATTTATTGTTATCACTGCAGATGAAGGACCTATCTCCATCACTGTAGCCACCTCTAATCCCGGGGCTATGACGCCTGCCGGGTTAGGCGCTCCTGTGGGGTCATTTTTCGAAGACATCAATATGGATGTTTTTGATAAGTCAAATGATATTGTATCTATGGACGCAGATGGGTTGAGTGTCGGTGACATCATAGAAATAGTCGAGGTTATAGATGCAACTTTGAACGAACATGATGCTGGATATTACCCTACAGCCCCTGCGGGAGGGAACATAGAACCACCAATTTTTGTTAAAGTAAAGTCCGTACAGAGAGGTTCTGCAGCTTTGGCTTCTCCTACTCCTGGTGCTTCTATCGAGAGTGGGTCGGATTTGGTGGGGCTATCCCAATTGGATGGTTCAGCGATTAATTCGGTATATACCTCTTGGTTCGACCACAATTGTGGTACTACCGGCTTTGAAAGAGATAATGTTTATAAAGTACACAAGAGGACATTAGGTCATGAGCATATTACCGTATCGGACAGCAGTGTAGATGTGAGGGGGGATGACGCGAAAAAGAATAATAGAAGGCCTGGTTCGGGGCATTCTCACGCTTTAGCAAGAGAAGATCTACCTGCACATTTTAGAACTGCTATAGCTGAGAGGCTGTAACTATGAAAAATGAGCTGAAAACCGTAACTGTTAAGTATGTCTGCCCAGAGTGTTTGGGAGCCAAGCGACTCTATCCTTATTACAAAGAGAAGAATGGTGTAATTTATACCGCTTCTAACAAGTGCCCTGTGTGTGCTGGAACAGGTAAGTTAATTGTTCTGGAAGAGGTGAAGGAGCTTTCGAATGGCTAATGCCGTCTCTACAGGAGTAGATCGGCCTTTTAATCGGCTGCTCAATCCGGCTTTTCGGAGATTTTACACAGCTCCGGAGAGGGAAGAAATTATCACAGATAAGCTGTATAAAGCTGTCTACAATAAGTTGGTTTCTCCACAGATTCTGGTGAAGGATGAGTCCCGGTCTTTAGCAGCGTATACGATAACAGCAGAGCGAGCTAGGATTGTGTTGAATCCTCAGGATTTGGATTTGGTTCCGATTTTTCCGCCATATGGCCAGGCTCTTTTGGTTGAATCCTTGGTAGGAGGAAGCCTGACCATTTCTCAGAGAATAGAGGAACCAGGCCCTTTGATCGGCTCCTCTATCACTTTGTCTATTTGGACTAAGGGCGATAAGGCCGATTTAGGTTGGAGACAAGGCATAAGGAATGACGAAGGTGTTGTTATTAGAGCTGAGGAATTACACAGTTCACACAATGCAACCTTTATACAACACACCCGAACAGTGGATGTCCCGGAGACGTGGACATCTTTGGAATGGTTTTTGGATATCAAAGACACAGGATCTATGTTTATAGCTGCACCTATTCTAGCTTTAGGGCAGTATTCTAATCCCCGGTTTTCTGACGAGTATGACCAGCCGGAAGGGGCTATTGTTATATCTTTAGGTGATACTTGTCCGGAAGGGTTCCGGGAAGTATGCGAGGTAAGAGACCACAATTTGATGGGTGTGGTCGGCGACCCTGATATTCTACTGAACAAGATTAATGTGAAGTCTGGTATAGCTACACACGATCACACCGGGTTCACATCAAACTCCTTGCAGAAGGGTGATGGAGCGAAAAAGAGAGCTTCTCCGAGAGTGATCTCTCGTTTCCATAAGCATTCTGTGAGTGAGGCAGACCAGACACCTCCATCTATGACATATCGCATTTGCGAAAGATTGTGATGATTACTTTTTTGTTTGTGGATAATTGCCCTCATTGCGATGAGGCCAAACCTAGGATCATTCACATTTGTGAATTGGCGGGCTTGGAGGTACAAGTCCGGAAGCCCCGATTGGGTGAGGCTAAGCGCCTCAATTTACCCGGCTATCCTAGTGTGATTTTGCCTTCAGACCCGCCTGTTGTTTTATCCGGGTCTAATGCTGATGCGCTTGTCGCTAAAGTTATTCCATTGTTGGTGGAGTCAGCACAAGAGGGAACAACATTGTCAGGCCTGGCTGTCGCAGAACGACTCAGATCGAACTAAAAAAGGAGGGATTACCCCTCCTTAAATTAAACTAAGGGCATACCTATGCGGTATATCCAGTCAGTATTGGATTTGTAAACCATACCTTCCTCGCTACACGCTTTACCTAAATTTGCGAGTAGAAGATTGTATGTTTTCTCATCCTTGATGTGTATGGGACACACATTTTCGTTGTCTGTATCCTCTTCACTTGCTTTTGCGTCTTCCTCTTCTTCTTCTTCGTCTTTGACATCAAGAGGTTTCAGTGTGTCTGGATCGTATCTTACGTATTTACCCTCAAATTCAAAGTTGTCCCCGGTTTCCCAAAGGATTCCCAAATAGGGGTAAACTTTCTCTCCATCCTCTTTGTGTCGTAAGTGGCATTTGAAGGCGAGGTAGAATTTGTCGTTGAAGTCCTTCCCATTTATCACATTTGATTTTTCTGGGAGATCTTCCAAGGTAATTTCCTCTGCTTTGCAGAGTATGTCGTGGTCACACTCAAAGTGCTCCGCCAAGAGACTGGAATAGTCTTCTTGTATTTCTGTTTTGCTCATTTTAGCTCCATGGGTCAATTACATAATGGTATTCAGGGTTTCTGGGGAAGAGTTTACCTTTTTCGGTACACGTAGTTTTAATGCAGGACATTAAGTTCCTGTAGTCACTTTCTGAGGCTAGATGATCCTTAAAGAACTTTTCTCCGTACTGCGATCCCTCCCCTGAGTAGATACCACTCCAGGGGTAGAGTTTATCTTTGGTGCTCTGATAGAAGACTCCCATCATAGGGTATCTACTGTATTTATCTACGGGAGGATCCCCATCTATTTCACGCAATAGATCATCCTTTCGCTTTTTCAATACAATTTTGAATATCAGGAAATCTATTCCGTTATCGTCGGTTCCGAATAGAACTGCCTTCCCCACAGGCATGTCAGATATCTCGAAGGTTGTTACGTCGTCAATTGAAAAATCGTAGACAGTAACGGTTTCGAAATCTACTACATGGGAACGTTTAATTGTGTCAGTCATTTTTAATCCCTATACCTTCTGCTAAGGTTAGAATTCCGATCCCTTTCATGGCAGCGGCCGCCATTATTCCGGGTTTATCCTTGTAGGGGTCGATTATGTTCACTGCGTCCCCTTTGACGATGCGAAGGATGCTCTTCAGTGTGTAGAATTGATCCTTAGTCTGATACTTAATGATCTTTCTGTTTGGGTATTTTCTATGGGTAACTGAGGTGACTTGAATATCGCCGTCCTCGTTTTCGTCATAGGTGACAATATCTTGATCATTTATATCAGAGTCGTACAAGACCCCTTCTATGATTGCGTGGGTATTCGATACAATCCTGGCCCATCCTACTTCATCATCGTTAATTATAATTTTGACGGTTTGCCCCACGGATAAATTATTCTTCATCTGTGGGCTCCTTGTCCTTCTCAGTATCTGAGGGTGGGTCTATTCTGAATTTGAAATCCACATCAAGACCGTCTTCACCCAGCTCTTCGCGGAATTCAGCCATTTTATTTCGGATCTCGTCTTGGGTAACACCCATGTCCCCCAAGGCTGCAAGTTGATCTTCATCTGGGAATGCCACTTCAATAGTGGATCCCGGGGCTACATCTTTCATCATTTCTTTTCCGCAACTTTCGCAGACGAGATAAACATCTCTTATCGGAACGTCTGACTTATCCAGACCTGAGGATTGTTCGCATGCTATTTCAGAAAACCATATCGCAATACCACATCGATCGCAATTTCGTATTTTCGAGAGCTCCCCACTACCGGATGTATGAACAGAGTGACATAAGAGTATTGCGTCTTTTTCTTCTTCAGCCATTGTTGTTTCCTAATTCTAAGACGAGTGGTGAATCGTCTAGTATTTCTTTTGTGCCGATTAATCGATCAGATAGTACATTATCTAATCGTATGCGCTCACCTGGGGATTCGCAGTTGTAACTGCGCTCCCAGGTTGCGGCTTGTTTTAATGGATCTTCCGAGGCTGATAAAATGAAGCACACATTATGCAATGTGGCTTTATTGTAAGTGTCTAATTCTCGGAGAACTTCCGGGAGAACATCGTTTCCCGGTTTACATATCTTTATTCGAAATTGCCCAAAGGCATATCTGTACACGTAGATCAAATAGTCTTTTTCGCATTCGATAATTTCTATGGGCGTATCGAATTCATCTCGGAGGGCCTCGAAATCATTATCGAGGTCATTTTTCATTGTTGCGGGTTTCCTCCAGTTTGGATTCCAGCTTGTCAATTATTTTGTGCATGAGGGTTTTTAAATGCGGAGCTAAATCTTTTCTCCCTAATTTGTCACCTTCATATTTATCTATCAAGTCCTGGATACCATTTCCGAGATGGTTCATGTATTCCTCTGTGGAATCGTACAGTGCTGGATGTGCTGTCTTGAAGAATACTGGGAAATCATGAGGATGCATATAATGGAATTTGTCGATTCGTGATAAGCTGAGCTTTGTTTCTTTGATTAGATGCTGCAGCTCCTCCGCGTTCATGGAATCTTTCCCGAGACTTATTTTTGATACGAATGTAGGAGCATCCCCAAATTCTGCTCCGGGAAGTAATTTTCTCTTTAAGTATTTTTGCTGTCTTTCTATGAAGATTCTGAAAGCTTTGTTTATCATCTCCCTGGATTGTTCCATGAGTTTGTTTAGTTCGGGATCATCTTCGGGATCAATTTCACCATCTCCGTTTTCAGCAGCTTCCATTTTTTTCGACATCAGTTTCATGATATCTTGAGCGTTTATCGTACATTCCGGAGATTTGATCAGATCTAATAGGATGCTTGTTACAGATCCTATTTTTTCTAATTCTTGGAATGAGAAGATGAGTGGCATGAATGCATACCCACACGCCCCCGAGAGCTCGGGCACGGATTCCTTAGGTGGCATTATGCCGTCGATATCCAGGGATTTTATGACTTGGTCACATTGTTCCAGAAGTTTATGTACGAAATCAAGTCGAGCTACGCAAAAGAAATCTCCCAGGTTATCCTGGATCGATGTTTCTTTTATCCAATCGTCAGATTCGACTCTGTCTGTGATTACGACAGAAGTTTTTTCATCTTCGGTTGTTCGCACATACGGCCAATGGATCATATACCTCCCTTCAGGGATGTGTATGACACCAACAAGAGCTTCTGTTTTGTGTTTTTCTCTAAAAGCCTCGAAGTCTTTCGGGTCAGGATTTTCTGCTAACTCTTTTGGGATGTGTGTTATATAAGAGTCACATAATGAAAGGACGGCGTAAGCACCACATTGCTGTACCGAGGAGCGTATACCGTGACCGATCAATTCCATCATGGATTTTCCGGTTATTTGGATAGTATGTGGAGGAACACTGCGTTCATTCATCACAGTACATTCTGTGGTGTTGTTTTCACCGAGGGTTAGAATTAGATGATTCTGTTCCACATCTTCCCCGGATTTCAGGACAGTCACCATATCTTCTAGTTCAGTTCTAGCAAGATCGATAAGTTCATCTGGTGTTAGTTTTCCTTTGTTTAATCTTTCTCGTCGGTCCATGGTAAATCTCACTTGAAGTAAAAATGAAAAACAATTAGATTATTCCTAGATACATCAAATTGGTTAGATGTATCTAGAAATCTCTTCATAATATTATGCCATATTTTCAATTGATTTTTCAATTAAAGAACGTAGTCTCAGGTCCATGGAGTATTTTAAAAAGATCCATATTCAATTAGAACACATATTTCTTGTGTTGTTGGCGGGCTTCCTGTCTCGAGACTGGGGTTTAATTTCCTTCTTCGAGACCTGGGTAGTCTTGTTGAGTATAAGGTATCTCTTGAAGTTTGGCGTATCTAGGACAAAGCATGGATATACACAAGATGAGAAAAAGACTGATCGAGGAGGATCTGAGTTCGTGGGACCGACGGGACCGGAAGAACGCAAAGAAGGACCTGCTGGAGCTACAAGCGGACAAGATTAAAAAATTACGTCATTCTTCAAAGTTCCGGCTTTATTCAATATATTGTGATGGGTCAGCTTCCCATAATGGGCAGACTAATGCCGCAGCTGGTTGGGGCTATGTGGTTATTGTGAAAAGAGACCAGCAAGGGTTTTTCCCACATAAGCACGGAATTGAGTACAAACGGGATTGTGGGCCGGTCATAACTATGGGACTAGATGACGATTTCATAGGTGCCACAGTCCATTCCAATAATACAGCAGAGCTGTCCGCTTTGTACCATTCTTTGTTGACGGCTAAGAAGATTATCAATGGGGCGTGTAAGTACACAGGTCACATCGCTATTTTTACCGACAGTCAGTATGTCATCAACATGACTTACAGGATTTACAGTCCAGACGACAATAATCCAGAAATGAAAAATAGAGCTTTGGTTTTGAAATGCCGGAGGCTTTACGACGAGATCGCGGATAAGGTCAGTCTTCATTGGGTTAAAGGTCACGATGATTGTGAACATAATATCCTCGCAGACAAATTAGCTAACGATGGACGAGAGTTGCTGTAAATTACCGCTACAACGATAATGCTGATTGTTGTTGTAGAGGAAAAATCTTATGGCATTCGAACTTGTCGTCACGGATATGCCTGATGCTGTTCTCGGGGAGGCCTTTTCGTACACCCCTGTAGGTATCAGATCGGTCAGTCCTGTAGCTTGGGTTATTTCGGTTGGGTCTTTACCAGCTGGACTTGTAATCAATCCGACCACTGGTGAAATTTCAGGGACGCCAACGTCTTTAGGTACTGTAACTTATACTATTCAGGCGACAGACTCGGATGCGCCACCTACTGTGGCGACAGCCTCGGTTACTCAGGAGGTAGTGCCGTCCGCCTTTTTTCGGACGACCAGGTATCTCACGGACCGAAAGATCTTCAATGACCACGAGGTCGTCGGCGAGACCACGGCAGCCAGGCGGCTCATGGAACGGCACTTCCACAGCCCCCCATCTGACATTTCCTACGTACACGACGCCCTGGATCTCTTGATTCAGAATTTCCCGACCGTAGCTACTCCCGAAAGAGATTTAGATGATGCTCTTAGATATTTGAGCGGATTGGTCGGGACCATTAACGATAAGGTTTTCGCAGAGACTTCAGCTAGGGTAGTTAGTTCCTACACAGACGGTAGTGGAGCCCCCGGCGGAGCGGCTGGCGATGCATATTTTACATTGACGAATTCTCCAGAGTTATTTATTGGGTCCAGTTCCGGTACCCCGGCGGATGCCCGGGCCAAATTCCGACTTTCAGATCCAACTAACGAGGATGAGTTTGTCGATGATGATGGAGATGAACTCACCATTGTTCGTATCGACGATAATGGCGGCGCAGAAATAGATCCATCAGTACACGCTGATGCAAATGGGTTCGCCACGGTCGGTGTGACTGGACCTCTTCGTGTGTATGTGAGGTTCCCCGTAACAAATGCTTTAACGTATTTGAACACCGGACCAAAAAACATAGCTGTAAACTGCGGGCAGAAAAAGACTTTCTCCACTTTGGCTGTGGATTCATTATTCTCCAAAGCTAATGTCATGGGTGAGGTGGACGCGGACATCAAGAGTGATGTAGCGGCCATTAAGGGGACAACCTACGCAGCGGCAGTACCTGTTGATTTGGACACAACCAGGACCTTTTTAAGAGATGTCCCTGGCTCCTGGACGTTTTCAGCTGGTGGGTTGATCGCGAATAACTCAGCGGTTGCCAATACTGCCACGGTACTTACGGTAGGGTATCAGTATGTGATCCTACTTGTAGCTTCTAATTCAGCCTCCGTTCTTGTATCTACCGATGTGGATGCTATAGGGGACTTTACGATAGTCAGCACGGCTCTGGATACTGCCTATGTTGAGCCAACCCAGGCCAATACCTCAGGGAATTTGAGTTCAGATCCCCAGGCTTTCGTGAGTCGAGGGGTTAATTTCCACACAGCTGGAACTCTGGGTGGAGATATTTTCTCGCTTTCCGCAAATAATGACTCAGGTGGTGTAGCGCAACTTATTCTTAGAGCTAACGGTACTATCGCTGTCGGACATAACGACAATGGTGGCACTGATGCCGGGAATGGCGCTTACGTAGTTTTAGTGAGGGAGATACCAGCATAATGGGCAACGAACTATATATTTTTTACAAGTACGCCATGTTTGGGAAGCTAGGAAAGAGCTTGGGGGCTATGCGGAAGATACCCATGGGCGCTGCAGCCTTGCCGAAGAGTCGGTCGACTACACCAACACTACAACCCTTAAAAAGATCTTCGAGAATCGGGGGTCCAGCTCAACCTATTAAACCAGTTTTATCGAAGGCCCAGAATTTATCTAAGAAGGTCAATACAGCTACTCCGAAGATTCAGGGCCCTGTTTCTGGGAGAGGTACAGCGGCGGGCGTGCCTATGCTTAGGCAACAGCAAGCAAATAAACTCAAGCAGGTTCGAAATAAGCCACCACTTCAACCAACCGTTCAGAAGACAGCACCAACAGCGGCCCCTAAGAGGACTTGGGGGGATCGCGCAGAGAAGGTCATGAATAACATGCTGATGATGAATATGATGTCATCTATGATTCAGCCTATGGCCGGAGGTTTATTTAATCCTGGAGGTATGCAGGGAGGGGCTTACTAATGGCGATAGTAGCCACATTAACCTCAGCTTTAGCCGGCACGGTAACAGTCGCGTTCACTTTGGACGCTCCTTCTGTTACTGGTAGGTTGGATGTTGTTGATCCCGCTACAGGTATTCAACTAGGAACAGACTCGGGGGTAAGCCCTCTGACAGTTTCTGGACTTCCTCAAGATAGAGAACTTCATCTCACCGTTTCAGGTTTTGACGTCACTCCCGACTATGTAGGTACTTCTAATACAATAACAATCAGTTCCTTGAGTTGGGGAGACCCAGCCAAGACTTACATAGTAACGGACGTTATCCCCGAAGCCACAGCATATAAGCTCTACAACGCAGGTACTGATACGTTAATCTCTACATCCCAGTCGAATATGATGGTAGATGACACTGTCTATGCGTCTGAATCAGTAGCTGACGATGTAGACTATCGGGTTGATGTAACTGTCCACGGCACAGATGAAGCCGGGGCCGAGATTATCGAGAGAGCCAGGCATAACTTCCCTACGTGCTTTGTGTACGGCCGATTGGCAGATGTTATAGGGGATACTCAGTTTGCTAGCAGGGTTCAGCTGGTCCCACATTTACAGAAGGCCAAAGATCGATTTTCATGTGTTAAGCCTTCTCTCCATAGAGGGGCTTTTTTCCACAGACAGGCGTACCAGTTTCTCCCTGGTCGAGCTGGATATTTTGGGATTTATCTCCCGTGGGACCTGGTAGTGGATATTATTTCGCCCGAATATAATTTACATGCTTCGTTTGTTGTTCCTAAGACAGCGACTGCAGAGCTGACTTCTTTAACTCTGGTCTATCGTAAGACAGGCCCGGCAAATGCGTGATGAGAACTTATGCCTACAGCAGCACCAGTAATAGCTAGGGTAACCTCTACCAGGTCAACAGTATCATTGACCCATGAGGCACCTAATGACGCCTCGTATGATTATTCGATTATTAGGGCGTACAACTTAACTACGAATAATTTAGACGTAGTTTTGTCTCCAGTTACTACACCAACAGTCACAGTAACCAATCTATCCTCGAATAGCATGTATCTTTTAGAGGCAATAGCTGTAGATAACACAGGGGATAATTCTCTTCCGTCGGTTCCTGTGATTTCTATCACAGATGAGTACCCTACATCCCCAGAAGTTCCGAATGTTGAAATTCAGACAGCAGTGTTGCGGTCTGATGGAACCGTTCGGATAGATTACACGCTTTGCAACACTACTTCGCAGTTTGGCGATGTCATCAGTTATGCCTCCAGTATCCAGGGGGATTTCACTGACGCTATCAGAATGAGTCAGGGAGTATCTTCCGAGCATGATGGTGTTTTTGATTTAGAATTCAACACACCTCCAGAAGCTCATATCTTTATTTGGGACGCATTGAGGGATTTCACGGCCCTGGGTTTTCCAGATTATTTTGGAGATGTAACTGTTAGGCTTCGCGGGAAGATCGGAACAAATGCCAGCACCATAGCCACCAAGACTTTCGAATTGGATTTGGCTTTGTTAGATACAGAATCAGCGCTTTTCAATCAGAATATTGTTGTTCCTGGGGAAACCATCACACTTCAACATGCGTTTTTTGATGGACCAGATCCCATAGACCCGGATCGAGTAGAGATAACAGATGTAAGAGACCCCGACGGCAATGTCCCGGTGGGTGTTTCAGTTCTCTTGCCGATCTCAGGAACTCAAGTAAGCCCCGGCGTGTACGAGTTTGATGTCCCTATCGATTCTGGGGCGGACGCAGGTATTTACAGATACGTAGTAGATGCCTCCACACCAGCAACACCTCCTTATACCTGGAGTGTTAATAGCACAGAGTTCTTTACGGTAGCTGCGCCAACATATGACGCGTCCATTTGCGATGTTGGTGATGATACTACAGTTATTTACGGCACGTTGGTAGATGCCCAAGGCGCTCCAATAGCAAATACGACTGTTTCTGTGAATCATGCGCCAGAAAGAGAATCGTATGATCGAATTGCACAAAAATCTATAGAAGTTTCAACAGACGCTAAGGGATTTTTCTGTGTTTCGGTACTGAGAAACAGTCTTTTTACGTTGAGTATACCTGGATTTCCTTACGCGCAGACAATCAGGGTGCCGGATGTGCCTCTTTTAGAGTTCAGAACATCGCAAACTAACCAGCCAGCATGTATTTCAAGAGACGCTTTTGGGAATCCGATATGTTAAAGCAAGCTATAGGCGGAGATGCTGCACTTAGGATCGGTAGCGAAGCATTAGAGATGTTTCTGCGGCGGAGGGGCCGTCAAGCTCAGGATAAACCCCAAGATTTAGGGAAATTTATGCCGTCCTATGTGGGGAGTAAGGCAGTGGAGAGGGCCAATAAGGTCTACAATGCCATTATGGGCAGAGCATTCCACCCTCTTTGGGCCAATAAACGCATATCCGCAATGGATTTACCTGCAGAACCCAATCTTCTTAAAGGAAATTTTCTTGCCAGGCTTAAGCAGCACGCCGGAAACCTTAAAGACCCTAGAAATGTGGCTGCTGCGGCTTCAGAATTGACACCTTTTAGTGCTTTACTCGCCGCAAAGGCTCTTCATGGGTTTGCAGAAGACCCAGACCCGAAAGAAATTGGGGGATATCTTGGCAGTATCCTTGGAGGCAATTTAGCGCAAGGTGCAGGCATCAGGGCCGGTGTTGGTGGAGCTGTTTTGGGCAATATTTTAGGTTCTCAGATGGGAAAAGGTGTATCTAAGCTTATTGGACGCAAAGAAAAGTTGGAAAAAACATCCGAATTGACTTTAGAGGAAAAATTAGCGTTCAGAATGACAATCAATCACAGTGGAACGACTGCATATAACCCGGCGGAAGAGTCATCGCCCTCTATGGACCAGTCTGATAAGATTCCACACACAGAAGGGGGTGCGGAAGACTCTTCTGGGGCGGATGATATCGGAGAAGAAGGGCGACAGCGTGGATTAAGGTCAATTATCTCTTTCAATCCCGATGATGTTGGCGCATTGGCGGCTAACCCCCGGCAAAACCTAATAAAAGATCTAAGTAAGCTGACTTTTTCTGAATTTAATGAGTTGGTGGGGCAAGACCTTTTACCGGAAGACATTGACGCCTTGAAAGCTCAGCTTCTAGGGAAGAATGACAGCCAAAAAGAAACTTATAGGGAACCTTTGAAATTCTAAATATACCGTTCAGGAGGAAGTGATGCCAACTGGCGCAGTAGGTAGAAATAAGAAGATTTCTGAGAAAGTATGGCAGCAGGCTAAGGCGCAAGCTAAGAAGTCATATAAAGAGCCTGGCCCAGATACTTCTGAAGGAGAAAAGAGCAAATTTTATGGGACAACCATGGAAATTGCTAAAAATATACAGGGCAAGCATGGTAGGCGAGGCTGGACACCAGCCCAAGAAAAGAAGCACGCTATGGATACAGTACTTAATAATATGGTGTATAAAGGTATGTCTCCCGAAGAGGCCAAAAAACTTCAGAAGAAGATGAAGGGAAAGTGGCTTGGCCCAGGTCCTGACAAAGCTAGTCAAGAGCGGATGAAACGGCATACTGACGAACAAAATCGTCTATACCGTCAAAGGCAGACTGATGAGGTTAGATCTTTAGTTAAGTCTCGGACAAAAAAGAAGAACGCTATAGATCATAACAAAAAAGCTGCCCTTACGGAAAAAATGTTCCCTAAGAAGGCCTCAATTATTGAACGAATGCAGCTTCCAGAGATTGAAGAGATCCCCGAGGAGCCAGTGAAGGAAGCAGAAGCATTACCAGTCACAGAACGAATGTTTCCTCCAGTGCTCTCAGTTACAGATAAGATTAAGCTAGCAGAACTAGAACTTCGGGACAACCCGATACTCAACGTAGCGGCCCAATTCTCCCAGCAGCAGCCATCTCAGATGCTTCCTCAGCTGACAGAAGCCCTTACTCAGATGGCCTTGATGAAGACTCAGGAAGAGATGCAGAAGACAAATCTCATCAATGACCCTGTAGAGGCAGAGAATGCCAGTCTTCGTAGACAGTTGGAAAATGCCGACCTTAAGATGCGGCTTCAAGAAGCCCAAGCTAAGCTTGCACCGGCTCAGCCTTTGATGACTCCAGAACAGCCGCCGATAGACCCACAAATGATGGCTCAGATGATGCAAGCTCAGGGAATGCCTCAGGGAGAGACAGGTTCTGAAGTTCCTGAACCTATGATGGGCCCCGCCGTAGACGCCGGTATGGTGGCTCCAGGTATGGACCAGGGCGAGGCCGGGATGGACCCTGCAGCTATGCAAGCATTAGGTCAGCCTATGGATACAGGCATAATGCATCCAGAGCAGTTCGCCAACATTGTTGGAGGAGGAGAATAATGAAATATCAAATAGCCGGAAAAGTTATTGATCAGTACGATTCTCCAGAGCTCCTCGAAGAGTTGGTCCATTCAAAAGTGGCTATGGATTTAGGTGAAATGTCTGACAATGCCTTAGATTCAGACTTCGCTCTATGTATCCAAGGTAATAGGCTACACAGAAAGTTCCCGATTAACACCATGGAAAAAGTAGCAGCGTCTGCCGCTTTTTACTGTGCTAACAGAGATAATCTACCGGAGATATTCAGGGGTCCAGCAGCTTATTATTTAAAGAAGGCGTCTGTTGAATTTGGATTAAAAATTCCAGATCAGTTGAATGAAGACGCTGTGGAATCTTCCAGGTACGTTGATATTAGAGACGCACACCAACTTTCTGATACTGTCACAAAGGAGGCAGCGTTTTCGACGATTTCACGCAGGATTCATTCGGATTTTCCTGTGATGCATCCTACTGAAAAGGTTCAAGCAGCTCAATTGATGAATAAATTAGCTGAAGATATTGGGGAAGAAGTTCCTCAGTATCTACAGGATTACATACCTCGAGATGATGTTGGGTATTTATTCAAAGAGGCATTGGATTCTCGGATGTCATATCTAAAGCTGTCCGGAAATTATGCCCCTCAGGAAGAGTTGAAAGAATTATTCAAAGTAGCACATACAGCGGAGAATGCGATTAAGCTCTTATCTGCTTTTGATAAGTCCCACAGCTTAGATGATTACACCCGTTTCGTAGATCCTTGGAAAGCCGCGTATGGGGGAATTTCTAAGGTAGCCAGACCGGCTGGGGACACCAGTACCGGGCCTAGCGCTACAATTGAGGATCAGCTCGAGAAAAGGTATAAGTTTGAGTGCTTGACTACTACATGTAGGGATAAGCTCAATACAGTTTTCAATGCATCAACAGTTGATAGGATCGCCACAGACCCGGAGCGTTTTTATGAGGAAGCCCCGGCAAATGTGAAACGAATCCTAGATAAGATTATGGATAAAGCGGTCCAAGGTGTGGATCGTGAAGGATATTATCTTTCGGAAGTTAAAGAGGATGGCCCAAAGGTGGAACGTTAACCTTAGGCGCACCTTGGAATCTAAATTCTAAATCATGAGGTAAAACATGGCAATTTTTAACGCAAATAATGTGCTTAGGACGCCGAGAGATGGCTCCACATTGGCCCAGCTTATAATCGATAAGTATGACGCTCTCGACGCAAACGAAAAAGTTGACTCACTTGCTCTTCTGAGGAGCATGGGCGTCGACCCAACCCAGTCAGCCACAAGGTTGGCCAGGATTAATCGCGACACTCTCAGACATGCATTCCTGGCAATGGAATCCAAGTTTGATGAGGGTATGGATCGTGGTCGCATGGAAGTTGATGTGACCCTGGCAGAGCTCCAGGGCGGTAGCACTACTGGGTCTGATAACAAACTTTATCAGGTTGATATGGGTGTTCTTCCAGCAGGCGCAATGGTTCAGCTCGCTTATGTTAGGAATAACGGAGCAGCTGTAACTGGTCTGGCCTCTCTCACCGGCAGCATGGGTGTTTTGGAAGCCGTCTTCACTTGTGGAGCTATCAGCGAGTTTGATAATGGTGATTTGCTTACTCTAACAGATTGTGCCGGTACTACGGTGGTCTTTGAGATGGATAAGAGTGGCACACACACAGTGACCACAGCCACAAATATTCTCGTAGACGCTACTGGTGGTACACCTGGGGCGATAGCTACATCTGTAGCTGCAGCTATTAATGCATCGACTCTTGAGATGACGGCGACTGTGTCTACAGCGACCATCACTCTCCAGATGACTGGCGAAGGTACATCCGGGCACAATGCCACACCGACATCAACTCCGGCAGCAGGCACACCTTTTAACACTATCGGAACTTTCGCGGACGGCGGTGAAGATGCTGTCAGCCTCCTGGCTGCTGGTACTGTTTTCGCGCTGGATGCCACTAAGCAGACAGCGGCAGCTGGTGTAGCACCAATTCTCCCACACGGAGATCGTCACGTATTCGCCCAGTTCACCGGAAATGCAGATTTGGCTACAGCCTTAGGCGCTGCAGACGGATTCACCGCAGTTCTCGTATGGGCTAAGTAAGTAAAGACGGGAGTGATCTATGTCTCCTATTATTGATAACACTATCGGAAGAAATTCTAGAAGTAATGCGGCTTTAGCTCAGATGCTTCAAGCCAAATTGGACTCACTCCCGGCCCCAGAAAGAGCCGCAGCTGAGCAGACCCTATTTGATCAGGGTGTTGTGTTAGCTAATGTTGTCAAAATGGCTACGATTGAGCGATCTGTGCTTGAACGTGCTTTAGAGACAATTCTTTCTATGTATGATGTAGCCTCTGTAGGGAGCAGTGCTCAACGGCAGCCTGCTCCCATCACAGGGGAGACGGCAGCCCTGGGCGTGTCTACACAATTAAGTCTTACGCTTACACCTGTACCAGCTACAGCGGAAAGTGTTAAGTTTTTTATCAACGGTGTTCTGTATGACCAGACCACTGATTATTCTGTAGCAATAGCCACTGGGAAAATAACGTGGTTAGCCACGGCCCCGATTGATATTGATCCATTGGACGTGATAACCATAGTATATGAGGTATAATTATGGCAATACAAGGTAAACAACTTGCCAATGCTACCGTCACCAATTCCAAGATGGCTGTAAATTCCGTATCTGGTAATGCAGGCGCTGGGACTAACATCATAGAAGCAGCATCTATTACTGTATCAGAGCTCGCAAATGATGCAGTAACCGAAAATATTATAATCAGCACTGCATTGGGTAATGGTCTCACTGGCGGCAGTGGGTCTGTTCTCTCTGTGGTCGCGGATTCTACTGGTGGCGCTAATCTGGCAACCGTTCTTGATGTCAACGCCAATGGGGTTGCTGTTAAGATTGACGATTCGACAATTAAAGAAAATGGTTCAAATCAGCTTTATGTTGAGAAACTATTGACGAGTTGGACCCAGATTAGTGGGGTGTCTCCTACTAACGCCAATTTTTATGATGGTACCGGAGCCACTTTTGACACAGCTGTAGACGCAGCAGTTTCAGATAACACACCCCGTACTACATTTAATGCTGGAGCCGGTGTTTTTGTTGATGCTTCTGGAGCCTATGGTGTCGGTGGTGCAAGTTTACCGGCCCCGACTCAGGTTACAGAAATGGGCCTGGCAGGGACGATACCTGTTCGGGATTACGCCACAAAAGATCCAATTGATGACGGTAGCGGGAATGAAGTCTATGGTGTTATGTTTTACAACACCGACGATTCTCGATACTACATTCGATGGTTCTCTGACGTTACAGATGTCCAGACAGCTTACACGATGGCCGGGACTGAAACCCTGGATATTAAATTCCCAGAGATCTATACATTTGCTAATTTCCCCGGTGAGACTGGGGTTATCGCACCAGGTGCTTGGATAGATATAGTTTCGGGTGATATTACTAAGGTTACTGCCGGTGACGGTATTTCCGGAGGCGGGACTTCTGGAGATGTCACCGTAACAGCAGACTTGGAAGCTGCAGGAGCTGGTACTGGCGGCTTGGTATTCAATGGGGTAGGTACCCCGAATGCTGAGATCCGAGTAAACGCCGGCCCAGGTATTGAGCTGACAGCTAGTGGTGTCGAGGTTGATATCGAGGCAGCTGGAGCCGGTACTGGTGGCTTAGCTTTTAACTCTAATACTCTCAGAGTTTTAGTAGACACAAATTCTGGTCTTGAGCTCACCGCAGCCGGTGTTGCAGTAGACCTTGAGGCAGCTGGAGCCGGTACTGGCGGTTTGGGTTTTGATTCAGGCGAAATCAGAGTCGATGCTGGTAACGGTATCGAATTGACCGCTGGTGGTGTTGCGGTAGATCCTGATTCCACCACGGGTGGGGATACTGCACCTGTAACCGTAGCAGCTAATGGTGTTGGTGTTGATGTCACGACGCTTGACGGTGATCATCTGACAATAACGTACGACCCGGGAGTGAATGGATCAGGGAGTTACACTCCGAGCGCAACACCTCCACAGGCCGCTGATGCCGCTGATTTAACAGCACATTTGCATGGTATCGATACTGCCCTCAATAATCTTGTATCTGGTGCCCTGACTTCTAACGATAAGGGTATTACATCTTATGTCACTTCGACCGGCGATGACTCTGATACAACTCTGCAGTTAACTGCCACTCCTGATGGATTTGTGCAGGTCAAGGTAAATGGTGTCCAGTATGAACTAGGGGATAATGATGCAACTAAGGATTGTTATTTCTCCACTGACGGAACATCAGGGAATGTGGTAGCGATATCCGCAATAACCACAAGTGACTATTTTGTCTGGAATGGATCTATAGCTGGATTTGAAGTAGTCAATGGGACAGACCGGATAGACTTTGATTATGAAGTCTAAACAAAGTTAATTGAAAAATGATCTAATTTTTCATTGTCTTAGGGCCCTGTTTTGGTCAATCTATGGACCGGATCAGGACCCTTTCTCATAAAGAAAAGACAGATGGGCGTGAAATCCAAACAAGTCGAACCTGAACTTTCCCCGGTAAATTACACTGAAGGTAGTGGAGCCAACCTGGAAGGGCATTTGGAAGGTATTGATACCGCTTTAGGGAACATCGGGGATCTTCTCACAGACCACGAGCAGATTTATTATGTTGGTAAGCATGGTGATAGTGGTAACGATGGTCTAACAATGGAGACTGCCTTCGATACCTTTGGTGATGCAATAACGGCAGCATCAGGGCAGACTCCAAGTTCATCTAACATGTTCACCATTTATTGTGATGATAGTGGGATCTATACAGAGGATGTCGATGTTCCAGCTTGGGTTAAGGTCAGAGCAGAATCGGCCACCATTAACGGTAATCACACACTGGCAGATAATGCCGATTTTAGATGTTATACAATTAGTGTGAGCAGCGGTTCGGCTGTAAACAAGAACAGTGGTTCTGGTGATGCGTGCGCCGAAGTTGATTATGTTGTCTGTACTGGAAGTGCTAACGGCCTTGTCAGTACGTCAGGAAAACTGTGTACAAGGTTCGGAAAAGTATTTGTAGAGAATGGCACAGGTGTTGGCTCTAACAGCGGAGATGATTACTGAGGTACTGGTGTGAGTATCAGCGTGACTGGTACGGGGTACGGAGTCAGAGGTGCAGCAGGCGCGAACATTGAAGTCAATATCGGGTGTATCACAGTAGGCGCATCCGGCACAGCACTTAGGTCTGGCAACACTGGCACGGTGATAGAAGCCAGAATTAACAGCATAGAAAGCTCTAACGCGAGTTATGTGGTAGGTGCTTCGACTATAGTAAATCTTATTGTCGGGGATGTCACTGGTACACCTACTGTATCTGGGACTTTGAACCTCACACAAGCCGGGTACATTGGTAAGACTGGTGGCGATCTGAATGCCCTTACAGCAAAGTCTACTCCAGTAAGTGCTGACGTACTTCTGATTGAGGACAGCGCAGCCTCATTTGAAAAGAAGAAGGCGACAATATCATCTTTGTCATCTGTGTTAGGTATTCCCATTTATGCAGATGTTGCTGCTGCTGAGGCAGCTTCAGGGAGCGATACAGACCTTTGCTATGTAGCTACAACCGATACGTTTTATGAGTATGTTGCTGCTGGAAGTTCTTACGTCGATGATGATACTTTTGTTTTATCAACAGGAGATGGTGGAAATACGAGATGGGTAGGCGTAGCTGGAAAATATAGAAATTCGACTGGCGAGAAACCTACTAATGGGTTTGAAGACAAAGATTCTGTAACGCTTAGCTTCGTCAATGGTTCTAGGACTCTGACACTAACACCATCAAGTTCTGATTTCGCTGTTTGGTCTAACGGTACTAGATTCGTTAAAACTGGAGTGCAAAACATAGTTATAAGCACTACAGAAGGCATCCATTACGTCTATTATGATGCGACAGGGACTCTGGTAGAAACGACTACATTTTCGTTAGACATCATTACGACATACGCAATTGTGTCGATAATTTATTGGGATAATACAAACTCTAAGCAAATTATGCTTGGGCGCGAGATACATGGTCGAGATATGGCTGGTGACACTCACGCTTACGCCCATTTGGTGTTTGGCGCGAGACTAGGCTCTGGCGGAGGTTTGGGTAATTTCACGGTGGACGCTTCTGGTGATTTAGCGGCACACGCACAGTTTTCTTGTGAAGCTACAGAACTCCACGATGAGGACATAATACTTGATCATTCAGCGAGACTTTTGACAGCTACTCTCCCTGTTTATTATCGTGATGGTGCTGATGCTAGTAATATTTGGAGAATAAATGAAGGTGACAGTTTTCCGGTAGTTGCCACAGGAAGCGGTAGAGCAGCATGGAATGATCCAGATGCAGGTGGTGCAGGCATTTGGGGTTTGACCGAGGTTAGTAATAACAATTTTGTTAATGCTCATGTGTTTACAAGCAATGACACTGATCGCCCTTTCGCTGTTATAATGGGTCAGGTCGAATACAACAGCATATCTTCTGCACGCGCTGGTGCTCTCGTTGAAATAAATGACATTATACTAGCAGGACTACCTACTCCAGAATTTACATTCTTGGGTACTGTTATTTTACAGACGAGTGATGGGTATGCGAATGCAGTCCAATCTCGTATAAGATCGACAGATATAGGTGATGATTATGTAGATTTGAGGGGAAGTATAATCACGAGATCAGGTACAGGTACTACTGTGACTGATCATGCAGGATTGGCTAATCTTGATTTCGCAGTAGCTGGGCATACTGGGTTCCAAGAGTCTTTTTTGACCACAAGAGGAGACTTGCTATATGTAAACGCCTCAAGTGCTGAGGCTAGGTTGCCTATTGGAACGGCGAACCAAGTCCTTACAAGCGATGGCACAGATGTTTCATGGGCAACTCCATCAGGAGGTGGCGGTTGGACTGCTGTAAATGTTATTTACGTGGGTAAGCACGGTAACGATTCTGATGCTGGGACAGACCCTTCTGAGCCAAAGTTGACTATTGGCTCTGCTGTCACAGCAGCCACAGCCAGCTCAAGTTCTAGTGATCCATATGTTATATGGGTTATGGACTCTGATATTTATGCTGAAAATATTGTGCTTACTTCCACTGACGATTGGATTCAGATATACGCGCCAAACGCTGAATTAAACGGTTACATTAGAATGGAAGGTGAGAACCAGCACATTAAGCTAAAGAGACATGAAGGAACAGCGGCATACAACAGTGCAGCGATTTATTATGCCGGGACTGATGAAGATAAGTCTCTTGAGATTACAGAAGGCGTATATACTTCCACTACTACGTATGTGCTCCGTGATGCTCAGACAACCGGAGGTAAGTTGAGATTCTGGTGTGGTCAGATGACTGTAACAGGCACAAGCGGAGAGATATTCCGACACACATCATCAGGGCAAACGCTTGCACGGGTTGGATTCATAGATACTCAGCGAGCAATTTTGCAGTCATTGAATGCGCTTGGCGAAACTCAGTTGTTCCTTGATGAGATAGTTTGCAATAGCTCAATGACGCTTGGCACTGATCTGTTCAGGTGGTCGCATAACACCTTGCTTGAGGTTGGGCGTTTGAATATGAACAGTAGAGCCGATCTGTTCTACACGCCTGTGACCCATAGACTCTATGGTGGTTTTGGTCACATTGAAGGTTATAGCTCTACTTATCCAATTGATGTCAGTAATAACCTTCTTTGGGGATTGAGAAACATCCAACAGCTTACATTCCATCCAGAAGGATTAGACGGGGCTTTCTATCCTGTAAGTAATAGTAAGTTACCGGGGAGTTCCGTTTTTAATCAGTATGTGTACTTTGGCGCTCATATCCCAACCGATTGCCTTGATGCAGATGCGTGGGAACTTTATCCTATGATTATCACTCAAAGTGGCGGAACTAACACAAGGCTGAGTGTTAAAGCAAATTGGGGTTCTGATAATGAAATAGTCTCTACCCATACTATTAACAACACTGCTTATGTGCTGACCACCACAAGTTATGGAGCCACTGATTACATTAAAGACGTATCAATGAAGGGTGTGTTTACGACAGTTCCTGATCCGGGTGATATGATACGAATATCTATTGGTGCCGGTAGTGGTGGGGCACAAGGCATAGTTTATTTCAGTCATTTGAAGTTGGTGTACTTCAAGGCGCGTGCATAAGGAACCGAAATGCCAGAGACTTATACATACAATTTCAGCAGACTTCTGGAAGCAGATGAGCCAGAAGACTTTGATAGTTTGACAGAAGAAGAGATTCTGGAGCTTATGCGCAAGAATGTCATTGATAATGGCGTTCGCACGAAAGAGATTAACCACGAATACTACGATGAAATAGAATCGATTAAAGACGAGTATTTGCGGAAGCTTATGCATTCACTGCATCCACCGGAGGTGAAGAGGTGGACTTTATCTGATGAGATTCTTGAACATGATTCGTTCAAGGATATTCTTGTTGAGATATATTGCAATGGCTTCGATTGCTCTGTCGTGATGTCTGAAGAGCTAACAGCAGAACAACAAACAGAGCTTGCCGCTGTTGTTGAGGATTATAAAGGAGAGCCTGACGATCCTGTACGCGACTTAGAGATTGAGAGGGCAAAGAGAATCAAAGAAGTGAACTCAAAAACTGACCGCATCATAGCTAAAGGTGTGGAATTTGACGGACACACTTTCTCTTTGAGTTTGCCAGCGCAGAAGAATTGGATGGGTAGTCTGGTCGCAGAGCATGAATCTTGGAACACATACCCATACCCTGTTTCAACCAAAGATGATGGGGAGTATCTCATCCAAGACGTTGCGACTCTCAAGCAATTTTCTTTAACTGTGCTGGGGGCTGTTCAGGTTGCTCTAGCTGAAGGTAGGGCATTGAAGAAGCTGATAAAAGCGGCAACAACTCTGACCGAGCTTGACGCCATAACTGATGATAGGGACGAGTAATGAAGGCGTTAGTGTTGTCAGGCGGCGGAGCAAAGGGCGCTTTTCAGGTCGGTGTTCTTGCGGGCTTGAAATGTACAAAGGGCTTTCCGGTAATTGCCGGGAGTTCTGTCGGAGCCTTGAACGCCTCTTACCTGGCTTCGTTTCCGAGCACATCTTTTATTGAGGCTGTCAGCAAGCTCTCCTCTATCTGGATGACCCAGATCACCTCCGCAAATAAAATATGGACGAAACGTTTCCCCTGGGGTATTCCTGGCCTGTGGAAAATTTCTATCGGAAAGCAGAAGGGATTGCGGCGTCTTGTCAAGAAGATGATCAACACCGATGCACTTCGAGAGTCCGGAGTCAAACTCCAAATTCCCGCAGTCGATCTTTGTACGGGAATGACCAGATATTTTGATGCAATGGATTCTTGCATTAAGGACGCGATCTTGGCTTCCGCCAGTATTCCTGTGGCGATGGAACCTGTGGAGATCGAGGGTGGATTATATGTTGATGCCTGTGTTAAGGATATGGCACCTCTGAGTGCAGCTATTCAAGCCGGGGCTGATCATATTACGGTAATAACCACTCAGCCGGTAGAGTTTGTTTCCCGAATGAAGAAAAAAGATCTAAATACCTCCCTAAAAGTAGGTGCTCGGGTTTTGGATCTATCAGTAAATGAGATCCTGCGGAATGATATTAAATTTTGCGGGGTCACAAATGTCATGGTTTCTCATGAATTATCTTCTGGTAGACACATCGAGTTGACCATAATAACACCTCCCAAGAACTTAGGAGGATCGATGGATTTTAACCCAGATGTGATAGGGGATCACATAAAAGCTGGTTTCAAGATCGGTAAACAGGAATTAGGTTAAAACGATCTTAGTTATTTTTTAATTCAAACAGGATTTGACCTATGAGTAATTCCGGAGCGAAGCCTTCCCCAAAATACCCGAATGACGCCGCAGCTGTGGCAGGAGCTGCTGGGGGACTACAGAAATCCCTTAGATACTTCAATACTACCATCAATAAAGAAAAGGTTTATGATGGGGCTTCGTGGCAAATAGTGGCCACCGGAGCTGGTGGCGAAATGCAGCCCGGAGCAGGAACGGACGCCCTAATTGGTGGCG
>Ga0180431_10000522_pt1 | contig 55508 bp, 38 predicted proteins | sample SS_ome_11_FD_132459 | JGI IMG/M metagenome (GOLD analysis project Ga0180431, IMG submission 132459) | Hypersaline lake sediment archaeal communities from the Salton Sea, California, USA - SS_1_MS_1 metaG | ecosystem: Environmental > Aquatic > Non-marine Saline and Alkaline > Hypersaline >... | reverse complement strand
GAGCTTCTCCTGCAGGACGACAGTTATACCATCGAGATGCGCCTACGATTCATCTCCATGGGTCTGCAGGATGTGGGCTCTGCCTACGATGTCATCTGGACGTCGGGTCTGTATCCCACGGAAAGACGCATCAAAGATGATACGCCCTACTATGAGGCATTTGCTCTCCAGGGCGGTGAGCTACTGAAGACAAAGGAGAAGAGTACGGGCCTTTGCGAGGGGTCGACCCAATGGGTGGCCGTGCGAACGAAGTACTTTGTGATGGCCATCATTCCTAAAACGATTCCTGGAAATGCGGCTATGCTGGAAGGTCAAAAAACAAATATTCCGTATGAGGGAGAGACCGGAGAATGGAAGACCTTCCAGGCGCGGATGGTCATGCCCTACACCGGTTCTACCGAGGAGACGGGAACGTTCTCCGTCTACCTGGGCCCGATGGATTACACACAACTGAAAAGCCAGGGCGTTGAGCTGGAGAAGATGATGAATTTTGGCTGGATGTTTATCCGGCCGTTCAGCATCGCGTTTTTCTATGTCCTTCAATTTCTCTACGGCATCGTCCATAACTATGGCTGGGCCATCATCATCTTTTCCATCATGATCAAGGTCGTTCTTTACCCGCTGACCCGGAAGAGCTTCCAGTCGATGCGGAAGATGCAGGAGCTCCAGCCCAAAATGGCGGCACTTAAGGAAAAATACAAGAAGGAACCGCAGAAGCTGAACGAAGAGACGATGAAGCTCTACAAGCAGCACGGCGTGAACCCCATGGGGGGATGTCTGCCCATGCTTCTCCAGATGCCGGTCCTGTTTGCCCTGTTCAACCTTTTCCGTACGACCATCATGCTGAGGCAGGCCAGCTTTCTCGGCGGTTTGATTCAAGACCTGTCTGCACCCGATCGTATGATCGCTGGTATTAACGTGCTTCCCATACTGATGGGTGCGACGATGATTATCCAGCAGAAGCTTTCCACGCAGAGCCCTCAACAGAAGATGATGGCGTATTTCATGCCGATTTTCTTCACATTCCTGTTCTACCAGTTTTCGGCAGGACTGAACCTCTACTACCTGATGTTCAACATACTGACCATCGCTCAGGAGATCCTCATCAAGAAACATAAATAAACATGTGAGTTGAATTCTATTCGATCCTTTCAAGAATGAGGATGATGGGAACCCCGTCTTAGGAGCAGAGAAGGTGGGGTTCTTTTATTTGAAATATGGAACATGATGATACCATCGTCGCTGTTTCGACGCCGACCGGCTCGGGCGGCATCAGCGTGATCCGTATCAGCGGAGCCGATGCGATTCCCCTGGTTCAGCGTGTGTTCCGGGGAGGCGACATACAGGGATCGCGGGGATACAGAGCCTATCATGGATGGATCGTGGACGATTCAGAGCCCATCGACGAGGTGGTTCTCACTGTTTTCCGTGCGCCCCATTCTTACACGGGTGAGGATGTGGTGGAGATAAGCTGCCACGGGGGCGTTTTCCTGGGCCAGTGTATCGTCGAGCTTCTGGTTGCCCATGGCGTACGCCCCGCCCAGCCCGGTGAGTTTACCCAGAGGGCATTCCTATCTGGAAGGATGGATCTTTGTCAGGCCGAGGCCGTTGCAGACCTCGTACAGGCAAGAACAGAGGCATCCAGGAAAGTGGCTGCCTATCAACTGGAAGGGCGCCTGTCCGAAAGACTGAAGAAGATGCGAGAGCAACTGGTCCAGGCGTGCTCCCTCCTGGAAATAGAGCTCGATTTCAGCGAAGAGGATGTGGCGTTCACGTCACGGACGGAATTGATGGCCATGCTGAATGCCATGAAAAAAGAGATTGAGTCCATCGTATCCAGCTTCGACAGGGGAAGGGTGTGTCGTGAAGGTATACGCATGGTCATCGTGGGCCGGCCCAACGTGGGCAAATCCAGCGTATTGAACGGGCTCGTGGAGAGGGAGCGGGCCATCGTCACCGAAGTGCCGGGTACGACGCGGGATACTGTGGAGGATGTGCTGGACATCGGAGGTTTGTTGTTCATTATTACGGACACGGCAGGAATCCGCGAATCAGAGGATATTGTGGAGAGAATCGGTGTTCAGAAGGCCAGGCAGGCCCTGAGCGCCGCAGACCTTGTCCTATTGATATTCGACGGCAGCGAAGCCCTGACGGACGAGGACGAAGCCGTCGTTCGTACGATAAAGGAAATGGGGAAGCGGGAGATCGGAGTCATCAACAAGGTCGACCTGCGGGTGAAAGCAGACACGAAACGCATAAAGGCGTGGTTGCCGGGAGCACCCCTGGTAAGGGTGTCCGCCCTGAAGCAGGAGGGTTTCCCGGGACTCATCCAGAAGATAGAAGAGATGGTCTTGGCCGATGGCATTCCCCATGCGGGCGAGGTCGTGCTTACCCGCGTACGGCACAGGGACAGCCTGAGCAAAGCGAAAGCGGCCATCGAGCACGCCGAGGACTCTTTAAAGATGGGGATGTCCCAGGAATTCGTCGTGGTTGACCTTAGGGAGGCGCTGGATTCCCTGGGAGAAATCACGGGAGAGACCATCACAGACGATATCCTGAACCGTATTTTTTCGGAATTCTGCATCGGCAAGTAGTGTTCCACGTGGAACATTTTGCGTGAGCAAAACCAGTGAAAAGCAAGACCGCATATGATGTCATCGTCGTCGGGGGAGGGCACGCCGGTTGTGAGGCCGCCCTGGCGGCATCGCGTATGGGCGCACGAACCCTCCTCATCACGATGAACATTCCGACCATCGCCCAGATGTCGTGCAATCCGGCCATCGGCGGGCCGGCCAAGGGGCATCTGGTCCGGGAGATAGATGCCCTGGGGGGTGAGATGGGCGTGGCCATCGACAAGACGGGCATTCAGTTTCGGATGCTGAACATGTCCAAGGGGCCTGCCGTCTGGGCGCCCAGGGCTCAGGCAGACAGGCAGGAATACTCCACACAGATGCGGTGGGCCCTGGAGTCTCAAGAAAGGCTGACGATTTTTCAGGGAATGGTCACAGGTCTGGGTGTTCGGGGTGACAGCATCGACGGTGTGGAGACAGAGACGGGACGACGGATCAACAGCAGAACGGTGATCCTCACGTGTGGGACCTTCCTGAACGGGCTCACCCACATAGGGCTCAAGAGCTTCCCCGCGGGCAGGGCCGGCGAGTTCCCGGCCGTGGGCTTGACAGAGAGTCTGGTGTCCCTGGGATTCGAAGCGGGCCGGTTGAAGACGGGAACGCCGCCCAGGGTAGACGGCCGGAGCATCGATTTTACCCGGATGGAAATCCAGCCGGGCGATGCACAACCGCGTCCCTTTTCCCACAGGACAGAAAAAATCGAAGTCGATCAAATTCCCGTCTACTTGACCTACACCCATCCGGGCACGCACACGATACTGGCTTCGGGCCTGGATCGTTCACCCCTATACACGGGTAAGATTGTCGGCGTGGGCCCTCGGTATTGTCCCTCCATCGAAGACAAGATCGTCCGTTTCGAGGATAAAGAGCGTCATCAGATCTTCCTGGAACCGGAAGGCAGGCGGTCGCATGAGTACTACGTGAACGGATTTGCCACCAGCCTACCCGAGGAGGTTCAAATCGAAGCGCTGAGAACGATTCCTGGGATGGAGAAGGCCGAAATCACCCGTCTGGGGTATGCCATTGAGTACGATTTCTTCCCGCCTACCCAGCTGAGGCCGACCCTGGAGACCAAGCGTATCCATGGCCTCTTCCTGGCCGGACAGATCAACGGGACGTCGGGGTATGAAGAGGCGGCGGCTCAGGGGCTGGTAGCCGGGATCAACGCGGTTCTCATGATACGGGGCGAACAACCGTTTCTCCTGGACCGATCCGACGGGTACATGGGCGTGCTTATCGACGACCTGGTGACCAAGGGCACGAACGAGCCCTACCGCCTCTTCACGTCCAGGGCCGAGTATCGGCTGCTGCTCCGCCAGGACAACGCCGATCGACGGCTGATGAAACATGGCCATCGCCTGGGCCTGATCCCCGATGCGCTGTATGACCGGTTGCAGCGTAAAGAGGCGTTCATTCAGAAGGCACTGGAGGATGTCCGCCGCATCAAGCCTGATTTGGACATCGTCAACCCGATTCTTCGGGAGTTGGACACCTCACCCCTGGATACACGGCAGAGTCTGCACCAGCTCCTCAAGCGTCCCCAGGTCGGACTGGAAAATCTGAGTCCGATTTCCGAGGTTGAGAATCTGATGGAGGCGTGGGGTGATTTGCGTAAAGACGTGATGGAGCAGGTCGAGATCGAGATCAAGTACGAGGGATACTTCCAGCGGCAGAAGGAAAGGATTCAACGGTTCAAGCGATTGGAGGAGAAGCGCATCCCGGAGACGTTGGATTTTCGGGCAGTCACGACCCTGTCAAAGGAGGCCAGGGAAAAGCTCAGCCAGATCCGGCCCGTCTCCTTGGGGCAGGCGGCCCGCATATCGGGCGTATCGCCGGCGGACATTTCTGTCCTGACGTTGATTCTGGATAAAACAACCAAAGAGCGCAGGCATGTTCCACGTGGAACTCATCGGTGAGTTGCTGGAAAGGGAAGGCATACGTCCGCCCTTTCCCGTCGTTCCTCTTTTTCGCCGGTATTGGGAGATGCTTCTCGACTGGAATCAGAGAATCAACCTGGTATCCAAAAACGATGAAAGACGGCTTGTGACCCGGCATTTCCTCGAGTCCCTGGGCCTCATCAAGGTCGTGCCGTTTCCTCCGGACGCCCGGGTGATGGACTTGGGATCTGGCGCAGGATTCCCGGGCATTCCTCTGAAGATTGTGCGGCCCGATCTTCGTATGGTTCTGGTGGAATCCAAGCGCAAGAAGATTCTTTTTCTCCGGCACGCGATCAATACCCTGGGCCTGGAAAACATGGAGGCCGTGCTGGGAAGAGTGGAGCAGTTGGCAGAAACGCTGGGACGGTTCGATTTTGTCGTCAGTCGGTCGGTGGCGAGCCTGGTGAAGTTGGCAAGGTGGAGCAGGGCGTACTTGGAGAAGAGCGGCGGGCAGCTCGTCGTGATCAAGGGTCCCGGCGCTCAGGAGGAATTGGTTGGATTAAAGGCCAAAGCGTCTGCCCTGGGAATCAAGGACGTGCACGTCGTCGCATACAATCCTTTCCCGGAATGGCTCGATCTGAAAAAAAGTGTGGTGGTAACCGTTCGATGGGGATAATAGGAATCCTCAGACATGCGTATCTAATGTGTAACGGTCAGCGCTGTCGACCAGCATTCAAGATATTGTAATTAAACGGGATATGGATACTTTTAAAGACATCATCCATTCGTTTGTTTGGAAACAAACATGCGATAAATCTATAAATAACAAACTATTATCCGGTCAAAACCTGAAGCTGAAAGGACTTCCAGGCTCCTTAAAGCCGCTTTTCCTGGCCATCCTTCAGGAACGACTAAACCGTCCCCTGGTAGTGGTTTTACCGGACAGAGAGTCAGCAGAACGGATGTTCGAGGAACTGAGCAATCTGGCCGGAGAAGAGAAGGTGGCCTTCTTCCCCGAAGGTGAGGAGGATACCGAAAGCCCGGTCATCGTCAATCCCCGGAGGGCGGGTCTTCAGATGCGCGTCATCCGTGACCTAATGCTGAGATCGCTGCAACTCGTTGTCGTGTCGGCCGAGGGTGTCGCTCAACGTTTTCCGAGTCCGGAGTCGATTCAAAACAAATGGATCGAGCTTTCACCGGGAATCCTGAGAGACCTCTATCGGACTGTGGAATCCCTGGCCTTGTTCGGGTATACGCGTGAGACTATGGTCGAGAGGCCCGGCGAGATCAGTTTGAGAGGCGGGATTCTCGACGTATTCCCATTTACCGGCGAGGAGCCCCACAGAGTGGAATTCTGGGGTGACCGGGTCGAGTCGATACGGACGTTCGATCTGACAACCCAGCGTTCCACAGGACAGGGGGAACCGCTCCACCTGATTCCGGCGCCCCCGGCGTGGAAGGACGGGTCCGAGTCGCTCCTGGCCTATTTCAATGTCGATCCCATCGTCTTCTGGGAAGACCCGGACTTGATCGCGGCCGAGGTTCAAAAAGAAGTCCACCGAAGGCAGGCGTCCCTGCTCTCCACCGATGCATGGGAAACCCTCTTCAATGCCTCGCCCTCCATTCGTTATTATACGCTGTCATCTCCAGAAGGCGTGATGGATTTTGGAGGGAGGACGATCCGTCACCCGGGCGGTACGGCGGCTGAAATCCGGGAGAACCTGGCCTCGCTCTGCGATACGCGTCAGGGCGTGTTCATCCTGTGCGAACAAACGCAGCACATACGGAGAATTCAGGAGTTCTTGGATTTGGATGCCGAGCCCATCCCTAAACTCTGGGTGGAAGCAAACGGACTGCAAAGGGGATTTGATCTGCCGGAATCGGGATATGCAGTGTATGCGGAGGCGGACCTTTTCGGGAGAACGCCAAGGCGTCGTCGGCGACGGTTCCAGCTCGGTGTTCCCATCCGCGAGCTTTCCTCCCTGAGCAAGGGCGATTTTGTCGTTCATGTCGACCATGGGATCGGCCAGTATCAGGGCCTTGAAAAAGTCACCGTCCAGGACACGGAGAGGGAATGTCTCTCCCTGCTGTATCGGGACGGGGATAAACTTTTTGTTCCCATAGACAAGATGGAGAGAGTACAGAAGTATGCGGGGAGGGACGGTGCTCAGCCCAGCTTGAGCAAGCTGGGCAGCAGCCAGTGGGAGAGACTGAAATCCAGGACAAAGGAGTCGATCAAAAACATCGCAAGGGAGCTGATCGCCCTCTACTCGGCACGGGAAACCCTGCCCGGCCATGCCTTTTCAAAGGACACGCCGTGGCAGCGGGAGCTGGAGGCCACGTTCGTGTACGAGGAAACTCGGGATCAGGCCAGAACCGTCGGGGAGGTCAAGGCAGACATGGAAAAGCCCAGGCCCATGGATCGCCTGGTCTGCGGCGATGTGGGCTATGGAAAGACGGAGGTTGCCGTACGGGCGGCCTTCAAGTCCGTGGCCGACGGAAAGCAGGTGGCCGTCCTCGTGCCGACCACCGTGCTGGCCCAGCAGCATTTTCGTACGTTTCAGGAGCGGTTGTCACGCTTTCCGGTGAACATCGAGATGCTCTCCCGGTTCCGGAGCCGGAAAGCGCAGAAAAGCATCGTCGAAAAACTGAATCAAGGAGAAGTGGACATCGTCATCGGCACACACCGCCTGCTTTCCAAAGATGTGGGCTTCAAGAATCTGGGTCTGCTCATCATCGATGAAGAACAGCGGTTCGGTGTGCGCCACAAGGAGCGGTTGAAGGCGTTTCGGAAGACCGTGGATGTCCTGGCCCTGTCTGCCACGCCCATACCCAGAACGCTTCAATTCTCCCTGATGGGTATCCGGGACATGTCTCTCATCGCCACACCACCCAGAGACCGGCTACCCATCATCACGGAAGTTCTGCCTTTCGAGGAAGATGTGATCGTCGAAGCTGTTGAAAGGGAGATGTCCAGGGATGGGCAGGTTTTTTTCGTCCACAATCGCATTCATTCCATACATGCTGTGGCCCGTATGGTCCGGCGTTTGATACCGGGCATACGTCTGGCCGTGGCACACGGAAGGATGGAGGAGCGTGAACTGGAAAGGGTGATGCTGGAATTCATGGAGGGGGAATACGATTGTCTGGTGGCCACGATGATCATCGAATCCGGCCTGGATATACCCAACGTGAATACCCTCATCGTCCATCGTGCGGACCGGCTGGGCTTGTCCCAACTCTACCAGCTCCGGGGAAGGGTGGGCCGTTCCGAAAGGCGGGCCTTTGCTTACCTTCTTACACCCCCGTTTCATCTGATGACCCAGGAGGCCATCAAACGCCTCCGTACGATCGAAGAGTTTACCGAGTTGGGAAGCGGATTCCAGATCGCCCTGCGTGACCTGGAAATCCGGGGTGCCGGGAATCTTTTGGGCGTACAACAGAGTGGGTACATGGATGCCGTGGGCATCGATCTGTACATGCGGCTCGTGGGAGAAGCCGTGGGTGAATTGAAAAAAGGAGAGGGGGAGGAGCCGGAAGCGGGAAAACCGGACATCGAGTGTCGTATCGACTTCGATGGACCTGCGTACCTGCCGGAATCGTACGTGTCCGACGAGAGCCTGCGCGTGAATCTCTACAGAAGGCTATCAGCGATCCAACACGCAAAGGCCATCGATGACTTTGAGCATGAACTGCTGGATCGGTTTGGCCGACTTCCACAGGAAGCGGAGAATCTTCTCGATGTGGCGCGGCTGCGAATTCACGGTCTGGAAAGAGGATTCAAACGCGTCGTTCTAAAGGATCGACGGTTGGAAGTTACCTTCGATGAGACCTGGGTCGAAAGCTTCTCGGACACGGAACTTTTATCAGAGCGTCTTCGTTCAATGATCGATTCATCGCCCATGCCCATCCAATTTCTTCAAACCAAGGAATTTGGTTTTCGAATGTCGATTCCCGATGAATCCTCCATGGCGTTCATGAAAAAACTGTTGCATAGCTGGGGCTCATGATGTATATTTTTTAGATGTTGTCCTATTCTTCTATTGGAGGGAGTATGAAATATCGTTGCCTGATGCGGGTTTTTTTCCTCGTTCTTCTCGCCGGCTGTGGGAAGAAGGACCCCATCGTAGCCGTCATCGGCAATAAGCAGGTGATCACTTTAAACGAGTTCAAGGAGGATTTTTCCCGAGGCAAGAGCACGGAAGCGGTGGAAACCTCCTCGCCCTCGAGATTGCTGAATCATCTGAATCATATGATCGACACACGGATAAAAATCCTGGAAGCCTATGAGATGGGGCTGGAGCGCGACTCTGCCGTCGTTGCAAAGGTCGTCCCGACACGCACACAGGCGCTGTTCAACAGGCTCTATGAGACCGAGATCGTCGATCACATGGTGAAAGAAACGGATATACGGGCGTATTTTGCTCATATGGGCAAGGAGGTCGTGATCCGTAAGATCACGTTTCGTTGCGAAGCCGATTCGTCCTCGGAGGAAGAGGCAAAGAGGAAGGCTCAAGACGTTTTAAGTCAAGCCCGAGCCGGAGAGGATTTTGCAGCACTGGCCAGGACGCATTCCGAGGATAGGGGATCGGCCATGAACGGGGGCTTGATGAATCCTCTGGTATGGACGCAACAGAACGATCCCGTGAAGGATAGGGCGTTTACGATGCAGGAAGGTGATATCTCTGGACTCATCAAGGACAACACAGGATATCACATCATCAAGGTCGAGAAGATACGGGAGAAAGAGCGTGATCCTTATCACGAGGTTCGTGAGGAGATTCGTCAGAACCTGATTGCAGCAAATCGGCAGGCCATTGCCGAAGAAGCCAGAGCATACTGGTCAAAAGTAATGGAAGATAAAGGAGTGTTTTGGAATGAGGAGGAGTTGGAGTACCTTGTGCAGAGACTAAAGTCGGTAAAGGACCCGAGAAGGGATATCCTCGCAGACAGCTTGGATGGGCTGAGTCCCGAGGAAAAAGAGAAAGTTCTGGTACAGCACAAGGAGGGACAGATTACAGTTCAGGATTTTGAAGAGAAAATCCAGGAATATCCACAGCATACGCGGTTTCCCATTGATCAGACGAGTGGTCTCAAACGTCTTTTTGAGCAATGGTTGATGAGAAGAATGTTGCTGGAAAAGGCCGTCAGTAAAGGTCTGGAAAAAGACAAAGCCGTCGTCGAAGAACTGCAAAAGACCACGGAGCAGGAAATCGTTCGTGTTCTGATGGACCGCTTTGTCATCGGGGAGATAAAACCCAGGGAAGAAGCGCTGAAGCTCTATTATGAAAGAAACAGAGAGGAAAAATACTCTGATCCCGAGAAAGTGAATGTTCAGGAAGTCATGGTTAAGGACGAGGACATGGCCAACCGGATTGCTCAATGGGCCAAAGCGGGAAGAGATTTTAGCAAGCTGGCCCGGGATTATACGGAAAGACCGGGGTATAAGAACAAGGACGGCATTCTGGGTTTTTTCGCTCAGGGACGATGGGGTGACATGGGTGAGAAGGCATTCACCCTTAAGCCCGGCGAGGTAGCCGGACCCATCCCTTTGAAGAACGACCGTGGATTTTCCGTGATCAAGCTGCTAGAGCAAAGGCCATCCCAGGTGAAACCCTATGATGAAGTGAAAAGCCGGGTTCGGAATGATTTGATCAGAGAGATTAAAAAGGATCGGGAAGAACAGTGGTTGGAAGAAAAGAGAAACAAATACAGTGTGAAGACATATGAAAACGTTTTACGAAAAGCGATACCCAGAGCATCGTAAGTGTCGAGCCATCGGAAGAGGCGCTTCCATCGCTTCGATCTGTGTGATAATTCTCCTCCTGTTGAAATGTGGAGTCCGCGTGGATGACGACGAAGTCGTGGCCCGGGTCGGTAATGCTGTTTTAACGAAAGAGGATATGAAGCAACGGATGAACTGGGAGGGTGTAGGCCCAGACCAGGAAAGCGATTTCGTCGACCGGTGGGTTGATCGCGAACTCCTCTATCAAGAGGCCAAGAGATTGGGATTAGACAAGGCTGTGGAGCTTCAGTGGGAAATCGAGCTCGTGGAGAAAGAATACGTGATCCAAAAGCTGCTGGAGAGGACATTCATCCAGGAGGTCGAGATCACGGAAGAGGAAATCGCCGACTATTACGAGAGACACAAGGATGAATTCCAGGTGGATGAAGAGGAGGTGCGGGCACTCCATATTTTGAAGGATACCAAAGCCGAGGCCGATATCGCACGTCAGGAAATCATAGCAGGTAAACCGTTTGAAACTGTGGCCAGGGAATCCTCCGAGGGCATCTTCAGGGAGAGAGGAGGGGATATGGGTTTTTTCCGAAGGGGGGATGTCATACCGGAGATAGAGCGGTATGCTTTCCGTCTTTCCGAAGGGCGGGTATCACGGGTTTTTCAGAGCAATTATGGTTTTCATATCATCAAGGTCATAAAGAAGCGTGCCAGGGGAGACTATCGCGACTTATCGGAAGTCCGGGATGATATATTCCATCAACTCCGCGTGAATAAAGAACGTTCTGCCTACTATGATCTCCTGTTCCAACTGCAGAACAGGACTAAGGTGTCCGTCACGATCCCCAGGAGTCTGGAAGAGACGCAGGATACACTGACTGTGCAAACCGAAGAAAATGATTTAGAGGAGTCGGAAAAGTGAGGAAACCATTTTTTATCGTCCTATGTGCTGGTTTAGCCCTCTTTTTTTCATGGGCGTCCCATGCCCAGGAAGTTCTGGAGGGAGTCGTTGCTGTCGTTGGGGATGAGATCATTCTTCGTACCCAACTCATCCAGGCGGCGCAGGGATTCGCCGTGCAGATGGGCGTCAATCCCAGGAACCAGCCCCAGGAGTTCGAAAAGATCAAGGACAACATTCTTCAGAATTTGATAAATGAGAAGGTTCTTCTGGCCAAGGCTATCGAGGATACGGTTACTGTGGATGATCAGCAGGTGGAGTCTGCCCTGGAGTCGCGGATTGAGGAGCTGACCCAGCAATTAGGCTCCAAGGAGCGCGTGGAGGCGTACTTTGGCTCACCCATCCGCAAGATCAAGAGAGATTACAGAGATGAGATTCGTAAACAGCTCATCGTCAGCACGGTTCAGCAGGAGAAACTAAGGGACATCAAGGTGTCGCGGAGTGAAGTCATATCGTTCTATGAAACCATGAAAGATAGCCTGCCCGATATGAAATCCAGAGTCAAGCTTCGTCACATTCTGATCGATGTGAGTCCAGGTGAGCGTGCAAAACAGCAAGCCATGGAGCGCATGCGGGAGATTCAGGAACGTATCCGTCAGGGAGAGGATTTTGCGGAATTAGCCAAGTTGTACTCCGAAGACCCGGGAACCGCATCCAACGGAGGAGCCTTGGGCTTTGTGGAGAAGGGCACGTTGTTTCAGTCCTTCGAAGAAACGGCGTTTCAGATGGAACCCGGCGAGATTTCCGATGTAGTGGAGACACCGGTGGGATTGCATCTCATACGGTTGATCGAGAAGCGAGGCGACAAGGCGAGCATGCGCCATATCCTGATTCGTGTCGAGGTGACCTCTGTGGATGAGAATGCCGTGCTGGACACCTTGAGACGTATTCGTGAAAGAGTGTTGGCCGGAGAATCGTTTGAAGACCTGGCCCAAAAATATTCCCAGGATGAGACAACAAAAGACGTGGGAGGCGACTTGGGATGGCTGCCGCCTGACCAACTCCAGATCGAGGCTTTTAAGAGTGCCATCGACACACTCCAGACAGATGAGATCACCCGTCCGTTTAAAACACAGTTTGGCTATCATATCGTAAAGCTGGAAGGAAGAAGAGGCGCGCGAGAAGTGTCTCTGGAAGAAGACTGGGAACAGGTGGAATACTGGGCACTGAGTACGAAGAGACAGAAAGTGATAGAAGAGTGGATTGCGGAATTAAGAAAGAAGATCTACATAAAAATCAATGAGGACATGTTGTAGGGGCATCGCCGTTCTTATTTAAGGGTTCTATGTAGATCGGTTCCTATCGTTCGTCAAGAACGAGCATGCCATTCGCCTAATCATACATTCAACAGCACGATGGAGTCACGCCGAGACCCTGTCGGGATCATCCTCCGACGGGGTTTATTTGTGCGGCTCGATGATCACCTTGATCGATTCCTTGGCCTGGGCCACCAACTCGAAGCCCCTGCTCGCTTCGGCCAGGGGGAGCCGGTGCGTGATCATTTCTTCCACAGCGACGCGTTTGGATCGGATGAGATCGATGGCAACGGCACAATCCAAGGGTGCGGCGCCGTACGAGGTGAGCATGGTGATCTGGTTTCGCCAGAAGTCGTTGACGGGAATCGAAAAATCCACGCCCGGGTCTGTGGGGGCGAAGAACTGGACGGTTCCGCCGCGATCCACGGACTGCATGGCCTGGGTGAAGGCCGGTGTGGCGCCGGTGCATATGATGACTAGGTCGGCCAGCAGGCCGTCGTTGGCACGACGGACATGCTCGGGAACGGCATCCCGTGCATCGATGACCGTATCAGCACCGAACCGGCGGGCGGCCTCGAGGCGGTAATTCTGCACATCGGTGGCCATGATGTGTCCGGCGCCCAGGGCTCTGGCCAGGGCGATATGGAGAAGCCCGGATATGCCGCTGCCCAGAATAAGGACGGTTTGACCGGGCTTGAGGCGTGCCAGCCGTTGTCCCCGGACCACACAGCCGAGGGGTTCGATGAACGTGCCCTCGTCGTAGCTCATCCCAGGAGGAAGTACGAATACGCCCCGATCCACGTTAATTTTCGGGACACGCAGGTATTCGGCGAATCCGCCGGGGTCGAAATTCGTGGTATGCAGCGTCTCGCAGACCGTGTGCTGTCCGTTCAGGCAATAACGGCACGTGTTGCAGGGCACATGGTGAGAAATAAAGACTCTGTCTCCCACGTTGAATCGGTCCACATTTTCACCGACTTGGGCGATGTCGCCCGCGATCTCATGGCCCAGGACCAGCGGTGCCTTCTTGAGCCGGTACCATTCCATCACGTCGCTCCCGCAGAGGCCGCTGGCCAACACTTTTACCAGCATTTCATCGGGCCCGATTTTCGGCACATCCATTTCTTCCACCCGCACATCGCGGTTGTTGTAATACATGGCTACACGCATCAAACACTCCTGTTCATAGGGTCCCCATCGTCCTCGAGATGAAAAAGACAGCGGTGAGAAATCCGTCCCGAGTCCGGGATGGTGTTTAGGCCCCTTCATCCTTCACGGTGTTGAATATCTCATCGGCTTCCTTCACGTCGGCATTCTCGTGTATGATGGCCTGCAGAGCTCGGGCCATGGCCACAGGATGTGGGCTCTGCCACACGTTCCGGCCCAGATTAATCCCGATGGCGCCCCGTTCCATGCCGTCGTGGACGAATTCGAAGACCTCCCGGGCGGTCTCACACTTGGGGCCACCGGCCATGACGACGGGAACCGGGCAGCCTTCGACAACCTTTTCGAAGTCTTCGCACCAGTATGTTTTGACCACACGGGCCCCCAGTTCGGCTGCGATACGGCAGAACAGACCCAAGGTTCGGGCCTCCCGCTTCTCCAGCTCGCGTCCGACGGCGGTGACGGCCATCACGGGAATACCCGTGTCCTCGCATTCGTTGACAACACTGGCCAAGTTCATCAGTGTTTGATGTTCGTACTCGGTGCCGATGAAGACCGAGACGCCCACGGCAGCCGCGTTCAACCGGACGACTTCTTGTATGGATGTGGTAATGCCTTCGTTGGCCAGGTCTTTACTGACCACGCTGGTGCCTCCGGATATCCGCAGGATGATGGGCAGGCTGTCTGTTGCATCCACACACGCACGCAGGACGCCCCGGGTGACGAAGAGCGCATCGCAGTACGGCAGGAGCGGCTTGATGGTTTCGCCCGGTTTTTCCAGTTTGTGGGTGGGACCCTGAAAATAGCCGTGGTCTATGGGTAAAAAGAAACAGTGACCGTCGGGTTGGATGAGTCGGGATAATCGGTTTTTTATTCCCCAGTCCATATAGATCGCCTCCTGTCATGCCTAATGATGATGTTCCAACGAGGGTCTATTTTACGAAAAAAGCACACGATTGTCAAGCCGACATTCGGTGAATAAAAATCCCTGTCCAGGTCGGTTAAGCCAGGGCTTGCGTGTTTTATCGTGACGAGAATCAGCGGCTGGATTTTAACTTCAGACTCCGCGTCAGTCTCTGGAATGCTTTCCGGTAAGAATCGGGATTCTTCCAATCCGTGAAATCTCCGACAACACGCGTCTGGCAGATTTCCGAAGCCCACTCTTCGTCGGATGCCATCACGGCCTCATCCAGACGAATGGGGAACAGGATCCTCTGTTTTCGTCCTTCCTCCTGCCTTAACGCTGTCTCGACTTCGCGCTTCACCCACGATCTGTGAATCATGCTCTTGGAGAGCACCAACACGAGTTTGTCATAGCCATGTTTGGACTTATGGCTGGACCCTGTCATGTCGCCACCCGTTTTCATATCCTCCGGACAAAGCCAGCAGCGAATGCCCTTTTCCTGCAAATCACCGTGAATTTTCTGGGCAAGCACATCGTCTTCATGGGAATAGCCGATAAAACAGGTGTAGTACGGTATGGGCTTGTCCGAGGGCTTTGATGGCAGGACCTTGATTATCCTGTCTGGAAGGCCGACGCCTCTCAGAAAAGAGATCGGCAATCTGCCGGATCGGCACAGTGTGTCGTGATCGATGATGCTGGGCCCGTGATGGATGCAGGACGCCAGGTTTTTCACGCGGCTCAAATCGGTGAATCCGAAGACGGTCTTATACAGGCGCACCTGTTTGAAATTGGTGTTGTGCAGAAGTGATTCTGTCAGATCGGCCCCACGGAGATTGGCTCTGCTGAAATCGGTCTTGCTCAGATCGGCTCCGTAGAGATCGGCTTCGGTAATATCGGACTCGCAGAGGTCGGCTCCTTTGAGCGTGGCTTTACAGAGGATGGCGGAACGGAGACGGGTCCCGCTCAGGTTGGCTTGGTCCAGGACTGCGCCGCTGAGATCGGCTTCGATAAGGTTGGCTCCGCCCAGGTCGGCCTCGCTAAGGTCGGCATTGCGGAGATTGGCCAGGCTAATGTAAGCACCACTTAGGTAAGCCCCGTTCATAACGGCACCACTGAGACAGGCTCCGCTGAGATAGGTACCGTTGAGGTCGGCTCTGCTGAGATCGGCCTCCCGGAGGTCGGCACCGCTGAGATCGGCCTCGCTGAGATTGGCTTCGCTGAGGTCGGCCTTGACGAGCTCGGCCATACGGAGATTGGCCAGATTGAGATCGGCCTTCTTACCCTCACTTCCGCCAGACATTACCCATTGCTTATGTTTTTCAAGGATTTTTTCAAGCTGTGGTGTTGTGGATTTTTTCATGTCAGGCTTCAGAAATTATTAAAAAGGAATATTTTTAGCGACGTCGCGCTTTGCCTAGACAAAGCATTCCAAAGCTGTAACCCTCTCCCTGGTGCACAGAAATCCGCATTTTGTCTATTACTAAAAAGAAGGATATCAGAATACAACATAAAAAATTTACAATAAAAAGCAAGGACTAATGAGTGGATTGCTGCCTCGACGATCAGTGGGTTTTCCATTTGATCTTTTGGGAAAGATTCTTATATTACGCGTGCGATGCAAAAACCGACGGACTTAGAGTAATCCTCTGACGGATGGAAATTACAGTCCAGCCCCCAGGACGGGCCTTGACCTATGCGCATCAGCGGCATCGTCTTCTGCTCTATCTTCCAAGAATCACTCCCGAACAGGTGTTTGTCCCGTCCTTTTACTAGGATGACACGATGAAAATATACGTACTCTCCCCGAGCTTTGGAATCGAGAAATAAGGAATATCAGGATGCCTATTCGCAAGCTCTTCCTCTTCGCTCTCCTGTTTTTTTGTGTCTTCTCGAATACCCGTGGCCAAGAAGCAGAGATGAGCGAACTGTCGGACCTTACCGTTGAAAAGATCATGCGGGATCCCCGGTGGATGGGTGTATCGCCCAGTGAAATCACCTGGTCGGAAGACGGGCAACGCATTTACTTCAACTGGAATCCCGAAAAAGCCGAGAGTGACTCCTTATACGTGGTGTCCAGAAATGGCGGTACACCCCGTAAGGTGAGTTTGGCCGAGAGGAGAGTGCTCCCTGCCAGTCAGGGCGATTATGACCGGTCCTGGTCCCGAAAAGTGTATGAGAAGGACGGCGACATTTTCCTCCTGGACATCAAGCGATGGAGGATCAGGCAGATCACCCGCACGGTCGAGGTGGAACGAAATCCCCGTTTTACCGCCGACGGGAAAAAGGTCACGTATATCAAAGACCGGAATTTATATCTCTGGCATATCGATAACGGAGAGATCGTTCAGCTCACCGATTTCCGTGACGGTTTTCAGAAATCCGAGAAAGAAGAGCCAAAGATCGACCAGGAGAAATGGCTGAAAAAAGAAGAAGCAGAGCTTGTCGGGTATTTAAAAAAGCAAGCAGATCTGAAAAAGTTATCCGAAAAAAACAAGAAAGCCGTGTTGCCCGAGAGACCGAAGAAGATCTTCGTCGAGGATAAAGTAGTGCAGGATGTGCAGTTGAGCCCCGGCGAGCGCTTCATCACCTTCGTCCTAAATAAACCGGCCAGGCAGGCCAAGCGGACGATGGTCCCCAATTATATCCATGAGACGGGATTCACAGAGGTCCTTGATGCCCGTACCAAGGTGGGAAGCACCCAGAGTACGTACCAGCTGGGCGTGTACGATATAAAGGAAGATACTGTCCTGTTCGTTTGCACAGAAGACATTCCGGGAATCTACGATCGGCCTGCGTATCTGGAAACGTATGATGAAGCGGGCTCAGAGGAGGACGCGCAAGAGAAATCCCAAGAGACGGAAAAATCCGAACAGAAAAGTGCCAGGGAGGTGATGTTTCCCGACCTGGTCTGGGCAGAGGACGAAGACTGTGCCGTCGTTTCTGTGATGGCTCAGGATCACAAGGATCGATGGATCATGCTCCTGGAGCCGGATTCGGCCAGGCTGAGGCTCCTGGATCGCCAGCATGATGACGCCTGGATCGGCGGACCGGGCATACGGCGTTGGCGGCGGCAGGGGCCCGTCCTCGGCTGGATGCCCGACGGCAGGCGGGTTTGGTTCCAGTCGGAAGCATCAGGCACCTCCCATCTCTACACCGTCGATATCCAGACGGGTGAGAAAACGGCCCTGACCAGCGGCCCTTTCGAGGTTTATACGCCCCGAATCTCTCGGGATAAAAAACAATGGACATTCACGTCCAACGAGGCGCATCCCGGCGAGCGGCATTTTTACCGCATGCCCATCGATGGCGGAAAGGCTGTCCAGACAACCCGGATGGAGGGTTCGAATCAGGTTTTTCCATCACCCGACGGGAAGATGCTGGCCGTCTGTCATTCGGTCAGCAACCGGCCTTGGGAGCTGTTCATCATGGAGAACAAGACCGGCGCTCCAGCGAAACGCATAACCCATTCCCTGAGCCCGGAGTTCCTGTCGTATCCATGGCGCCAGCCCGACGTGATCACGTTTCCGGCCCGCGATGGAGCACGCGTCCATGCGCGTCTGTACCGTCCAGCGAATCCAGAGCCGGGGGGCCCGGCCGTGATCTTTGTTCACGGTGCGGGATACCTTCAGAACGCCCACAAGTGGTGGAGCCACTACTTTCGGGAATACATGTTCCACAACCTTCTAGTCGATCATGGCTACACAGTATTGGATATCGACTACCGGGCCAGCGCCGGCTACGGCCGGGACTGGCGAACGGCCATTTACCGGCACATGGGGGGGAAAGACCTGACGGATCAGGTCGATGGCGCCCGGTTCCTGGTCGAAGCATGCCACGTGGACCCGAAACGAATCGGCATATACGGCGGGTCGTACGGCGGGTTTATCACCCTGATGGCCCTGTTTACCGAACCTGATGTGTTTGCGGCGGGTGCGGCACTTCGACCCGTGACAGACTGGGCGCATTACAATCACTGGTACACGTCCAACATCCTGAACGTGCCCTACGCCGACAGCTTGGCCTACGTGCGGAGCTCGCCCATCTACCATGCCGAGGGGCTGAAGGGCGCCCTTTTGATGTGCCACGGCATGGTGGATGTGAATGTTCATTTTCAGGATGTCGTCCGGTTGTCCCAGCGGCTCATCGAACTGGGAAAGGAGAACTGGGAACTGGCCGTTTATCCGGTGGAGGGACATGGGTTCCGGGAGCCCAGCAGCTGGACCGATGAGTATAGACGCATCTTCACGTTGTTCGAGGAGAACCTGAAATAAATCTCATGGAATACGATGAGACCAGAGATCGGTCATTATAGGATTCAAGGTATCTTTGTGTATTCTGGATTTCGAATGATGGGTTATCATGATAGGAGGAAGGAGCATGATGTTTAAATCTCCGGTTGGATTTCAGAAAAGAATGCGGATTGGAATTGCCGTCCTATGGATGCTGGTTTTTCTCATTCCCTGTCACGGCGCTATCGGGAGCGGCGAGTTCGGGAATGTGTATGCCATCAAGGCCGGGAAAATCATCACCGTCACGGGCGGCATCATCGAAAACGGGACGATTCTGGTGCGAGACGGCATCATACAGGCCGTGGGTCAGAACATTGTCATCCCACCGGACGCCGAGATTGTGGCGGCCGATACGATGTGGGTGTATCCCGGGTTGATCGATGCACACACGTCCCTGGCCCTGAAGCTGCCGACGAAGAAGAGCGACGAGGCTCAGGAACAACAGACACAGACGCCGGCCAGCAGCGAAGGCAAGGCTTCCCCGGAATTACTGAAATCGGATCGATGTGCCGCCGATCTGTTGAATCCCAAAGACACCAAGATCGCCAAGGTGCGCCAGGCCGGTGTGACCACCGTGCTGACCATTCCCACCAGCGGGATTTTCATCGGTCAGAGCGCTTTGATCAACCTCTTTGGCGACACGGCCGAAGAGATGATACTCAAATCGCCCGTGGCCATGCATCTGGGCTATCAGCGGCAGTCGGGGGTCTATCCGTCCACACTTTTCGGCGTCATCGCGTATCAAAGGCAGACGTTCCTGGATGCCCAGCACCATCAGCTTCTCTGGGATCGATACGAGAAGCAGAAGGCGGGATGGCGGCGTCCGCTGCCCGATAAATCTCTGGATGCGCTGATACCTGTTCTGGAAGGAGATCTGCCCATCATCATCTCGGCCAACAAGGAAAACGAGATGAAGCGGGCCGTCCGTCTGGCCGAGGAGTTCGGATTGAATTACATGATCAGCGGTGCCACCGAAGGGTGGCGAGTCGTGGATCTTTTAAAGGCCCAGCAGAAACCGATGCTGGTCAGCCTGAATTTCCCCAAGCCCAAGGACGTGACGGGTTATGCCTTCAAGCTCAAGGTAAAAGGGCCCGAAAAGGAGAAACCCGACGAAAAGAAGGCAGAGTCGAAGAAGGAGAAAGAAGGCAAAGAGAAGAAGGAGGAAGAAGATCCCGAGAAGAAAGAAATTTATGCCAATGCCAGCGTGCTCCACAGGGCCGGGATTACGTTCGCGTTCACATCACAAGGCCTGAAAAGGCCCGATGAATTCATGAAGAATGCGGCCAAGGCCGTGGAGCACGGCCTTGCCAAGGAAGAAGCCTTGAAGGCCATGACCATCAACCCGGCGACCATTTTCGGCGTGGCCGATCAGGTGGGCAGCATCGAAGAAGGCAAGATCGCCAACCTGGTCATCACGACAGGGGATCTGTTCGATGAGAAGAACAAGGTCAAGTGGGTCTTTATCGACGGCCATAAGATCGACGTGGAGGAGGCCAGGAAAAAGCCCGATGAGGAACCTGCCGTGGATGTGACGGGAACCTGGGAGATGATGGTCACCACCGAGATGGGGGACATATCGGCTACCGTGACCCTGGCACAGACGGGTTCCGAGGTAACCGGTACGTTCAAGAGCGAAATGGGAACGTCGGACATCACAGACGGGACAATCAGCGGCAGCGACATCGAATTTAGCGTCACGCTGCCCGTCATGGATCAGCCCAGGGAGTTGGTTTTCATCGGAACCGTGGAGGGAGATACGATGGAGGGCAGTCTCGATCTGGGCGCCATGGGCACGGCCGAGTGGAAGGCCACCCGTCCGGGCTGGGAGTGAGGTTAGAGGCATGCAAGTCCTCATCCCGTCACGATCACGAGTAATAATCGTTATGGAGGTATAGATGATGTTAAATGTACGATGGCGAAGGAGACTCATCGCCGGGCTGACTGTGATGGTCATTATGATCGTTATTCCCCTGCACGGTCAGCTCAAAGTTGAAGGAGAGGGAGACGCCCTCTTGATCAAGAATGCTACGGTGATGACCGTGACTCAGGGAACCATCGAGAACGGTTCCATCCTCATACGCAACGGGAAGATCGCATCGGTGGGTTCCGGTGTGGCCGGACCCGATGGGGTCCGGGTCATCGATGCCAAGGGACGATATGTCATGCCGGGCATCATCGATTCCCATTCCCATATGTGCAGCGAGGGCGGCATCAACGAGATGACGGGCACGGTGACGCCTGAGGTGAACGTGGAGGATATCCTCCGGCACGACGATATTGGCATGCAGCGTGCCCTGGCCGGAGGCGTGACTGCCCTGAATACGCTTCACGGGAGCGCCAATGTCATCGGCGGCCGGAATGCCGTAATCAAGCTCAAGTTCGGGAAACCCATGGAAGAGCTGATGATACCCGGCGCCATGTCCGGGATAAAATTTGCCCTGGGCGAGAATCCCAAGCGTTCCAATTTTCGTGATCCCCGGGGAAGCCGGTTTCCCATCTCCCGCATGGGAGTGATGCATAAAGTCCGGGAAGCCTTTACCCAGGCGAAAGAATACATGCGCGCATGGGAAGAGTACGAGCTGAAAAAGCAGGGGAAGATCAAGCAGGCCCGATGGGAGAAGAAACGGGGTCCGATTCCCCCCAAGCGCGACCTTCGCCTGGAAGCGCTGGCCGATATCCTGCGGGGAAAACTCACCATCATCTGTCACGGGTACCGGGCCGATGAGATGCTGGCCCTGATGGAGCTGGGCGATGAGATGGGATTCAAGGTAGGTTCGTACGAGCACTGTCTGGAGGGATACAAGATTGTGGAGGAACTGGTAGAGCACGACGTCATCGCTTCGATATTTGCCGATATGTGGGCCTACAAGATGGAAGCCTTTGACGCCATTCCGTACAACGCAGCACTCTTGACAGAGCACGGCGTCGTGGTTACCATCAATTCGGACAGCAACGAGCGAATACGCCGTTTGTACCAGGAGGCGGCCAGGACAATCAAGTTCGGAATGTCCGAGGAGGATGCCCTGAAGACCATCACCCTGAACCCTGCCAAGATGCTGCACATCGATGATCGCGTGGGGAGCATCGAGAAGGGCAAGGACGCAGACCTGGCCATTTTCAACGGACACCCTTTCAGCGTGTATTCTAAGGTGGAGATGACGCTGATCGAAGGGGAGATTTATTTCGACCTGAGTACGGCCAACACGGTTGCAAAGACACTGGCGGAATCATCGGACTAATGGCCCTCTCGGATTATCATGATAAGAGGTAGACATATCCATCTCAAAGATATATATCAGAACCCGAAAATGGAATACAAGAGGATGACTATGAAAATAAAATCGATCCATCGTTTTAGACGAGGCATTTTTCTCGTTGTATGGCTCCTGGGAATGTTGGGAACTGCCGCGGCCGGGGACGTGGTCATCACCAATGCGACCCTCGTCACTGTGACGGGAGGAACCGTCGAAAACGGCACGCTCCTGATTCAAGATGATCGAATCGTGGCCCTGGGAACCGATGTGGACGTACCGCCCGGTGTTGAGGTCATCGACGCCCGGGGCTTGTATGTGTATCCCGGCATGATAGACGCCACCACATCATTGGGATTGTACGAAGTGGGAGCCGTCCGTGCGACGGTGGATGCGTCAGAGATGGGAACGTACAACCCCCATATCGAGGCGGCCGTGGCCATCAATCCCCACAGCGTTCACATACCCATCAGCCGCGTGAACGGAGTCACCTCGGCCCTGGTGGTCCCCGGAGGAGCCGTCATCTCGGGACAGAGCGCTCTCATCAATCTCAACGGCTGGACGCCGGAAGAGATGGTGGTGAAGGCTCCGGTGGGTATTCACATTCAGTTCCCCCGCCTGCCCCGGCAGGACGATGAGAGCGGGCAGAGACCGTCGTCCCAGAAGAAGAAAGACACCAAGGAGAGGACAGAGAAGGAAATCAAGGCGTTGATGGACGTCTTCAAGAAGGCCAAGCGGTATGCGGCCACCTGGGAGGCCTACATGAAATCGATGAAGCCGCCGGCCCCTGCGAAAGACCTGATGCTGGAAGCCCTGGTACCGGTGGTCAAGCGGGAATTGCCCGTCATCGTTTCCGTGCATGTGGAAAAGGACATCAAGAATGCAGTGGATTTCGTGGACACCCTGAACATCAAGGCCATATTCCATGGTGTGTACGAGGGGTGGAAGGTGGCTCCCTTGCTCAGCAAGAAAGGCATCCCTGTTCTGGTGGGCCCGGTTATGGTCAGTCCGGGACCCGAGGATCCGTATGATGCCATCTATGCCAACGCGGGCGTGCTCCACAAGGCAGGCGTGAAGATTGCGTTTGTCACGGAAAGCGCTCCCGATGTGCGCAGCCTGCCCTATCATGCGGGCATGGCGGCGGCGTTCGGATTGCCCAGGGAGCAGGCATTGAAAGCGGTGACGATTTATCCTGCAGAGATATTCGGCGTTGCCGATAAGCTGGGCAGCCTGGAGGTCGGCAAGCTCGCCAATGTGATCGTCACCGACGGCGATCCCTTGGAGATGCGGACACAGATAAAGCATGTGTTCATCGCCGGCCAGAAGATCCCCATGACCAGCAAGCATAAGGCTCTTTATGAGACGTTTCGGAAACGACCGGCTGCGAAGGAGTGAATCGGAGGCCAAGGAGACAGTCATCAGAAGCATCGTTCTCTGCGGCGTGCTCATCACCCTTTTTATCTCGTGTGCATCTTTTGTGACGAGAAGGCATCCTCTGGCGGATCGGGTTGTGTGCATCGATCCGGGGCATGGTGGGACGGCCGCGTTCGACAGTTACCGCGTCGGTCCCGCCGGAGAGCGCGAAGAATGGATTGATTTGCGCGTGGCCATAGCCCTTAAGGAGATGCTGGAGGTCCGAGGCGCCAGAGTCCTCATGACACGAACCGAGGATGTCGATGTGCCCTTGAAAGACAGGGCCTTCCTGGCCGTAACGGGCGGCGCCGATGTCTTTCTCTCCATCCATCACAACGCAACCGCGGATTCTTCTGTCAACTTTCCCATCATTTATTTTCACGGGAATGCCTCGGAGAATCGGGCCAGTGTGCAGTTGGGCCGTCTGGTGGCCCGCCGTCTTTCGGAAGCGCTGTTCGATGGACACACACCGTTGAGCCTGGTGTCGGATCACACGATCTTTCCAGAGGCTGGCACGGCGGTCTTGAGGCATTCCTATGGGATTCCGGGTATCATCGGGGAAGCCTCTTTCTTTACCCATCCCGATGAAGAGGAACGCCTGAAAGACGATGCGTACAACCGGAAGGAGGCCGCGGCTTACGTCATGGCTCTGGAAGAATTCTTTTCCCACCGCATCCCCCCAATCCATGAGAAGTATTCCAACGGGCGGATTCCTCCCTTCGCCGTGTTCCAGGAAGCGGAACGCATGGATCCCGTGGCCAGGCGCTGGAAAGACGATTTCTACGAAGGTGAACGCCTGTTTCAGGAAGGGCACACCGAAACACTCCAGCACGCTTACGATCTGTTCACCCGTTCGGCGAAGTCCTTCCCCGACTCGTGGGTCGCCGGAAAGTGTCATCTGTATCGCTGGAAAATACTGCGTTTGCTGAATAAGACGGAGGAGGCCGATCTGGAGAGAAAACGCGTTGAGGAGTATTATATCGATTTGAAATAAGAGATTTTTTTATTACTTTGATTTATGGCATGTCATGAGCCTGCGCCTTTTTTAAGCTCCTGTGAGAAGCAAAGGGAGGGAGAAAAACATGCCGTCCCAAGAAAAATCCAAGCAGCGGATAGCCCTTCACGCCGATAGTCGTCTCACCGTGTTCCTCTTGAGCATTCTGGTCATCATTGCCCTGGGATTCGTGCTCCATCAGCTCCAGGCCATATTCAAACCGCTTCTGATTGCCGTGTTCCTCTCGTTCGTGTTCGAACCCATGGTGGACATCTTTACGAAAATAAAGATACCCAAATTCTTAGCCTTCATCCTTTCGCTGATCATCGTGTTTGTGGTCATCGACCTGCTGGGCATGGTCATTTATGCGAACATCGCCGCATTCGTCGATGAGTTTCCCAAGTACCAGGACAAATTCAACGGGCTGTACACGCGAATCATCGGATTCTTGAGAATCCCCCACGAAGAGGTTCAAAACTACCTGGAAAACATCAAGTGGACAGAGCTGTGGCAGAAGGCATCCCTGACTCGAATACTCGGGTCTACGGTAGGATCGTTCGTGAATTTTCTGGCGAATCTTTTCCTGATTCTTTTATTCACGGTATACATCGTCCTGGGCAGGACGCATTTTCTGATGAAGCTTCGTCGAGCCTTCGATGAGGAACGCACCTTAAAGGCGTATGACGTGTTTATCAACATCAACATGGGCATGCAGAAGTATCTCGTGGCCAAGACGCTCATCAGCCTGGTAACGGGTGTGGTGGCGACGATTATCCTCCTGATTTTCGGAATCGAATTTGCCTTTGTGTGGGGTCTGTTGACGTTCGTACTCAACTTTATCCCCAACGTGGGGTCGATCATTGCCACTATTCCACCGGTTCTTGTGGCCTTCTTTCAGTACGGCTCCGTATTCCCGGGTGTTTGGGTCGTACTCCTGCTCCTGGCCAATCAGATGACTATGGGGAATCTGGTAGAGCCCCGTGTCATGGGCAAGAGCCTGAATCTGAGTCCTCTGGTCGTCATACTGTCGTTGATCTTCTGGGGATTCATCTGGGGGCCCATCGGTATGATCCTGGCCGTACCGATTTCCGTGACCATTCAGATTATCTGTGCGAACATCGACTCGTTGAGACCGATCAGTGTTTTTATGGGAGGAGATATAGAGTCTTGAAAACAATACGTATGGACGGCGAAAAACTTTATTGGGCATTTTATTACGGCAAGAAAGAAGTCATCAAACGAAGAAAGCACCTGAACAAGATCAATGTGTTTCCCGTGGCCGACGGCGACACGGGAACTAACCTGGCCATGACGATGCAGTCCATCATCGACGGAACGACGAGGACACCCGTTGTCTCCGACGTCAGCCGCGGCATGGCCGAAGCGGCATTGATGGGCTCCCGGGGCAATTCGGGAATCATCTTTGCTCAATTTTTATGGGGACTGAGTGAAGCGGTACGGGGCAAGAGGATACTGAATCGCAAAGAATTTGCCCATGCGATGAAGAATGGGGTGGAACACGCGTACCGGGCCATGAAGAAACCGGTGGAGGGGACGATACTGACGGTGATGAAGGCCTGGTCGAACGCATTATCGCATCTTCATGAACATACCGGTGATTTTGTCGAACTGCTGAGTCATTCTCTGGACTCGGCCAGAACGTCACTCCGGGAGACGCCCAAAAAGTTGAAAGTACTGGAGAAGGCGGGCGTCGTGGATGCAGGCGCACAGGGATTTGTTCATTTTCTCGAGGGCATGGTCCATTTTCTCCGGCATGGGAGAAAGCATGACCTGGAAGCGGACGTCATCCCTGTGCTCGAAGACGACCATGATGCCGTGTTTGCGGCAGACAAGGAGATCGATTACAGGTACTGCACTGAGGCCATCCTCAGGGGAGAGCGGTGTGTGCCAGACGATGTTCGAGAGGCAGCTTCCCCCTACGGCGATTCTCTAATCGTGGCGGGAGCGGAGAGCCGGGTGAAGGTGCATATACACACAAACCAGCCGGCCGATTTTTTTTCCGCCCTGCGTCGTTTCGGGGACATCTCTCATCCCAAGGTGGACGACATGCTCCGGCAGCGCGATGTCCAGTTTCATCGTAAGGCATCCATCGCCCTGGTGACCGATTCGGCATGCGATCTTCCCCAGGAGATCTTCGATCGATACCAGATACACGTCGTGCCCCTGAACATTGTCTTTGGTGAGAGTCAGTATCTGGACAAGATAACATTGACGCCCGATCAGTTTTACACCATGCTGGAGGACGAACCCGAGTTTCCCAGAACGTCTCAACCCGTGGTTCGAGCATTCGAGCAGTTATACAGTCGGTTGATTGCCCACTACGATTCCGTCGTTTCCATCCATCTGTCCAGAGCTCTGTCCGGCACCTGGAATGCAGCGTATGTTGCTTCTCAAAACATCGACAAACGAAACATTGCGGTCATCGATTCGAAGAATTTATCCACCGCATTGGGTTTGATCGTCCTTCGCGTGGCCCAGGACATACAGGAAGGAAAATCGCTGGAAGAGGTGGTGCGAACAGCCGAGGCGTTACGCACCAAGGCGCGGGTGCTGGTGAGCGTCCGAACACTGAAGTACATGGTTCGAGGCGGAAGAGTCAGCCCGCTGAAGGGAATCCTGGCCAAGGCTCTCAACCTGAAGCCCATCGTGTCGTTGAATGAAGCGGGAGAAACAACGCTGTACGGAAAGGCCTTCAGCACCCGTTCGAATATCAGGAAGATTCTCAAGATGGTCGAAGCGCATCATCGTGCGTCTACCATCCAGACATACGCTATCGGGCATGCCCATGCCCAGGACGGGGGACAAGACCTGGCCGAGAGGCTTCATGACATACTCGGTTTTGAGCGGGCGTTTACGATGAATGTGTCACCGGCCATCGGAGCCCATGCAGGCATCGGTTGCGTGAGTGTAGCCTATCTATCCGATTAACAGGAGGCCGCCATGGTGACGGGTATTTTCTATACGGGAGTCGCCCTTTTTGTGTTCATGAGTCTTTTTTATGTATGTTCTCAAATGGTGAAAAAGATCAGCATCGTGGACGTGGCATGGGGGGGCGGATTCATACTCGTGGCCGGTTTAAACCTGGCCAGGGCCCGAAGCATCACGACGCGGCAGGTCCTCGTAACATCCATGGTGTTCATCTGGGGAGTGCGCCTGATTGGTCATCTTTATTCACGGTTGAGAGGAAAACCCGAGGATTACCGTTACCAACAGATGAAGGAGCGTTGGGGAGACCGGGCGGCCGTACGAACGTACACGCGTGTGTTCCTTTTCCAGGGTTTATTGGTTCTGGCCATCGGATACCCCCTGATCATGGTGAATGTGCACATCGAAGAATCCCTTTATCCATCTGATTTTATCGGAACAGCCGTCTGGCTGGCTGGGTTTTTATGGGAAACCATCGCAGATGTGCAGTTGAGACGGTTCATTCGATTCCAGAAAAAATCGAGAGACGATATCATGACCCGCGGGCTGTGGCATTATTCCCGTCATCCCAATTACTTTGGCGAGGCATTGCAGTGGTGGGGCGTGGCTATCGTCGTCCTGCCCGTACGCTATGGATGGCTGGCCTTCTTCGGGCCCTTGATCATAACGATTTTATTGTTAAAAGTATCCGGCGTTCCTTTGCTGGAAAAGCGATATGCCGACAATCCTGCCTATGGTGAGTATGCGCGGAAAACCAGCCTGTTCATCCCCTGGTTTCCCAAGGAGTAATATACCGTTTCCATGAGTCTGTTCTTTCGCATGCACCCTGAGAATCCGCAAGTACGGATGATTCGACAATCAGCCCAGATTGTACGGGACGGTGGCGTGATTGCTTATCCGACGGATTCGGGCTATGCCCTGGGTTGTCACCTGGGGGATAAGACGGCACTGGACCGGATGCGCCAGATCAGGCAGCTGGATGCGCGCCACCACTTTACGCTTATTTGCCGGCATCTTTCGGAGGTCGGAACGTTTGCGGCGTTCGATACGCCGGTCTATCGTTTGCTCAAGGCGAACACGCCGGGCTCCTATACATTTATCCTTCGTGCGACGCGAGTCGTTCCCAGGCGAGTCATGCACCAAAAGACAAAAACCATCGGAATCCGTATCCCCGATCATCCCATCGTACAGGCACTTCTGATAGAGATGGACGAACCCATGCTCACCACCACACTCATACTCCCAGGTGATGTATACCCCATGAACGACGCATCGGAAATCCGTGAGCGTCTTCAAAATCATATAGACCTGATCATAGACGGCGGGCCGTGCGGAACCATTCCCACCACGGTCGTCGATTTATCCGACGATGTGCCACGTATACTCAGAGTAGGACGGGGGGATCCGTCTCCCTTTTCATGAGTCACGAACGAGGATCTTAAGATCTCCGACGGCTTTCATACACGTCACACCGAAAGGATAGGATTGATTTTTTCTTATTGATTTATAGGAATTCTTTTTATATGTTTCATACGATGAATGGACGGCAGGATTGGATCAAGTTGATCGTCAGTCTGTTGGTTTGCCAGCTGACAGGAGCCATCGGTTCGGTATTCACGCGACCGGCCATATCCCAGTGGTATGTTTTCCTGCAAAAACCGTCTTTCACACCTCCCAGCGGCGTATTTGCTCCTGTCTGGATTTTTCTGTACCTGTTGATGGGGCTCGCTTTCTTCCTCATCTGGCGCCAGGGTATCGATAATCAATATGCTAAACGTACCGTTATTTTTTTCATCGGGCAATTGATACTAAACGGCCTATGGTCTATCCTGTTTTTTGGTCTCCGGTCACCGCTGGCGGGGTTGGTGGATATCCTGCTTTTATGGGTATTGATTGTTATCACAACCTGTCGTTTTTATAGAATATACCGCACAGCTGGACTGCTGATGTTGCCCTACATTGTTTGGGTGAGTTTTGCGGCTGTTTTGAATGGAAGCATCTGGCTTCTTAACCGGTAACGAGGACTGAAATATACGTAATAGAATCGAAAGGAGAAGAGAATGGCCAACGTACTTAAAGTGATCGATGTGGTCGATATCGGGATCGAAAAGGAGAAGGCACGGCGCGATTTCTATGATCGGGTGTCGCAGCATTTTGAGGACGAAGAGATGAAGAGCCTGTTTACCCGGCTCAGAGATTGGGAAGACGCCCATATTAAAAAATTTCACCTGATACGGAATACCGTGGAGAGCTCTCCAACCGTCGAAACGTATCCGGGTGAACTGCAATCTTATATGGATGCCCTGGTAGACGACATGCTGTATTCGAAAGTATCGCCCGAATCGTTCAGTGCCAATGTAAAAACACCCATAGACGCCATCAATTATGGGATCGGGTTCGAGAAGGACGCCATCATGCTCTTCATGGAATTATCGGGCTATGTTGAGTCGAAGGACAAGGAGGCCATTCAAGAATTGATGGGAGAGGAGAGGCAGCATATCGTTTATCTGATAAAGCTTCGCAAGAAGTTGGCCGGTTCATAACGGGCTTTTTTGCGATGCCCATGACTCCCCGGTTCCAGTCCCGCAATACCGGGGTCATAGGTCACGAGCGTGCATGGTGAGCCGCGCACCTCGGACGGTTCCTTCCCGAAATTCAAGGTCTGAATGCATTCTGTACGGAATTCCATTTTCGCTTCGAGTATCTAAAATACAAGGATGACATTTTTGTCCGGCGATGACTCAAGAATTATTAGTAAAAGCTTTATTCGAATACGATAAGACGGTGCGTTCGATGCATTCGTTTTTTTAAGAGACCTTATGTATGTCGGTTTTAATAAAAGCACGACCCGGTGGGACACACCTCAGAACCCATACAATAATAATATAGAGAGGAATGAAGAGGATATGCGAATGAAACGACCGTTGATGTGTCTTTTTTTATGGATGTGGATTCTTTCTTTTTATTCGATTGCACCCGATGTTTCTTCGGAGGAGAAACAAGAAACGACACCGATTTTTGTGACGGCCTGGCTGAAAGCAGGGCCCGTCACCGTCCGTATGCCGGTATTCCACGATACAAAGAATATCAAAGGAGAGGTATTCGGTCTTAAGGAATTATTACGATTCGACGATACCGATACAGAATCGTGGTGGCCCACGATAGGTGGGCCGTTTCCGTGGTCGGGGATGTGTGATCGGGTGTGGAGCGAGGTGCTGTGCGATACGCATGGCGTGATGCTGGAATCGGAAAGGGGGGTCGAATCCCCGGAGATAGCGTTTCTGGCAACGTACATTCGGGCCGGCCGATTTGCCGAGGCCACGCTGGAGATATCCGGGTATCATCTGTTTCGAGCGTTTCTCGACGGCAACATGGTGTTGGAGAAAGCCTCTGCCCAAAAGCCGGCAGATGACAGGGCCTCCGTGAAGGCCAAGAAGCTTTCCAAGCAAATAAAACTGGAAGCAGGCGTCCATCTGCTTCTGGTCAAGGCCATGAAAGATCCCGATTGTCAGGCGCCCTGGGTAGTCAAGGCGACGTTGAGGATTCCAGTCAACCATGAAGATGCATTAACTGTCGGAACTCAGCCGCGCCAGGTCATGACCATCCGGCACATGATGGACGGTCCCAAGGTCCGTAGCGTGTCCATCTCATCCGACGGAAAATTAGTCGCCGTGTCGATGCAGCAGTCGCAGCCTCCCAGCGATGATGCCGAGTCCTGGATTGAACTGCGGCAAACCGAGGACGGCGGCCTTGTCCAGACCTTCCGGGGAGGCATGGCGCTTTCCCAAATTCAGTGGTCGCCCGTTGGACGGCGGCTTTCCTACATAAGTTCGGAAAAAGAGAAAAAGACATTATGGATCATGGATGTGGATAAGGGCACGAGTATTCCTTTATTGAAGGATGTCGAGGATTTGGGGGATTACACGTGGTCGCCGGCCGGGGATTTTCTCATTTATAGCATCACAGAAGAGCCGAAAGAGGACAAGACCGGCCTGAAACGGCTGGAGGGCATGCCCGACCGATGGCCGTGGTACAGGGAACGTCATTTCCTGTACCGAGTGAACGTGGCCGACGGAACCCGGCAGAGGCTCACGGCAGGCCGGCTGTCCACGAGTCTCAACAGCGTCCATCCCGATGGCAGCCGTTTGTTGTTCTCCCGCTCCATCTACGATTACACGGAGCGCCCGTACAGTAAAACGGAGTTCTTCGTCCTGGACCTGAACACGCTATCCCTGGATACCCTGTTTGTCGACCGATGGGCACAGACGGCCCAGTGGTCGCCCGACGGGAAACAGTTGCTGGTAACCGGCGGTCCGATGTGCTTCGATGGGATCGGCAAAAACGTGCCCGACGGAAGGATTCCCAACGATTACGACACCCAGGCTTTTCTGTACGATTTGGAGACCGGTCGTGCGGAGCCCATCACCAAAGAATTCGACCCCTCCATCAACCAGGCTGTATGGAGCCAAAGCGAATCCTGTATCTATTTCAATACCACGGATCGTTCGTATAAGAGACTCTATCGGCATGATGTCGAAAAGAAGAATTTTGAGATGATGGATACCGGGTTCGATGTTCTGGACGAATTCGATATTGCCGAAGATAGGCCCGTGGCCGCGGCCATTGGATCCGGAGCCTCTCTTCCGCCCAGGGCCTCCGTGCTGGACCTGCGCAGGAGACGAACCCGTACCCTCATCAATCCTGGGGAGAAGGATTACCAGCATGTTCATTTTGGCCAGGTAGAGCGCTGGACGTTCACCAACACGCGCGGAACAGAAATCGACGGACATGTTTACTATCCCCCGGAATTCGATCCTCAAAAAAAATACCCGTGCATCGTGTACTACTACGGCGGCACCAGCCCGGTGACCCGGGATTTTGGCGGACGGTATCCCAAGGAGATTTGGGCGGCCAACGGGTATGTGGTATACGTTCTGCAGCCCAGCGGTGCCACGGGATATGGTCAGGCCTTTTCAGCCTTTCACGTGAACGACTGGGGGCAGATCGCGGCGGATGAGATCATCGACGGAACAAAGCAGTTCCTGGAAGCCCATCCCTTTATCGATGCATCGCGGATGGGTTGCATCGGTGCTTCGTTCGGGGGGTTCATGACCATGCTGCTGACCACTCGCACGGATATGTTTGCCTCGGCCGTGGCCCATGCCGGAATCAGTTCGATTTCCAGCTACTGGGGCGAGGGATACTGGGGATATCTCTACAGTGCTGCGGCCACGGCGGAAAGCTTTCCCTGGAACCGCAAGGACATTTACGTGGATCAGAGTCCCTTGTTCCACGCAGACAAAATCACAACGCCCCTGCTCCTGGTTCACGGCGCGTCGGACACCAACGTACCGCCGGGCGAAAGCCGGCAGCTGTACACGGCCCTGAAATTGCTGGGAAGGGACGTCGAGCTGGTCGAGGTCGAGGGGCAGAACCATCATATCATGCAGTACAATAAACGCATTCGGTGGACCAAGACAATCATGGCATGGTTAGACCGATGGCTGAAAGATCAACCCCAGTGGTGGGAGGATCTGTATTCCGATAAATAGAAGGAGGCACACGATGAAGCAGAGACGGATCATCATCACCAGCGCGCTTGTCATCATCCTGATGGTATCGTCCGTTTTCGGTTTGGTGTTCGACAAGTCCGAGTATGCTGCCCGGAGACATAAATTCATGGAAACGATTCCCGACGGTGTGGCCATTCTTTTGGGTGCTCAGCTGCCCGGAAGCTACATGGAATACTATCAGAACAACGATTTTATGTACTTCACCGGCGTGGAGATTCCAGATGCCATACTCCTCGTGGACGGCATACGGAAGGAGAGCATTCTCTTTTTTACGATTAGCGAGGGTGCGGCTCGCAACGAGGGGATTTCGCTGGACCTGGTACGCAACCCGGAAGAAGTGACCGGCATCGAAAAGATTCTTCCCGTCGAGCAGTTCTCGTCCTACTTGAACCGGCTGAGTTCGAGCACAACGGTTTTTTACACACCGTACAAGCCCGAAGAGCTGATGCGGGAGTGCACCAACGAGAAATTCAGGAGGCTCCAGCAGAACATCACGCTCAACGACTGGGACGGGAGGCTGACCCGCGAGCTTCAATTCGTTCAATTACTGAGGGATCGGTTTCCCTATGTCGAGGTCAAGGATTGCTGCCCGATGATCTGGGAGCTCCGGATGATTAAATCACCGGCCGAGATCGCCCTGCTGCGCAGGGCCGGTGAAATCGCCGTGAAGGCCCACATCGAAATGATGAAGACCACGCGGGTGGGCATGCACGAGTGGGAGCTGGCCGCTCTGTATGAATACTACTGTAGAAAGGAGGGCGCCCAGGACCTGGCCTACTACTGCATCATCTCCTCGGGCGAGAACCATCCCTATTTTCATTATTATAAACATGACCGCCAGCTCCAGGATGGTGATTTTCTCGTGGTAGATGTAGGGCCGGATGTCGATTATTACGATATCGATATCACGGTATCCTATCCTGCCAACGGCCAGTTTACGCCAAGACAAAAAGAGATATACGAAGCGGCCAAAGCCGTGCATGAGGTGAGCATGGAGTGCTACAGGCCAGGCGTTACTCTGGAGGAGGTCGAAAAAACGGTCGTAGACGTACTCACAAAGAGGGGATTCGACCTGTCGAAACCGATTTTCCAACACCGGGGCATGCGGGGGCGTTTCGGCCATTACGTGGGCATGGCCGTCCACGATGTGGGGGGCAGTCCCACAGTCCTCAAGCCGGGCATGGTGATCGCCAACGAACCCCTGGCTGCGTTTCCCCAAGAAAACCTGGGCGTCCGGGTGGAGGATACGATCCTGATCACCGAGGACGGTTACGAGATTCTTTCGGATGGTCTCCCCAGGGAAGTGGAAGAGATAGAAGCTTTGATGAAGCAGGATGGTGTGGTTCAAGTCCTGAAAAAGGCCGCGTTGTATTGAACGGACAACGATCCATCGTCCAACCGTAGATTGAATGGAGAGCAATAGCGAGTTTCATCTGTTCAGCCAGGGAGATTTTGATAAGCTTAGGAAAATAGGATTCTAAAAAGGAGGGTAAGAACGTGATAAACCGGCGAGCATTCTTGGGGGCCATCGGCAGACCGGCGTCAGCAGCGTTTATCGTGGCGGCACTGGATACCATCGGTATGCATCGGGCGCTGGAAGCCATCGCAGATTATCCGGGCAGTCCGGAGGAGATAGCGGGGGATGAAGCCTTCTGGTTCGAGGTACAGCAGGCGTTTACCGTGGACCGCAGCCTCATCAATCTCAACAACGGGGGCGTCTGTCCATCACCCGCCATCGTCCAGGACGCTATGAAGAAACATCTGGATTTTTCAAACAAGGCCCCGACATACACGATGTGGCAGATTCAAGAACCGCAGAAGGAGGCTGTCCGCAAACGTCTGGCGCGTATGTTCGGTTGCGATGCCGAAGAGATCGCCCTGACGCGGAACGCCTCAGAGGGTCTCCAGATCTGTCAATTCGGAATGGATTTTCACAAAGGGGATGAATTCTTAACGACGACTCAGGATTACCCCAGGATGATCACGACGTTTCGACAGAGGGAGCGCCGCGAGGGTCTGGTCCTGAAGCAGTTCTCCATCCCAGTGCCCGCAGAAGACCCGGATGAGCTCGTTTCGCTCTTCGAGCAGAACATCACGAAACGAACGAAAGTCATACTGATCTGTCATGTGATTAACCTCACGGGTCAGATCATGCCCGTGAAGGCCATTGCCCAGATGGCCCGGAAGAAGGGCATTCCCGTGCTGGTAGATGGCGCCCATGCCTTTGCCCATTTCGAATTCAAGCATGAAGACCTGGATTGTGATTACTACGCCACGAGCCTGCACAAATGGCTGTGTGCGCCCCACGGCACGGGATTGCTTTACGTGCGGAGGGGAAAGATAAAAGACCTCTGGCCGCTGATGGCCGCCCCGGAGGACATGGACGATGATATCCGTAAATTCGAGGAGATCGGTACTCACCCGGCGGCTCCGTATCTGTCCATTGCCGAGGCATTGACGTTCCACCAGGGAATCGGAATCAAGCGGAAGGAGGCGCGACTGCGGTTTCTCCGGGATTACTGGGCCAAACGGCTTCTTCAGCACGATCGCGTTCGGCTGCATACCAGTCTGAAACCAAACTTCTCCTGTGGCCTGGCCAACATGCAGATCGAGGGCATCGATACGGTGGATTTGGTCGAATTCCTATGGGAGAAGTACAAGATCATCGTGGTGCCCATCAAACATCCCGAATTCGAGGGCATCCGTGTCACGCCCAACGTGTATACGACGCTGGAAGAGCTGGACCGGTTCTGCGATGCCATAGAAGGCGTGATCAAAAACGGATTGCCCGTATCATGACATCATGAACATCCAAAACGTGAAGGCGTCAGAATGCGAAAGTTTATCTTATTGTTGGTGGCGGTTGCCATCGTTTGTGTGTGGGCCCTGACATGCTCCCTCCTGCCTGTCAAGTATGACATTCTCATTAAGAACGGCGTGGTGATCGACGGGAGCGGTAAGCCCCGGTACACGGCCGATGTCGGTATAAACGGCGGTAAGGTGGTGGCCATCGGTTCTCTGTGGGCGTTGATTACTGAGATCGACATCGATGCCTCTGGCAAGGTTGTCTGCCCGGGATTCATCGACCTGCATACCCACGCAGAACGCAACATCCTGGAAATTCCGGCCGTGGAGAATTACACGCGTCAGGGTGTGACGACGGTTGTGGGCGGGAATTGCGGTGGGTCTCCATTTCCCGTGGGCGAGTTCATGCAGTCCGTCGAGGAGGAAGGAATCACCCTGAACCTGATCCTCCTGGTCGGTCACAATACCGTGCGTGAGCGGATCATGGGAACGGAGAATCGCGTGCCCACCAAAGACGAATTGGTGATGATGAAGGAACTGGTCGCCCAGGCCATGGACGAGGGCGCTTTTGGTTTTTCCACGGGTTTAAAATACGTTCCCGGGAGCTACGCTTCCACGGATGAGGTCGTCGCCCTGGCCGGAGTGGCCGCCTCCTACGGTGGATTCTACGCCACCCACATGCGGGACGAGGGATTGAAGATCATAGAATCCGTACAGGAAGCCATCGAGATTGGACGCCGGACAAACGCACCGATCCAAATCTCGCATCACAAGGTGGTGGGCAGGGGAATGTGGGGTCGCAGCGAAGAGACGCTCCGGCTCATCGATGAAGCTCACGAACAGGGCCTCGACATCACGTTCGATCAGTATCCGTACACGGCCACGAGTACCGGGCTGACCGTTCTCTTTCCCGCATGGTCTCTGGCCGGCGGACCCGACAGCATCAGAATACGGCTGGACGATCCCCGTACAAGGAAGAGGATCAAGGAGGGTATCGAATTCAACATCCTTCATGACCGCGGCGGGGGCGATCCGGCCAGTGTCGTGGTCGTTTCCCATCGGACCGATTCGACGCTGGCCGGGAAAGACTTGGCCGAGATCACCAGAATGCGGGGTCGCAGGCCCACGGTGGCCAATGCCGCGGAAACGCTGATGGAGCTCGTGTACGAGGGCGGGGGCAGCGGCATTTACCATTGTCTCAGCGAGGACGATGTGACCCGGATCATGCGTCATCCTCTGGGCACCGTGGGCTCCGATGGCAGCACGGTCCTGTTCGGAGAGGGCATCGTGCATCCGCGGAATTACGGGACATTCCCTCGGGTTCTGGGCCGGTACGTCCGTGAGCAGAGCGTACTCACACTGGAGGAAGCCATCCGGAAGATGACGTCCCTGCCTGCAGAACGTCTGGGGCTGGAGGATCGTGGGCTGATACACAAGGGCAGCCGGGCCGACGTGGTCGTGTTCGATCCCAAGACAATCCTGGATAATGCCACGTTCCTGGACCCACATCAGTATTCCGCTGGGATTGAATATGTGATCGTCAACGGTCAGATGGTCATCGGAAATGGCGTGTATACGGGAAAAAGGCCAGGATATGTCTTAAGAAAAACCAAGACGATAATTAAATAAAAACGGGGAATGGTCGTCACCAACGAGAACGCCGATCGGTGGAATCGGCCTTTATGTAGATCATTCCGAATAAATCACTCAAGGAGTATAATGATGAATTCAACTTTCCAGCCCTTTATCATGGAACGCGTGATGTCCAAGTGGGAGAACGTCGTGGAGTATAACCTGTCGGAGAGCGGTGTACATCCGATGACGCTTCATGAATTGATGCAAGATCCGAAGGACATCGAGAAGCTCTTAAATACCGAAATCAACTACCCCCAGGCCAACGGCATCGTAGAACTGAGAGAAAGGATTGCGGCCATGTATCCGGGCAGCACACCGGATAACATTCTGGTCACGGTGGGTGCGGCCGAGTCCAACTTCATCACGATGCAGACCGTACTGGACCCCGGCGACGAGGTGGCCATCATGCTGCCCAATTACATGCAGGTCTGGGGCGTGGCCAAGAACAGGGGACTGAAGATTCAGGAATTTCGACTCAAGGAAGAAAAGGGTTGGGCCCTGGAAGACGATTGGGAACGGGCCGTGACGACGAACACAAAGCTCATCGCCGTGTGTAATCCCAACAATCCCACGGGGTACATCCTGACGGATAAAGAGATGGATGCCGTGGTGGCAGCGGCGGAGAGGGTGGGTGCCTGGATCCTGGCCGACGAGGTCTACGCCGGGGCCGAGCGGACTACGGATGTGGTGACGCCCTCGTTCTGGGGTCGTTACGATAAGGTACTGGCCATAGGCAGTATGTCCAAAGCCTACGGCCTGCCGGGATTGCGTTTGGGTTGGGTTGTGGGGCCGGCCGACACGGTGGACGACATATGGGCACGGCACGAGTACGTGGCCATCAGTACGACGATGCTATCCAATCACATCACAGCGTACGCGCTATCATCCGAAGTGCTGCCGCGCGTCCGCCAACGGGCCCGTGATTATATCCGGCGTGGGTATCCCATCCTGGAAGACTGGATGAAAGGCCACGGCGATACCTTCAGCACAGTACAGCCCCAGGCGGCGGCTATCGCCTATGTCCGGTACCATCTGGATATCAATTCCACGGAGTTGATCGAACGGTTGATGCACGAGAAGAGTGTGTTTATCGTACCCGGCGATCATTTCGGCATGGACCGGTATCTGCGCATCAGCTTCGGTCTGGAACCCGACTTCCTGAGAGCGGGGCTGGATCGCATTCACGAGCTGATCGTCGAACTGGGGTAGGATAGAAGAGAGCGCGGACGCATGGGCGTCGTTCGGCATGCGCCATCCAATCATAAAGGGGAGCGATGGAATATATCTCACTGGGCCGTTCGGGTCTGAAGGTGAGCCGGCTTTGCCTTGGGACGATGAATTTTGGCCCTCATACGTCTGAAAAAGACAGCTTCGCCATCATGGACAAGGCCCTGGAGCTGGGCATCCAGTTTTTCGATACGGCCAACGTGTACGGGGGGAAGAAGGGCGAGGGTGTGACGGAACAGATTATCGGGAGATGGCTGGCTCAGGGAGGGGGCCGCAGAGAGCGCATCGTCCTTGCCACCAAGGTCTATGGTTCCATGGGAGACGGCCCCAACGACAGAGGGCTCTCGGCCTACCATATACGCCGGGCCTGCGAGGAGAGTCTGAAACGGCTTCAAACAGATCACATCGATCTATATCAGATGCACCACGTGGATCGCACCACGCCCTGGGAAGAGATCTGGCAGGCCATGGAGCAACTCGTTGGCGAAGGTAAGGTGATCTATGTGGGCAGCAGCAATTTCGCCGCCTGGCACATCGCCGAGGCCAACAGCGTGGCTGCCCAGCGGCACTTCTTGGGCTTAATCTCCGAGCAGAGTCTGTATAATCTGACCGCCCGGACGGTGGAACTGGAAGTCATTCCCGTGTGCCGTGCCCTGGGATTGGGCGTCATCCCATGGAGCCCCCTGGCCAGTGGATTCCTGGGAGGGATGACAAAAGAAATAAAAACAGTGCGGCGGATGGAAGAGAATGTACAGCAGATGATGAAGATACATCGTCAGAGTCTGGAAGCATATGAGACGTTTTGTGCAGGACTCGGCGAGTCGCCGGCCAACGTGGCTCTGGCCTGGCTGCTGCACCAGACGGGCGTCACGGCACCCATCATCGGCCCCCGCACGATGGAACAACTGGTGGGATGCATGGGATCGTTGGACATCGCCCTGTCCGAAGAAGATTTGATGAAATTGGATGCCATCTGGCCGGGGCCCGAGGGTCAGGCACCGGAGGCTTATGCGTGGTGAAAGAAACATCCCCAGAAGCCAAACGTCCATTACATGCCCTTCCCTCCCTCGTTTCTTACAGTGGATGCCAATCATAGGAAGAGGAAATTGAACCCATGAAAATCATCGAAACGACGAACGCGCCGTTGCCCGCAGGACACTATTCGCAGGGCATCGTCCATGACGGTCTGGTCTTTGTCTCCGGTCAACTGCCCGTGGACCCGGAGACGGGAGAGAAGGTGACCGGTTCTGTGGAAGAGGAGACGGACAGAGCATTGAAAAACGTGGCCGCTGTTCTGGAAGCGGCCGGGAGCGGTCTTCATCGGGTGATCAAGACGACGGTCTACGTGTCGGATATCACGCTTTGGGATCGTGTCAATCAGGTCTATGCCCGTCATTTCGGCGAGCACCGGCCGGCCCGGGCCGTGGTTCCCACCAAACCACTCCACTTTGGGTTTCATGTGGAGATCGAAGCCGTGGGTGTCGTGGAGACCGGGAGTGAGACCGCATGAAGGGGCGTCCCGACATCAAAGACATTCGTGAAGCCCACGACAGGATTCGGCCTTACATCCACAGAACGCCCGTGCTCACGTGTGCGTCCATCAATGCCATGGTCGGAGCACGCGTTTTTTTTAAGTGTGAGAATTTTCAAAAAGTCGGTGCCTTTAAGTTTCGGGGCGCCACGAATGCTGTCTTTAGCCTGTCGGACGAGGAGGCTAACAGAGGGGTGGTGACGCATTCATCGGGCAACCATGCTGCTGCATTGGCCTTGGCCGCGAGGAATCGGGGCATTACCGCCCGGATTGTCATGCCGTCCAACGCACCGCCCGTGAAAATAGCAGCCGTGGAAGGATACGGCGGGAACATCACGTTTTGCGAGCCCAAGCCTCAGGCCAGGGAAGAAGCAGCGGATCGCATCGTAAAAGAGACGGGCTCGACGCTGGTTCATCCCTCCAATGACGTGTCTGTCATCACGGGTCAGGGGACGACGGCCTTGGAATTCATCGAGACTGCGGGAGATTTGGATTTTCTCCTCACGCCGTTGGGGGGCGGGGGCCTGCTTAGCGGAACCGCCTTGACCGTGCGGGGCCTGAAGGCGAGGATCAAGGTCGTCGGATGCGAGCCCAAGAACGCCGATGATGCCTATCGTTCCATACGTGCCGGGCGAATCCTGCCGTCGGTGAATCCCGATACCATTGCCGACGGTCTTCGGACGTCTCTGGGTGACAACACGTTTCCCATCATTCGGGACCTCGTGGATGATATCGTGCTGGTCAGCGAGGAGGAGATCGTGGCTGCTATGCAGACGATTTTTCAGAGGATGAAGATTGTTATCGAACCTTCTTCGGCCGTACCTGTGGCTGCCGCTTTATTCGAAAAAATACGGGTGACGGATAAAAACGTTGGTATCATTCTGTCCGGGGGAAATGTCGATTTCAGCCGATTCTTCCAGTCGATGCTCGGCAATCCTCCTCCACAAACGCCCCGGAAAAACGATTCACACCGATAGCGTGTGAGCGCCTCCAACCCATTTAAACGTCCCTGGGAGGGAATCATGTCTTATAAAATCACGTACTACAACGATATCGCCATCGTTACGGCAAAGGGCAGTTTGATGGGAGGCAAGGAAACGACGGATTATCATCAACTGGTCAAGGATTTGATATCCGGCAAGAACATTAAGATTATTGCCGACCTGGCCCAAGTGAAGTGGATCAACAGCAAAGGATTGGGGATGCTGATGGCATGCTTCACGTCGTGCAAAAACGCGGGTGGCGATTTTAAAATCGTAGGGGCTACAGAAAAGGTCAAGAGCCTGCTGATGATGACCAAACTGCTAACGATCTTCGAATCCTTCGATATCATTGACGAGGCTGCGGCCAGCTTCAAGTAACATCCGATTTCCTGGCCGACGTGGCGCCTTGGAAAGACACGGGCACAATCCTCTTCATCATGGATTGAATGCCCTGCTTTATCATCGCGCAAAGGACGTTTTCATGCGTTCCTTCCTGGATTCTTCGGCCCCAAATCAACCATGCCCGATACCATTCAAATGAAACGGTCCGCCTATTTCTTTCTTGACATTTGCCGAATATTTTATAAGATGTTGATGGTACGTCCTTCTTCTGGAGTGGCATCGTATGAGGAACAGGGAAATCCGATTAATGTTCGCAGGGGACATCTGTTTGTGTCCGGAGCAGCGTGCCGTCTCCCGGGGAATGGATGTATCTCGAACTGTAACGATGATGCGTCTACTGGATTTTGCCAGAGCGATGTGCCGGGGTCTCGAAAGACAAAATAGACATCACCATACAATCCCCATGCTTGGACTTTGAACCGGGCGGGGAGCGTCTTTTGAACGAATGATGGAGGGAGATAAACGATGAAAACGAGGCATTCTTTATGGATTTTCTTCGGGATTTTTCTTTATGGAATCACGCTTTTCGGGCTTTCCTGTACGGGTTTACCGGAGGATACGGGCAAACCGAGAACGGTTCCCAAGGCCGAGTATTTTTTGACCAGGGATCAGACCCACAACAAATTCAGCCGGGCCATACCGCCCGTTCTGAGAGTTCCATCGGGGGCCGTGATCGAAGCGGAGACAGAAGAAGCTTCGGATGCGCAGATACTTATCGATTCCGATGTGGAGGATGTCGTCACCATGAAATCAGACCTCATTCATCCCATCACAGGCCCGGTTTATGTGGAAGGGGCCCTGCCGGGAGACGTACTGGCTGTGACGCTCCACAAGATCGAGATCGGCGATTACGGATGGGTGGCCATCTCCCCCGGTTTCGGGTTACTGGCGGATGAGTTCACGGAACCCTATCTCAGGACCTACGCGCTGGGACGGAATGCCACAGAAGTGTCGTTCTCGAATAAAATCACCATCCCGCTAAAACCCTTTCCAGGCGTCATGGGTGTTGCGCCGGATACCGACGAGATGCTCTCCACGATTCCGCCGAGGGCCAACGGCGGCAACATGGACGATCCCCATCTCGTGGAAGGGGTTACCGTCTATTTTCCCGTTTTTGTGGAAGGCGCCCTTTTTTCTCTGGGAGATGCCCATTCGGTTCAGGGTGCCGGGGAGGTTTGCGGCACGGCCATCGAAACGCCGATGAAAATAACGTACGAAGCGAACGTCATCAAGGGCAAGACGTACGTTCGAGAACCGCAGTACGAAACAGACGACACCTATGCCGTGACGGCTTTTGGGGCGACCATCGACGAGGCTGCCAGAAAAGCCTTGCGTTTTATGATCGATTATCTGGAGGCAGAGCATGGCATGGACCGCACCGAAGCCTATGTCCTGTGTTCCCTGGCCGGAGACTTGAAGATCGCCGAGGTCGTGGACGTGCCCCACATGCTGGTTTCCATGCATATCTCCAAAGGGATTTTACGCTAAAGACAGATTGTGCTCGGACGATAACACGATGAGGGTAACCGTCAAATTCATCGGGGTACAGAACATAAAAAGTCGTGCAAGACAGAGTATCGAATCAGGCGATCGAAGAATCGTTCATCCTACAAAGGGTAAAGATGACTAAGAACGGGGCAGCACATCCAGACGATGGTGTTCGATTGAGAATGTTCGGTGGAATATGGGGAGGTCTGTTTCCCCTGGTTGTACTCATCGTCGTTTTGTTCGTACTCTCCATCGGGGGCAAGGGTGGCGTTTCGGCATTCTGGACGGCGGGCTGGCTGGCGCTGGTGGCGGGGATGTTTCTGGCCAGGGACAAGGGGGCCTACTGCCAGACACTAATGAAGGGCCTGGGCGATAAGAACGGCATCGTCATCGTGACGGCGTGGCTGTTCGCCGGTGTCTTTGGGAAGATAATGGTGGCCGGGGGATTGGTCGACGGATTGGTGTGGTTTGGACTGAAGACAGGGGCTGCGGGCTCGCTGTTCTCGCTCATCGCGTTTGTGTCGGCCATGCTTTTTTCCATGGGTACGGGCACGAGTACGGGCACGGTACTGTCGCTGGTGCCTGTCCTCTATCCTGCCGGGGTTTTTCTCGGTGCGAGTCCAGCGATGCTGGCCGTGGGAATCCTGTCCGGAGCCGCGTTTGGTGATAATCTGGCACCCATTTCCGACACCACCATCGTTTCGGCATTTACCCAGGAAGCGGAGATGCGGGACGTGGTCAGGAGCCGTTTTCCCCTGGCCATGACCGCGGCGCTGATGGCCGCGGCCGTGATTTTCATCTTTGGAGGCGGAGGAACCGTGAAAGACTTTCCCGAGATTCAGGCACGGATGCATCCTGCGGGACTATTGATGCTCATCCCTTTCATCATCGTGGTGGTGTCTGCCCTGTCCGGCCGGCATCTCGTGGAATCGCTGATCTACGGGAATGTGTCTGCTGCGGCTACAGGCATCCTCAACGGACAGACGAAACTGAGCACGCTTTTCTCCATACCCGCGGAGCGTGGAGAATCCACGGGAATCATCCAAGACGGAATCAGCAGTGTGGTGGGTGCGGTGGTTTTTGCTCTGTTGATGCTGGCCATCACCCAGGTTTTGGTGGACAGCGGTGTACTGGAAAGGATACTGAGGGCGTTCGAGAGAGCATTCGTCAAGACGGTGAGAAGGGCAGAGTTGTCCATCATCTTCGTGACGATTCTGGCCTCCATTCCCATCGCTTCCAACGCGGCAGCCGAGCTTCTCGTGGGCCCGGGCCTGGTGAAGCCGTTGGGGAAGAAGTTCAACCTCGCCGCGGCCAGACGGGCCAACCTGATGGACTGCTCCGTGTGTACGATTTTTTATACGATCCCCTGGGCCATCGCCGTGGTGGTCTGGTACGCGGCCGTGCAATCGGCGGCGGACGCGTTTCAGATACCAAGCTTGCCCTTCGGTGCGTCCTTCTTGAATCCCTATTCCTGGGCGCTTCTGGCCGTACTCCTCTTTTCTGCGGTCACCGGCTGGAACCGGGCATTCGATGGAACCGCTCCTGAAGGCGAGTGAATGGTCATCCCCTTGTCAAGCCATCCTGAGATGGATACCCTGTCTCGTCTCGGTCGCAGACATTTATTTGAATGGATGGAGACACACACAACCGGATTCGTCATCGATGACAGAAAGAGGATGTTACCATAAGCGTCGAACCATATACAGAAGACCCGGCATAGGCATCTTTCGTCGGGTATAAGAGGAGACATCGATGAGACGAAGAGACTTTTTAAAGACGACACCCTCCGCCAGCTTGGCGGTCGCATTGGGAGCAAAGAAAGGACGCACACGTCAGCAAGAGAGCAAGCCGCTCGTCATCGATGGCATGGCCGAGATACGGGTGAACTATCCCATGAGCCTGATCTCCGAGGTGTTGGACAGCGGCACGAATGTGGTGAGAATATCATTGGGGAGCCCCTTGCCGCCGGATACGGCGTATCAGATCGTACTGGACACGTATGCGGAATATGAGAGGCACATTAAGGTTCACGGCAACTATCTGGTGAAGGCGTCCTGCGTGGCCGATATCGATCAGGCAAAGAAGGAAGGACGCCTGGCACTGATGTATTATTTCCAGAATGCGACGCCCATCGGATTTGACCTCGACAACATCGATTTTTTCTACAATCTGGGTATATCCAGCATACAGCTGACGTATAACACGAGAAACCTGGTGGGGGACGGGTGTATGGACAGGACGCATTCCGGGCTCTCGGAGTTTGGTCTGAATGTCATCGATCGTATGAACAGCCTGAACATGCTCGTCGATTTATCCCACGCGAGCATGGCCACCATGGCGGACGGGATAAAACACTCCAAACAAACGGTTATCGTGGGACACTCGGGATGCAGAGCAGTATACGATCATCCCAGGAACACGACGGACAAAAATATCCGGGCGCTGGCAGACAAGGGCGGTGTCATCGGCATGTACCAGATCAATCCCTTCCTGGGACCAAAACAACGAAACAGTTTGGAAGATTATTTGAACCATATCGATCATGCGGTAAACGTTGGAGGAATCGACCATGTGGGCATCTCCAGCGATCGGGAGCACATGCGGATCCCGGACACGGAGGAGGAAAGAAGAAGACTCGAGAAGGAGATGGAGGGCAAGAGCACGAAGGGTGTTTTCCGGGGACCGGATAAGAACAAGATAGATTGGCCCTTTTTCATCGAGGCGCTAAACGGCCCAAGACGTATGGAAACCGTCCGGGCCGGACTCGAAAAACGCGGATACAACGCCCGTGAGATCGAGAAGATCATGGGTCAGAATTTCTACAGGGTTTTCAAAGAAGTGATCGGATGAAACTTAATAATCTATAAAGGAGGACGATGGTCATGACGACGAGACGAGAGTTTATCAAAAAATCGGTTGCGGTTGCAGGCGGAACGGCTTTGATGGGCGTTCCGTTGGCATGCGGGAAGAGGACGCTTGCCGAAAAGAGCCGCGTTGTCTCCGCTGCGGCCGACGACATGCTGATAGGGCAGAAGTACAATCCCGACGCGGTTCACAGGGCCTTCGAGGAAGGGCTGATGGAGCTCACGGGCGAAAGTTCGCTGGGGGATGCCTGGGCCGCCATGGTCTCGCCCGATGATGTGGTGGGCATCAAGATCAACTGTCTAGGAGCGCCGAAAGTCTCATCTTCTCTGGAGTCGATACGAGAAACGATTGCCGGACTCAAGTCGGCCGGTGTGAAGGAGAATAATATCATCGTATGGGATGCCAGGGATTGGATGTTCCAGAGAACGGGATTGAAGCTCAACGACGGCACAGAAGGCGTTCGGATCATGGGCTCTTCCACGGAGTGGGAGGCGGCCATTCCCTGGATCGAAGGGTACGACAGAGACGTGCACTGGTCGTGGGACGTGGGAACGCTGAAGAAGTACCAGGAACTGGTCCGGCAGAATTTTACCCAGGACGGTACGCACCGCGAGATTTTCAATTCCTGCGCTTGGCTGTGGATGCTCATTCAGCAGGGGAATCCCAAGGCACAGAAGTACAACGAAGAAATCCGGAGGCTGTATATGGATTACAGCGACCGGGAAGGAATCAAGAAAATCGCAGAAGAAGTGGCCGATGAGTTCAACGATGTGACCATCGAGGACGAGGACAAGTCCTTCTTCTCGGAAATCGTGACGAAGAAGATCACCAAGCTCATCAACATCCCCGTCCTCAAGCACAACGAGGACAGCGGCGTTACGTGGGCCACGAAGAACATCGCCCTGGGCGTGACGACCAACAAGATTCGTTTTCACATCGATTACTGCACCACAGCCATACCGGAGATTCTCAACAATCCATCCATCAAGGATAAGATGGTTCTGCATATCGGAGAGGCCGCCAAAATTTCCACGGTCAGTGTGGCGGGCGCCCGCATGGCCTTTGACAACCGTCTCTTCTTCAGCAGGGATCCTGTGGCCATGGATCGCATCGGTCTGGACATCCTGGATGGGAAACGTGTGGAGCAGGGGCTGGAACCCATCCGGGACATCTCGACTCACATCGCAGCGTGTGCCAAGAAGGGATTGGGTACGGATGACATGAATAGAATCGATTTGAGAGAATTGGTTGTGTGAACGTCGGAATAGCAGATGGAGACCTGTCTTGATGCGATGCCATCTGCAAAGCATAAAAGGGAAAAGATCGTATGAATAAGAGAACAGGAATCATCGTCTTTGGAATTCTGCTATGTTTTTGTCGGAGCTGCAGCAACCGCTATACAGGCCCCCCGGCGGACCTGGTCATCAAGAACGCCAAGGTCGTGACCATCGACAGGAAAAATCCCAGGGCCGAGGCCGTGGCCGTGTCTGGTGAATTTATCGTCGGTGTGGGTTCGAATCGACACATTCAACAATTCGTCGAGGAAGGTAAAACCACGGTCATCGACGCCCAGGGCCGGCTGGTCGTACCGGGATTCAACGATGCCCACGCCCACTTCAGAGCCATCGATCCGGACTACATCGACCTGAGGTACATCACCGACCCGGGCATCATCACGCGGCGTGTACGGGAGAAGGTGGCCAAAGCCCAGCCGGGAGAGCTCATCCGGGGAGGACGCTGGGAACACGAGATGTTCCACAACAAGCAATGGCCGACAAAAGAGCTCGTCGATTCTGTGTCGCCCAGAAATCCGGTTGCTCTGAGCCGGGCCGACGGCCATTCGGTTCTGGTCAACAGCTATGTGCTCCGCCATTCGGGTATCACCAAGGACACGCCCGATCCGCCGGGCGGCGAGATTCAGAAAGACCCGGTCACGGGCGAACCCACGGGCATCATCAAAGAACTGGCGCGGCGTCTTCTGGATTACGGCGATGTCGAAGTCGTCCGAACGCCCGAAGAGGAGGAAGCCCGGGATGTCGAAGGCTGGCTGGCGGCGCTGGACATGGCCAAGCGTCTGGGTGTGACCACGGTCCAGCTTCCGCCTGGAGATTTCGAGCCCTTCCAGAAGCTTCGGGACATGGAAAAGCTTACCCTGCGCGCCTACATCGGCCAGCGATTGGACGGATTAACGCCAGAAGATCTGGAGACGTATCAAAAGCTCCGGGAAACGTATCCCCTGGAGGACAACTGGATACGGTTCGGTTTTCTGAAAGGCCATATCGACGGCACCCTGGGCTCGGGTACGATGCTGGTGTTCGAGCCCTTTGAGGATGAGCCGGACAAGACGGGACTGCCCTTCCAGCCGTACGAAGAGCTGGAACGCATCATCGTGGAAGCGGACAGGGCAGGATTCCAGGTGGCCATCCATGCCATCGGGCCCAAGGGGAATCACCTGACGCTGAATGCCATCCAGGAAGCCATCCAACGCAACGGCAACAGGGATCATCGGCACCGGATCGAACACGCGCAGTTTCTCATCGATGACGACATTCCCCGATTCGCTGAGCTGGGTGTGATCGCCTCCATGCAGCCGACCCACTGCATCACGGACAAGCGATTCGCCGAAAAGCGGGTGGGGCGGGAGCGGTGCCGGGGAGCCTATGCATGGCGGAGCCTCCTGGACGTCGGAGCAAGGATCGCCTTTGGAACCGACTATGCCGTAGAACCACTGGACCCCATGGAAGGGTTGTACGCGGCCGTCACGCGCAAGGATCGGGCAGGAGAAGAGGGAGACGGCTGGTTTCCGGAACAGAAGCTGACGATGGAGGAGGCCATCGCGTTGTATACGGTGGGATCGGCCTATTCCGAGTTCATGGAGGATCGGAAAGGCATGATCAAGGAGGGATATCTGGCAGATATGGTGATCCTTGACCGGGATTTGATGACGATCCCCGAAGATCAGATCATGAAGACCCGAGTGGATGTGACTGTGGTCGGCGGAAAAATCGCGTATGAACGGGAGGATGTCCGCTGATCTCGGAATGGGCACTCCGATGAACGATACAGCACCTAAATTCGTGGTTAAGGCTCTGTGGCTTTTTTGCCCCATAATCGATGTGCAGGATTCGTTTTCAGTGTATCTTCTTCAGCTCGCTCACGCATGCCATGACCTTTGCGCTTCCATGTGATACATTCAATGATGAGGTCAGTCATGGACGAGGAGGATAGGATGAAACGGTCACCTATTTACACTATAGGAATCGGACTTTTTTGGCTGATGGCCGCCTGCGCGCCGTCGGACAATTTTGTGGTACACCATCAGGCGACAGGCCCCATCATGACAAACTGTTACCTATTGTATGATGAGACTAGCAAAGAGGCGGCCCTTTTCGATGTCGGAGGCCCCATCGATTCGCTTCTGACGTATATAGACGAGAACGATCTGAAGTTGAAGTACATATTTGCCACGCACTGTCATATGGATCATGTCGAGGGAATACCGGTGGTCAAGAAACAATTTCCAGATGCATCGGTCTGTTTTAATAGAGAAGAATACGAGGATTTGCAGGTTTTCAGAGAATGGTTTGAAGAAAACATACCGCCCGAAGAACTGGCAGAGATGAAGCGAGTCCCTGGCATCGCCAAGTGGTTTTCCATGGATCTTGCAGACATCGGAGAGCCGGATATTTGGCTTGAGGACGATAAGACGTACAGGTTGGGCGGGCTGAAGATAAAAACCATACTGTCTCCCGGACATTCCCGGGGAAGTATGTGTTTCATCGTCGGTGATGTGCTGTTTTCAGGCGATGTTCTATTCTACCGGAGGGTAGGGAGGACGGACCTTCTGGGAGGATCGTCCGAGGCACAAGTGCGATCCGTACAGCGGCTGTATGAACGGCTACCCGATGAAACCAAAGTCTATCCGGGTCACGGTCAAATCACGGATATCGGGTCTGAAAAAACCGAGAATCGGGACGTGACCACGGATACGAGCCATCTCTGACGCTCGAGAGACTGGAGCTATCGCAAGTTCGGCATCGAAGACGATCCGAAGAAAGGTTGAAAAGCTTTTAGGGATTGATAAGTATCTGTCGAAAAATATACAACCGGAGGACAGACGTATGGCACGGCGGCGAATGATTGGGGTTCTTTTTATACTTTTATTCTCGGTCTCCGCATATTCTGGGGACCTGGAGTTCAGCGCAGACTCGGTGCTTGCTCATATCCGTCATCTGAGCGTGACCATCGGGCCGCGTCCTATGGGCTCGCAGAATGAACGAGTGGCCCTCGAGTGGGCGGCGCGGAGAATGGCCAACTATGGAGCAGACTCGGTGGCCATCATGAGGTTTCGGAAGGCACCCTCGAAGCGTATTGCGATGAATACCAACAGCGGCTCGGTCGTGGGCGTCTTTCGCGGAGACACAGACTCGACCATCGTCGTCGGGGGACACATCGATTCGGCAGATCGGGAGGTCCCCGGGGCCAACGACAATGCCTCGGGCGCGGCGACGGTTATCGAGCTGGCCCGGCTGTGGAGCACGCGGCCCAGGCACTACACGATGGTGTTCGTTGCCTTCGGAGGTGAAGAGTCGGGCTTGCATGGATCCAAGCATTTCGTCGAGCATTATCCGAATATCGACGACGTTACTCTGATGATTTCCGTCGATATGACGGGTGCGGACGACGACATCGTCACGATTTTCGAGACAAAATCTGGACGGGCACCCGTGTGGTTGCTCCAGGATGCGTTCCGATTGGACGGAGACCTCCAGATCAATCGACTGAAGTATCCCACCCATTTCTGTACGCTGAACAACCTTGCAGGAGGAGCAGGCTCGGATCACGAACCGTTTGTGAATCGGGGTATACCGGCCATCGACTTTACCGTCGGGATTAACCGTTCCCCGATTCATACGCAGCAGGATGTTGTCGAATACATCCACAAGCCCATGCTGACACACTGCGGCCAGCTGGTGGATGGACTTCTCAAGAAATACCAGAACCAGGGCATACCCGGGTCCCGAAGCAGTGCGTATATGCTCTGGCGGCCGCTGGGGTTTCTGGTGTTTATCCCCGCGTCCCTGTTCGTGGTTTTCAACCTGGTTGCCCTGTGTCTGGGCGTCTGTGCTTTTATTTACAGCCGTATACGCCGTCTCCGGATTGAAAGGGCCGAGCGTGTGCGATTTTCAGGATTCAAATTGTTCGTCATGCTCCCCGTGATCGCTGTTTTTGTACGTTCAGGGGGGTGGCTCTTAACGCTTGTCAAGGGCCTGAGATATCCCTGGTACGTGCATCTGGATGCGTATCTTTGGTACACACCCATCTGGCTTCTTGCCGGCGTGTGGATGGTCCTGCAGTTGAGCCGCAAATGGCGGTTCAGTCCCGATCCGTATGTGTATGCAAAACGCGGGCTCATCCTTCTGTTTCTCTATCTCATCGGTTGCGGACTGATGAGCATGCGACTGGCACTGTATCCTGCAGTGACCTTGATTCTTTTCGGGCTGGCCATCTTCGTCCGTCCGTCAATCCTGAAAATGGTGTTTGCCATCCTCGCTCCCCTTCCCATGTCCCGGTTGATCTTCTCCGAGGCCGTACCGTTTGCCGGAAGAGTCATGGCCCAGATAGGCATACTACTGGATGCGCCCTGGAAATCCATCCTCTTCCAGTTGGTTCTCATCCTACTTCTGGTTATCTGGTACGTACCGTTCATCTATACATTTTCTTATGCTGTCGTCTCCGTTCCAAGGTTGAAAGGTATGCTCAAACAATTCCGCAGGCCACTTTTTGGTCTTGGGATACTGGCGTTGATTCTGGTCTACGGCGGTGTGTTGTATGCTCTGCCAGCCTACAACGAGATGTGGCGGCCTTTTATTCATGTGAACGCGAAATACGATATCTCGAAGCAGGAGAGTGAGCTTGTCATCGTGGGGAACGAGTTTTTACGGGATGTATCCGTGAAATCTGACACGTTGGAGGAGCACCTGCACGGACGGTTCAACAGGAAAGAACTGCCCATTGATTTCAAGGCCGAGTGGTTTCACATCCACGGAAAAGAGACGGTCACGCCCGGCGACAGGGATACGCTGGATGTTCGGTGGCACATCACCAGCGACCGCGACTGGTATCGCCTAGCGCTGAGCCTGGAGGTGGACACACTGGAGGTCTATGATTTTCAATCGGATTTGGAATTTGCCCACGATAAGGATCGTGTACGCATCTCGTGGTTTGCAGACCCGCCAGATAACGTACCGGTGGAAGCACGGTTCTCTGTTCACCCCGGTGCCCGGTTGATACGGAAGGTCACGGCTTACTACCCGGAGATGCCCGTGCCCATCCAGGTGTCATCGCCGCTGGGTAATGTACGGTACCGTACCACCGTCACGCGGACCGATACATTGTTGATCTCGGAAATGTGAGACATAACCGCACAATGATTCAGGAGGTGCGTGTATGGAAAAGAATGAGTCCAGAAGGAACACCATCAAAAGACGAGAATTCATCAAGACCACGGCAGCGGCGGGTGCGGCCATGGTGCTGCCGTGTTTCGGTCCGTTTTCCAGCGCACCGGACGCGACGGATGTGTACTACAGCACCCTGGCCGATGCGTTGAACCGATTGCCCAACGCATTCCCCAGGACGAAATCAAACGTCGAGGTCTTACTCCTGAAAAAAATATTTACACCCGAGGAGGCCTGGCTGGCCGGCCAGATGAGTGTCGAGAGAGAGGCAGTGGACAGCATCGCAAAACGAGTCGACTTGCCCGTGGACGACGTCCGGGAGAGGCTGGAGAAATTGTCGGAGCGCGGGTTCGTCTGGGGAGGACGGGATACATACAGGCTCGCACCGTTCATCGTCGGGATATACGAATCCCAGTGGGAGGTCATGGATCATGAATTGGCCCATCTTTTCGAGGAGTGGATGGACGAGGGTGGGGCCGAATTCATGCGGCCCAGGCCGGCCATACACCGCGTCATCCCGGCTCAGAGTGCGGTCAAGTCGGAATGGATTCTTCCCTACGATGACATCAAGGCCATCTTGAAAAAAATGAAATCGTTCCGTGTGCGGGACTGCATCTGCCGTCTTCAGCAGGACGAGCTGGAAGAAAGGCAGTGCGATTTTCCCCTCAAGACATGCCTTACCTTTACCCCTTTCGAGCGCTCACCCAGCGAAAGAGACATCACCCTGGAGGATGCTCTGGCTCTCATCGATGAGACGGAGGAAGTGGGCCTGGTGCATTCGGTGAGCAATGTGGCCGGTGGTTTTTATTATGTGTGTAACTGCTGCGGATGCTGCTGCGGCATACTCCGGGGAATCACGGAATGGGGCATCGAAAAATCGGTGGCCGCTGCGAACTACTATGTTGATATCGATCCTGATTTATGTCAAGGCTGCGGGAAATGTGTAGACCGGTGCCAGATGAAAGCGGTGTCCATCCAGAACGGTGTGTCGGTGGTCGACCGCGACAAATGCATCGGTTGCGGCCTCTGCGTAACGGGCTGTCCGTTCGGAATCGCAAAGCTGGAACCCAAATCGGAAGATCAGATCGTTCCGCCGCCGGAGAACCTGATGGTCTGGGAGAAGGAACGTCTGAAAAACCGGGGCCTATTAAAATCGGATTAATTTCTGGGCGTCATTGTTTTTAGGCTTTAAATTTATTAAAATAAATGTTACATTCGTGTGATACTGGTTTTCATTACGGTTTTGGCTGGATATTACAAGCATGTTGACTCATTCATCTCCGGGATATATTATTGAGAGATTTCAAGCACGCGTATCTGCATCGGTCTCTTCTGTTGTTTCTGATGTATGCATTGATTCATCAGGCGTTCGGCCAGGAACCGTATGTGTTGTCCCGTATCCAGGCTCCCGTACAACTGGACGGAGTGAGCGATGAGCCGGCGTGGGCGGATATCGAACCGCTTCCCGTGGTCCAGCATGCACCGATGTTCGGGAATCCGCCCAAAGAGCGAACGGAGATTCTCATCGCGTATGATGACGCGTATCTCTACGTGGCCGGACGACTCTTCATGCGCGATCCTGCGGGCGTTCAATCCACGTCCAAGAAAAGGGATTTCATGGGAGGGAATAGCGACTGGTTCGGCGTGATTCTGGATACGTTCAACGACAAGGAAAACGCCGTGGGATTCTTCACCACACCCGCGGGTCTGAGGCTGGATGTGACGGTGTTCAACGATGCCCAGGGGGAAGAACCCATCAATGTCAGCTGGAACACGTTCTGGGATGTCGAAACCGTTGTCAACAGCGACGGCTGGTTTGCCGAACTACGGATTCCGTTTTCAAGCCTTCGGTTTCAAGAAATCGACGGTCAGATCGTCATGGGGCTCATCGCCTGGCGGTGGATCGCGGCCTCATCGGAACAGATCATTTTCCCAGCCATTCCGAATAAGTGGGGCATGTGGAGTGCGTGGAAACCGTCCCAGGCCGGAGAGGTCAGCCTGAAAGGGATCCGCAGCCGGAGGCCCCTGTATGTCGTGCCTTACGTGCTGGGCGGATACGAGTACCTCAACGAGCTCAACGATGACGAGACCGCCTATGAGCGCAGCGAAGAGCCCGCGTTCGAAGTCGGCCTGGATGTGAAGTACGGCCTCACCGACAACCTGACCGTGGACGTGACCCTGAATACTGATTTTGCTCAGGTAGAGGCCGATGACCAGCAAGTCAACCTGACGCGTTTCTCCCTCTTTTTCCCGGAGAAACGCCTCTTTTTCCAGGAGCGTTCTAGCAATTTCGATTTTCAGCTGGGAGGGTCGCAGAATCTGTTTTACAGCAGACGTATCGGCATCCACGATGACCAGCCTGTGCGAATCCTGGGAGGCGCCCGAATCGTCGGCCGTGTGGGGCCCTGGGATGTTGGCCTGATGAATATGCAAACGGCACGTACAGAGGAAGTGGTTTCGGAAAACTTTGGCGTGCTTCGGCTTCGTCGTCGGGTGATCAATCCCTACACGTATGCGGGCGGAATCGTGACTTCTCGAATCGGTGTCGACGGGCAGTATAACGTCACATACGGCCTTGACGGCATTTTCCGTCTCTACGGGGATGATTATTTGAAAGTACACTGGGCTCAGTGTTTCGATGACAGCGCGAAAAACGATCCTTTTACCCTCACGCCCACGAGGATGAGCGTCAATTGGGAACGGAGAACGCTGGAGGGATTCGCGTACGATCTGGGTTATTCCCGGATGGGTGATGACTTTGAGCCCGGGATTGGATTCTTGGAGCGCGACGATGTGACCCGTATCGGCAACCGTGTGCTGTATGGATGGATTCCGGGAGAAGCGTCTCCTTTGCTGCGTCACGATGTGTTTCTTCAGGGGTTTTGGGTGCAGCGCAACAGCGACAAGAAGACAGAATCGGCGGAAATCGGACCGGGCTGGGAGTTTACGACCAAGTCGAACTGTTTTGGTAAGGTCGAGGCCAAGATGTACTACGAAAACCTCACGGACACGCTGGAATTTTCCGACGATGTACATGTACCCCTCGGACAGTACAGATTCTACGGTCTTAAGGGATTTTTCCATTCGCCCATGGGGTATATGATGTATGCCATGATCAATGT
>Ga0180431_10000521_pt1 | contig 55658 bp, 46 predicted proteins | sample SS_ome_11_FD_132459 | JGI IMG/M metagenome (GOLD analysis project Ga0180431, IMG submission 132459) | Hypersaline lake sediment archaeal communities from the Salton Sea, California, USA - SS_1_MS_1 metaG | ecosystem: Environmental > Aquatic > Non-marine Saline and Alkaline > Hypersaline >... | reverse complement strand
TAATATTTATATATGCGTAATCTTTAATACGATAAATATATATAAATATTATATTAAGATGTCTCAAGATAGCACAGATAATATTCAAAAAAATTTACATGAAAATATTAAAAATTTAACAAGCCATATAGGCAGTAAAATTAAAGAAAATATTGGTAGTGAAAAAATAAAATGGGTTAAGGATAATAAAGTAATGATATTTGGTGCTGTTTTAATTACAATATTATTTATTTTAATTTCAAGATGGGCTTATGATACTTATGTTAAACCTTTATTAAATAGAGATTATATACCTAACAAAGAATTTATATCAGAAACTGGAAATAATAAAATTAATGTGTATTTCTTTTATACTACCTGGTGTCCTTATTGTAAAAAAGCTAGACCAGAATGGGATGAATTTGTAAAGAATTTAGAAAAAGATAAATTAATAAATAGTTCATATGATATAAATTTTATAGAAGTAGATGCAGAAAAAGATACTACTTTAGCAAAAGAATTTAAAGTAGATGCTTATCCTACAATTAAATTAGAGAGAAATGGAAAGATTTATAATTATGATGCTAAACCTAATTCTGAACATTTAATGGAATTTTTTAAAGGATCACTATAAATTAATTTATACCTTTTGTATTAATTGACTTTAAATTCTACCAAAATCATCTTGAAGTCTTACTATATCATCTTCTCCTAAGTAACTTCCAATTTGAATTTCTATAAATTCTAAACATTCATCTGTATTATTGATCATTCTATGTTTGGATTCTTTTGGAATAAATATTGTATCATTTATTTCTAACTCAATTGATTTATCATCCAATTGAGCCATACCTTTTCCTTTTATAATAGTCCAATGTTCATCTCTTTTGAAATGATATTGTAATGATAATCTTTTTCTTGGATTCACTTTTATATGTTTAATTTGGTAATTATCTTTTTGTTCTATCGTTCTATAACAACCCCAGGGTCGTTCGTATAATACACCAGCTTCATTCATTAATATTATATAAATATTTAAAAAATTACTTTTAAAAACTATAACTCCTTTTTATTATATTTTTATTAACATAATATAATTTATAATCTTCTTTAATCTCATCTATCGTGCATTCAAGTTTATTTATTTCAAATTTTTTAGATAAAATACTTTCTTTTATGTAATTTATACCTGTGTTAACTAATAATTCTCTTTCCTCATCACTATTTAAAACCTCTAACCAATATTTTAAACTTGTTATATTTGGACGTTCTTCACAAAATGGTTCAAATACTAAAATATTAGAATATTTTTCTAAATTATATTTTTCAGAGGTTAGTACTAGATCATTTGTGAATATTGAAAATATTTCAATTAAATAACTCCAAATTCCAGTTTTATCTGATACATTAGATCTCTCTGTTTTTCTATTATATTTAACAACTAATATTTCATTTTCTTTACAATTACTATTTTTGATGCAACTATCTAATGGTATATTTGCTAATAATCCTCCATCAACAAAACAACCATCATTAGAAAATATAGGTTTTAATATTAAAGGAACACTAGCACTCATATAAATTGCATCTTTAATTAACATATCAGGATGGGTTTTATATGATATACAAGTAAGTTGTTTATTATAATCTTCATTAATATTAACTGTATGTAAATAAAATTCAATTGGATATTTATCATATAACTCTTTTAATGTAGTGTTAATTTCTAAATCAGCAGACTGCAATAATGGACCTATTAATTTATCCATAAATTCATCCTTATTAACTAATCCCTTATCTTTCATTAATTTAAAATAATCATTAGTTGTAACTTTTATAACATTATGCCAAGGTCTTTTTATTAAATAATCATCAATCCATTCCCATTTTAAATTTAATAAAATTGGTAAACTAATTACTGCTCCAGCAGATGTTGAATATATAGATTTTATATTTTTATAATGCCATAATCCTTGTAAATTACTTTCTTTTAAAGCTCCATAATTTAAAAATCCACCAGGTCCACCACCTCCTACCACTAAATGTTTTATGGTCATTATAATATTATTTACTGTATATTTAATAACTTTTTTTTCTTATATAATTTTAATTATGGATGTTCTAATACATGTTAATGAAAAGGAAGAAGAACTAGAAACCCAAATTAATTTAGATGAACTTTATGAAAGAAAACAAGTTAGAGATTTAAATACTTTAGAATCTTATAATAAAATTTTAAATAGAATACATACCAGAATTAAAACTGTAGCAAGGCACCAAATAAATGAACAATTTTGTTGGTTTATTGTACCAGAAGTTATGATTGGAATTCCAAAATTTGATCATGGAGCTTGTGTAGCTTATCTATTGGACAAACTTCAAGAAAATGGATTTAATGTAAGATATACACATCCCAATTTACTATTTATATCTTGGAAACATTGGGTACCTAGTTATGTAAGAAATGAACTTAAAAAAAAGACTGGTATACTCGTAGATGGTTTTGGTAAACCTATAGAGAAAAGTAATAATAAAGAAGAGTCAAACAAAGATTTTAATATTTTTAATATAGGGAAAAAAGATAATGAGTTAACTATATCTCAAAACAAGAAAAGCTTTAAAGATATTAATTCTTATAAACCATCTGGTAATTTAATATATAATAATGATCAACTTAAAAAATTAGATTTTAAAAATACATTTAATAATTAAAATAATTATTATTTAAAAGATTAATAATTATTACTTATTAATGAATAGGTTTTTTTATTTTTTACTATTTAATTTAGCGAATGCATTTGATATATGTGTTGTAGGTGCAAGCAGTGGTCTAGGTAGAGAATTAATTTATCAATCTTTAAATAATAATAAAAAAGTTTTAGGTTTAACAAATAATCCACAAAATGTATGCATTCCATATAGAGGAAGAGGACTAACAGAATTAAATTTTAATAAAAAAAGAATTTTAAACAATGATTTAACATTAGATAAATATGAGAATTCAAAAAAATATCTATTTGATAATATTATTTTCACTACTAATGGACAACCTTTTAGTAAAGATTATTCTTTAAATATTACTAAAAGTATAATGGAAAATACTAAATTATTTCATAATAAAGCTTTATTAAATCTCGAAAAAATTGTTTTGATAAGTGCTTATGGAGTTGGTGATTCTTTAGAAAATTCTAATTTTGGAATTAAAGTTATGAATAATTGGTACTTAAAAGATGTCTATAATAATAAAAATCAACAAGAGAGTTATCTAAATAAATTTATAGAAGATAGTAATATTCATTTAGAAATTTTAAGACCTAAAGTTTTATCTTATGGCGAAAATTTAATAAATGCTAAATCTAGACAAGAATTAGCAAGTGAAATTATTAATTTAGTATTTTAAAATTTCTTTATTTATAAATAATGAATGATGATAAAGAATTAAAAAATGTAATAAACAATTTATTTTTCTGCTGTTTATGGAAAGAAAAATATGATAGAAAAAAAAATAATTTAAGAGAATCTGGATATATTGTTGATCGACCTAATAATTATCAAAATGATTTATTTGGCTCGATTAAAACTCATGGATTTTGGGATGTAAAAGTTTATTATAAATATGGAATTACTTATAATTTAGAAGATGATGATACTTATAGTATTTCTTGCGATGGATATCCATTACCTGAAGCATTAAAACAAGATGAAAAAAGAAGAAAAATAAAAAAATTAAGAAAAAAAAAAAGATTTAATTTAAAAAATAATCTAAAATTGATATAAATATTTTTCTAAAAATAAAATAAAATATGAATTCTCTCACAAAAAATATCCCTTATTTCTATAAAATAATTAAATTATTTCAAAATAATCAAGATGATTTTACTAAATTACATAGATGGTGTACAATTGTATCACCTATATATAAAGATACTTGTAATTGGGAAAAAAAGATGGATATGGCCGCTAAAGATAATTGTTATCATAATCATAGTCAAAAAATTAAAGAAGAAGTCTTTGTTGATCCTATAAATTCAAATATTACAATTTTTCATGAGAGATCTTAGGAATGGTATAATTAACCATACAATTAGATAGATCAATTTTATATGGTAAAAAATCTTGTTTTTTAAGCCAAAAAGTATAATATAAACAGTTTATATGAACTTTTTCAATTAGTGGATAATATGTTAATAAATCATATTTCATAATAAATTATAAAATATTATTTTTTTTAATTATTTTATAATTTATCTTCTTCTATGTCTTCTAGTCTTACGTCTGTGAAAAATATTATGTCTTCTAAATGTTCTTCTTTTTCTATTTCCAGTTCTTCTACAGAATGATCTTTTCTTTCCAACCTTCCAGGTACATCTAGAGTTTTTATTACAGGATTTTTCAGTTTTTCTTTTACCGCATTTAGAAGCCCGTAATCTTCTACGATTACTACGAAGAATTCTTCTACGTAAAGATCCAGTTAAAACCATATATATATATCTAAATATAAAATTATTTTTTATTAGATTTTGTTTTTTTTCTTTTTTTCTTTTTAATATGTTTTTTACTCTTTCTTCCACCAGCAGGTGATTCTTTCACTATTTCTTTATCTTTTACATTATTCATAAAATTATCAAATACCGGTGTACTATTCTCTTTGCTTCTATCCTCTACATCTATTTTATCTTTTTTTTTCTCTCTTTCTTCTTCTACATCATTTTGCATTAGTTTTTCTTCTTGTGGTTGTTCTTCTTGTGGTTGTTCTTCTTGTGGTTGTTCTTCTTGTGATTGTTCTTGTTCTTGTTGTTCTTCTTGTGATTGTTCTTGTTCTTGTTGTTCTTGCTCTACTACAGGTTCAACAGGCTTATCAGAAACATCTTGCATTTCATCTTCACTAGTTTTTTGGGGTAAATTTTCCATAACAGTTTGTCGAGATTTTTCTAATGCATTTTCCAAAAATGAAGGTTCTTCTAAAGCTTTATTGGCTTCATTATTTGAAATTACAGCAATATTATTTTTTAATGATTGTGATTTATTATATCCAACACTTTTAATTGTTTTACTTGTAATTAATTCATTATAAATTTCTAATACATACATAAAATCTTTTTCACAAGTGCTATATAAATTTACTAAAATTTTTCTTGTTTGTTGAATAAGTTGATCTAATTTAATCTCATTTAGATCAGGATTTAGAGTTACTATATAAGGATATTCACTCTTATCAATTTTAAAAACTTGTTTTAAGATTTGAACTAATTGTGAATTATAATTTTTATTATTATCAATCATTTTTTGTATTCTTTTAACATATTCTCTAAAAATAGGAGAATTACCTTTAAAAATTTGAGTGTATACTCCATCATCATCACATTTACTACCAATATCATAATCTTGTAATTTAATATCACTAAATCTTTGTGCATTTGGTGTTTTTGTTACAGAATTAATACTATTACTTTTTCCTGTAAATGCTTTATAAAGAATATCAATTGCATCTTGGTATTCTTTTCTTCCTTCTTTAGTTAATGAACTTAGAAAATTACCAGTTTGATAATCAAAATTATCTTTGAATAAAGCTTCTAATTCTGGAATTCCTGGTTCCTGATATAAATTTTTTCCATCTTGTTTCTCAAAAAATTTACACAAATTTGGATTAATTGTATATGATTTTTTTGCTGGATCATAATTATTTTTACTTATTAAAGCTAATATTCTTTTTCCACATAGACTATCTTCTGATAAACTTACACTAACTTCTTCATCTCCCAATAATAAATCTTTATTTTCTAAGTTATAATCTTTATTTTCTTGGGATTTATCATCATCATCATCATCATCGTCATCATCATTGTCATCAACATACATATCTTCATTAATTAAATTATCATCTGAAGATTCATTTAATTTTTCTTTTTGTTTAATTCTTTCTTCTTTTTTTAATTGTTTTTTTTCAAGATGATCAGCTATTCTTATAATTGGTCGAATAGTTGTAGCAATTGCAGCAAATAACATATTAATTTTAATATAAAATTTAGAAATACCAATACACATCCTTCTTTTATCTACTCCACTTTCTACATCAAGATCATTTAAATCAGCTTTATTTAAATATAATAAATTTTCTTTAGCCATTTTATTAATTACTTTATTTCCCTTCAAAAACTGATCTAGGTATAATACACTTCTCCAGTTTAATGATTCTTTAATAATTTCAGATGTAATAATAACTAAATTACTACATACTTCTGGATCCTTTAATGCAATCATATCTTGAAAATTTTGTGTTAAAATATATTTGGCTGCAATATCATTAATTGTTTTTCTTAATAATCTATCATGATCAATTTTTAATGAAGATCCTTGATTTCCCATATATTAAATAATTATAAAATAAAATTGAAATAAAAATATATAATCTAATTAAAATTATGAATGAAGTAAAAATAATATCTTCGAATGATACAAAAAAAAATAAAAAAAAAAATAATTTAACACATTTATGGGATCAATTTGATAATGAATTTAATAATGAAAAATCCCAATTGGAATGCATATATAGACAAGAAGGAGAAAGAGAAAAATGTGATTATTGTAATAAAAGATTAGAAGTTTCTGATGAAGGTTTTTTAACTTGTCAAAATGAAAATTGTGGAATTATTTATAAAGATAGTTTAGATACATCTGCAGAATGGAGATATTATGGAGCTGAAGATAATAATAATAGTGATCCAACTAGATGCGGTATGCCAATTAATCCATTATTAAAAGAATCATCTTTCGGATGTAAAGTTATTTGTGGAACATCTTGTTCTTATGAAATGAAAAAAATAAGAAGATATACTGAATGGCAATCTATGCCATATAGAGAAAAATCACAATATGATGAATTTCAAAGAATTCAGATTATAGCACATAATGCTGGTCTTCCGAAAATGATTATTGATGATGCTATTAGATATCATAAAAATATATCAGAAGCAAAAACATTTCGAGGATTAAATAGAGATGGAATTATTGCAGCTTCAATTTATGTAGCTTGCAGAGTTAATCTTTATCCTAGAACAGCAAAAGAAATAGCTTCTATATTTTATTTAGATAATACAAGTGCGACTAAAGGTTGTAAAAATGCTTTATCAATCATAAATGGATTAGAATTTAATATGGAAAATAATGAAAAAATAAATTTAGGAAAAACTACACCGATTTCATTTATTGAGAGATATTGTAGCAAATTAGGGATAAATCTTGAATTAACAAATCTATGTAAATTTATTGCTATTAGAATAGAAAAAAATAATTTAATTCCTGAAAATACACCACACTCAATAGCAGCAGGAATAATTTATTTTATATCAGATATTTGTAATTTAAATATTTCCAAAAAAAATATTAGTAATATTAGTGAAATAAGTGAAGTAACAATTAATAAATGTTTTAAAAAATTAGAAGCTCAGAAAGATACACTTATTCCTTTGAAAATATTAGAAAAATATAGAAATAAAAATTAAAATTTCGTATGTGCTTAAATTATTTTTTATATATATTTTAAAATGAATATTCCAAAAATTATTTTTATTGTTCCTTACAGAGATAGATTACCACAAAAAACACATTTTACAGTTTATATGAAATACATATTAGAAGATTTAGAAAAAGATAGTTATGAAATTTATTTCTCTCATCAAATGGATAAAAGAAGTTTTAATAGAGGTGCAATGAAAAATATTGGATTCTTAGCTATGAAAAATAAATATCCAAATGATTATAAAGATATAACATTTGTGTTTAATGATATTGACACAATCCCGTGTATTAAAAATTTATTAAATTATGATACACAAAAAGGTATAGTTAAACATTTTTATGGTTTTAAATTTGCATTAGGAGGTATTTTTTCAATTAAAGGTTCTGACTTTGAAAAATGCAAAGGTTTTCCTAATTTTTGGGGTTGGGGTTTAGAAGATAATATAATTAATAAAAGAGTTTTAAATAATAATATCTATATTGATAGATCTAATTTTTTTCCTATTGGTAATATGAATATTATACAAGCTACTGACAGACCTATACGATTAATTAATGACAGAGAAACTACATCCCAATTAACAAGTATAGAAGGATATCATCATATTAATCAATTAAAATATTCAATAGAAGATAATATGATAAATGTACATTATTTTGAGACATTATATCCATTTATTGTAGAAGAATTTTATAAAAGAAATATAGCAAGTGGAGAAGGATCGAATAAAACACAAAAAAATGTTCTTAAAAATTGGGAAGATAAATCTCAAAATACATATGGAATCAAAAATAATTATCTAAAAACTCAAAATAGTTATAATAATAATAATAAAAATAATAATATAAATCTTTTCAGAATGTATTAATATATGAAAGATTTTTATAAAATTTTAGAAGTAGAAAAAAATGCATCTCCAGATAAAATTAAGAGTCAATATAAAATATTAGCAAGAAAATACCATCCAGATAAAGGAGGAGATCCTGATAAATTTAAAGAAATATCAGAAGCCTATGAAAATTTATCAGATCCCAATAAAAAAAAAATATATGATATTAATCAAAATCCACAAACAGCTTTATTTAATTCTTTCTTTTTTGACAGAAATTTATCTAATTTAGACCATATGTTTTCTAATATCAATATTAATAATATATCTGAATCTAGACAAACTAGCTTCACAAATAAAATAAAAATAGAAAAAATTATAAAAAATCATAATGGAAAAAAAATAACAATTATTACTGAAACTAATCTAGAAAATGGAAATAAAACTCAAAAAATTATTCAACACTAATAACTTTTTTATTTAATATATTAAATACTTAAATAATATATTAAAATCCTTCTTCATCAAACACAAAAGAGTCATCTGGATTTTTATCTTTAGTTGCTAAACTATAATCACTAACTACCTTTTCAAAAAAATTTGTTTTTCCTTCTAAACTAATTAATTCCATCCAATCAAATGGATTTGAACTATTATAAATTTTATCAGCTCCTAATTGAACACAAAGTCTATCTGCTACAAATTCAATATATTGAGTCATTAATGACGAATTCATACCAATTAATCTACAAGGCAAAGCATCACAAATAAATTCTTTTTCGATAGTTACTGCCTCCTCAATTATTTCCATAACTTTTGATTTTTTTAATTTTTTTTCTAATTTATTATACAATAATACAGCAAACTCTGTATGTAATGCCTCATCCCTAGCTATTAGCTCATTTGAAAATGTTAATCCTGGCATTAATCCTCTTTTTTTAAGCCAATAAATAGAACAAAAGGCACCTGAAAAGAATATTCCCTCAACACAGGCAAAAGCAATTAGTCTACTCGCAAAATTTGACCGTTTATCTTTTATCCATTTTATAGCCCAATCAGCTTTTTTTCTAATACAAGAAAAGTTCTCCAAACCTTTAAATAATCTCATTTTTTCTTCTTCATTTCCTATGTAAGTTTCTATTAGTAAAGAATAGGTCTCACTATGAATATTTTCCATCGCTATTTGAAAACCATAAAATGCTTTTGCTTCACTAAGTTGAACATCTGCCATAAATCTCATAGCTAAATTTTCTAATACTATTCCATCACTTGCTGCAAAGAAAGCTAAAATCATAGAAATAAAATATCTTTCATTATCAGTTAAACCATTCCAATCACGTAAATCTTTAGAAAGCTGTATTTCTTCAGGTCGCCAAAATAGATCGACTTGTTTTTTATACATATCAAAAATTTCTTTATCCTGAATAGGAAACATAACATAACGATCATCGCTTTCTTTTAGTAAAGGTTCAACATTAGTTGGATTCATACTAAATATTATATATCTATATTTTTAAATTTTTTACAATTTTTATTTAAAAAATAATAAAATAAAATATTATTATATGACTACACTAAAGAGCAAAGATTTTGAATTTTTTAATAAAAGATTTGAAAAATTAAATAATGAAAATAAAATTTTAAATAAAAAAGAATCAAAAGAATTAAAAGATCTTAAAAATATAAAAATAAAACAGTTAGAAGCTTTAGAAACTATTTTTAATTATTTAAATGAAATTACCAAATCTCAAAAAATATCAGAAAGCAGATTACAAGATATTCATGATGATGAAAAAGAAATATTATTAGAATTAGAAACATTAAAAAACTTTATTTCAAATGCATAATTTTTTTAAATAATTTATATTTTTCTTTTCTATTATTATAATAATGAATTTATTAACTAATAAGTATGTATTATATTTTGTTGCTTTTATTTCTATAGTAAATATTTTGGGATATTTTTTTGATTCTAAATTTGGTGCTATTGCATTCTTTGCATTAGTAGCTTTCCTTACATTATATTTCACTAGTAATATGATTATAGTTTTAGGAGTTGCTTTATTAGCTACTAATTTTTTAGGAGGTTTAGCAGAATTATTTAAACCTATGCAAACTATTGATACCACTCCTAACAATAATAAATATAAAAAAGAAGGTTTTACAAATCAAGAACCTCCACAAAAAAGTGATGAAAAAAGTATAGATATTAATATTGAAGGAACAATGTTAAATAATTCTAAAAAATTTCAACCTTCTATGTTTCAAGAATCTGTTAAACAGGGAGGTATGAATACTGACTTAGCTGTTAAATTTGAACAATCTAAACAAAATGAATCAGCTAAAGACTTTTTAGATAGCAACATTACTTCACAAAATATTAAAGCAATTCAAGAAAAGACTGATGCACTCATGAAAGAACAAAGTCAACTAATGAACCAAGTTGCTGATTTTGGTCCTTTATTAAACAATTCATTACAAGCTATTTCCAATTTAACTTCTGGTAATATTGGTTCTGTAATTAGTCAATTAACTGGAAATTTAGATGAATTATATGCAAAATATCCCGATGCTTTTCCAAAAGATTATCAATCCCAAACTAATGATCTTAAAAAAAAAATGAATGATATTAATGATATGAAAAGTAAAATTGATGAAGCTGGAGAGAAAAATCCTGAACTGAAACAGCAGATTGATAAAATCAAAGAATCTATGAATATTTAAATTTTATTTTTTATAATTATATATAAATATAATGCCTCGGAAATGTCCACCCGGAGTTATTTGTTTAGAAAATATGACATTATTTATATTAATCTTAATTATTATCTTTCTCTCATATTTATTTTTTAATAATCAAAATAACATACAATCCATTTCTTCTAATCCATCTAATCCTATTGTTATCCAAGAAAAAATATCTTTACCTTTTAATAGATTAAATCCATTACCATCTTATTCATACACTAATGATAATAGTACTTTACTTAATCCTTATGTACCTCCATTAAAAAATGATAACATTTATCCTAATTTACCTTGGAATATGCCTCCTATTCCTCCCATGCCTATCAATATTCCTACACAAAGTGTTGACTCTACTTATAGACAAGTTGGTATACTTAATAATCTTAATGGAAGTAATGAAATTTTACCTTTAATGGGAAAACCATTAATTACTAATCGTGATAAATGGAATTTTTATACAATGACTGATAAAAATAATATGATTAAATTGCCTTTATCTCATAAAGGAAAATCATGCACTTCTGAATATGGATGTGATAATATATATAATGGCGACACTGTTTATGTTGAAGGATATAAAAATACCTATAAAGCTACTATTTATGATAATGATACAATGAGATATATTCCTTTTCTTTAAATATTAATTAATTTATTTATAAAATTATTTAATATTTACCAAATTTTTAATTTTTTTTTATGGGCTTTATTAATTAATTCTTTATTTTTATTTTTTCTTAATGTTTTTCCACCTATATTTGCTTCCGGCGTCTCTCTTTTTACTTGTTTTTTTTCTATACTTTCTAATTGTTTTTCTTGTTCATCTTCATCTGTAGCAATTATTTTTTCTATTTCACTTTTTTCACTATCCATAACTAATTTTTTACTTTCAGATAAATTTTCTTTTATTTTTTCTAAAATTTCTTTTATCTTTGGCATTGTCATTTGCGCAGCATTTATTTTATTATCTCTATTCATCAATTGTTCTTGAAATGTTTTCATAAATGTCTCTTTCTCTGATTCACTAGCTTTATCTAAAAATTTTAATATTTTTAAATCATTACCTTCTGTAAATATTTCCTCTTCATTTTGTAATAGTATAAATTGATTTTCTAATATTTCTAGAGCACTGGCTAGAGAGACCTCCGGACTTTCATTCTCCTCTAATTTTTCTATTTCACTTTCACTTACTTCTGGTTCTGGTTCCAATTTAGATTGGAAATCTTCTTGTGCTTCCTCTTCACCCTCCTCTTCACCAGCTTGTTCACCAGCTTCTTCACCTGCCTCTTCACCAGCTTGTTCGCCCTGCTCTTCGCCCTGCTCTTCACCAGCTTGTTCATCAGCTTGTTCACCAGCTTGTTCACCAGCTTGTTCACCAGCTTGTTCACCAGCTTGTTCACCAGCTTGTTCACCAGCTTGTTCACCAGCTTGTTCACCCTCCTCTTCTTTAGACTCTTCACCAACCTGTTCACCAGGTGGTTCACCCTCTGGTTTAGACACAGATTCATCTTCTAACTTCTCTTCTTCTTTCTTTTCCTCTTTCTTTGCTTCATCTTCTTGTTCTTTTGCTTCTTCAACTTTATGTTGACCTTCAGCAATATCTTCTTCTCCTTTTGTTTCTTCACCTTTTTCTTCTTCTTGTTTCCCTTCTTCTATTTCTTGTTTTCCTTCTTCACTTAATTTTTCTTCTTTTGTGATTTTTTCTTTAGCTAATCGTAAATCTTCTTTACTATTTTGAAGATCTTCATGCTCATTTTGCAATTCTTCTTGTGATTGTTGATCTTGTAAAGGCTGACTGGAATAATCAACCTCTTGTTTTTCAATAATAGTTTTTGTACCAGATTGATTATTACTATTATTATTATTTCCAAACCAATTTGAACTTGATTGATTCTGATAATTATTATCATGTTGTTGCTGTTGATCTCTATGTTGTTTTGCTGCTTCTCTATGAGCTTCAGCTGCTTTTTTATGTGTATCATGATTTGGATGTGCTTCATCATAATTTTTTGATGCTTCCTCATGTTTATTGGCAGCTTCTTCATGTAATTTTGCTGCATCACCGTGATGACCAGCTAATAAATGAGCTCCTTCACCTGCAGCTAATCCAGCTGCTCCTATAGCTGCAGTTTCTTCTAACGCTTTTTCTGAACCTTCTGTTGCTTTTTCTGTTAAATTAGCAGCTTCCATAGTGCCTTCTTTTGCTAGATGACCAGCTTCTCCTACTCCCTTTGCAACACCTTCACCAGCCTCTTCAGTAAGTTCTGCTGCTTTTCCTACTCCCTTTGCAACACCTTCACCTGCTTCTTCAGTAAGTTCTGCTGTTTTTGCGACTCCGTGGGCAACACCTTCACCAACCTTGACAGTATCTTTAGCGACTGTACCTGCTACATCAGCAACACCTTCACCAACCTTGACTGTATCTTTAGCAACTGTACCTGCTACATCAACAACACCTTCACCAACCTTGACAGTATCTTTAACAACTGTTCCAGCTACTTCAGCAGTATCTTTAACTCCCTCTGCAGCAAATTCTCCGACTTTTACAGTATCTTTAACAGCAACTTCACCAACTTTTGCAACATCTTTCACAGCAGTTGCTGCTAATTTTATAGGTACTGTAACAATGGATAATAAACCTCCTCCTCCTTTTTGATATTTACCACCACCTTTGGCTTCTAATTCACTATCATCATATTTATATCCTATCATTTCAAAAATTTCTTTAACTTCACCTCTAACTTCATCACTTGAAGCTTGTTCTAATGCGGTTTTAATTGTTAAATTATATAATTTTTTTTCTTTACCTTCTTCTGCAAATTTTTCTAATAATGAAATAGCTTCATCTAGATTAATTATTGAATTAATTTGCTCTTGTGTATACTTAAACCAATCTCTCATCAAAGCTTTATCATCCAATAATTCTTCCTTAATTTGAGAAAGTAAACCTTCAAGCATTTGAAAGCTTTCTTGTTTAATTTCTATTTTTTTTTCTGGTTTAACTTTTTGTTTTTCTTTAGGTTCAGTTGATTTAGCTGAGTCTGGTGACTCACTCGCTTCGCTCGATACACTTGATTCGGCTGATTCGCCTTCCACCGCCTGTTCGTGTTTTGAAGCTGCCATATCAAAAAGAGATGCTTTCGACTTACTAGAAATAACAGGAGGAGCCGGCTTAGCAACAGTCTCAGGTTTAACTGATGATTTGTCGGTTGAAATTGTAGCTATATCTCGCATTTTACTTACTTCTCCAGCAAGACTCTCTAGAGAGTTTGCAAATTCTACCAAGTTTGGATTGATTTTTATCGTAGGTTGTTGTAAATTGGATAAATTAATTGCCAATAATTTTTTATAAGGGTTATTTGTTGACTGCTTAAGAGAACTAATTAGGGATGCTAGATTTTCTTTTGGTGTTTGTGAATCCTTTATCTGTATATTAGAACCTAAAAATAAAATAGAAAGTAAATTGGAACTAAATAAATTAAATTGGTCACCATCTAATAAAGAGCTCAGATTCTTAGCTCCTTTAAATAAACTATCTGAAACTAACTTTTTAGCATCATCAACTACTTTTTGATAACCTTTTGCTTGTTTAAACGTTTTATCATAATTACTTTCGCTATTATAATATGTATAAACAGCATTACTAGCTGATTTAGTTAAATTATTTATATTAGATTTTACATCATTAAACTTTCTTAATATTTTACTTCCCACTTCACCATCCAATAATATTGAAGGATCATTATCTAATTCAATCAAGTCAGCAGGTGAACTTTTACCAATGCTAGTCTTTTTTGCATTATAAGCTACTTGTAATGTATTCGCAAACTCTTTACTTGATTTAACCAATTCATTCACCATTCTAAATAAATCATCACCAATTTTACTACCTCCTCTTTTAAAAATAGCTTTAATTGGAAGACTTTTATAATTTTTTAATTTTTCTTCTTTTCTCATAAACACTTTACTGCCTCCTGTTCCTCCTTTTATAACTTTTTCTACACTATTTAAAGCCATATCTTCCCAATTTACAAAATATTGTTCATTTTCAACTCCTGACCTATTATGTAATAACCAATTAACAACAGGTAACATTATTTGATATAAAGTAACTAATGATATTCCACTTTCTTTGCTCATTTCATCCCAATTTTGAATTACATTTTTACCTTCAGAATCTTTTTTTACAATTAAGCCAATTAATTTAAATCTATTTTGTAAGGAATTTTCTAAAATCATACTTTGTTTCTTTTTCTTTAAACCTTCAGCTACTTTTAATACTGCTGGAACAAAAGCATTACCATCAATAAATTTTTGTGCTGAAATTACTGCACCCGGTGGATACTCACTATTAATTTGAATTGATCTTTGATTCAAATCTTTTAGTCTATCAGTAAATTGAATCTGTTCAACTAAATCATCATTTTGTCTTTTTTCTCTTTCTTGTTGCTCTTTACTTTTAGCTTGATCTTGTAATTCTTTTCTCTTTAAGTTATCCTGTTCAATTTCTTCTTTAGTTTTTGGCCTGAATAAAAATTTTTTATCTCCTGTGGGAGGTTCTTTAAAAATTGCTTGTTTTATTGAATCTTTAATACCTTTTGGTTTATCTAAAGGCACTGCAAGAGAAAATTTTAACTTTATATCATTGTAATATTGTGATTTTAAAGTTGAAAGATTCTTTTTAAAGCTATTTGGTAAATTTAACTTTATAAAAATATTATCAATTGAATCTTTTGATATGTCATTTCCTAAAAATAAAATAATACCACTAAGTAATTTAAATCTAATAAAATTTCCAAAACAAAATATTTCACTGCCTTTTTGTTTAAAATTATCTGCTTCTATTAAATAAATTTTACCTTTATTTATACTATCTGGAATTTCTTGGAAAAGTTCTTCTAATTTTCCTCCTCCTTTTATTAATTCACTCTCTGCTTGTTCTTTTTCTCTCTCTTCTGGTGATTTATTTAAAGTCTTAGCTTCTAATTCATTTTGTAATCTCTTTCTTAATTCTGGATGTAACTTTGCAAATGATGGATCATAAACTCTTGTTGCTACTGGAATTTCTGGAGGATCCATAACATTTTCAAGATCACCTTTTTGAGTTTCATCAATTTTAATTAATGCCAATGCACTATATGACTCTATTTTAAATAAATTATTTATCAAATCTTGTAATTGTTTAACAACTTCCTGATCTTTTGATAAAATACTGGAATTTTTTAATAAATTTTTAGCAAATGTATCAATTAATGTTATTAATTCATTGGAAAATAAAGAATTATCATCAAAATTTATTTCCATTTGTAATGTACCATTATTCACCCCATATTTTTCACTTGAAAAATCTAATAAGCTTAATATTGGTTTATTAATAAGTAATGATTTTTTGAAAAATTCATTTACCTGCAATTTGGGTGCTATATCTGATTTTTTGAATAAATCTGCTGATAATCCTCCTCCAAATATAGGATCCTTATTTTGGGCTGAATCTATTAAAGTTTGATCCCATGCTGGAATAATATTTTGATTTGATAATTGACTTACACTAATACTTGGTAAAGGTAAATCTTTTGGTCCATAAGCAGGATTCAAATCTACTAATGAAAATTGAGTCAAATCAAAATTACTTACATTTAGTTTATCTTTAATTGTTGATCCACTCTGATTATTTCTTTTTATTTCTTCTAAATGCTGACTAAAAACACTATCAGCACTATTAGAAAATAGTTTTATTTCTTTTAAATTATTATCTATTTCTTTTGATGTTTTTAAATCTAATGGTATTGATTCATCAATATCTTGTAAAGCTTGTAATTGATCTTCTTTTACTTTTTTTCTTAATTTACTTAATAATTCTAATTTTTTAATTTTAACAATTTCTTCATCTTTTAGTCTTTGTTTTATAATTTCCTCTTGTTCATCTAGTAATTCATCTCTACTTTGTAATTCAGATAATTTTCTATCAATAATAGCTAATAATTCTTGTCTTTTTGCTTCATTAGGTTCTTTTTCAACTTCATCTCGTCTTTGTAAAGTTAATTCTCGTTCTTGTTCTACCTTTTCTCTTTCCCTTAAAAGTGCATCTAAATCTTCTAATTGTTTTTCTTGTAAAGCATTCGGATCTTTAATATTTAACTCTTTTTCTAATTTCTTTTTTGATGCTTCAATTTCTTTTTTTATTTTTCTTTGCTCTGCAATACTTCCCAAAGCACCGGGTGAAAAAGCATACCTTGGTGAAGTAACTGATTGTTGTGCTTGATCAAAATCACCATCTTCATCGAATGGATCATCTGGTCTTACTGGAGTGACTTGAGCTTCTGAAGCTTCTAGAGCCCCTTTAATTTGTCTAGATAAAGGGGTAGGAAACCCTAATTTTTCACAACCTTCTCTAAAGGCAATTGGATCTGATGGATTATAGTTGGGATCATTACAATTTTTCTCTGTTATTTCTTTTTCTCCTTCTTCTAGCTCAAACCCTGATATTGTTGACGGTTTTACACTTTCTTCTTGGGGTAAATCAGCTAATTGTTGTAGTTCTTCTGATCTTTGTGATTGTGGTAATACTACTTGTGGTTGTAGTTCTTCTGATCTTTGTGATTGTGGTAATACTACTTGTGGTTGTAGTTCTTCTGATGTTTCTATAGGTTTAAAATAGTCTTCGTCTAAATCATAAGCTTGAGGAGGACGTTGGTTTGCTTCAGGTAATTTATGTAAAAGTACAGAAGAATCTGATCCTCTTCTACTTTCTTCTTGTTGTTGTAAAAGTTCTGGTAAAGGTGGTTGACTACTATGATCAAGTTCCAAAGAAGGTCCACTAAGATCTAATTTAGGACCAGGACCCCTACGACTCCTACTAAAAGTTCTGGCTTTTGAAAGGTCTTCACCCATTTTACGTAATGTCTTTCTCCCATCCAGAATTTGGCTACCACGTTTTTTTTCGCGTGCTTCAGCTGCTAGTCTTTCTTTTTTTATTTCATAAATTGCTTCTCGTCTTCCCATCTCTCTGCGTGCTAGTCTATCTTGAAGGTTTTGATTTGGAGATGATGGATTTTGTGATTCTGGTAAAGATGTAGGTGAAAATGTAGGCAATTGATCTGGAAAGTTGAGTGAAGGAGGTTGTTGTTCAGTACCCAGTACACTTGATATTGGTTGTGCAGGTGGTGTTGTTGGTATTGGTTGTGCAGGTGGTGTTGTTGGTATTGGTTGTGCAGGTGGTGCTGTTGGTATTGGTTGTAAATCTGGTACTGTTGGTAGTGGTTGTACATCTGGAACTTTTGGTTGCTCTTGTAAAAGAGATTGTGATTCTTTAGCTTTGATTCTTTGTTCTGCTTGAGCTTGTAATTCATTAGCTTTTGCTCTTAATTCTTCTTTTGCCTGTAATTCAGATCGTCGTTTTTTCTCTTCTCTATCTTTAAGCTCTGCTTCTAGTCCAAGAGCTCTCGCTCTTCGTTCTTCTTTTTCTCTTAATTCTTCTTGTTTAATTTGTCTAGATAATGGTGTAGGAAACCCTAATTTTTCACAATCTTCTCTAAAGGCAATTGGATCTGATGGATTATAGTTGGGATCATTACAATTTTTCTCTGTTATTTCTTTTTCTAGTTCTATTTTATCAAACCCAGATATTGTTGACGGTTGTGGTTGTATTGATTGCTGTTCAATAGGTATAGATGGTCCAATAGGCACACTTGATTGTAGAGGACTAAAATCTAATTCTGAATCCCCTCTTGATATATTTTGTGTTTTTGGTTCTAATCTTTTTTCTTCTACATATTGTCTTGGTGGTAAAAAATTTTTTCTTATACAATCTTTTTCAAAAATGAATCTTTCATCTGGATGCATCGTATTTCGTAGAGTTTCATTATTACAATTCACTTTATTTACCTTTTTACTAGGTTCAGCTTCCTCTAGCTGAAACTTATCTACTTGCGAAACTGGATCATCTTCTTGACGAACCGGTGGTAACTCTGGTAATTCAATGTCAGATGTTAATGATTTAACTTGTGGTTGTACTAGAGGTTGTGGCATCGATACTTGTTGCTGCACTATTGGTTGTGGTGGCAATTGTGGTTGTGGTGGCAATTGTGGTTGTGACGGCAATTGTGTCGGTGGTGGCACTATTGGTTCAGGCTTATCTGTGGCAGATGCAAGACTTAATGGATCTTGACCTGTAGAAATATCACTTAGTGTTGGTTGTGGTTGGGCAGCTGGTAATGTTGGTTGTGCAACTGGTAATGTTGGTTGTGCAGCTGGTAATGTTGGATCTGGCTGTATTTCAGGTATGGGTTGTGGCTCTTGATCTGGCGGCTCAGCCTGCCGCTGTCTCTCTGAATCTGTATCCTCCATAAAAGAAGGTACCGGAACTATAGGTTGATTATCACCAAATGATGGATAAATTTTAGAGCTTCTGGTAGTTAGTTTTCTTGTATATTTTCCTAACCCTTCTCGCGCTCTTCCTAATCCTTGTCCTATTCTACCTGCTAGATCTGAAACAGCTTTATAAGCTGTTCTTTTTTTTCGTGTTCCTGGATTTGATTGCAATCGTGTATTTAACAAATTTGTAAGTTGTGTCACTTCAGGCCTTGGTAATGGCTCTCCAGATGGACCATATGCGTTACCAGCCAAAGTATGTTCGTGAGAGGCTGGTAGGTATGATTGCGTAGGTTGTAATAAAATTGGGGTCTGTGAAGTTTCTGCCTGCGAAGGTTGTGGTGAAACTGCAGGAAGTGAAATTGATGGAAGCGATTCATTTGAAGGTTGGGGTGAAACTGCAGGAAGTGAAAATGATGGAAGCGATTCATTTGAAGCTTGGGGTGAAAATGCAGGAAGTGATAATGAATCTGACGATAATGAACCCAGAGATTGACGAACATCTTCATCTCGTAAGCTTTCACTTGGAGTTGATTCTATACCATATTCAGCCCTTTCTTCTGGTGTAGGCTCATATTGTTCTCCTATTTGACGATGTCTTTCAGCTAATACATCAGAAACATCTTGCGATGGGGATCCAACACTAGAAAATGATCCAAATGGTGATCCATAACCATCAGAAAATGATCCACGAGGTGATCCAGGAAGAGATCCAGGAAGGGATCCATATGATAAACCAGATGAACGAATACTTTCTGCGGGAGATGAAGGAGGAGAAGTTTTGTCAATTTGATCTTGAATTTCTTGAATTTTTTGATCATATACTCCTCCTTGTCTTATTCCTGTTGAAGGATCAACTTTTCCCAAGACCTGATCAAATACTTTATTTTTAGGCATTGTATATGATTCAGGTCCTTTCAACGTACTTTTTAAAAATTTATCATATATACCATCAGATTCTATACCTTTTTCATCTCCATCTTCGGGATGTAATATATCTTGGCCTGATTCTGATAATTCTCGACTTTTTGTATAGTCTGTACCAAAAATAGATTTTTGTTGATATGACTCTTGGCCAGTTGGTTTTTGTTGAGATAATCTCTGAAATAAACCTTTATTATGCTTATATTTAGCTAATAATGCTTCTAATTCTGCTCTAGTTTCACCAGCTCCTCCCTTTTTAACTTTTCTTTTTTTGTTTTTCTTGACTTTTTTTCTATATTTTTTTACATTTTTAATAGTCTTATTATTTATATTATATTTTTTATATTTATTTCTAATGGTAAATGGTGATAAATTTTTTTTATTTTTAAATTTTTTATAACTTTGATAATTTGTTTTAAGAATTTTAGAAATTTTATTTTTTGTTAATTTCATTTGTATATAAATAAAACTATATTTTTTCTTTATTTACTTATATTAAAGATGGCTAATTGTACTAATATATCAGCTCCTGTCAATATTACTAATAATACTAAAATATGCCAAGGATCCTGCAATTATTTACCGGAATATACTAATAAAAAAATTTTAGTTAGAAATATGAATTCTTACATATCAGTTTCATATGATAATGCTGACTCTGCTCCACAATCTAAATTTAATAATGAAAACTATAAAGTTAAAGAAGTAAGAATTTTTAATAAATCATTACATCAATATAATGGCAATTATGCTCCTGGAGAAATATTATTAATCCATCAAAATGTTACTAAACCTAATGATTTATTAATTGTTTCTATATCTATAAGTATATCTTCATTAGCTACATCAGGAACACCTGTATTAAATGCTTTAATTAATGCTACTAATGATCAAGCCCCTAGATCTACATTATCAACAGCTCATTCAAGTGGAAGTGTAGCTGTTTCTCCACCTTTTGTACCAAACATTTCATTTAATTTACAAAAATTTATTTCTCCATCACCATTTACTTATTATAAAGGTGTATTTAGTTTTCAATCTAGTTTAGGAGGCTGTGGAAGTCAAGCAAATATTATAGTTTATACACCTCAAGATTATTCTGTATCTTTAACAAATGAAAATTACAATATTTTAAAAGCACTTTTAAATAATCCACCAGCGAATTTATATCCAATCTCTCCTGGAGGGCAATTATATATTAATTCAAAAGGAGCATCTAATCAAGAAGAAGATATTTTTATTGATTGTCAACCAGTAGATGCTTCTACTGATACTGTTTATGTTCCTGATAAATCAACTAATAATGAATTAGAAAAAGTTCAAAAAGAACTAGAAAAGTTAGTTAAAGGACCATTAGGAGGTGGATTAATTGGAATAGTTTTATTACTAGGCTTATGGTTTATTATAGATTCATTTTTTGGTTTTTTTAAAAATGTAACTCCTGGTCCTTTTTCACAAGCATTTAGAAGAGATATTGATGCCAAAGGAGGACCTATTAATCCATTAGATAATATTGGATTTGATAAAAATGCACATGCAACAAATATTAAAAATGCATTTAAAAATATGTATAAATCAGCAAGATAAAAAATTGTATATATTCAATAATATAATGACAGTTGAAATTTCTGTTTCTCAAATACCTAAAAATCCTTTAATATCCTATAATGAAAGTGGCTGTAATCATATAATTGATGCTTTTAAAAAATTTAATATTGAAGGTAAATTTGTTCCTAATTATTCTTTAATGAATGGTAATTTAGAATTAGGTTGTACAATTACTATGGATAAACAATATGAAAATAAAGAAAAATTACAAAAAACTTGGGATATTATAGAATTATCATCACAAAATAATTTTTTTATTAAAAAATATACTTGTGCTCATTTAAAAATAGATGGACGTTTCAGTGGATGTATATTTAATTACTTAAAAGATGATAAATGTCCACATGCATTCGATATTTTTTAAATTTTAAAAAATTGAAATTTAAAAAATTTTTTTTAAAAAGAGACACTATAATGTTTTGGCTAACAACTTTAACAATTTTTACAAATATTAATCAATGCAATATTGATAGAAATAATATAGACAATACTTGCGATTTTGAAAAAATTCGAATTTTGAAAAAAGATATTAGGTGTACTGATACTGGACAATATACTAAATATTGTAATCATTATTCACTTCCAAATGAATTTATAATTACTAAAGAAATAGGTGTTGGAAATAAAGAAAATATTATTATTAAACCGGAAGGAATATTTACAGAAACGGAATATAGTAAAGATCAAATTGCTAAATTCACTTATAATTTTATATGCCATAATGAAAATGGATTACCAACTCTAGATTTAATTATCTCTCCCAAAAATGATACAAATCCAATTTGGAGTTTCATATTAGTTATAATTATAATTATTCTCTGGATTATGGTAGTCTCTATTTGTGACTCTGATAATAATTATCGACATAGTAATAATGATTTTACTTGGGGTTATTTATTAGGATCAAATAGTTCTAGAGGAAGAACTAGAACATATTGTGAATAAATTATTTAAGATATCCATAAAAATCCTTATTTAATATCCACATAAATATATTTTTTTCTCTACAATTATAGCACATTGCCATATCTATACCCTCACCTTTATCTGTATTTTCCAAAAATAAACTTTTATTAAATAAAGAACTTTTTATTAAAAAACAAGACGTAATATAAGGCACATTAAAACATCCATTAATATTTCTATTAACTAAGGGTATATAACTCTCAGATCTTGCATAATAACCTTCATTTGATAAATCTCCCCAAAAATTACTTTTTAAAGAATTTTCTTCACGAAATAATGGTGCAATTATTGATTTATTTTCTAAAACTAAATCTAACAAAAAATATTTATTCTTTATTATAACTTCATCATTAATATATAAAATATAGTCATAAATATATTTTGAAATTTTATCAGCTTTTTCTGCGGCTTCCTGCAAAGATATATTTTCAATATCTAATTTTTCTTTAGGATAAAAGATATTTTCGAATATACTTAAATTTTTATTTTTGCCCTCATAAATAATTTTAATAACTGGTAGATCTATACACCATTCAGATTTTTCTCTATACATATCAATTAATTGTTGTTCAATTTGATTAAATTCTCTTATACATAAATTAGATATATTATTTAATAAACGTTTAATAGATGGTGGACCATTAGCATGTATAAATGCTGGCTGAGACAAATTATCCATAACTATACAAGATTTATAACTATCTATACTATAATTAGAAGCACCATTTAAACAAACAAATAAATAATTAGGATAGTCTAAACAAATATCTAAAATTTTATCATCTAAAAAACTTTTTAATTTAACTTCTTCTAAAAAGATATTAGTATAATATAATTGATCATCTTCATTATCTTCAATACTATCTGACATAATATTTAACAAATCATCCTTATATCCCACAAAATTTCCAGAATTTAGATACTTATTAATACCATTTTCAATGTCTGGAAATAAATTTTGTAAAAGTGGATCTGGCCAACAAAAACATTCTGTTCCAAAAACTATTTTATTTTTATAATGCTTATTATATTTTTCATAAAAATATTCTAAATTATTATTAGCAATAACATCATAACTATCTGTAAAAATTATTAATTTATTTTCATCAAGTGTTTTTAAATAATCTTTTAACAAATTAACTTTTTGACCTCCTCCAATTCCATTTTTCATATCACCACCTTCCCATTTTTTTTCTAAACCTAATATGGTTACCTTATATCCATATTTTTCACAAGATTGTACATATCTTTTAACTGCATCATTATAATCTGTAGCTACAGTCACTAATTCTAAATTTTTTAAATCACCATTCATTATTGATTAAAAATAATCTTTCTTTAAATTTTTTATTTTTAATCAATTAAATTTTCAGCATTATGTAATTTATTGGAAACAGCGGAAAAAGAAAATTCTTCATTAGATTCAATTACAGGTGGCGCCATTAATTCTACCATATTCTCTTCTAAAGTTACTTGAGGTTCTTCCATATTATGTTCAACGATCTCTTGATTAATTTGCTTCTGATTAAGACTTATTAAATTATTCATTTTACTAACCTCACTTGGCATCATATAATCTATTGCACTTTTGGATCTTTGTAATAAAATTAAAAGAGCAATTATAGCTAAAACACTAATTATAGGATTAACATAAAAGAACAAAGAAATTACTAAAAGGAACATAATAGCTTGAAAAATGCCATTATTTACTAAAGGTAATAAACCCATTGGAGTTTGTATATCTAAAACAATATAAATTAATAATAAAACACTCAATAAAGATTCATGAGTTTTTACTGATTTGATGTAATCTTTATAAATATTCATATATTGTATATTTATATAATTTTATTGGTTAAAATTGAAATTAAAAGTTAAAAATAAAATTAGATATAAAATATATGAATAATTATTTGGGACAAAAAGGATATTCAATTTATAAAAAAAATTTATCAATTGAAGAGCAAAATAACATTCGGAGAGAATTATTAGTTCAAGCTAAAGTTCCTAACTCACCAGTTAAATCTGAACCTTTTCCAATTTATTTAGAATCCCCTGAAAAAATATATGTTCCTAGATATTATGGTTACAACAAATATGGAGAATGTAACTTTAAAATTACTGATGGACAAGAAATTGATTTATTATTTAATGGTACAATGAGAGATTATCAAGAAATTATTATTAAAAAATATATAGATCATATAACTAAAAATAACTTTATAGGAGGTGGTCTTATAGATTTACCATGTGGCCGAGGAAAAACTATCATTGCTATTAAAATAATAACTTTGCTTAAAAAAAAAACTTTAATTATTGTTCACAAAGGTTTTCTGCTAGATCAATGGGTAGAAAGAATTAAAGAATTTTGTCCTGATGCTAAAATTGGATTTATACAAGGTCAAATTATAGATATTGAAAATAAAGATATAGTTATTGGAATGTTACAATCTTTATCTATGAAAGATTTTCCACAAGATCTTTTTAAAGATTTTGGTCTTTTAATTATTGATGAATGCCATCATATTAGTAGCGAAACTTTTAGCAGAGCTATGCAAAAAATAGTAACTAAATATTCATTAGGTCTAAGTGCTACAATGAACAGAAAAGATGGATTAACTAATGTTTTTAAAATGTTTCTTGGTGACATTGCATATAAAGAAAAAAGAGATTCTGATAGTACTGTGCTAGTAAAAGGTATATATTATAAAAATAATGATCAAGAATTTAATGAAGTTGATTATGATTTTAGAGGAAATCCTAAATATTCTACAATGATCTCAAAATTAAGTGATTATAATGATAGATCAGAATTTATTTTAAAAATTATTAATAATGAATTATTACTAAATCCTAATCAACAAATCCTATTTTTAGCTCACAGAAAATCTTTATTAACTTATATGTTTAAAGCAATTGAATATAGAAATATTGCATCTGTTGGATATTATATCGGAGGAATGAAAGAAAAAGATTTGAAAGAAAGTGAAAATAAAACAATAATATTAGCTACTTTTCAAATGGCTGAAGAAGGATTAGATATTAAAACTTTATCAACGTTATTTCTTGCTAGTCCAAAAACTGATATTGTTCAAGCAGTAGGAAGAATTTTAAGAATTAAACATGAACAACCTTTAATTATAGATCTTATAGATAGTCATGATATTTTTCAAAATCAATTTAATAAACGACGTGCATATTATATTAAAAATAAATATAAAATACAAACTACTGATAATTTAAATTATTTTAATAATAATTTTAACATAGATTTTAATCCTCTTGAACAATCTGAAAAAAGTTGTAAAAAAGAACATAAATGTTTAATTAATCTTAATTAAATTTTATTTTGGGAGGACATTTAGCATATGATTCATGTGGAATTGGATTTGCTAAAGCACCAAAATCTGTTGAATCTTTTTGATTAATAGTAAATCCTTGAGAATAGGGAACATTATTTAAAACTTTACTTGTTGGAATATTCTGTTCTCCCTTTATTGGAGCACTACCTAATTGAGGCAATGAACCTCCCTTTTGATGTTTTTTACTTTTTTTATGATGTTTAGTTTTTCTCTTTTTATAATGTTTACTTTTTCTCTTTTTATAATGTTTACTTTTTCTCTTTTTATGATGTTTAGATTTTCTTCTAGATTTTTTTTTCTTAGTGCCTCCTTTTCTCTTTTTACTCTTTCTATATCTATATCCTCCTCCCTGAACAAACATATTATTTTCTGAAAAAGGTAAATTAATTGCTGCATCTAACGCACTTAAATTATTTACACTACTTGCCGGTACTGTAACCCAAGGAGGTTTACTACCACCACATCCAAATCTAAGATAAGCATTTGCTGGATTACTAGGTACTCGACCATTTGCAGCAGGAACATTTACAAATTTTGCTGACGGTAAAATAGGAGAATTTTCACCAACTGGAGCAGCATCTCTTAATGAACTCATATATTATATATGATTATTTTTTTAAAATATTATACAGTTCTTTTCTAGATATTATTGAATCTTTATTAATTTCAAGTGGTATCCATTTTTTAAAACGGTTAGAATATTTACATTTTATAGTATATTCTTTTTCTAAATTAACATATTTACTTATATCTGTATTTTCAAATTCTTCTTCAGAATCACTTTCTTCTAATAAATCTAAATTTTTATTTTCTTTAATTTTTCTAAATAAATTATTCATGAAAACACTTGTCTTGTAAGAGTTTATTAATAATATATCATAATAATTACTTTCATTCTTCAAGTATATATAATAAATATCATTTTGAATATCAGGTTTAACTTTGAAATTAGCAAATATTTCTTTATTTGTATAATAATATGATATGCCGTAGGGCATTGACCAATTTTTATTTATATACTTAATAGATTTTAGTTTATATATTAAATTAAATTTATCCATATCTATATTTTTTAAATTTTGACAAATTTTTGGTAATCCAATAATTGTCGAATTTTGATTAAAATTTATTTGTTTAATTTGTGTGTTAAAAATATATTCTAATTTTTTTAATTTTAAATTATAGCTACACTTACTATTGTGAATATTATCAAAATAAATAATATCTTCTATTGAAAAAAAATTATTTTTATAATTATCAATATTAAAAAAAGTTCCTAAAAATATACTATTATTTAATGCTAATCTATCATTAAAACAACATTGAATTATTTTCAAATCTAAAATTTTATTATTATTATCTAAAAATAATACTATAGGTAAAAAATCCTTATTATAATGTGTAAACCATAATAGTGCTCTCTTTCCTTCTGGTATTAAAATGTAATAATCTATAACATCATAAACTTTTTTATAGATTATTTTTTCCATAGATAATTCTATATTTGGTAATTTTTCTAAAATTTTACTTTTATCAAAATCACTCAACATTTATATAGTATATTTTATTATTATGTTTAAATATTTTTAAAAACATTATCAAGAATCTAAACTATTTAAAAAATTTTTTAACTCCAATTTCATATCAATATTTAGATCTTTATTTTTAATTAAATTAACATCATCATTATAATTACTCTCTTGAAATTTAACTTTTTTAATTGGCAAATTTTCTAAATTTGTTGTTGAGTTATTATCTATATTTTCATTATTAATAATTTTATATATATCCTCATAATCTTTACTTGGTTTTTCAACAAAATCCTTTATTTTTGGTGCTGTTAAATTATTTTTAAAAAATATAAATAAATTATGAAGAATAATTATAATTATTAAAGATATTATTATTGAAAATATTATTTTTAATTCCATATATATTTAATTTACATTAGTTAATAGTAATAAGAACGTATCAATTATTTCAATATTAAATTTATTTAAATCTTTTGGATCTATTAATTTATTATCTATTTTAAAATAAAAATCATTTAAAATAAAAGTATTCTCTTCTTTAATATATTCTACACATAATTTTATATCATCTAATTTATTTATTACATATTCTTCAATTAAAAACTCTAAAATATAATGATTAAATGGAATTTGATTAACTATTCTATCTTCTTTAAAATAACTATAATCTATAATTATATCATATTTATTAATTTTTATTTCTATAATTTCATTATCTATCTGTTTTAAATTATAAATTTTGTCTTTTTTAATAATTAATAAATTTTTATCTGAAATTATCATATATTTTTTTTTCGAGAGATTTTTATAATTATTTATATTTTTTAAATTTAAATTTTTAATATTTATATTAGAAACATATAATCTCATAAATAATATTAGAAAAAACTATTTAAACTTATTATCAAAAAGAAATTATCGAGTTATGACAAAAATATTAATTTTAGAAAAAGAAAATATTAAAGAAGAAATTGTTGATAATATGGATAATATCTTTAAAAAATGTAAATTTAAAAAAATAGATGATTTTGGAGAGATTGAAAAATGGAAATATAATGAATTAACTATTAAATTATTAGGAAAAAATAAGGGCAAAACAACTAATAAAATTATTCATAACATTAAAAATCAGGAAAATATAGTATATGGTTTATCTGCACTAATTGCAATGAAAGATAATATTTTTATTGATTTAAACAAAGAATTATGGAATAAATTTTTAGAATCTAAAGAAAATAAAGACTTGAATGTAGAAAATTCTGAAAATATTATTTTAAATGATGATGATGATGATGTTGAAGAAGAAGATGATGAAGAGGAAGAAGATGATAAAGAAAGTGATGAAGGTGATAAAGAAAATCAAGATAAAGAAGATATAGAAAATAAAGATGATGATCAAGAAGATTTAGATGAACTCGATGAAGAAGATGATCAATCTTTTGATAGTGAAGAAGAAATTACAGTAAATAAAGATAAAAATCAGGAAAAACTAAATATTGATATAGCTGATGATGAAAATAATTTTTCGGGTTCAGAATTAGCAGAAGAAAAATATGTTTATTCGAGCGAAGAAGATTAATTTATATTATTTAAATAATTGAAATAATATAAATAAAAAAAATGAATAATAATTAACATGCGAACAATAAATTCTCCAGAAAATTTTAGAATTAATATGGCAAAAAAACTATGTGAAAAATTAGAAAATATAAATAATTCTAAATCTACAATAAAAGAATCTATATATATTAATCTTGAAAAGGGAATTTATAATATAACATTAGAAGATGCTAATAAAAAGAAAATAGTTAAAAAATGGGATAATCCTACATTTGTTAACTTATATTTAACAAAATATAAATCTATATATTTTAATTTAACAACTCAATTAATTGAAAAGATTTTTAATAAAGAAATTCAACCACATGAAATTGCTTTTATGACACATCAAGAACTTCAACCTGAAAAATGGACTGATTTAATAGAATCAAAAAAAATAAAAGATGAAAATAGATATTCTCCAAATATTGAAGCCACTACTGATGCTTACACTTGTAGAAATTGTAAATCAAATAAATGTTGGCATTATCAACTACAAACTAGAAGCGTTGATGAACCTATGACAACATATGTAACTTGTTTAAATTGTAGTCATAAATGGAAAACAGTTTAAAACTTATAAAATGTCTTTAACTTTTATCATAGAATTTGTTCCATTGTTAAATCTGTACTTTTATTTTTTTTCTAATAATTATACATATAATGCGTAGGGATAATAGAAAAGTTATATTTACAATATTTGCTGGTAGAAAATATTATTTAGAAGTGCTTTTCAAGTATTTGGATTATTTAATAGATAATGATAAAATACAGGAAGTACATTTATGGAATTATACAAAAAATGAGACAGATAATATATATCTAAATAGTTTAGTTAAAAATAAATATTTTATTTTTAAACCTAAAAATAAGAATGGACGACAATGGGATGACTACTATAAATACTATTGCAAACATGCTAATTATAATGATAATGATATTATAATTAAATGTGATGATGATGTTGTATTTATTGATATAGATTATTTTGATGCGTTTATTGATCAAGTTGGTAATAAAAATTTATATTTTCCAAATATTGTCAATAATGATGTTTGTGCTTTTATTCAAAGTAAAAACAATATTCATCAATTACTAACAAATGTCAGATTTAACAAAAGAGGTAATGTAAATGCATTATCTGACTGGTACAAGATGTATGATAAAGCTAAATTAATTCATTTAGATTTTTTATCTAATCCAAAAAAGTATGTAATATCTTGTCCAAACATTAATATATCTTCTCGAATTTCCATAAATTTTTTTGCTGGCCAATTAAGGTATATAAAAAAATTATATAACTGTTTTTGTAAAGCGGGAAAAAATGATGATGAAGGTTTTATGGCACGTATCTGTAGAATAAAGTCTATTAATCATATTATAGTACCATTTTTTGTAGTATCACATTTTTCATTTGCTCCTCAAAATAGTTTACTTTTAGCAAATCAATTATTGATAGACTATTATATATTAGCAGACAGACTATTAAAAAAAATAGATAATTTAATTAAAATACCAATTTATGGTACTTGGAGCGAAAAGCATAAAGAATTTTGGATAAAGAAAAAACTAGATGGGAATGGTAGAGAAGATAAGAATTTTACTATGTTTCATACTTATAATAATGAAATAATAGAAATACCTGGTTTAGATTTTCCCGGACAAGATATAACTTCAATGAAATGCTCTAATATAGATGAAGCTCGTGAGAAATTTAGATTACATTTAAATTCAGAAGACTTCAGAATATATTTAAATAGTCAGGACTTAGATTAAAACTTATAAAATTTCTAAATCTTGTAGCGTCCAATATTCTGAATATCCATTTGCTAAGGGACGTCTAATTATAAATGGAATTTTTTTTTCTTTTAATTCCATTTCTGCGATTAAATAAGAATCTATAATATTTTCTTTAACTTTTATCATAGGCTTTGCTCCATTATTTAATTGCTTTGTTCTTTGTCCTAAGACTCTTGTTTTTTCATATTTGGTTAAAATTGGATTTGTTTTGTGAAATTCATCTATAATATTACCATTCTGATCTTTTACTACTTTACTTAATGTTAATACTTCAGCATAATTTTGTACTAAATCTTCTTCATGATTATTTAAAATATAATCTTCAGTTAAATCTGTATCAAATTTTTGTAAATAATTTTCATCTTCACTATCACTTGAATCTTCCTGATTATCTTCTAATTGTTCTCCTTCTTCAAAATCTGATTTTTTACTATATTCTTTATCATCACTATCACTTTCATTTTCACTTTCACTTTCACTGCCACTATGTTCTTCTTCTTCTTCTTCTTCTTCTGAACCATCATCCCAATCTGGTACCCCTTCAAATGCATCTACTAATTCTTTAGGCACTTCTTTTTCATCACCACTAAAATCACCATCAGCTTCAGCGGCATCAATAGCATCATTTATCGAATATTGTTCAAAACTAGCCATCTATTAATATATAATATTTATACTTTAAATATTTCAATTTTATATTAAATTTGTTCATCAATTTTCCATACCGTATTACATTCTCCACATAAATATATATATTTCATATTAGTATCATCATATCTTATATAAATTACTTCTGAATCATCAGATTCTTTTTTAGCTGATGAGCAATTTGGACATTTAATAGTTTTTGTTCTAGGTAATGTAGGATCTAATTTTGTAAAATCATTTATAATATGGGTATAAGTGGTAGCTTGATATTGAATTTGTGTATTACTTACACATACATTTTCCTGTGTAATTAAAGAATCTTCATGACCACAATTTCTACAATAGTAAATTAATTTGTTAGAATCTTCATCCGCAATTCTAATATAATACATATTATCGCAAACACTACAAAAATGCATCTTTTATTATAATATATATTTATTATTTATATTTCAATTTTTATTAAATATTTATAAGTTAATTTTATTAAATCGATCTAATAAATTACTAAAATCTAAATTACAAGTTAAAGAATATGTTTTAGTTTTTATTGTTTCTTTATTTGGATAATTGGCATTATATGTTTTTAATAAATCAATTATGCTATCTTTATTATCATTATAAATTTTTTTCATATCTTCATAAAATATTTCAAATTCTTCTCTATATTTTTTGTTAATTAATTGTTCATATAGACAAAATTTTAAATTATTATGTAAAATTATTAAATTATAATTATCATTATCATTATGTAATTTAGTAAATCCAGGTTCATTTTCTATAGGATATTTATTTAATACTGTTACTAATGTTAGTAATATACTTCTTGCATTTTGACAAGAAGTCCAAGTTTCTCCATGCCAAGTATTTAATACTGATAGACATACTTTACCTTTGGTATATAAATTAGGATTAAATCTTGTTGTACCATCATTACTTTCAAATATTACTTTTGGAGGTGAAAAAGGATAATCTTCAGAAAAAATAAATGTAAAAAAATAATATCCAAAACTATAGGGAGTATCTTTTGAACCTACAATCATAGCATATCCTTTTAATAATTCATTTTCACTATGATTATAATAAATTCCATTATCTGCTAATTCTTTATAAGATTTTTTAATATCTTTTATATCATTAACTATTCTTTTTGCTGTATTTTGAGAGATTATTTTTTTTGTATCAGACATCTATAATTATTAATCTAAAATCTTTATATTTTTTATTATTTAAATGTATCTAGTTATTGGTTAAACTATAATTTTAATTTATTTAAGTTAAATTATATAAAAAAATTGAGATAAAAATTTCTCAAAAGAATATATTAGATGACTCAAAAAAATATCTTCTATCAGGAGAATTTATTACAATTTTCAATTAATAAAGGTGATCCATATACTCATACAAGAATTGCAAATAAAGAATTGGGAATTACTGGTGGAAGTTTTAATATAAATAATAATGAAAAAAATAATTTTTATGAATTGTATAAAGATCATATATTTAATAAAGGAAAAATGGAATATATTACTGAAAAACAATTAGTTGAAAATGGACCTATATTAATTGATATAGATTTAAGATATAATACTGATATTACTGAGAGACAGCATACTAATGATCATATTATTGATTTAATAATGTTATATTCAAATAAAATATCAAAGATATTTAATATTCCAAATGATACAAAGATTAATGTATTTGTTATGGAAAAAAATAATGTAAATATTCTTGAAGATAAAACTAAAGATGGTATACATATTATATTTGGAATTTCTTGTCATAAAGCTATTCAAGTTTTATTAAGAGAAAAAATTATAAGAGAATTAGGTGAAATGTGGGAAGATCTGTGTTTAACTAATAATTTTGAAGATATTATTGATCTTGGTGTAGTTAAAGGTTTTGTAAATTGGCAATTATATGGTTCTAGAAAACCAGGTAATAAGCAATACATATTATCTCATATTTATGAAATTTGTTATATTCGTGATGAAAATGATTGGACTATTGAAGAAGAAGATTTAAATAATTTTAGTATTATTAATGAATTTGAAAAATTAACAGCTAGATATGAAAAATGGCCAAAATTTAAATTTAATCAAGATATGGATACTGAATGCAATAAATTAATTGAAGATTTCTTTAATAAAAAAAGTATTAAGATAACACCTAATCGTAATATTAATCGTTCTAAGATTTATAAAGATTTAGATTATCTATCTATTAAAAATAATGAAATTCTTGAACAGGCAATTAATGATTTATTTGAAAATATTAATACTACAGCTGATTATGAAATTAAAGAAACACATCAATTTACAATGATATTACCAAAAAAATATTATCAACCTGGATCTTATAATAATTGGATAAGAGTTGGATGGGCTCTGAAAAATACTGATGAAAGATTATTCTTAACATGGATTAAATTTAGTTCTCAATCTAGTGAATTTAATTTTAGTCAAATTAATGAACTACACAGTATGTGGGAACAATTTGATTATAATAATCCAGATGGTTTAACTAGTCGATCTATTATGTTTTGGGCAAAACAAGATTCTTTAGAAGAATATAAAAAAATTAGGCAAGAAACCGTTAGTTATTTTATTGATGAAACTATTAAAACTACTACAGAATGGGATTTAGCTAATGTGTTATTTCAAATGTATAAAGATCAGTTTATTTGTGTTAGTATAAAAAATAATATTTGGTATGAATTTGATAATCAAAGATGGAAAGAAATTGATCAAGGAAATACATTAAGACTTTTAATTTCTAAACGTATGCATGATATTTATGTTAAAAAAACATTTGAAGCATATAATGCTATGCAAAGATTAGATCAAGGTGATGCAGAATATGAACAATATAAAAAAAGAACTAATAAATTATCTGAATTATGTGTTGTATTAAAAAAGACTAATTGGAAAAATAATATTATGAGAGAAGCTAGAGAATTATTTTATGATAAAGATTTTATAAATAAATTAGATAATAATCCATATCTATTATGTTTTCAAAATTATGTTATTGATTTCAAAGAAAAAATTTATAGAAAAGGACAACCTGATGATTACATCTCAAAATCTACTAATATTGAATATATTCTTAGCTTAACTAAAGAACAAGAAAAACTTAAATTAGAAATTAATAAATTTATGGAAGAAATATTTCCTGATACTGATTTAAGAAATTATATGTGGCAACATCTTGCTTCTTGTTTAATTGGAACTAATGATAATCAAACATTTAATATTTATACTGGTTCTGGTTGTAATGGAAAATCTAAATTAGTTGAACTTATGAGTAAAGGATTAGGTGAATATAAAGCTACTATTCCTATTACTCTTATTACTCAAGGTAGAAATAGTATTGGTAGTACTAGTTCAGAAGTTGTACAATTAATGGGTGTTAGATATGCTGTAATGCAAGAACCATCTAAAGGTGATAAAATTAATGAAGGAATAATGAAAGAAATTACCGGAGGTGATCCTATTCAAGGAAGAGCTCTATTCAAAGAAGCTGTTACATTTATTCCTCAATTTAAACTTGTTGTTTGTACTAATACATTGTTTGAAATCAAAAGCAATGATGATGGTACATGGAGAAGAATTAGAGTTTGTGAATTTATGTCAAAATTTATGGAAAATCCTTATAAAGATCTTGATAAATTTCCTAAGGAAAATTTTCCTTATCAATTTACTATTGATAAACGTATTGATGAAAAATTTAATGAATGGGCTCCTGTATTTATGCATATTTTAGTTAATCTTGCCTTTTCAACACAAGGAAATGTAAAAGATTGTAAAATTGTAATGGCTAGAAGCGATCTTTATCGTGAAGGACAAGATTATCTTGCAGAATTTGCAAAAGAATGTATTGTTAAAGAATCTGGTGCTAAAATTAAAAAGACTGAAGTTATTGAAGAATTCAGATCTTGGTATACTTCTAGTTATGGAAGAAACTCTATTCCTAATTCTAAAGAAATTACTGACTATATGGATAAAAGATATGGTAAATGTAATAAAGGTAAATGGTATAATGTTAAAATTAATTATGAAGAAGATGACGATAAAGATGATATGGATTTATATTAATAAATTAAATTTATTAAAAATAATTGTTTTTATTATATATATGAAAAAACAATTATTCTTATCTCATAATTGGGGAAAAAATATCCTCGGTGAAGATAATCATGAGAAAGTAAAAACTATTAATAATATGTTAACCAATCTTTTTGGTTGGTCTACTTGGTTTGATGAAATTGATATGGGTTGGAATTTGGATGGTTCAATGTATAAAGGTATATGTGAATGCGATGTCGCTTTAGTTTTTTAACTCAAAGATATATTACTAAAATTGAAAATAATTGTCTTGATTTTACTAATCGAGATAATTGTGCAAAAGAATGGAATCTTATTAACATGAAACAAAAACCTATTATTCCAATAGCTCTTGAAAATAATCTTACTAAAACTAATAATTTTGATTCACCCTTATTAGCTATGTATATTAATACCCACTTTATTATTAATCTCTCTGAAGTATCATTTCAATCTGTTAAAAATTTAAATCTATGGATTATTAAAAATTTTAATATCAATCCATACCTATCTCCTAATCTCAGTCCCAATAAAAATCAATTTAATCTATTAAAAAATATTGATATTATTAGTCTCAATCAAACTGCTAATAAACTTTCTTTACCTGCTCCTAAACCTGTTAGGTCTGCTCCTCTCTTAGATTTATCTAAAAATAAAATAAACCAAAATAATTTACCTATTTTAAGACAAGCTACTAGATCTAGCACCTCTTCATTTTCAAGTGATAGTGAAAAAAATACTCTAGAATTAGAAGAAATTGATAGTGATGATGAAAAAGTTATTTCTGGCAAATTAATAAATATTAATCAAGATAATAAAACTCCTAGACAAAGTGTTTTTTTTTGTTCTAAACTAATTACTGATAAATTACCTAAAATTTCAAGAACTAATTATTTTTCAACTAGAAAATCTTTTTAATCTGTTAGAGTTTTTACATTTCTTGGATAATTTCCTAACATTTGTCTAAAAGATATATACAAATTTTGAAATATTATAGTAGAATATTTCATTATAATTGGAAATAATATATATAAAATTAATAATAAAACAGGGATTATTTTTTTGTAATGTCCATCAGGAAAAAAATTTGAAACTATTATATAAAATAAAAAAAATTCATAATACATAAAAATTATAAATGTTTGCCATTCTCTATTTGTATTTTTAACCTCTATATTATATTCATTACTTCTGCTATTAACTGTTATCTCTGTTGATAATCTATTTATTTCTTTTTCTAGATCTGAAACTTCTGACATTCTTGTTGCTAATAATTCTCTCAATCTTAAAATTGCCATTTGTTGTTCATTATTTAATTTTATTGCTTCTCCTATCTGTTCTTGTGATCTTAAATTATCAAATAGTATCTCTTCTAATTTTATATTAACTAAATCATTTTGTAATTTAGCAAAATTTACACAAACTTTATTATCTTTATAATTTGGACAATTTTTTGCTATTGTTTTATAAAAATTTTCATTTGCTGTCATTAATCTTCTTGATGCTATATCTATTGTATTTTCATTCTCTATGGATTTTGCATATTGTGCATGTGCTCCTGTTGGCGGATTACCTAATTTTGAGATAGAATTTACTAAATCATTATCTAATCCTGAACTATTTTGCATTTTAGCTGTTGAAGCTTTCATTATTTCAACAAATTCAGGACTATTTGAAATTTCTGACATCTTACCAGCAGTACCATCAGAAATAAAAGGCATCTTATTTAATTGAAATTTTGACTGAGCTTCTTGATACGCTCTATGTACTGTATCTTCAACCTGATTTATACCATCATTTGATATAGGAGCTTGAATTTCTCCTGGACCTAATGGTGCATTCAATCCTGCTGATGTGCCAGCCGGTACTGTTTTTGTTGTTACTAATCCAGCACCAGGCATAACTTCATCTGTAGTTGGTTCTGTTATCAATCCTGATAATGTTCCCTGTGTTAATTTTTTTACATCTGATTCTCTACTAGGAGCGGGTTGATCAGCGTCTCCTCTAGATACTGAAGATGATGGTTTTGGACTCATTATTATATTTTAATAATATTATAAATATAATAATATGGATTAATTACTGATAATTTTGCACCCACTTTCCTCCTGTATGTAAAGGAAATCCTTGTTTATCTTTTCCTTTTGTTTTACTTGCTTGTTCCCAATGTGCACCTTTTTGTGATCCAGTAGGATAAGCTGGCGCATTTTTACCTGGTACACACATTCCTAACTTTTTATCAAATACAGTATAAGGTTCATCACAACAATCTCTACCCACACAAGCTACTCCTAATTCTCTCTCTAATGCTTTTAGGGCAGCTTCACTATCATATGATATTGCATCCCAAGGATCTAGATCTCCTGCTTTTTCTGCCTGTTCTTCTGCTTTAATATCAACATCTATATTGTACTCCCTAAAATTCATTGGATCTCTATTATTTATATCTAATAACATCATAATAACACATACAACTCCAATGAATAATATTAATCCACCTAAACCATAAGCTAAACTATTTCCTATAATTCCTTTATTTGCTAAAATTGCAATTAAAAGGATTGGAATCGCAAAATATATAATTAATTTCATCAAATCTGTCTGTGCTCTATATTTCTCTGTATAATAGGTATTTATATCTACCATTCTTAATTGATCTATATTATTTTGTTTTAAATCTTCATAAGCTGTTTCTGCATTTCGTACCTCATCCTCTAAAATATCTGTTATAACCATTTGATTAACTAAATTATTACTGGCAGCTCTTAAATTATTTCCTAATGCTCCACCAGCTGTCGATGAAGCCGCTATTGCCGATGCTATTGTTTCTTGATTATTCATTAATCCAGCATTAAAATCTGCTATTTGTTCTGTTGTTAAATTATTTGCATTACTTGCTAATGTTTGCGCTAATACATTCTGCATTGAGTTTAATTCTCCTAAAGTTGTACCTAAATCTTGTAAGGCTTCGGCCTGTTGATTAGATGTAAATTGAGTATCTGTTAAAGTTGTAGGGGCAACCATATATATATATTAAAAAATATTAAAATATATTTTAATATATTGATCAATAATCTTACTTTTTCTTTAAATTTCTACCAAAATGTATTGCTGCTATTATTATACCTATAGCTATAATTGTCCATATGATAAAATTGTAATTGCTATTCATTAGATTAAATTCTGAATCTTTAACAGAAGCTTTTAGAGTATCTGGAACACTATTATTTTGTGTTTTTAATTTTTCATGAAGTGCCTCAAATATATTATAATCTTCTTCTACACGTTCTTGATTATTTAATAATTTTTTATATATTTCTCTTTCTTTACTTTCTAAACTTGATACTAAACTATCAAATCTATCAGCTATTTGAACTATTTCATCTTGCAATTGTTTTAATTTTTGCTCATCATTATTTATTATTTTTCCAACATTACATAAACTTATATCATCTACTTCACTTATATTATAATATGTATTTATATCAAATTTTCCTGACTTTAATGTTGAAAATTTTGGATTTGCAGTTGCTGAGGGTAAAGTCGCTGTCACTAAAGGATCTTTTATAGGATTTGGACATGTTTCTGCATTTTGAATATTTGGAATTCTTAATTGAAAAAAATTTGAATTTCCTCTACCATTATATGATAATAATCCTTGTTGAGCTTCTAATAAATCTTTTGTTATATCTTCTTTATTTAAAAAATTATAACACTCATTATCATTTGTAAAATCATATGCTTGGCATGTTTCTAAATTATTATAACATGCTTTTGCACAATCTGATTTTGTTCCAATCTCTTTTAAAAATTTTATACTTTGTTGTACTGCTTCAAATGAAGGATTAAACATACCACTTGGCAATAAATCTGGTTTTAATGAACCTGGAGTTTCTACAAATCTTGCTGGTCCTTTTCCACTATGACTTGTTTTATCTTTTGGGTATAATCTTAAATTATATGGTGTATTATTACTATTTTTTGTCTCTGTAAAGTCTATAAATCCTAATCTTCCCAATAAATCATTTTCTATTGGATCTATTGTATATAAAATATTATATTCACCTATCGATTTCGTAAAATCTGGAAATGGATTATCTAATGTCATCAAAAATCTAAAAACCTTATTTATTCTTGGATCTGTTGATCCTATATTCCCCTGACTAAAACTTGCTATATCAGTATTTACTATACATTTTAACCCAGTTGTATTATAATCAAATAAACTTTGATATTTACTAGGTTGTGCATTTATTCTTGTAAAAGAATTACTTATATTCATAAATACTTTATTTAAATCATCTCCACGATTTAATTTTGTATTTAAATCTAGTCTAAAATAATAATCTTCTGAATATAAATATCTTCTAGAACCTCCATTTAATCCCCAAATAAAATCTATTGTCTCTCCTTTTTGAATTCCTTCAGTTGAATTTGTAAGATTTGTTATACCATCTCTCCCTGTATTTGGATCTCCTGTATTTTCTGGAGTATATGGTAATAAAATACTTTTATCTAATGTAGTATTTGGACTCCATATGATCACTGATCTTGTTTCTTGAGATCCTGGAATTCTATATACATATTTTATTGATCCTGCTTTATCACTTGATCCAAATGGTACTATAAAAAAATGACATCCTAAATTTGATGGTGCATTATTATTTTGATACATTGCATTTCTCCAAGGACCACCTATAGCTGGATTTCCACTACACTCATTATCAGCTACTTTACATAATCCATGAGGCTTTTCTGGTTTTGGAATATTTATTGCATTCCCTGCACCTCTACCCAATAATGCTTCCATCAAAAACTTTTCACCTAATTTTACTGCATCTTTTTCCACCTGTTTAACGGCATCGTCACATTCTGGTAATGCATTCATTGATTTATTTGAAAACCAACATTGACCATTACTATAATTTTGATTTCCTACTCCACCAGGACCACCATCTTGTACTCCTATTAAATTAAAACCTTTCTCATGACCCGCTTTTATACATCCTTCAACTGTATTTATTCCTCCATATTCTGGTAAAACACGATTTGGTTCTGGAAAATCTTTATAACAACCTAAATATTTCATTGGTTGTAATCCTCCCTTTGTAAAAATTGTTGAAATATTACCATTTGTTGGTGGACCTATTATATCACCATTACTTCCTGTTAAAACACCTAAATATACTATCTCTGTTTGTACTGAATCTGCCATTTTACCTTCAGCCGCATCTATATTAGCTATATTTTGCCAAACTGCTGAGTCAGCTTCATCTGCTAAAAATAAAAATGGATTTCTAAATATATCTGCAGCTATTACTGCTTCTTCTTGAAAAAATTTAGAAAGACCCTCTGCAACTTGTTCTTGTGCCTTAAATGCTTCTCCCGTTAAATTTGCTTTTTGATTACCATAAAATTCTGTACTCTCAAAAAATCCTGTCTTTCCTTCCGATGTACCTGCTGATTGACATAATCCATAATGAACATTCGGTATGTAATTTTTACAAGTTGGAAAATCTTGTGGACACGCTCTTACATGTCCGGGATAATCTCCTGCTCCTCCTTCACTTGTAGGAACATTACTTCCATAATCAGCACTACAAAATGTTGCGCTCATTCTAGGTGTATTTGATCCTGGTCCAAAATGATTATTAATCAAAACATCTAGAAAACTTGATGAATTTCCTAATGGTACTTCTGCTACTTCTATTCCTACATAAATATAACCATTATATCCAATAGATATAAAATTTGCACTCATTAAAAAATCAGGCAAATGATTAATATATGAGAGATTAAAATCTACTATTTTTTTATTTGAAACATCTGGATATTTTCCTGTTATTGAATATCTAAACATCTTATTTGCATTTGGCATTTTTGTTGTAAAACTATTATTTGCTGCCGCTTTTAATTGATTTATTAATGTTGGTCCCGTTTGACCCGCTGGACGTAAAGGTATAGTCACTAATGGAACATCTTTAGTATAAGTTCTCCATTGTCCTAAAAAATATAAACCTGTCATAAAACCTCTTGTATCTTGTTTTTTACTTAATGGACCTGCTCCATCCCATTTTTCTGTATTTTCTACTGTAATTGGTGCTAATTTTTCTTCATATAATTGTCTTGTTGTTATTCCAATTGGTCTCATAATATCAAAAACATTTGTTAATGGTGCACCATTAAAATATAAATTTTTTCCTGAAACATTTTTATCTTCATTTAATTCTACTGTTGTGTTAATTGCTTCCTTTCTTATTTTATCTTGTAATTGTGTCACTGTTGCTTGTTTACTTTTTAATGTAGCAATTAAACTATCTAATTCTTTTTTTATATTTTCATTTGCATTATCTACTCCTGGTGTGGCAAATGGATTTGTATCAATATCACTTAATATATTATCATCTTTAGTCATTGTATCAAAATTTTCTTTTATATTATTCATTTACTAATATTAGTAAATATTTTATATTATAATTTTTAAATTTTAAAAATTATAATTTAATTTGAAAAACTACTAGAAAGTTTTGTAGATATATCTGTTAAATTTTGTTGAGATAAATATCCTCTACTTATTAATATTACTATTACAACTATTATTATATATATTATCAGTACCCACGTTGGAATTATTTTTGGAGCTACAAAATGTAATACTATAAATATTAATGAAATTAAACCTAGTGTAGACCAAAATATGAATTGTAAACTACGAACATTTAAATCTCTCGAAGTTTCTTCAACATTTCCTTCTAATCTATCATGTTCAGCTTGTGCTGTTTTTAATTTTGTCATTTCACTTTTTACTAAATTTACTTGATTTAATAATTCTTTATTTCTATGACTAATTAACTTATTATCTATTTTATTCTCTGTCTCTATTATTTTTTTATATTGCCCAATCAAACTTTGTATAGATGCCTCTATGTTATCTATCGGTATATTTATCATTTCTCTAATTGTTTTTATTCCTGTTTGAGAACCCAAATTATATAATGGATATCTTAAAAGAATACCATCTAAACAAACTAAAATATCACCCGTTAATTCTGAAAATTTTAAATCTATATATCTATCTGATGCTGTGCGAGCTGGTGAAGCTGCATCCATTTTTGCTATTTCCATCATCGACTGAGATACAACATTATAAAGTTTATCTTGTGAATTTGTAAAATCTTGTTCTTGTTTCATTTGTATAAAACTTAATCCAGTAAAATCTTGATCAACTAATTTTGTTAATTCTAATGAAGGATTTCTCATTGTCCCACAATCAACCACTATTCCTCCAGCACCCATAGGCAACCCACGCTGTATTGCATAATTACAATTTCCTATATTTTTATTTATATTAACTTCTCCAGCATAAGGATCATTATGTGATGGATTTATTTCTTTATAATACGAAGTAAATCCTTGATAACCAGAAACACCTCGTGACATATCACTTTTTTTATAACATTGATTTCCTGCTGCTCCAGGCGCTAAATTATAATGATTTCCATAAACAATTCCTTTACAACCAGCATCTGCAGCACATGCTGCTTTACAAGCATCTAATGATGATCCCAATGGAGGATTTCCAGGCATATCATTTCCTGGATAATTATCTCTAGGAGCTTCTATCCAATTAAATTCCGAACCACTTGTTGTTCCTCTTAATCCCCATTCACTAACTATTTGATCTCCACATTTTCCAACTACACCTAATGGCCATCCATTCCATTCACACTTTCCTTGAGGAATCTCTCCCATTCCAAACATAATCTTACCAGAATATAGATTAACATTTCCTGTTGTATCTCCAACTTTACTTGCTACAAAAACTAATTCTATTTCATTTCCATTAATTATATTAGGATTACTTCTAGGAACAACAGCTACATTATTTAAAAATAAATTTGGAATAGATGGACTTACTTTTTGATAATTATAATTATCAGTATCCCCCATTAATCTTGACCCATCTGGATTATTTTTTATATATAATTGATCTGTGCTTTTTTGAAATTCTAAATTTTTATCTAAATCAAAAATATATAAATTATTTCCATTTATCAAATTATCTAATGCATATAATTTCCTATTTATACCATCTATTGCACAAGCTCGAAATTTTATATTTGGAAGAATAGTTAATGTTGGTTCACTTGAAGCCGATGAAGTTATACTTTTTCCTCCTGTTTGTGTTAAACCACCAGAGACATTACAAAAAAAATGTCTACTTGAAAATACTGTAAAATCAAATGCATTTATTGTTTGTCCTCCAAATGTAATAGGTTGCCATAATATATCACTATTTACACCCGATGCACTTTCTACATAAGTCTTACTATTACCATCTATTCCTGATAATTTATTTATTAAACCCATATTAAATGAATTTAAACAAAGTATCTGAGAAACCTGAGATTTAGGATCTCTTCTTCTTATACTTGTTTTTTCATCTCCTGTATAAAAATTTTTCGAAAAAGTTATTACATCACCATTTGGATCTGTTGCAAAAATTGTACCTTTATCTTTCATATTATCAACTGTAAATGACACTATAGAACTTCCTAAATTTAGAGCCTCTAAATTTCCTAATCCTTTCACTGTTCTATTTGTATTTGGCTTTAAGCTACTAAAATGTTGAAGAGAACTTTCTAAATTATTATATAATTTATTAACATTTACTAAGGAATCCATAAACTTAGCTTGTCCTGTATCTATTTTATCTCTTCCAAATTTTTCTTTCGCTTCTATACTTTTATTATCATTATTATATAAACTATCTTTTTGATCAGACATTACTATTATAATAATAGATTAAATAATAAAACATTTAATAATATTTTTTATTTTTTTATATCAACTATTAATATATTATGAGTAATCCTTCTCAAAGTGTAGCTTCCTCAACACTATATAAATGCAATAATTATACATGTCAGATTGATAATACTGGATCACCCGGATCATTTAGCTCGTTAGAAGATTGTAATGCATCTTGTGCTCCTTCGTTTGTATGTGATCGTCCACAAAAAGGTATGCCATCTTGTAATCAAGCACAAAATCTAGGAAACCAATTAAAAAGTGCTCAAAATCAACTTAGAGCTGCTCAAAATTCTTTAAATGAAGCAACTCAAATTCAACAACAAAGTCAACAAAGTGGTTTATTAACAGCTGCTCAATTAGCTAAAAATAATATGACTGAATATTCTGGTCAGGTTCAATTCTTTAGTGATGCGGTTAGATCATTAGATAGTCAAATTAAAAGTGGTGCTGCTAATCAATACTTTAATACTTTATCTAGTTGTCAAAGTAGCTGTAAACCCAGATTTTCTTGTGATGAAGATACTCTTCATGTAATTCCAACTGCTGATGGTTCATATAATAGTATTAAAGAAGCAGAAAATAATTGCAAACCTAGATACACATGTGATGATGATAATTGGATTATTAGAATGGATCCTAGAGGAGAATTTAGAACACCTACAGAAGCATCCTTACACTGTAAACCTCCTATTTTAGTTCCAAATCAAACTGTAACACAGGATGAAGTAGATCAAGAAGTAATGATTCAAAATAATATTGAAGGTCAATTAAAATCTGATACTTTACGTTTAGAATCTACTTATATGCATATGTTTGTCTGGGGTGCTGTAATGATTTTAGTAGTATATATGGTATTTTATTATAGTTCAAATAATACTGATAGTGCATTGCAATCCTTAATTGCTATATTAATAGCTATTGTTTTAATATGGATAATAGCTGCGTGGCTATGGAATTATTTCTCAAGACATCCTATCAGATTCTTCTCAGGACCTGTTCTTTATTAAAATTTTATTTTAAATTTTATAATATATATTATTTTAATATATATATTATGGCTGATTCTTCAGAATCTTTTGATTATATAGGTTGTTATCATAATTTACCGAGAGTACCTGGATTTACTAATTGGAATCCCAATAATTTAATTAATAATCCACAAAGAAAAGAGATATGTGCTGATAGAGCTTTAAATGCAAATAGTCAATTTTATGGATTAGAAAATAATAATGGATGTTTAGTATTTGATCAAAATGATATGAATAATATGGAAAAAAATAATTTAAAAACTCCAGAACAGTTATGTACTAATGCTTTTCAAGTAGCTGCCTATAAAAAAAGTCCACCTGAAATAGTTGTTGAAAAAGAAGCTGCTAGAGCTCCACCTGCTCCATCTGTTTTATATAAATGTAATAACTATACTTGTCAACAAGATCCAAATGGAAATTATTCAAGTTTAGCAGAATGTAATAATGATTGCAAGCCTTCATTTGTTTGTAATAGACCAGATGATGGATTTCCATCTTGTGAAGAAACTCAAACATTAGCTAATCAACTTAAAAGTGCACAAGATCAATTTAATGATGCTAAAAGTAGAATGGAAAAAATTCCTCGCCAATATAGCAAAGTGGAATGGTGTTTTTTGGGAGGTACTGTACCTTCAAAAAGAGATTATGGATGGGCACAGCAACAAGGTCAAAAAGCTCAACCTCTAGAATATTATCAAGAAAAATGTGATAATACACCAGGATGTAAAGCGTTTCCATGGAGAGGAGACCAAGCACCTTATTGGTATTATACTAGTGATAATTTCACTACAGCTACAAATGGAGGAGGTTGGCCAGAAGCTGGATGTCAAGCAGGAGCAACAGGAGTACCATATAGTGCAAAATGTTGTCATGGTTTCTCAATTCAAAAAGCGACTGATTCAAGTGAAAGAGATGCTGCCCAAAAAAAATTATCTCTATATCAAAATACTATTGATTCTATTAATAATAAAGTGAAACAAGGTGATAGTAATAATTATTTTGATTCTTTAAAATCTTGTCAAAGTAGTTGCAAACCTAAATTTAATTGTGATATGGATACATTGACAGTTTTTCCGGCTGCTGATGGATCCTATAATAGCATAGAAGAAGCAGAAAATAATTGTAAACCAAGATTTAGTTGTGATACAGAAAATTGGATAGTTAGAATGGACCCTAGAGGAAAATATAAAGATATTAATTTGGCATCAATGAATTGTCAACCACCCTTAATTGTTCCTAAGACTAAAATTACACAAAAAGATGTTGAAAAAGAAAATAATATTAAAGCAAATGTTGAAGGTCAATTAAAATCTGATACATTAAGACTTGAATCAGATTATTTGCATATGTTAGTATGGGGAGCTTTAGCTATATTATTTATTTATATGGTATTTTATTATAGTACAAATAATACTAATAGTGTATTACAAAACTTGATTATAATAGTTGTTTTAATCGCTTTAATCTGGACAATATCAGTTGCTCTTTGGAACTATTTTAAGAATAATCCCATTAAATTTACCGAAGGACCTATAATGTATTAGTTCTTTAAGTGCTTTTTTAAAAATATTAAAAAAATACTTAAAAAATAGTGATTTTTGGATTTTAGACGATAATGCTCTCATTTTTTTTTAGATATTGATTTATAAAAAAAAATTTTTTTTCAGATTTTAAAATCCATTTTTGAAAAATGGACAAGCTTTTTTTTGTCCATTTCTTAAAAACCTTTTAAAAATTCCACTTTTTTATATATTTTTTTATAACCCTAACCTTTTACCTTTGTTTTATAAAAAAATAACCAAAAAAAGTTGTGACCATCAATTTTTTTTTTCTAAAAATGTAATTTCTGTCATCCACTTTGTCATCCATTTAGAGGACAAGAATTTACACTGACTTTTTGGATTTTGATAATTCCTTGTTATTGAAAATGCTGTAAAAACGATAAAAATAATGCTAAATTTCTCCTTACTGAAATTACGTTTTTTGTCATCCAAAAAACTGAAAAAAAACGCAAGATGATTTATCATATTAAGATTAGTCGTTTTTCTAATGATTTTGTCTAGGTAAAAAATAAAAAAACGTTTTTTTTAAAAATAGAAAAGATTTATGTAATCCATTTTGTCCTCTGTTTTTGGATGACAAAATAAATTAATTATTATAATTTTAAAATAACAGCAAAAATGGTTAGAAAATTAAAATAAATATTTTTAAAATAATATATTTTTAGATTTTTTTACGTTTTTTTACGTTTTTTTACGTTTTTTTTACGCAAATTTAAAAATTAATATAAATACTTATAGTAATAATATAATTATGGATAATAAAAAATCTCAAACAAAATTCATATGTGAAGAATGTAATTTTTTTTCTAATAATAAAACTGACTATGATAGACATATCTCCACACAAAAACATAAAAATAAATCAAAAATAACTTCTAATAAATTTATTTGTGATTGTGGTGCATGTTATAAATATAGACAGGGTTTATGGAAACATCAACAAAAATGCGGAAATTTAAAGATAAAAAATATAGAAGAGAATTTACAAGATGAAATAGATAAAAAAAATAATCAAATAAATCAACTTATGGAAATAGTCAATAATAAATGTAATAATATTACTAATAATACAATAAATCAAACCAATAATATAAACTTATTTTTAAATACACATTGTCCTGATGCCTTAAATTTAAGTGAATTTATTGAATTAATTCAAAATAATATAAGTCAATATTTACCAAGTCCAGATGTCTTATTAGAAAATAATTTGGAAGATAATATAACAGTAGTAATAAATAAAAATTATAAAATTATTGATACAGATAAAAAACCTTATTATTTAATGGATAATAAACGAAATAAATTAATAGTAAAAGATAATAATGAATGGATAAATATGACACCTGAAGATCAAAAATTACAAAAAAGTATTGAAAGTTGTGAGAGATCAATTTCTAAGGAAATTCAAAAAAATTTTCAAGAAAATCATCCAAATTTTTTAGAAAATGAATTAGAACAAGAAAAATTTATTGAAGTATTAAATCATAGCACTACTGATATTGGAAATATTGAACGTAAAAAAATTATAAAGGCTATGTGCAAAGAGGGTATTAACACTAAAGAAATTAAAGATAAATAATAATTTTAAACTTTAAAAATTATTATTTTTTATCTATTGATACTCCTGTAGATTTAACTTGGTTACTGCCTTTAGGTATTGCACATAATACTACCAATATAAATGCCACTAATATTAATGCAATATTTTCTATTACTACTGTATTAGCTCTAAAATTTATATCTGAAACATTACCTAATGCTGCATTATCAGAATTAAGAATAAATTGTAAACGCTCTTCTGCATTAATTCTTATACCATCTATATTTTGAATTTCTTCATTAAGTTTTTGAATATTTGTAAATAATTGTTGATTTTGATTTTGAATGGTATCATGTAAATGTTTATATTGTGCTTTTAAATTAGCATAGTCACTTGAATTAGTAGCATTGAATAAAGTTGCTATATCATTATTTACATAAGGTTTAAAATCATTTATGGCAGATTTATCAAACTGTTTTAAAATAACTTCAAATTTGTTATTAAGTTCAACTAGTTGATTAATAAAACTATCGGTAGATTGTTCTACTTGTTTAGCTACATTTAAATCATTAAAAAAAGTAAGCGCTTTATTATTTATAAAGACAGATACAGAATTTTTATCTTTATCTCCAAAATTTTCTGGACAACCGTCAAAAACTAAACCTTCTTTAACAGAATTATATACCTGTTGTAAATTATTTAAGTTGGGATCAGATAATAAACAGGTACCTGGTCCAGGATATTTTCCTGTTATACCAAAAGCCATAGATTTATTGTTTATAGCTTGTTGTGCACATTCTTCAATCGAATAACTTTTTCCTGTAATGTTGGTAATATTAGTTGGAAAGATATTATTACTATTATCAATAAAACATCCAAATGATTTATAATCAGATGTCATTCTAATATATTTATAGATAAATAAATTTATGTACAAATTCTATAAAATAATGAATTAATTGCTGTTTTACTATCTCTCTCAATTTTACATATTTCTCCAGGGCGAATTCCAATTACTAATGCAACTGGACTAAATCTTGAAATATCAGGTAAAGATTTTGTAATATATTTTGGATTTATATTATAGTTTTTAATAAATGTTTCAATTTCTGTACTATCTGTTAAAATACTATGTGGAGGTACCAATGTATGTTTTAAAATATTAAACTGTAGTCTTTTTAAGGCTAGAATTCTAACATAAATATTTTCATTTTCCCAAATATCAACTAAATATCTTAATATTGTTTCATTCGGTTCTTCTTTTGTGATAATGATTATATCATCTTTATTTGTTAAAATTTTTTCTAAATGAAATAAATCCTCAATATAATCTTGAATATTATTGGGTCTTAATGTCTTTCCTAAATGATATTTAATATAATTTTTTTTTTGTGTTGTTGGATTATCTAAAATCATATCTAGTTGTTTTGCTTGAATCATACTATTAACTTCATGAAGATTAAAATCCTTATAATCATTAATATTAAACCCTTGTTCTTCTAAAATTTCTAATAAAACTTTTCTAGATTTATATATCATATCTGTAAAGGTATTTTGTGGCATTTATTATATATCTATTAGGTATTATTTTAATTCAATTTTATTCATTAATTGAAATTGTTTTTTTAACTTCTTCATCGGGTTTAATATCTTCTAATTCAATAGGTTTTAAAGTTTCTGGTATTTCTTTTTCACTTAATTTTTTTAAATTTTCAGCTGAATCTTTCTCTTGTTTTAATTTTAATTTTTCTTTTAATTCTTTTTGTTCTTCTTTATCTAAATCTAATAATTCTTCTCTAGTATCATCTAATTCTTCTGTTTTTTTAGTTAAAGCTTCAATACCTTTATCTATTGTCTTATCCAAAGATTCTATAGCATCTTTTATTGGTTGTATTAAAGTAGGTTTCTCTGGTTCTAAAGGAGGTATTGTATCATCTGTAACATCGGTAATTTCACTATCTTCTTTTATATCTAAAGTAGGTTCAATAGTTGGTTTTTTAATATCAGATAATTTTCTAGTAGTTTTTTCTTCAGGAACAGCAGTTAATTCTCTTTTTGGTAAAAATGTTTTTTCTTTACCAGATACTTCAGGAGTTTTAAAATCTTTTGTAGACTTGGATAATGATAAATCTAATGTTTTTGAAAAAGCCATACTTTCAATTTGATTAATATTTTGATCTGTAATTAATCTTAAACTTACATTCATTGTTCCTAATTCTTGCATTAATAATTTAAATGAATATGGAACATTAACAACACTAAAACTTCTTCCATATCTAGTTATATCAATTACACTAATATTATCTTCTAATAAACCATTAAATTTAATAGGCCCATCAGCCAAAGGACTCATAAATAAATTTTTAGTTTCATTATAAACAGCTATAGTCCCTGTTGTATTACAAATAGCCATATAATAACTATCACCACGTGTTATCAAGGAATCATATAAAAAGCTTGCCATTCCATGAGCTATTATAACGTCACGTTCCATCTCACCAATTCTTAAACCACCTTCATTAGCACGACCTTGAACAGTTTGTCTAGTTAATACAGTTCTAGGTCCTTTTGCTCTAGCATTAATTTTATCTTTTACCATGTGTTTTAATCTCATATAATAGGTTGGTCCAATAAATATTTCAGCTTCTAATTGTTCTCCAGTTTCACCATTATATAAGATTTCATTACCTGTAGAGCTATAACCTGCTTCAGATAATAATCTTCCAAATAATTTATTTTTAGGTCCTTTATTAATGAATGCTGTTGCATCTCCAAATGCCCCATATTCTGCACAAGTTTTACCTACTAAACATTCTATTAATTGACTAATAGTCATTCTGCTTGGTAAAGCATGGGGATTAATAATAATATCAGGTTTAATACCATTAGAAGTAAAAGGCATATCTTGTTCAGGAATAATTAAACCAATAGTTCCTTTTTGTCCACATCTACTGCAAAATTTATCTCCAATTGCTGGAATTCTCTCTTCTCTAATTCTAACTTTGGCAATTCTGAAACCCTCTTCACCTTGAGTAATAAAGCTTTTATCTACAAATCCAATTTGACCTTTTTTGGGGTTAACAGAATCATCAATTGAAGTATTAGGATCAGTAAGATTAGATGTTATTTTACCGATAATTATAGTTTTATCATTAGCAGGCATATTTTCTTTAATTAATCCATATTCATCTAAATTAGAATAATCATAACCAGGTTTTAAATTAATAACATTATTTTGTTCAATGTTAGCAAACTTAGAATCAATAGTTGAATTTCCAACTTTTGAACTTTCTTCTCTACTTTCATATGAATTGAAATATGTAGTTCTGAAAATTCCTCTATCAATTGCACCTTGATTAAAAAGTATAGAATCTTCAACATTATAACTTCCATATATTCCAATAGCAACAATAGCATTTACACCATATGGATGTTGTTCTCCATTAATATATCTAAGGTATCTGCTTTTAATTAAAGGAATCTGTCCATAATTTAATATTAAACCAGATTTATCAATTCTATTTTGATAATTACTATGATAAACACTAACAGCTTGTTTACTTTGACCACAAGAAAATAAATCTCTTGGTAATTGACTATTTTCTGGATATGCAATTAAATTACCCATTACTCCGAATATAAGTGAAGGATGAATTTCTAAATGTGTATATTGTAATTTATCTATATTATCTTCATCTATACAAATTAATGAACCTTCTTCTTCAGATGTATCAAGATATTCTATTATAGCTTCGGATCTAATTAAAGAATCAATTTCTGTAACTCCGTACAAATCTTCAACATTTTGATATAAACTGCAATTAGTTATTTCATAATTTTTTTTATTAAATCCAGATATTAAATCAATCCATTGAAAATTTCTATCTAATAATTTATTTAAAATAGATTCACTTTTTTTATAACTAGGTATTTTTTCATCTATATAAAAAAGTGGTCTAGAAAGACGACCAGAATCTGTATAAATAAAAATAGTATTAGATTCTTTTTCCCAAAAAATACTAGTATAGATAGGAATTAAGGCTAATCTTCTATAATTTTTCAGCTTTTTAATCATTTCAACCGGAAATTCTATAATTCCTATCCAATCACCGTTGACAAAAACTTTGGTGTTTTGGGATATAAAATAAACAGAACTTCCAGATAAAGATTTTAAATTTAAAGAATTTTTTAAAAATTCTATTAATGGAAATTTAGAACATTGACTTGTTATATAAGTTGACATTGCTAAATGCTTATGAAGACCAATATTACCTCCATCAGGTGTATCAACTGGATCAATTAATCCCCATTGAGAACCGTGAAGTAAACGTGGTCCAACAATTTTAGTTGATGCATCAAGTGGTAAATTAATTTTTCTAAGATGTGATATATATGAATTAAATGAAAGACGATTTAAATCTTGCACAACACCAGTTTTCTTAGTATGACTTTCTGCTCCCCAATTACCTTTAAATGCTTTTTTGAAACCAGTTTCAACTATTCTATCTTTGAAAATATCTTTATAATTATTATCAATTAAAGAAGTAAAATTTCTCTCATATATACCTTTTTTATAATAGTATTCTTTATCTATTGTTTGAAATATATTTCTTTGTTGTAATGTATAATATTCTTTAAATAAACTATAAAGTAAGTCACCTGTTACTTCTACTCTTTTATATCTAAAACTATCACGATCAGTTGGTTTATTTTCTTTTGTAAATACTTTTAATAATTCTTTAACCATATGACCAACATAAAAAGCTTTATCATTGAAATTATTATCTCCTATATGAGGTAAAAAATAATTCATAAGTATTTCTAATACATGAAAAATAGTTTTACCTTTAGTAAATGTAGCTATATATTTAATAGCTGTTGATTGTGTAAAAATTCTTCCAGCATCATGAATAGATGGTATAAATAATTCAATGTAAGTTTTATATTTTTCCATATCTAATAAACAATATTCAATAATTTTTTTATCTGATTCTATTCCTAATGCTCTCATTAATATAAATAAGGGTATAGGTTTTCTTACATTAGGTATATTAACTACAATTTGATTATTAGTTAATTTATCAGTAGGTTTAACAATTCTAATTGATGATGTCCTAACAGGTTTGGAAGCATCTTCACTTACAGATCGAACTTCACAAGATGTACCATAAATCTCATTATAATTATCTCTAACATAAATCATATTATCAGCAAATTTTTCTTGAGAAATTATAACCTTTTCTTTACCATCAATTATAAAATATCCACCTAAATCATTTTTACATTCTCCCATATTAAATTGAACTTCAGGAGATAATCCATTTAAAATACATAAATCTGAATTAACCATAATAGGAAATCTTCCTAGATATATTTTTTCTAGAGTAGAACTGGTTTCAGTAGTTATTCCATCTTCTGTTATTATATAATCAACTATTACATCAAAATGGATAGTAATAGCATATGTCATATTTCTTAATCTAGCAATATTTGGATACATTAAATGTTCTCTATCATCATCATAAATAGTAGGTTTTCCATAATAAATATCTTTTCCTTCCTTACCACCCAAATAAATATTAGCTCTATAATCATAATTTTTAGTTTCTGGATTTTGTTGTTTTAAAATTTTAATAGGATTTTTTTCTTTAAAAATTCTATTTATACCATTATTAAAAAAATCATTATATGAATTTAATTGGTGTTGAATTAATACTGATTTATTATCTTTAAAATATTTATCTATAATTTCCCATGGTATTTCTGAATTCATTATATTATACACTTTGAAATATTTTTTAAGTATATAATATTATTATCATTATTAATTTATACAGTATTAATTAAATATGGTCTTGGACTCTTAAGTTCTTTCTCATGTTTTCTAGGATTTCCATTAAATACAACCAAACCTATTAATACAAATGCTAATAAAAATGGAAGAATTAATAAAAACCATGCAAGTTTTGTATGACCATTCTTACAGATTAGATTTAATACATAAGTCCAGAATAATATATACACTACTTTTAAAAATATAATTACCCATGTATTATTTACATCACATTCGAAATCTCCAATACAAAATATTTGTGTATTTCCTAAATTTTGTAATACTAAAAATAATAAAACAGCTAATGAAATATAAAAATAAATTTGTGCAGGAGTACATAATTTTTTAATTGTAGCTAAATTCATCACTATGTATTATTAAAAGAAAATATAATTTTTAAAAAATTGATTAATTTAACATTCCAGCTACATCCATGTCAGCTGTCTCATTTAAAGCACTTAAATCTGGAACAACAATTGGTGGTCTATCTTGATGAATTAAATCAGGTTGATCTGTTGGAAAAATTCCAGGCTGAGTTGGTTTTCCCGCCCAATTATTTCCTAATTTTCCAAATCCGTGTTCCATATTCCACCAAGTATTTACTAAACCTTGTGGTAAATATGGAAAATTACCTCCACCTCTAGCTCTATATCTTCTTGATTTTACTTTAGGAGATTTAAGGTGTTTTTTATTTCTACGCATTAGACTTTTTCTATGTCTTTTATGTGTTTTATGATGTTTTTTCATTTTATGACTCTTTCGATGCTTTCTAAAATATTTCCTAGTTTTAGCCATATATATTATCTTAAGAAAATATATATGACTAATGTACAAGAAAAAATCCAAATAAAATTAGATACTCTTTATGAAAATTTACAAGATGTT
>Ga0180431_10000518_pt1 | contig 55681 bp, 84 predicted proteins | sample SS_ome_11_FD_132459 | JGI IMG/M metagenome (GOLD analysis project Ga0180431, IMG submission 132459) | Hypersaline lake sediment archaeal communities from the Salton Sea, California, USA - SS_1_MS_1 metaG | ecosystem: Environmental > Aquatic > Non-marine Saline and Alkaline > Hypersaline >... | reverse complement strand
GAGTGCTGAAAACAGCATCCAGATCATCAACAGGGCCAATCCTCTGTAGAACATGAAGAAGTAGGGGGATACCTTTTGCAAGAGCTCATTTTCCATCGCAACGCGGTGAAGCATTGTGGTCACGTAGACCATCGTGCTGCTTGCAACAGCAAAGATAAAAGGGAAGATGATCATCATGACAAAGTAATCCGTCAGCATCCGTATCGGGCGACGGGTCTTGCCTACCTTCCAGATCACATTCATCGAAGTCTCAATCGTCCAGAACAAACTCATGACGAATAAAAACAGGAAGATGACTCCTACGCCAGTGATAAGGCTCCCTTCTGCCTGTTCGAGAAGAGAGCGGGCGAACTCTAAGACCAGCTTCAAGATCTGTTCATGTTCTGAAAAACGTTGATGAAGCTCTTTTTCCAAAGTTTGTTCGAAACCGAACCCCTTCGCGACCCCGAAAGCCACAGCGAGCAGCGGCACAATGGATAAAAGCGTATAAAACGTTAAGGATGATGCATGTAAAAAACACTGATCCTTAAAAAATCCAGAGATCGAATGGCGTATGACATTAAAAATATACTTGAGAAAACGCATGGCTTATTTTGTATTCCTATTAATAGTCTAGCATATACAACAATCCTTGTAGATGTAAATCAATTTTTGTTATAGGTTTATCAATCATATATTTTATCCTGGACAATTCTGATGGAGACGACATCAATTACATTTTTCGAAGGACAGGAAATTCGGAAGACGCATTATAACGGGGAATGGTGGTATGTGGTGCGAGATGTCGTGCAAGTGATCTCTTCAGCTGCAGACGTTAAAGACTACATAAAAAAAATGAGGAAAAGGGATCGGGAACTTCGGGAAAAATGGGATCATCTAGTGGTTTCTTTGCCAATTGAAACCAATGGCGGACGACAAAAGCTCAACTGTTCGAACAAGGAAGGACTCTTTCGCATCATCCAGGCAATTCCACCAACTAAAACGCAACCTTTCAAACAGTGGATGATGATGACATCGTATGGCGAGGGCGGAATGTATCCGCCCTCTTTGAATTAATTACTTTGGACTTACGAATATTTGAGTAAAGAAGTAGGTTCCGCCGCTGACAGCGACACCAATACCTGTAAGCTCAAAGCTTCCCACCATCTGTCTCTCATGTCCCCCACTCTCGATCCATCCCTCGACAGCGGTTGCAGGAGGATCAAAGAACCCCATATTCAGAGCGACGTTTTCACCAAAATTTGTCGTGCCGTTGTAATAGTCGCGCGCTTGCTGCGCCCTCTCTTCGATCCCTTCGTGCCCTGGTGGAACAGCGCCGGAAGCCATTGCCAGGCAATGCTCCTGGCATAGAGAAGTGAGAAAGGGATCGAGTTGAAGGGGAGGCAGACCTTTGCTGACCCGATAAGCGTTCACCTGTTCATGTACAGACTGCTGCATCCAGATCAGTTCATCGGGCACTGCAAGAAGATCGTCCTGTTCTTCCTCGGTCTCCAAATCGTGGCTGTAGACCCATTCTTCAAACTGTTTGGGGGGCTCGATCGGATAATTGAAGAGTTCCTCTGAAATCAATTCACCTTCGGCATCAAAAGACCTGATCGCGACGACACGATCTAAAAAGTCATGGTCGAATTCTCTGCGGAAACCATTACTGTCGGTCTCCGCATTCAAGCGGCCCAGGGAATCATAGGTCGACATCGTAACAATTCCATTAACAGAACGGGAAGTCTCCCGTCCACCCGCATCATACGTATAATCTGTAGCGACACCATTGAGGTCTGTTTCACTAACGACACGAAAACCTCGATATTCTCGATGGTATTGTGCGGTAACGCTCCCTTGGTTATCTATCGAAGTTTCCTGGACAGGACGTCCAAAATCGTCATAAACGAATTCAATTGTACTTCCATCAGGATAGATTCTGCGAGTTTCCCGTTGATATGCATCCCTTTCTATGAAAATAGATCCTCCTTTAGGAGTGTCAACTCTGATTAGATGCCCCTCATTATTATAAGAGTAGTTGTAGGAAACGACATGGTCGGAGTAGATAAACTGCTCTTCTGCGAGTAAACCTTCGTCATTGTAAAGGAGACGCGCATCGTACAGTGATCCATATGGTTTGATGATCATCGCTTCGTCATCATAGCTATACTCTGTGACACGTTGCAAGGGATCCGCAGATTGCCATAATTTACCATCGCTTGAATAGTAATAGAGCTTCATGTACTGGAATTCTTCATTAGAATCAAACACGGTCTCTCGGCTGATTTTACCTTCAAAATCATAAGAATAATCGATCCGTTTCAGTCGCATGCTTTCAAAGGTTTGCGGATCAAAAAAATACTCATGCTGCTGACTGACCCTTCCATGAGTGTCAGGGACAAAGTAAGTCACATGACGTTCTGTAATATTTTGATAATCGAGCTGAGACCAGCCTGACCCATCATCGATCATTTGTTGTTGGACGAACATGTTCCCATCAATTGGGCCTATGTAATCGAAAAACTTCCGAAATGTTATGTTCCAATCCAATGCAAGAAGGCTTGCGGTCGGATCTTGCGAGTGGGGGAGGACCGAATCGAACCGTTGGACATTGTCAGACGGAATAAATTTGGGAATATCGCCTGGAAGCGCTTCCAATCTGCAACAGGCGGCAAATACGAGTATCCATAAAAATGAGCGGCAAATACATTTCATCATCTTCTCTCCTAGGTTTAGAAAAAAAATTTATAAATGTATTTGCCATTGATATGAATTTAATCACAATGATTAATTTGATATTTTTCACTTATTTTGACATAAAAATATCCTATGTCATTCTCTTATCTGATGATAAGTTGAAATATCAGTCAGCGTAATTAAAAGTTACAAACGACTCTTTTTTGCTATGTTTGCCAGCGTGTTTGGATCTGCTTCCACGTGAAAACCTGATAAATTGCTGAAAGAGCAATTAAGCCATAGGTAATTTTGGAAAAGATTGTTCCTTCAAACAACATGGATACCAGATTTGTATCGAAGAAAGCGAATAGACCCCAATTGAGCCCTCCAATCACCAATAAAACAGCAGCGATAACATCTAGATACTTAAACATATTTCCTCCGTATATGATATGTATTTTAGGAGATTGCTAATCCCCAAATGAGAGATTTAAATGTTATGGATTGTTTTATTCGTTTCTCTATTCCTCTACTTTCATTATATATCAATAAATAATTAATACACAATAAGATAAAATTTCCGAGCCACAAAAATGACCCGGAAATACAAATGGTGAGAGGTTATTGGCTGGCCTGGATTAAATAAGGACGTAATTGGTCGTACAGTTCAATATAGCCATCTTTATCAGAAGTGCCGTTTTGATCGACATAATCTGCAAGGGATTGATAAACACCTTGTATTGTCGTAAATGTATTTTCAGTGTCTGAGTCAGGCACTGCTGCAAGAACAGCATCGATAACAGATGGATCGTCAACTTCATTTTTTTCATCATTTAGAGCTTGGACAACTGATGAAAAATTATTCACAAACTGTATACCTTGCCCCGTTAAATTGACCGCCATTTGTTGAGATTGCTGATTGGATGTCATTAATGTATTAATAAGAATTTTGTCCAACAACTTTCCTGAATCTAAATCTCTCAATAATTCCACATTGTAGTCAATCAAAGTGAGCATATCATAGTTATATTCGGGACCCGCAGGATCAGTTGGAGCATTTAAACCTGCATCTCTTAATAATGGGCGAAGTTGATTGAACCAATTTGCAAGGGCTTGTTCGGGACTGATAAGTAATAAGGCATTTTGCGCCTGATATGAAGTTTTTAATACCGTAAAGTAATTAACCGCGCCATCTCCGAGAGTTTTACGGTCGTTATCATACATATACAATGAATGATGCCCGAGAAGTTCAAGAGCAAGCGCTTCAGATTTTCCACCAAGAATTAGCAGTTGCGCTTGTAAGATCGCGTTTAGCGCCACATCAGCATGCCCAATGGCTGAATTTTGTTCTTGAACAATTTCATTTACGATGGATTCTGTATCTTGTGAATTATTCAGCACTGTTTCCAGCTCAAAATAGAGCGAATCTACCTTAGAAAAAGCACTTGCAGACAGATCTAAGCACCCAAGTACTAGCAGTAAGCAAATTATGATATTTTTTAGCATAAACTCCTCCTTTTTTATTATTAATAAATACAAAAGAATGAAGATATTTCATTCAAAAGCAATAGAACATCCTTTATTTATTATAAAATGATAACTAATTTGTATTCAATATAATAGAATTTCCGAGCCTCTAATCGGGGCTCGGAAATAAAAGAGAAAGATTACTGACTGGCCAGTATCAAAAGAGGGCGCAATTGATCATAAAGTTCAATATAGCCATCTTTATCAGATAAACCATTGGCATCAACATAATCTGCAAGCAATTCATAAACGTTTTGGATCGACAGGAAAGTGTTTGCAGTATCGCTATCGGGAAGAGCTGCGAGTAGCGCATCAATAACAGAAGGATCGCTCACTCCGCTCTTCTCATCATTAAGTGATTGAACAATTGATGAAAAGTTATCAACTAGGTCAATACCTTGCCCTGTGAAGCTGACTGCTGCCTGGTGCGATTGTTGGTTAACCGCCATTAGGGCTTGAATGGCAATCAAGTCAAAGAAATTATCGGAGTCAAGATCTCTCAAAAGATTAACATTGTAGTCAATCAATGTGATCACGTCGTAGTTATACTCAGGTCCTGCAGGTTCCGTAGGAGCTTGGAGGCCAGCGTTGATCAACGAGGGACGTAAGTTGTTGAACCAAAAACCGAGTGCGGCTTGAGGACCGATATTAATCAATGCATTTTGGGTATGATATCCCACCTTTAGTTGAGTGAAATAATTGACGACACCGTCTCCAAGGCTTTTACGGTCATTATCGAATAAGTAAAGGGAATTATAACCGAGAGCTTGTAAAGCAAGAGATTCTCCTTTACCGGCTAAAATCAACGGTTGGGCCTGTAGGATTGCGCAAAGTGCGAGATCTGCATCGCCAATTGCCTTGTTCTGTTCCTCAATGATGTCGTTGATGATCTGCGCAGGGTCTTGGGAATTGTCCAAAGCGGCCTGTAGATCAAAATAGAGCGAATCTACCTTTGAAAAAGAGCTGGCAGACAAGTCCAAGCAGGCAAATAGGGTTAAAAAAGTTAATAATAGATGTTTTTTCATTGCATACTCCATGTTGTAACGTAAAGCATGTTAATGTGTAGCATCTGAAAAATTTCTTGTGAACTTTTTTGAAGAAAAAATTATTTATCGAACAAAATTTGCTCGACAGAACGCTGAACGCTCTCTTCTCTGGAGACTCCGGGGGCGGATGTATTGATTATGATGTTATATCCATTGAAACGAGGGGTAAGCTCAGACACCTTATCCGGGGGATCATCCTGCTCAAAACCCAGCTTGGACAATATAGCCTGGATTTTAGTTTCTCTTTCCTTAAGCAGGTCTTTGCCCTCAAGCCGAATAGGGGAATGATCTTTTTGAAATTGCACACTGAGATCAAAGAGAGTTCCAACCGCTTCCTCAGCATCTTTTTTAGAAATGGTTTGGATGACAGGATCCTCATCAGATTCTTTTGGCTTGAACAGAGCGGCAAATTGTTCTAGTGGAAACACGCCTGCGCGCACATCTCCCGGGTTGCCTGAAGCGACAGCTTCTTTATTACGATTGATCACACGGGCAGATAGATCCTGAAAAGGGCAGTAGACGAGCACGATCTTAGGCTTTACGGCAGGATCTCTAAATAGTACGTGAGTCGCAATGGAATCTGTTTTTAAAGCATCAAAAATAACTGGAGTTCCGCTCTTCGCATGCAGCAGCACTTCGTCCAACATCATATTTTCCAACATCGCCCAGGGTCCATCAGAGTCGGGAGGAAAATAATTGTCATAGGTCGCTTTCATCTTTTGAACTTCTTGCGAAAATTGTTCTTTATCGGAGGGGGTTGCTTTGTTATTAAATGTTGGAGGAAGGCCGCCAACAATCATATCCAGGATCAACCCAGGTTCATTAATATCGAGAATTTCCTTGAAATGCTGCATTTCATCAGGGTGATGTTTTTCAAAGAATTCCAATAGAATTCTGACACCAGCTTGGTCGACACCCGTTTCCAGAAACCTGGACTCATGTTGGATCAATCCTGAAATGATCGAAGACTTACCGGCAGTAGAAGTCCCGATGAGCAAGACAACTTCTCCGTGGATCGGTTCATGGCCGGAGCTGGAGGAAGAGCTTGCGGCAACTCTATCGTCAAAAACCCGCAATTCTTTTCCAGTTTCAGAAGTTGAAGATGATGAAGAGTGTTCTTCTGTATGACTTGGGATGATTGGTTGAGAACCTGAGACATTCATAATCTATCCTATTTCATATCAACATTATAACACAGGGGGACACATCAGGTCAACGTCTGATAATGTATGTTATGTTGCTTTTTGAAGCAAAAATAACTGCACTTCAGGCTCTTCTACATAAATGTCATGAAAAGCACGGGATCTTTATCTGTGTTTGTATGGGAAGATCCCATGCCTTCCATACTAATTTTTAGGGATTCTGCGTAATTTCTTTAATTTCTGGCAAGGTGTTTTTTTCTGAAACTCTTCAAAGTCCTTGTATAGGTCCAGGACGCTAACCTGTCCCAAAGTGAAATCGCTAATACGTTTAGCTTCCCAGGCTTTGGGCTTTCTTATGTGGCTGAATATTGTCCATAATTGCAATAAATCCATGCCGAGTTGTTTAGATAATTTTATTGGTCCTTTGTTTTTTTTAATCATCCAATTTTTTAAATTACTCATAATATTTGTTTAAGGTTGATTAATACATTATTTTTATATTAACATAATCCACTTTATTTATAGGGGTGTTCAATGGATGATAAAATAATAGTTAGAGAACGTTTTTCATGGGGTAAATTAAAATATTACCCGAAAAATGAGTCGGCGCAGTTGTTTTGCAGGTTGACAAAGACAAAGAGTCTGACGGAAGATATGCTTCAGATTATTTTGATGCTGGGATACGACGTAGAGTTCGAAAGGGTGCGCCTGAGGCCGCCTTCTTTGGAGGAACGTAGGTCTTCTGAATGAAGGGTACTGCTTCTTTCACAATTGCTCTGACAAGCTCTTGCTGCTTCGCGTGATTAGCGAAGTTAAAGATGGGGAATTTCACTTTTTCTTTTGTATCTGGGTCGACGGCGTTTTTATTCGGCATCTGTATGAAGATGCGCTTGCCCTTTTTAAAGACGGGAAGCCCCCTTAAATCAATATCGAGATCGCAGAGATAAATATGCAGCGTTCCAATAAAATTAGTATGTTTGCCGGCATGGGATGCGACAGGATCGGAACAAGGATAAAATTCTACGACCTCGATATTCATGCCAAGGTTTTAACATGTTTTGGTAGTTATTAACAAGGTGAAAATATTTAAATTAATGTGTGTTTAGTTACGCGGTTTGCTCTCTTTTGGACACTGTTAGGTTGTATCCAGGGGCATGGATTAGCTTTAAGACTGTACCTATCTCCATTTGACCTCTTCCGTTTATAACATTGTAAATGGTTCCCCTGCTTATGTGCGCCTCTTTTGCTAGATTGGATACGTTTCCATGTACGCGTATAATGTCTTTGAGAGAAACTTTAAGAGCATCAACATCTTCATCTTCTAGAGCTTGGTTAAGAAAGCTCATAGCGAATTCAGGATCGTGAAGATAGTCTTCCAGTAGATCATCAATTGAACGATATTTATTTTTCATCAAATTTTAATTATTTCAGCTATTTTGAAGGGGCATTTCTTGGGAAATATGTCAGTCTCTAAACCTGTTTCTGAAGAAGCTTTTAATCTAGCTGAATAATACGCATCCTTGGTGATTTCTTTTAATTTAGGTTTAAGACCTGGATTTTTCTTCAGTATTTTTTCTGACTGAAAAGATGCGTTCTTAACGGAGTTATCCCATGATCTAGTATGCATTGCTGGCTGGTATTTGATCTTCAGCAAGTGCATGAATAAGTTTGATATGTGGCTCTCTAATGCACGTTCCTCAGAATTACCCAACGACTCAATCTCCTCTATCAAATGATCTATGTCCATTTTTTCAAACTCCTGGTTCTTCAAAAGATTAGCTTGTAAGCGCGTCCATCCATAAAAGTCCTTCTCATATGTGGGAGGTGATTTTTGCATAACCGATAACTTTTTCGGCCTGTTTTGGTGAGTTTTCTTCTTCATTCGTAATCCTCCGGAAACAATAGTTCCTCCTTAGTTACCTCTCCCCCTGTCGCCTCTTCTATTTTCTTGGCTAGTTTTGCGCTGGGGCTTCTAGTTCCATTAATCAGCTGGTGGATATGCCCTCTTGATATTCCTATTTGATTGGCAAAATCCTGTTTTGTGATTTTGTTTCTCCAAAGATATTCGTCCAGGTTCATTGGTGCCTCTTTTGTATGTTTTAAGAATACATATAAAATCTTTTTGTTTTCAAGTGTTATCTTTTTGATTGATCTTAAAGGTTACATGTGTAATCATTTTGATAAATAAACTGAGAGGCTAAACATGACAAAACAAACATGGGAAACGCTGGCAGGCCACTACGGCTTAAACAGCGATGATTTAATCTACATTTTAGATAGAAAGATTTCTTTTGAAGAGGTAAAAAAGATCTGCGAATTCTGGGAGTATTGCTACAAGGAAGGGCAGCTTTTGGAGACGATCAGGGAAGCTGATAGAGCTTATCAGGCATTTCTTGTGCAGGCTAAGAAAGACCTCCAAGGAAGGGGGGAAGAATGAAGTACAAGGGGTTTTATATAGATTACATAGGCATCGCTCCTGGAACTCAATTTAACTACCACTTCATCCATGAGGATGAAGATCCGGAGGATTACACCATTGGCGGCTTTGCTTCATCTGAAGAGGACGCTAAGGCCAAGATTCATGCTATGATTCTGGAAGAGGGTCTGTAATGGGCTACTTGAATCTTTCCGGAAATAAAAGCTCCATGACGGTTACCTGGCCGTCTGTGGCTTTTTCGATTTTTTCTGCGAGCTTGGGACCAGGTGAATTTTCACCATTAAGTATCCTGTATAAATGGGCACGTGAAATCCCTAGGTCTCTACAAAATTGCGCTCTGTTGTTGTTGTTGGCCTCAAGCCATTCATTCAGTTTCATTTCATCTACCTGTTGCATAAATGTTAACACTCTATTCGTTATCTTTTCAAGTGTCTCATTTTATGTTGCGGTTAATGTTATGATGTGTCACAATATAGGTAACACTTTAAGACAAGGAGGTTCAAATGAAGCCATTTAAGAATTTCGCCACCAGGCCAACAGAGATGAAGTTTTTCGATACCGAAGGCAAAGAGTACTACGCCGAAAAAGCTTCCAAGTACTGGGATCTGTTTGTTAAGGATGCCGGTTCCTTGGTTTGCCTAGGATCGATTCAGGCTGGAAAGCCTACACCTAAAAAATTACACGAATACTTAGCATAATAACACGGAGGTTATCATGAAAAAATACAACGGTACATACATAGATTTCAGTGAGGGCTGGCACCATGAAAGCGAAATGGTCGATATAGACGGCTGCAAGGATGAGCTTCAAAAGATATACGAGGCCATTTTTATTACCGGCGATGTAGAAGCCATGGTAGACGCTGTGGAAGACCTGGCGGGCAGAATGGATTTTTCCCCTGACCTTTCCAGAATGGTCAATACCGAGTTTAAGATTACAAGATCCGAACCACTTTTGGCGGTTGTCAATGGATAACGCGGACCTTGAATACCTCTACTTCCTGGCTGAAAGGGCCGGGAAGTATACAGATGACACTTTTTGCACAACCTGGCTTGATCACTTGAAGGAACACCTTCAGTATCTGGCTATGAAAGAAAGACCGCTCGAGGCGGTCCAAATAGATACATTTTACACGGTACAATAATACGAAAGGAGACGTACATGAGTACAGCATTTTTACCACACGATTACGAGGCACCTCGTACAGCAGGAAGCTATATGAAAATACAGGATGGAGAGAACAGGATTCGCATCCTCTCCTCCCCTGTCCTTGGATGGGAAGAGTGGGTGGACAGGCGCCCTGTCCGCTACAGATATGAGGACAAGCCAGACAGCTGGTATGACCCTGCGCGTCCTGGCAAGCATTTCTGGGCGTTCATTGTCTGGAATTACGCTGAGGAAAGAATCCAGATCTTGCAAGTGACACAGGCCTCTGTGAGACGCGATCTTGAGAAGCTATCCAAGGATAGCGACTGGGGCGCTCCCTTTTTCTACGATGTTAAGATCCACCGTTCCGGAAAGGATCTGAAGACTAAGTACCAGGTGACTCCCCTGCCTAGGAAACCTGTGGCTGATCATGTGGTTGAGGCGTTCAATGAGAACCGTTGCAACCTCGATGCGCTGTTTAGCGGCGATGACCCCTACGGTCCATGGGAGGAATACACTGACGGCGTTTTTAGCGAGTCTGAGGCACCTAAAGAGGATTGCATATCCTCTGCCCAGCTTAAGGAGTTAAGAGAGCTTATAGGCGATGACGATGACTACAGGGTGAAGGTTAAAAAGAATGTGAGCCAAATGTTTGGCATTTCAGACCTCTCAGAGATACCGGCATCAAAGTTTGATGCGATCTTGAAGTCTGTAAAGCTGCACGCTAAGGAGCGTTTGGAAAAAGAAATGGCGCCCAAGGAAAGCGTGCCGTTTTAGTCTAACAATGCGGGGTAGCTCTCTGCCCCGCTCTAATAAAAAGGAATACATATGAGACTCATACAATTAGAACAAGGCTCCGACGCATGGCTGAATATGCGTAATGAAAAGATCACAGCCACAGACGCTAGCGTCATTACCGGTAAGAACCCGTTTACAAGCCCATACACGCTATGGAAGCGTAAGCTTGGGTTAGAGCCTCCTGTACAGTTAAATGCCGCCATGAAGCGCGGAATGGCGCTTGAGGACGAAGCCAGGGAAAAGTTTGAGGAGTACACCAATATCAAGATGACTCCGGCCGTTGTCGAAAGCGATCAAACATCCTGGATGATGGCATCGCTTGACGGATTGTCTGATAACGGAGAGTTTCAACTTGAGATCAAATGCCCCAACAACAAGACGCATGAGATGGCTAAGGCTGGAGAGCTGCCGGCCTACTACCATGCGCAGATCCAACACCAATTGGCGGTAACTGGAAACGACTGGAGCTACTACTTTACTTATGACGGATCGGATGGGGCATTGGTAGAGGTCGAGCGTGACGATGCTTTCATCTGTGAAATGATGGAGATGGAAGAGGACTTCTATCGTAGAATGAGAGAGTTTGACGCTCCGGATCAATCGCACCTGGTATTAGAGAATGAGACAATGAAGGCCTTGGTATCGGAGTACATGGAAGCTAATGCAATGAAGAAACAGGCTGACAAGTTGGAGAAAGAGCTTAGAAAAAAGCTGATCGACGCTTCTGAGGGCAACTCCATTCAGTCATTCGGGTTAAAGCTTACTCACTATTACCAAAAGGGGCGGGTGAGGTATGATGCCATCCCTGAATTACAGGGAATTGACCTGGATCAATATCGGGGACCTGTTGAAATGAGAGCGAGGGTATCTTTTACATGATTATTGACTGCATATCAGATTTACATGGGGACTATCCTAAACTCGATGGCGGCGATCTGCTCATCATTGCAGGTGACCTTGTAGCATACGGGAAAGAGTCTGAATACAAAGAATTTAACTCATGGCTTTGCAAACAATGCTATTCGAAGGTAGTCATAATTGGAGGGAATCAAGACAGGCATTTACAGAAGATCAGGCCGGATCAGCGTTATTTTAGTGCTGGTGTTTATCTTTGTGATTCAGGCACGGAATTCGCTGGAATAAAGATCTGGGGTAGCCCCTGGACACCGACCTTCTATAACTGGCACTTCATGCTGGATCGAGGTGCGCAGATCAAAGAGAAGTGGGATTTGATCCCAGATGATACAGACATCTTGATCACACATGGCCCCCCTTATGGTCGCCTAGACGAAACTGTTAAAGGCGATCATGTAGGATGTGAAAATCTTTGGGGAGCCCTGAGACGGGTACAGCCGAGATTGCATGTTTTTGGCCATATCCATGAAGGACACGGTCGTTTAGATTTAAAGGGCATTGATCATGATGTCACGCTAGTAAACTGCTCAATCATGAATGAAAGGTACGAACCGGTAAACAAGCCAATACGTGTTGAATTGGATGTATAGAAATTCCTTAGTGTGGGAGAAAACCTGTTCTTCCGCTATATTTTTTCTCATTTATGGGGAGAAACTTTATGGCGCTTGCAATCGAGCAGTACGATCTATTCGACACCAGGTCATATGATGAAAAGCTTAGGGATGAATTGTTTCAGAAAGTGGATGCTTTGAAAGCTAGCCAGGATAAAAGCCGGCGTAAGCTTTTTGGGATGGTCAACGATCTGATGAAGATTGTTATCCGTCTTGAGAAGGAAAATGACAACCTGCGCCAGATGCTATTGAAAGAGGTGAAGTGAAAACAAGAACATTAATTACTAAAGAGCAAAAACTAAGGGCTTGGGGTCCGGGCCAATGGGTGGATGAACCAGATGCAGCTGAGTTTGTATCTCACGGATTAAATTGCCGTGTGATCCGAAATGGGAAGATTATTAGCGATGACCTCATTGTTGGAGGAGTTTGGTGTGGATATGTTGAGGTTGATGAGTCGATGAAGAGTAAATTTGCTGACTGCGAGGTGCATGGCGGGATTACTTGGGAAGGTCCTCGCCTTAATTTGTTCAATGAAGAAGAATCATTTTGTATTGGCTTTGACTGCAACCACGCTTTCGATATATCGCCCTCTAACAATGAGGAAAAAATGTTTGCGCTCATGGGTGGCGAGATTTTCCCTAAAGAGTACAGGGATTTCGATTTTGCTATTTCAGAAACAAAATATCTGGCCAAACAAATTTCTGAGATTATGGAAAAAGAAAAGGAGCCTTTACAGACTCCCTGAAAACACTTTTAAATAAGAATCGGAAATGAGATCTTCAGCTTAACCGTCTTCCGGTGTCAGGTCAATATCTATTCCAGTGTGATGCTCGATAACATCCTCCATAGCCTCTTCAAGGGGGTGATCATCCTGAAGGCCAAGCTTGTCATTGATCACCGAGCAAGCGCCGAAGCACATCCCGACAAACAGCATTGATAACGCAAGTTTCATAAGTACATCCTTGTATTTGTAGAACATTTCATATCCTATGTAATTATTCATCCATGAAGTAAACATCTGAAAGCCCCACTTCTCTTAAACCTTCTCTGATATAAGTTAGATCGTAGATGAACGATTCGTTGCGTCTTCTGAAGATGAAAAATAAAGGTCCGTCCAAGATCAATAGGTCCCATTGAAATAAGCTTGTTTTTCGTCATCTGACATCGATGCGGAGCTTGCGATCTTATCCCGTGCAGAATTCATTAAGGCCTGCCTAGCCTGCTCTTCCTGTTCTGCTTGTTGCTGTATGGCTTCGTTGGCTGCCCATTCATCTCTGACAGCCTGTTCCTCTTGAAGGGTTAATTCTACTTTCCTGCCATTTACTTGCTTATATAAAACCATGATTGACCTACGATGGGGTTAAACCGTATAAACGGAATGTTCCTGACTCAATGTTTCCGCTGCTCATAAAGAACTGGATAGCATCCACAGCTTCTGCCGCCAGTCTAGCCCCTGCACTTCGATTGTTTACCAATTGATCAACATAGTTCATATAAGTTGCCCTGGCCGTCATCATTGTATATCCTGACCCTGATGGGTTAAACAAATCTAAAATAATATTTCCACTTTCATTTGTGTCGCTTCCTAACTCAGTACCAGCTAATAGTCTAATATAAGTAAATCCTCCAGCAAAACCATTAATATTACTACTGCTATTGGCTGATTGATAGATATATCCATAGTCATAATTTGAAGCACCTGAATCAAAAGTTGATCCATTGTCGCTGGAAGTACGAATTCTAAACTCAACTTCATCAGTTTCCGGAACTAAATCTGTTATCACCCATTGGTATTGGATATAGCTCGAATCTAAATCCGTAAATTCAATCGTAGCATCGTTTGATGCTGTAGTCGAAGAAATGAAAGTCCACGCCCCAGAACCAGCCGCATTTGTTGCCCACTTCAATCCAGTCGATTCCCCGCTGTCAGCTGTTAAGACCTGATCGTTACTTCCCACACCAATGCGTTGATAAGCCGATCCATCGTAAACTAACAAATCACCTTTCGTCGTCAGGTCAATAGGGGTAAAACTTCCGTCGGATGGATCGAAGATTTGAAGCCCTTCACCAGTGATATTCATACTGTTTATCGTCATGCTACCGTCCAACTCCCTACTGAATTAATTACTCTAAATCTGTTTGCATCAACACAAACGATGACCACGCTATCCCCTTGATTTAACGATTCGATATAACCCCCGGCTCCAGATGTAGAAGCCGTGTTACCGAACCGTATTTGCTGAGACGCATTTTGAGCGATTCTGACCTTGCCAGCGCCTTCCTGGTATGCAGCGAAGGCGTCATTAATGTTACACGATACAGGAAGCGTTAAAGTGACTGTTCCTGCGTTATTTGCAAAAATACCTTCATTGGCTACCAGAGTCCTGGAAGTACCCGTCTCCTCATCCCATACGAAACCGGCACTAGCTCCCCCAGCAGGAGTTACCCATCCATCTGAGTTAACATTGAAGAAATTGGAGTCGAGCTGTACAAGTCCAACAGCATCCTTATTCCCTGGAGCAGAAGAGGAGCTTCCCGCCACCTGCAACTGTAAATCGATGTCGTCTGTCGAAGGATTTCTTGCTGAAAACAAAGGTTTGGAGTTGGTTCCATTATCGACCACGCTTCCTGTAAGATCGATGTCGCCATTCGCATCAGCTGTTGCAGTGTTTGTATCATCCAGGGTAAAGGATGCAATGGGTGGGTTTACCGTGCTTCCTTTCAAAGACACCATTCCTGAAGTTGCATCCTGTTGGAACTGGTTCTCATTGAATGAGCAGATCCCAGCTTGGGAAGCGTCTCCTGGCGTTGGAGTCACCGTTGTGCTGATCTGTATTTCCCCGTCTTGCAGGCTAGATCCTGGCGTTCCTTTAAAATGCAGGGCTTTTGAGTTGGTTGCATTGGCTACAGTCTTACCATTGAACGTAATCGTACCGCCAGTCGGACCAACAGCACCACCGGAGTCTCCTGTTATAGATGATACTGTACCACCTGGACTAGTCGACGTAGATATGAGCTTCCAGTCAGCAGAATTAGACGTGATGTCCGCCAGATAATAAAGGTCGCCCTCTGTTGAGCTGTCTGTAGGGTTTTTTCCTACTCTCCAAAAGTGAGGCCTCTCATAGTATTTCGCTGTCCTTGGATCTTTGATGTCTGTCGACAAGGGAGCTCTTGAGACATTGACATAAGGACAAGTAAACTTTTCTAATCTCTGATTCGCCTGTCTGTTAAAATTATTCGGCTTAGGCATCCTTAAAAACTCCTTATCGGTGGACCATCATCAGTTCGGACATTTGTAAAGGTTACAGTTCCGTTATTTCCATTTCCGCTCAAATCTCTCTCAGGTGAATCACCAATGCATGACCAGAAACCAATAAGATTTTCCCTTACACTTCCAGGCTTATGCATCGTTTCAACAATTTCTGACTGACTTAATTGCCGATCCCAAATTTGTGGGTAACAAAAGTAACCAAGTGCGTTGTCATTCAAAGAAGCATTATTTACAAAAATTAGATCATTTCCTGAATCGCTACTGCTTGAACCTGTTGGTGCAGTTTGCAGGGAGTTGGTTAAAAGATTCCCATTATAATACAGCAACACCCTATTTGATGTTGAGCTTGAGTCGTAAACAAAAGAGAAGTATCCCCATACATTTGTCAATGAAACATCAGCTTGATCGAAATAATTTGTGCCACTAAATTCTTGAACGAAAAAAACCCTGTCAGTTCCAGTAACCGTGTAAGAAAAGTTCCACCCATTGTTTTTTTCAAAGTAATATCCGGATGATGCCGTTGGCCTAGCCCAGAAACAAACGGTTCCTCCACCAGAAAAAATATTCGTTAGAATAGAATCCGAACCGAAATTGATGTTCGGCGATCCAATCGAATTAGCGATGTATCTGCTACACCCCATTATGCCCTCGGTATCTCTACTGAAAAACCCACTACGTATAAATCACCATTCAGGTTAGTACCTGAAGGTGCTATTCGTGACAATCTAGCCATCACGAAATCATCAGCCGACCATCCAAGATTGCTGACCGTTTCTGTCCATGTCGCCTCTGTAATATCATCTTGCGTCCCGTCAATTGCAAGATCCCCCGAATCAACACTTGTGTAAGAACCGTCCCATGATTCGGAATTATCTACCGCTCTGTGATCGAAGGCAAGTTGTACAAATCGGGAAGCCACAGCAGTCGCCGCATACATCCAAACCCGAAACGTTACTGTTCCTGAAGTGTCAATATCCGATGGTGCTTTGAAAGAAAAATTCACGAACTCCTCAATTGTGTCATTAAAAGCTCTGGATAATATCCGGGAAGTTGAACCATTATCCTGATTTAAAGGAGCAAAGTTTGTCTCTAAAGCGTCGAAATCAGATGCCTTATAATAGTACACCTTATCAGGAATAGTACCCCCACTCTCTGCCGCCCACGAAGGAATTCCAGAAGCCAGCTTCAATACCTCACCGTCAGAGCCGGCAGCTAGCTTAGAAAGAGTAGTAGAATCCGAAGCATAAAGAATATCTCCAGCGTTATAACTTGATTGTCCCGTACCACCATTATCTGCCGACACAGGCGTAGATAGACCAGAACCTCCACTTATCGTTCCATCCATTAAAACCTCTTCACGTTAAAGATAATATCCCCTGATGTACCTGCACCCGTCACCTGCTTAACCTGCACCTGAGCCCCTCCAGGTAGGCAGTACCTGCTGTCTTCAGACCTTCCGTCCCAGTTATCCCTGTTGTCTGAGAAAGATCCGCCAGCTGGTATGACAGGGCCATTTGTCGCACCATCATCGAAAGAGCTCTGTACAGACACATCTGAGTCATTGAAAATCACAAAACCATATGCAGCGCTTTCAAGAACAGATCCCAGGTCCTGATAGCTTCCTGTTAGACTGGTAGAATCAAATGATCTCGCTGGGTCGTAAATAGGTAATCTAGCCATCTACTCCCCCTTAAATTGACTGAACAACGTAGTAAACGCGAACAGAAACAGTGTTGTCATTGGCAGCGTTTCCGGCTATCTCGCCATCTCCGGTATTGTGCAATACCAACGCCTGGTTTTCTGCTGAAGCGGCAGCTACGATTGCATCTGATGCCGGCTCACCGTTGGTGTAGGTGTCGGCAGTGGCATCGATGAAGTTAGTGGATTCAATTGTACCGGAGACTGCTACACCAGACCCATTGGTATACTTGATAGCAAGGTTATCAGCACTTTCTGTAAAAGCGTTTGAGCCTCCGTAATTCAGTTTAAGCAATGCTCCCATGAACTTAATCGCAGATCCTGCACCTTGTGCAGCGACGAGGGTTTGAGGAGTGGCGCGCAGGGCTTTTACCTCAGCGGAAGTAAGCGTTACATCAGCGTGTTGAAGGAAACCTGCTTGACCGAGATATGTTGTTAATGACTTTGGAGACAGGTAAACATCGTCTCTTGTCTCGTCTACAGCCTCGGTTGCAGTGGCGAATCTGGCTATCCCTGCTCTCGTTTCTCTAGCCTGCTCTACCATCGCTGTTCTGTTGGGGTACTTTGGCATTACTTCCTCCTTGAAGTAAGAAATTCATTTAAGTTTTCTAAAACACTAAGTTTTAGTACAATAAAAATATGAACGCAATTGATCGAAGAAAAAAACAATTAGAAGAAGAAACTGCAAAGCGTAAGGCGAAAAACGTAAAGTTTTTCTTGTTTTGCGCCTTTCTAACATTCTTTTACCTTCCTCTAGGGATTGTAGGAATGTTTTATTGTTTGCTGTTTCTTGACTACTCCTGATCATTTTTCAACTCTTCTTCAATTAATTTATTGAGTTGTAAAATCGTTGTTTCCATTGCCTTTGGGCTGGGATTTGCCTTCAAGAATTTTAATCTGGATAAAATGCGTTTATTCTTTAAGAGCCTGGGCAAAAGCTTGGAAACAACATGCGCCCCAACCACACCTTTAAATATAGCAGGTGCTATACCTAGTGTTTTCAGTAAGGCAGCACCATAAACTGCCTCTTTTCCATGGTGTCTTAACCATCCAGCAGGATCTTCTTCAAATACCGGTTCAGCAGGTTCTGGTGCCTTAGCAGCTCCTTTTACCTTTCTCTGTTTCTCAGCAAATGCTTTTCTGGAAAAGGCATCCTGTATTTTTTGGTCCGTAGCTTTAACCACAGATTCAATATCTGCCAGGGTATTAAATGCGGTATTTCCATCTATGGATCTAAGAACACGCATCAAATCGTCATTTTTCAAAACTTCTTTAAGTTTTTGGTATTCAATCAATCCATCTTTACTTAAGAATCCATCATAAATTGAATTTACAATCCCTCTTTCAACAGATTGAAGGGCATTTCTGCCTTGGACGCTTCCTCTTAGAGCTTCCCTGACAATTCCCAACCCCTGAGGTGTTTGCCCAAGTTCAATGGCAAATTTAGGAAGTTGACCAGTTTCAGAGGCTTCAAATACAGAATCTAAAACCCTTTTTTTCAATACAGGACGTTTGGATACTAATGGATCATTTTTCTTTTCTATGAATTCCAGAGCATCTTGTGACCTTTGAGACAAACTTGGTCTGATATCCTCAGTAATTCTTTGATTGCCTGGCGTCGTTGTACGGTTGTTTATCTCTTCAAGGACCAGTCTTTCTAAAGTATTTACTTGTGGAGCAAAGCCTTCCTGATTTTTAACCTGAAGCGCGTTTTTAAGAGCCTCAAACTCTGCCGGATTTGTCACGTCACCAATGATATTTAATGGAGACTCACCCCTTTGAAGCTTGACGACAACATCCCTTCCGAAAGTCTCAGCATCTTGCTGATGGGACCTCTCAGCCTTCCTAAACTCTATAAAGGCATCTCTGTCAAGAGACCTGATAGCGTTGTTCAAGTCTTGTTTAGCCGCGTTTCTAACCGGCGAGACCAATCGTTTATATGTTTTCTTTGCCTGCAGATCAGGAAACTCAAAATCTGTGAAATTGTTACTATTTTGCTTCAACTTGATCGCATTGCGAACACTGATTGATCCATCTTCATTAAAAAGTTCAAGTTGATCACTGAAATGTTGACGGATGGAATTTTGAGCGCTAGAAGGGATACCGCTAGTCTCAATCTCATCAGCCAATCTGGCTGACTCTGTAAGATAATCATCCAATCTAATCAGTGATTCTCCGATCATGGCATCAACATTATTATAGAGGTTTGATGTAACCGCTTTGTGCCTGGTGAATTGCTCGCCGATTCCATTTTTGATTGTTTGTAAGGACTGTTTTCTAGTCCTTTTTATGGGGTCTATCTGATCTAAAAGCCTAGGTACTTCACCCTGTATTACCTGTCTGGCTAACTGTTGATCAGATATAGGCTCAATCTTTACCTTAGGTGTCTGCACACGATCTTTAACAGAAAACCCCAGAGGTTCGGAAGCGTCTTCAATGATAGGATTAATCGCGCTCCTTAATTGACTTGTCTTTTGTTTTGTAAGCTGTTTCTTAAACTTGGGTGCTTCTGGTCCTACAGGATCTCTTTTTAATGCAGATGGTTTTACCGGTTCGAAAGAAGTTAGACTTAAAGCCAAATCAGCTACGTTGGCAACCCCTTCCGGTGCATCCATTTCCCTGAGTCCTTGACCACTTACCCCTCCCAAAGCAAACTGTCTTCCTACACCTGCACCAAATAAAGGGAAAGATTCTCCAAAACGTCCGGTTCCCTCTTGGACAACCCTACCTATTGGCGTTTGAGCTGTTAAATCCAATCCTGTTGCCTGTTCAACGCTTTGTCTCAACTCTTCCCTGTTTGGCCCCTGTGCAACTGCAGGAATGTCTGTAAACCCAGACAATGTGCCAGGATCGGGTTGAAAGAGTCCGGAAACGAAATCATCGAACTGATTTAAACCAGTACTCTCCAAAATTTGACCCGCTCTATCTCTTCCTACTAACGATTCCAAGGGTGTCTTTCTGTCTAAAGGTTCAAAACCTAAAAGCTGACGAGTAGCGTTTAAAGGATCTTTAACAAAATCCATTACACCAAGAGCGCCCCTTGCTGCAGCTGTTGGAGAAGTCACCGCTCCAAACGCCAGTTCAGGCGCCGCAGTTGCTATGATATCCTCTCCTGTATCTCGCTGACGATCTTCTTTTAAAATATTCAAAATATCATCATCGGAGAAGTTATTGCTCCTTGCCTCTTTAATTCTCTCACCAAATTCAGGTGCATTTTCTGCAATAGAGTCCAGTATTTGTTTACTGTTAAAGTCTTTTTGAGCACTCTCAATTGCCGAAAAAGTTGGTAGACTCATCCACCTCTCCTTGGAAAAAGAATATTCTTTAACTTACCTGTATCTTGTGAGAAATCAGATCTGATTTGACCTATCAAAGATTGTTCCCTGGCTTCCATTGCCTGGTCTAAGATGCTATTTACCTGTGAAGCGGGAACCCCTCTATCAAGAAGCTCGTTTTTCGTTTTTTCCCTGTCTATTGCTAAGTCATTTGCAGCCCTTAAGTTGTTAACTAAACGCCTATTCCCCTCTTCTGTCTGAAGCACGGAAATGTTTCTATCTAATATCGTTTCAAATTCTGTTTTAATCCTTGGAAGTGTTTCGAATTGATCACGAATCACATCGAATACGATACCTTGCGCTTCTTGTTCATCAGGTGTAAAGATCCCTTCTTTGACACGAGCCCGATCACTTGCTTTAAATGGATTCACAACCCTTCCAGCAACAGTAAGAGGTTGTCCTTTAGAAATTTTAGGAATGAGCTGTTCAAGCCGGTCAATCTTTGGCTGTAAATTCCTGGCCCTTCTGGCTGTCTTAGTGATTTCACTCAGATCCTTTCTATCCTCTTGCGATACATCCCTAAGGTTCTTTAGCTTCTCTTCCCGATCCTTTATCCTGGAATCCAATATCTTCAGATTCCGGTCTTTTGCCTTATCGGATAGGCGCGGATTTGCAGATATCTGATCAATCTGTGAGTTGAACCCCTCAATATCCTGCTGAAGACGATCTATTGTATTCAAAGTACCCTTAACACGTGGATTCGAGTCTATAAATTGATCAAGAGGATCCACTTGTTCCTGTTCAGTCTGTAAACGTTGACCAATCCCAGTTTGCTGTATCTGTTCAAGTATTGGCTGACCAATAGATGGGGCAGATTGACCAGGCACACTTTGATCCTGAGGCATTGATCCGGCAGTACCTCTCTGTATCCTGTTTAGCTCTTCATTTTCAGCAAGTATCGACCTTTGGTCTGCCAGGCTTTTGTTGTTAGCTGAAATTAACGGCGCAAACCTCTGGATTGCCTCTAATCCCTCTTCTACAGATGCCCCGCTTCCCTGCAAGCCCGAGAGGAGATTGCTCAACAAATCGCCTTCTTGATTCATTGCATTGCCAATCACCTGATCAAGGATGTCAGATGACTGCCGGCGTTGAAAACCCTGTTGTATCCCTTGTGACAAACTATCGCTTATAGCTTTAAAAGGACGCCTTGGCTCTGGTCTAAACTGAATAGTCATCTGCTTTGTCCCCGTCTACCTTGATTTCCTCCCCTTGAAAAGAATCCTGCCGCGCTCTTACCTAATTGATTTCCAAAAGGAGCTGCAAAACCCGAACCAACACCAGAAAATAGTTCACCAAATAAACCTGTAGACCCCGGGTCCTGTACGTTTTGGAAAGCCTGTGTGCCTAGTCCTAACCCTAATCCCTGCATAGCTCTTCCCTGAGCCTGGTTAATCAATCCTGCAAGCGTTTGGTTAAGCTGTCCCTGAACATCAGCTCCTGCGCGTGTGAGAGTGTCCTCAGCGCTTGAGCTTCTAGCGCCGCCCGAGGCAATAAACCTCTGTTGAATAGCAGGCGCTGTCCTGTTATTGAAAGTGTTCATCGCAGGATCTACAAATGACTTTTGAAAAGATTCCTGATCCACCCCAAAAAGACCAGACAGAGGGCCTTGCCCACCTATACCCGATATTAATTGCTGTAAGAGTTGCTGCTGCTCTGGTGTAAGTGTGCTGAACTGCTCGTTGGATGGTCCTGAACCAAATAAACTGCTAAAAAATGACATCCTTGTCTCCTTAATTCAACGCCGTCCAAGAGGCCGTTGTCGAATTGCTTTTAGAATCTAAAATATATAATTTTTTCGTGTTCTGGTTAAGCCAAAAAGTACCCACAGGATATCTGTAATCCGATGATGCTGGATTTGCACTTTCACGGATAACGATTCGAGGTTTTGTGTTAGCATTTTCAGCTATGTCTCGATACATCTCATCTAAAGTTTCGACAACGCGAGGCTCATTCTCCTCCATTTCCCTGCCGAAATTATAGTCTTCAGAAAGGAAACTCATCTCACAAGCCTCCCAACCGGCTCAAACCAGAACTTGAATTCATGAAACGCACCGTTCACTGCTGTATCTTTTTGCCTTATCCTCATGGAATGGAAATTTGCCACCTGGTTCACAGTGAGCGTTTTCCATACCTTTTGTTGACCTGGTATCTCAGCTGTTGTGTTAAGTGTCACACTCTCTTTCCAGGGGTCTGGATTTTGATCAGTGAAGAAGTCAACTTCAAACGTTCCTGAATCAGCATTAACAAAGAACTGCACCTTTTTAAGCCTTGCCTTCTTACCTTGCTCTACAAAGGGGTTTAAAGGCTTTGTCTTGGATAGAAACTCAAAGCCTTTGACCACATACCCACCAGATGAATATGCGCTTGCGCTTGAGCTGTCGAGGTTTATCGTGATCGTATTTCCTGAAACCGCTGTGACGGTGAACTCTTTGTCATTGATCACACTCTCGCCGTTTTCCTCAACTCCTGACACGCCGTCAATCAAAACGACATCACCTACCTCAAACAAATCATCTTCAACAGTGACAACTGCGCCATTTGCCTGTGTAACTCCAGTGATCTGTGTCAGCTGGTCATTGGCGTCTTCTACAAGATTGTAGACAATGCCGTTTGCATCTCCAACTAAGGTAATAAACGCATCATCTTGCCAGGACAACTCATCCCAGACATCCTCTGTCGTATCCCATTCAGCCCATGTCGGATCATTGCAGTTGTCCGGGTCTGTCGGATCGCAGTGAACGTCGTCCCAGGATATTTCTTCAGTGCGCTTGAAGTATCCTACCACGTTGCAAGGGTAGCGGAATATCGACCAGGACTGCTCTTCAAAATTTCTTACTAAAATCCTAGATGATGTCGTAGGATCATCCAGTGGATCAGGGTACGGCCACCAGAATTGAGAATCCTCAAACGCAAGACCACCTGTGATGAGATTGAAGTCGTTTTGCTGGACCCTTTCCTCAGTAAACTTTGGAAGCTTGTCATCGATGCGAGATGCCTGCCTTCCATCTGATGAAACTATCCCATGTCTTCCGATGGCTATCGCTTCACCAAACCAATTGACCCCGGAATAAGGAGCTTGAGACCCTCTGAATTGAGAAGCGCCAATCTTACGAACACGGAAAGGCTCATCAACGTCTGCTGTGATCGAGACCATCCAAATATTTTCTGTCGTCCAGATCGTGATCTCATTGTGCTCTTGTTTGGCCGCCCTTATTACCCCCTGGTCTGATATATCTAAAAACCCTGAACTTGGTGCGTTGTAGTCATCTCCATTGCCAGAGTTATCTAAGATACCAGACCAAAGAAGACGTCTTGGAAAAAGAACGCTACCAAGAGTCGGAGAAAGCCATAAAAGCCTCTCGTTAATATAGAACACATGAAGGGCTTTGTTGATATCGCCATCAGCCGGAGCATTATAGTCAGGGTTGTCTGTAGTGTTGTTATACCCCTTTATCTCCCCTGTATCATCAAAGAACACAGGCTTGTCAATGTTGTTTGTAAGGATCAGCCTTGGAGTTACAGGCTTGTTTGACCCATTCCTTCCGAAGTACATCGTCGAAGAGAAGAAATTCGTTTTATCTCCAGTAAACGTCGTTAAGCTCGACGCTGAAGAAAACGGCAGTCCATCAAAGTAGTTGCGAGACGCGTTGTATTTGTTAACCACGTCCTGATCACAAACGATCAGCTCTCTTTCGCCGTCTTCTTTTATAAAGTTGAAGATACCCATGATAGGCTGGGCGCTTTCAGTCTGATAGATTACAGTGATCGGGTCTGTTGTTGCCGCATTGAATTCCGCTTGAATCTGACCAGTATCGTAATCAACTGAATTAGTTCCACCCAAGTTGACATCACCTGAGAAATTCCCGTTATGGTCGATTGTAATTTGCAACGGACCGCCGGATGCATCAGTCAATGTGATCGTTCGCCTGGACAATGGGGTATTTGCCATCGTCTCATTGAAAGTTGTGCTGGTGCTGATATTGAAGTTCTCTGACCTTGACCTCTGTGTCTTTGAGTCGTCATAGCGTGTGTTAACCCTTACACCGCCTGTGGCAAACCTTCTAAACCCCCTCCTTGGACGAAGTACACCCCTATATACGAATGCGTCGAAAAGCTCTGTAAACGCGTCCTCTGGCGTTAGCCATGGCTGAAGCTCTTCATCTAAACCCGTTCGGAAGTTAGAGATGGAAAAAGGCTGTGCCACCTACCCTCCTATCACACTAATCATGCCAACAAGGGGATCTCTTAGTCCACCTGCATCTGTTGACGCAAAAGAGACTTTCACTAGGGACTTAGTCATTGAACTCGATTTAGAAGCTGCCCCTTGTACTGAAGTAGCAAGGATCGCGTCTGTTGAACCTCTCATATTGCTTCCCTGAACGATGTAGTTTTCTGTAGGCAAATCAGTCGAAAAGTTAATTGTATACTGGCCTTGTGCTGTGCGGGTCACAGAAGAAACATTATGTGAGTATTTGATCGTACAACTGCCATTAGTAGATCTACCATCGAACTGCACCATAGCCCTACAACCAAGCTGCATAATTTGATCGTTGGTACCGTCATTCATTTTGGCAAAAGGCTCTACAGTCTGTAAGTCAGGCGCTTCTGTCGAAGTCTTTTCCCTTGAGTAGTAGACCAAGTCCATATCGGTGGCAATTGCAGGATCTGCAGGGTTACCTCCAGACTCGTACTTCGGCATCTGGTTGAACTGATGATGACCATCCAAGTTTGAATTTCCTTCAGGTGACCAAAAGTGATCATTTTTCATAGTGTCTTCTATATATTTAAAAGACCCATTGATCCTGGGTTTATTATCTTTTACAGATTTATCACCATCAACAGTGCCATTACCAAGCCATGTCATCTCTTTACTCTCTCCTATAGGGCCGGCAGCGGCCTTTGAGTTAATTGTTGAACAGCAGTCCTTGTCAGTACCAGGGAGCGGTAACGCTGGTAGACAGGAAATACTTTCTCGTAGGTTTCAAAATCTGAAAAGTCAGCCAGATAATCCAGGGCAGCTCCATACGCTATGTACCTCAGCCAATAACTTTGTTGTAGTTCAGATGAACCATCGTTCACTTCAGGAAGGTCTTTGTAGCCTTTAAGTTTGATCTCATACACCTGATCAGGTACTGGGCGTAAAAGAATCTCGTTATTGTAGAAAAGCATATCCGTCGGACGGCCTGTTGTGCTCGTTGTATCCACCGTGTCTGGCCATATGTCGTAAAACCTGTCTGGGCTTTCCCAGTAGCGCATGTCGTTGCCATCCGCCCTTGCTCTTGGAAAAATATTTGTGAATCCCTGGTCTTTGAATGCATATGTATCCTGGTTAGCTACCGTATTGAAGGTGAACCAGGAATACAGGTCCACGCTCTTTATATCCTGGCCCATAATTAACGAAACAAAATCGCTTAAATAGGTGAGCAAAAGATCGCCTGTAGCGTCAGGATCGTCGCCATCGTTTTGGCCGATCACACGTCTCATAATATCTCTTGCATCACCGTAGGTCTTAGACATTACCCCTCATAGTGCGGTTGGCATGAAAATCTGGGATCTGAATGGCTGTACACAGTATCTGATGTGCCGTCAGAGTGTTTTACCTGTTTGTAACGATCCACCTGCCTGCTGTTGATGTACTCGATCACAGGGATTGGAAGGTCTAAAACTTCCCCGTCTGCAATCTCTGCTTTGTAATCAAGCAAGTGCTTGCCTGACCTGAACCTGATCTTTGCAGGTGATCCTTTCTGATTATCCACACGACGAAACTTCACCCTTTGCATCGGGTACATATCGTGAGGGATGAATCTTATTGGACGTCTTTGCTTTCTAGCCTCTACGGCATAGTTTTGATAATCCTCAATTGTCTCAAGTGGAAGCTCTGAAAGGTCGACGACATCTTTTACCTCAACGTTGACAATCTGCTGGTTTTTTTGTGGCAAACTTCGGACCTGGGTTTGATCGTCCAAGACCTGAGTTTGATCTTTCTTTTGTCTGCCTCGTGGCATATAGCCTCCATGCTATTAATTTATATGAGGGGTTTCCTATCTAATATGAGGGGTAACCCGTCATATAAAATTGTTAAATGAGGGGTTGGCCTCCTTGCCTTCCCCTCTAGAAATTTATCTAGGCGTCGATATCACCCAAATCTTCATATTTGTTGTATCCAAAGACCTCGAAATAGATCTCATCGCCGTCGGCACCTACAACACCTGTACCAAGAGTTAGTCGATAGACTGGTGGATCGTAAAGAACCTTGTCATCGCCTGTCTTGTTCAGGTTGTTGAACTGACCACCTGAGCTGTAAGCTGTGAAACCGCTACTATCGATCGCATTACCGTTGAGGTCATACAAAGCAAGAGTAGTAGAGCTTAGAGCTTCGGCAAGGTACGGGTTGCGAGAGACATCATTGAGCTCTGTCATCCCCAATACCTTTGTGATCCTGGATCTCACTCTTTCTCCCACAGTGATACCGTGAGCCGCAGTCGTGATCACACAGGGACTAGCCTGAGTGGCACCCGAGATTGCCAAATGAGTATCTGTTACGCCACCATCTGTGTTGTTGGTGGTAAAACCATTTGAGGTCAACAGATCCAAACTCTGACGGTCAGATCCGCCATCGTTTTCAATCACAACCTTTACAAGGGCATCAGCCGCAGGAAAGTCCTTAAACCAGATGCACTCAGCGTTTGTTCCGTCAGTACCGTACTTCGTGTAGTTGTACAGCTTGATGCAATGGGGCTCGAAAGGAACCACCAAATCGTATGCGCCTCCATCAGACTCAAAGTGTCCGGCATAGGAGCGCATGTAGTTTTCATTAAAGTTAGAAGCGGTCATCTATACCTCCCTTAAGTTGATGCAATTGCACGTAGGTTAGCCATCTTGCCATCGTCGATGATACCGACCCCATAAAGAGCCTTCCAACCCATCGTCTGTCTTTGGTCAAGATAATCCTCGCCAAATCCTAAAGGCTTGATGATCATCTCTGTGGCTACATCATCGATGTCAGCCATGGCATAAGCATTCTGTCCAAACACGAAGTTTGAGTAGATGTTCGTAGAAGACTTGAAAGCTTCAGTGGTGTACACCCATCGCATGTAGTTGGTCGAACCAAGCTCATTCTGCAGAGCTTCTCTTGGAGTTGAGTACTGAGACTTGCGGACAAAAGACGATAAAGCCTCTAAGTCTTTTCTCAAATCAGAGTGAATGATCGCCCAGTAAGAAGCATCGATCGGACTTGTCTGAATCCCTGTGGAAGCATCAAGAGATGGTGTCATCCTCAATGCGTTGTTTCCAAATAAGTGATCCAACACCTCGTCGATATCAAGCTCTGTCAATTCAGTCACACCGCTGATTGGTGTGGCATTACCGTTCATGCAGTCGAACTGCGTTGCTGTGGATTGCAGTGTATTTCTTGTGACCTTGTCCAGCATGGCGAACATATTCTGAGAAAGCATATCTGCAATTTCCTCAGCGGTCTCATCCTGAACTTCGATATTCACTCTATCGGAAATCGCAACCGCTTTACCAAATTGCTGCAATCCAATTTCAATGTCGTTTTTGGTGACATCATCTAAAGCCGGAGTGACTCCTTCGGTCAAACTGGCTGGTGTGTCATCTAAATTGTCGTATTTTCTCGCTACCAGCGTAGAGCTGTTTTTCATTGGAATCTTGCGAACCTGACCAAATAGCAAGTGTGAAAACCACTGCCTGTCACGGTCAATTAGCACACCATCCCAATACTTATCAACCTCTGGATTGATATCAGCTGTTGTTGAAACGCCCATATAACCTCCCTGTTATAGAATGTTAGGCTGTCTCCCCCTGAGCTGTGCGCGATAGTGCGAGAATTCACGACGATTTTTCTTCATCCGATCGAGCATCTCAGACTTTCCAATCCCTCCGGCCTTTCCGGTAGAAGCCGGAGAGCCAGGTTTTTTGCTGGAATCCTCGATCTTTTTCTTCACACTTTCGCTTGCAGCCTTAGGAGAATACTTCTCAATTAAATCCATCGCCGCCTCATACCTGTTCTCCGCATACTGGATCGAATAGGCTAGGTGCGGCTTCTGCTGAAGGATCGGCGCAAGCTTAGTTTCAATAGCGTGGGCAGCTTCCGGATGACTGGCTAAGAACTGTTGCTCAGACTTATTCTGAAGCTCCTGTCTTAACTCCTGACGAATCTCCTGCTTAATCTGCTTGGTGTATTCGTCTTCATCCTGCTCAGGCTCTTGTTTTGCCTGAGAAGCCCTAGCTATCTGTTCCTGGTACCACTTAGCCTGGTACTCAGCTTCTTGACGCTTTTTCCTTTCAGCTTCCAAAGCCTCAAGAGGAACTTGTTTCTTCTCCTCTTTCGGCTCTGTTTGCGACTCCTCTTTTGGAGCCTCTTGTGTAGTTTCGGCTTCGGCGGCAGCCTCAGGTGTGTCTGACATTTAAACCTCCATGTTTAACGCCCAAAAATTACGCCCTTCAAAGTCGGCGACACTTGTGAAAACGCCCGTTCACCATTTCCGTGGAGTCACGAAAAAGGTCCGGTCGGCGACACCATAAACGCCCTTAAGATGGCGGCTCTTTCACCCGTAAGATGTCTTTACAAGACTCAGCAAAAGTCTTGTTGAAGATCACCTTCTTATCGGGAGTAACCCTCCAGAGCCAAGTGATCAGCCCTCTTGAGTTGTCTACCCAGAAAACCATCGTCCGAGTGATAAACGGTGGCTTCATCTCGAAATACTCAAGTGTTGCAGAAATCTTGTTGGGGTCAGCCCCAACCATGTGGGTACCCTGGTTGTTTGCCTTCATTAAGATGAAGTAAGGGTGGTCAATATGCTGATGATCGTCTAAGAAACGATCTACCTGCTTATTAACCCTTGCTTTAAGCACACCCTTATCACTTAATTTTTTCTCGGCATACTTCGAGGGAAGTATTAACCCACTACATTCCGCGACCACGTTGATTTTCCGCCTTTGCTTCCTGTTTCATCATTTCTCTAACCTTCATGGAACCTTGACCCTGAAGCTTAGATCTGTTGTTCAACTGAGAACCTTTCATAGGCACTGGCGCCGGGCTGTTTGGCGAATTAACGCTGTACATACCGCGACCTTTACCCTGAGGAACTGCTGAACCGTAGCCTTTATTAGCTCCCATTACAGACCTCCCTGTTGTTGTGGTTGTTGTGGTGACTCTTGATCGATAGCGCTAAAAACTTCGATGTTCTTCGCGCGATTTTCTTGAAACTCTGATTGCTCTTGCTGCCTTAAGAACTGAAGGAAGGAAACGATCTTCTGAATGTTGTCAGCTTTTAAGCCTTCAATTTCTGCAAGCGTCTTAGCTCTATCGAGATTTGCCTGAGCGATATTTTGTATTTGTTCAGACTCTCTTTCCCCTTCTAGACCTAAATTTGCAAGACCTCTTGTATCTCTTTCGTTAGCCGTTGATTTGTTCAGGTCAATCTGTGACTGGACAAGCTCCAGCTGTTGTTGGATCTGCTGAATCTGCAATTGCTGTTGTTGCAGATCTATCTGCTCTTGCTGTTGATTAACCTGCTCGATGCGCTCCATCAACTCTGAGTGGCCGACCATCGGCATGTTTTCAATGATCAGATCGACAGGGATCTTTTCTGGACCGAAAAGCTCTACTGCCCTTAGAAGCTCAAAATAGAAAGCGTCTCTTTGAGACTGAGACTTCACACCCTGCTTGATCACAGCATCGTAACGCTCAAAAGACTCGTCATTGAACTGCTGTGTCGGCTCTTCATTGATAATACGAGCGACTTTGCCAGGTCCCCAGTTTAGTTGTACCGTGTACATTACCTTTTTAGTGAGATAGCGTTGCGAGCGCTCGAAATTATCGAAAATCGCACGATTCGCTCGTAAACCGTTAGCAGCCCTTACCTCTGCAAGTCTTCCTGAAACCTGGGTATTACCACCTTCATCGTCACCGAGCATCGACTCGTTAACGCCTGAAATTCCGTTGAATAGCGTGTTAATCGTCTGAGCGTACTCAAGCCAGCCTGGAGGCACCTGACCCATCTGGATAGGCTTAAAGTCACGGTCAAGGTCTGCCTCGTCACGAGCCGGAATATTTCCGACACCAACACGATTCATTGCTTTCTCATCAGCGACAGCACCAACTTTGTAGAGCATCCCGGTATTGAGGCTGGTATCCATGATGTCTTGTGCTCTTAGAAGACGCCTGTTAAAGCTCCTCTGAGCAGGGATAAGAGGTTGGACAAAGCCTTGTATCTTTAATCCAAAGTCATCAAGCTGAGGCTCAAAATAACCGGCCACAAGGGTGAGTGGGTAATCATCAAGACCAGTTGGATCTTCACCGGAATAGACAGCACGGCCGCCAAGTAGAACATTCAGCTCAACATACTGCTTGCTACGATTCATGATCTCGGCATTAATACCGCCTTCTCTTGCAATGGCAACTAGCCTTTCATGCTCTTCCGTCTCGGATGGACTACCGTTTCTAAGCAGGATGTCTCCGGTAGACATGTCGACGATCTCTTGTACCTGCCTTGATGTACGTCTGTAGTAGCTATCGTAGGTGATCAAATCATCTGAGTCGAAACGGTTCTTATTTGGCCTGTATTGCTGGAACTTGTTGTCGAATGTAGCCGTCGGAGTCTGATCGATCACTTTAGGATCGACAAAAGGCAAAAGAGCCTTAGCGTCTTCACGTGTAAGGAAGTCCCTTAGAAGCACTTCGGATGCGTCAGACAAATCCAGACGGGTAAAGTTAGGGTCGATAATGAAAGAGTTGTACGAGCGCTTATAAAACTTGATATCCCCAAAGACAGGATCTTCTGAGTAATCGATCCAAAGACCGACAAGAGAAAGGCCTGTTTTCAAAGCATCGTCAAAGCCTTGCAATAGGAACTGGTCACCATCTCCCTTGTCGAATACGTACTTAACAACCGTGTTGAGCTGATCGGCAGTCTTCTCGTCAGAACCCTCCATCGGAGCGATCACTGTAGATTTTATGTTGTCTCGAGCGTAACCAGAGAAGAAGTTTACGGTTGAGCGAATGAGGTTGTATTCTGAAGGATCGCGACCTTCATCCAATAGACGTGAAATCTCATTGGACGTCCATGTACGGCCTGTATAGGCCTGCAAGCTTTTAAGGGCATTGGAAGTATAGTTTACCCAATACCTTTCTGAACGCTGCCAAAAATCATTGTAGTCTTGTTCGATCGAGGCGAAATCTGCCATCCGTGGCAATCCGTTCCTTCCTTGGAGTTAGTTAATAACTTTCCCCCGTTAGGAAAAGGACGGCGTCGCCACTGTAACGGCAGTGTGAGGGTGATCAGCCCGACGACGCACGCTTGTCAGCGTGCTAAATTTTTAGTGTAGATATATTAACTAGATTTTTCAATAGTTATTTCGATAAAAGATTTCATCATTTTATCAAGAGTATCAAGGATGTCGTCACTCGGTTTAACAACAAATAAATCAGAGTGTTTATCATTCCAAAAAGCCGGGTATTCTTTCAAATCCCTTCCCATAGCCTCTTTACCAAAAGCCCATTCATGAAACGCCTCTACGAGATCGCTCGATCCAAGAGCAATAGCGCAATAGTTTGAGACGCATAATATCCTTTGGCTTTTCCTTGCCCCTGCGATATCAAGCTTCATTTCATCATTGCCATTGTTTCTTTTTTAACCCATTCAGGCGGCTCAGGATGTGGCGACCAATCCGTTACACCTATAAGAGCTACATCGGTTTTTCCAAGAAACCATCTTCCATCTTCATGGCGACCCTTATCATAATTCTCACCGTTTGATAAAGGTTTTCCAAAAACCCATACCTCATCGCTATGAAGAGGAGGGCTTGACTCAGCGTCTATCCAATTAAAACCCTGAACCAGAAACACCCTGGATGCTTCTACTTTTCTATGATAGTCTTTCAAATTATAGAAAGAGGGATAACCAGATTCATCATCACCATAAAAAACAACATCCCAAAAACCACTCCAGTCAAACTCTTCCAGACTCTGAAGTAAAACAGGAACAGAACCCCATTTCTTTCTAAATTTAATGAATGTCATGGGAACAGAAATCTCTTTTTCCATGCTATAGTCTGATAACCTCGATGAAACCTCCTGAACCCTTTTCTCGACACCACAACCGTCATAATCAAAAATCATTAAAAAACCATGCAAGTAATCACTCATATCCTATTCCTTCGATACCGATCCATTCTGTCTAAATGCTCTTTGAGAGCTTTATCAGACGTTCCACCAGATATTAACTGCTCAGCCCTTCCAAGGTATCTAAAAGCAGATGCCCCATGAGATGCCCAGTCATGCAACTCTCTTTCCACGTAGCACTGATTCTTCTCTGACCACTCTTTGCGGTAGTTCTCCAAAGCCTTGATCCCCTGAGCGCATTTATCCTTATCAAACCAGCATCGATCCAGCATCGATCGTGCGTAGTTGGTGGCCGGGATGATGTCATTTTCCCTTTCAAGCTTGATCAATTTGATTCCAAGATCCCTGGCAAAGTCTACCAGAGACCGGCCAGTCTGAAACGACTTTATTCCTGCATCGTGTGGGACATAGTGTTTCCCATAGATGTAGTTTCTTTGCCTAAGGACGGTGATATAATGGGATATGTCCTCAAAATTGTTTTCGTAGTAGTCGATTAACCTGATCTCTTTTCCAACCAATTGAAAGAACCAGATGGCCGTAGGGTCACGTCTGCCAAGATCCCAAGCCGTATGCACCTCAGATAAACGCTCATACGGCACAGAGCATATACACCCCTCACTGTGAGCTTTAGAGATGCCTTTTCCGTACCATAGGCCGTCATTTGCGACCTCCCAGCACTCATCAAGTGTGGAGGGGTATTGCGTCTTCATACCATCGCCGAGCGTTGAGGCCTTTTTGATATACCAGTTCTTTTGACCTTGCGAAAGCCTAATGTCGTGATCTTTGCATAGCTTGTCGAAATAGGCTTGGTAGTCTTTCATTTAATCTGAAGCAAAGCCCTTACTTTAATGTCTTCCGGCTCAAACCTGGCATTTGACAAAGCCTCATTGATGCAATGCTTAACCACTGGGTCATCAGCTAAGAACTTGTATTCATCGTACATCAGAAACTTTTGCTTGTAGGTCTGTTCCACGACTTTAATCGTGATCGTTAGCTCTGTCATAAACGTCCTTGTTTATAGTAAGTTATACATGTTTATACCTGGAACCAGATATAACCCTTAGTTTACTGGAAGTGAAAAATGTACCAAACCATTGCACTGATCACACTCCACCCATACATCAGTATAGTATTCAGGATCATTGTCTTCCTGCGCGTAGACCTGAAATTTATTTCCACACTTGCAGTCCTCACTATATAAGCACCGACTTTTAAGTATGTGTTCACGTGATAGCTCACTTCCCATTCAATAAAACTCCTCAAAGATAATCATCAGGTTTTCTTTTAAATTTCATGGCATATGTGCTTTTTGTTTGAAGTGGATCACAATACATAGGGGGGCGATGTATAAATTGAACATCCTCCCCTAAGTATAATTTTTGGAGTGCCCAAGTCAAGAGATCCAAAGTATTTTCATAATCTGTTTTTAGCAGATATTCTGCATACTTTTTAAAAAATCTATTATTCATCTTTTCGATGGCGTTTTCATCAAAATCGCCTTCTTCTAAAATGTAAGCGAAGCCTTCATCAAGGGGATGGATCTCTCCGTTTTTTATAAGCATTCTTAACTCACCAAGATCACTTTCCAAAGCCAAGCCACAAAACCGACCCCAGCAACGAAAAGGAGCCAGCAACAGCACATTAGAAACACCTCAGACCAGTGCATTTAGCTTACAACCCCACATGTAGGGCATTTCAGCTTTGGAAGCGGTATCCAGTGTGTTACACAATCGTCTATTGCATTTTTCCACAAGCCATTAAATTGACGACAATCTTCAAAATAAACAACCTCATCACCGTCCTCTACCCTCACCAATACTTTCACATTAAAAGGAGGTGGATCTTCCCTTACAGAACTCCATTTCAGAGTGCTAATTCTCATCTTGATACCTCGGCGCTTTTTCGCCACAAAAAGGGCAATATTTAACCATCAGATTCCAGAGGTTTGTTCCAGACGATGAAACATAAAAGTATCCCTCTTTTTCTTTACAAATGTAGGGTTTAAGGTACCCAACACCACAAAAATGCAACTTAACTGGAGGCTCAGGCAAAGGCATCCATCCCAAAATACTTGACTCATTCCACCTATCAAACTTGCCACTCAACCAGAAATTGTTTTCCTTGTCCCAAGATATTAAATTATATCCCTTAAAGTTTAATCCATCTATATAGACGAGAATTTCAGATCCGTCTTTGGGAGCTGTCTCTATTGGTTGCCACTCAGTCATCTGAATCCCTCGTACACCATTTTCTCTTTAAATTCTAAGAACTCCTCAGGTGTCATCGTCATCTCCATAAACTAACTTTCTTGTGAATTTAAACTCGAAAAGAACAATGGATATCGAACAGCCTAAGCACCCATATGCACCCCAGCGTTTTAGCACCTCAACACCTTCAAACTGCCCTATCAAATACAAAGACAGAATTAAGAAAAATACACCGATCGGCTTTGAAATCATTTCTCAAATCTCCCACACATGAAAACAAAAAGGATGCACATCTACGTACTCCTCATCGGGTGGGAGTATGATTGCTGCATACTTTACTTGAGGTAGGTACTTATAACGAGCCTCCTTTATCTCAGACCACGTTGGTGGTCTTGATCCGTGCGATATAGACAAGTGCATCCGGCCGTTGTCCTTCGGTATTTCTTGGTAGCATTTGCCGTCTACTTCGATAATGTTTTCCATTTAGTTCCTTTAAATTTCGTAACCTTTCGTAAGCCGAGGAGGGATTCGAACCTTTGTACCATTAAACCACAAGGTAAAACTCGGTGTTTTGCTAAGCTGGTACACCGATTCAATTATTTTTCCCCCAACAAACAAAGCATCTTGATCGCATACATTTGCGATTGCTCAAGATGAGTCAATGCCTCTTCAAATACACGCATACAGCTTCCCAGATCTTCATCCACTAACAAAGGGAAAGCCTCTGAAACGTAATTTTCCAATTCAATATATTTTGAGCGCATGTCAGACATTTTCTGAATTATTTCTTCATCAAAATCTGATATGTAATCTAGTCTGAATGAGCTTTTAGTCATTTTCAATCCTCATTTAAATAATCCCTTTCAACCTCTTGAATGATCCACTGAATTTCTGATTCGCATTTGTCGAGTGTGCGTGTTAATGACTCAAGACGTAAAAGCACTTCATAAGGTACCTTGTTTATCTCATACGCCTCTCTTACTAGGCGGTAAAGACTGCTGGCTATCATAGAAACGTCTGTTTCTCTCCCTTCAATAACATCCTTTGATTGACCTCTTTCTTCCAGCCAAGTCATGCCAAATACTCCTTCATCCGGTTAAGCGGCTTCGGCGGTTTTGGATTCGGCATCCAGTAATCAATCTTTCCTCCGATGCAATCAACAAAATTTCCGTACCTATCAAAATAGACAGAAGTATATCGCACCCTTTTACCGTCAAACGTCATAACCATTTCACCATAATCAGGTAGATCGTCCTCTACACTGATCCATCCAGGCGTATACTCGACGTATTTTATCTCGCGATTGAAAGCATAATAGACATTGATAGCAGCTAACAGTGCCAATAAAAAAATAAGAGCCATCATTTCACCTTTCTTTTGTTTCTTTTTTTACTTTCTCAATCCTGTCGCTAAAGACTCTGTGCAAAAATATTCTTATGAACTCTTCAAGAACATTTTCATGAAAAACCATATGATCGGAACAAAACATATCTGATTGATGATCTCCCACCTTTAAACGAACAACTGTTTGACATTCTTCTGGAGATTGCTTGTAAAGAAGTGAAGCCTGCCTTGGAACTGTCCAGCTGTTTCTTGAAAAACTATCTTCAAAATCAAACGTTTCGATCGGGTTGTTTACTTCAAATTGATTTCTGAGCTTTTCATTTTCATATAGAAGTCGTCTAATTTCAGACTCTAAATAATCGGTGTATCGTTTTGTGTATTCACTGATCACTTTTTGTCCCTTCTCTCTTGTACAGGGTGTCTGCCGACATACTTACCGGCAGGGTGTCCCTGGCTTTCTGGGTAGTAGGCTTGCAAATACTCGTTTTGACGGATGGCTAGCAGAACATTGCAAAGCGTCTCTTCAACGATCTCAAACTGCTTTTGTGACAGCCTAAGCGCCTCATCGTACTTCTTTAGCGACTTCTCAACTTTAAGAAGACATCCATTAAGCTTACTAAGCTTTTGCTCCTGTACCTGCCCGTACTGCGTTAGAAACCGCTGATTCTCTCTTAACATCTCTTTGATAAGATTGGTGTGGAACGCTCTTTCATCTTTTGCTTCGTTGCCCATTCATTCTCCTAATTTAATGTGTATGTGGATTCCTTCCACCAAGGGAAAAAGAACAGCTTGTAATCCATCTCACCTGGCTCCTCTCCCTTAACAGCCTTTTCCTGCGCCTGCTTGCAAATGTCGTAGAAATACCCGCCTCTCCCCTCACTCGTTGACTCGATAGTCACCTGCTGACCTATCGCAACCGTCTCAAGCGCCCCTTCAATGATCTCTTGCGCTTTTGCTGGGTATTTGGCGCATATCTTTCCAAATTCGCTGATATGAAGCCTCTGGAACGTTCCACCGCGTGGAGCGGTATCTACCACGTAGCTTGACCCATTTGCCCATCTAAGCATTCGCGTTGAATCCTTGGAAGCTGGGTTTAGCTTGGTTACCCAATCAGGCATCCGCTCCCAGGCAAACTTGACCTTGTTCTCAAAGATAAGTTCAGCGTTTTCTCTTCTGTCAGCAATAAACGTCGTGTCGATCGGAGTTTCATTGAAGATGCAGTCATCGATGTAGTTAATGGCGTAGAATGTAGTCACGCCAAGCTGACGGCTTTTGGGGATGATCTTCAGCGGGTGAGGGTCTTTCAAGAGCTCAATTTGCGCCCAGTTGGGTTCAAAAAGCACAGGCTTTCCGTCTTTACCCTTTATCCAATAAAGCCCAGACTTCTTTGATAATCGCCACTCTTTATCTAAAAGCTTTGGATTATCCTTGGCGTATATCTCAACAACTTTTCTAAAATCTGAAGTCATGAGATGGAACATAAACGACAATTAATAATTTATGAAAGAAAAAGAATTATTTAACATGCTGATTATATTGACTTTATGTCATTCATTGACATATAATATAATCAAGATAAACAATAAAACAGAGACTTTAGCTCAATGCCTGAAATCAGCCGATTCCTGGGAATTATTATCAGAATGTACTATGTAGACCACCCTCCTAAGCATTTTCACGCACACTACAAAGAGTTTGTTGGTTTAATCTCTATTGAGTCTTGCGAGATGATTGAGGGAAATCTTCCAAAAAGAGCGCTTAAGTTGGTGCTTGAGTGGGCTTCTATTCACAAAGAAGAATTGTTGAGCAATTGGGAGCTGGCTGAAAAGCGAAAGCCTCTGAATAAAATTGAACCCTTGGAGTAGTGATGCATACTGTGAGCAGGTTTTTTTATCTTAAAGATTACAAGGTGCTTTTGGAGTTTGATAATGCAGAATTTAAGATTGTAGATCTTGAGGAGATCGTGAACCAGGGTGGTGAAGTTTTTTCGTCCCTTAAAGATTTAGAATATTTTAAAACATTATCTCTTGATGATCCTGATTACCCTAGCAGTATCTGCTGGCCTAATGGGGCTGATATCTGCCCCGACATTCTCTATGAAATGGGGAGGGATATTAGATGAGTGCTTTTTTTAGTGCTGACGAATTTCATGAAGAAGTGTTTGGTGGTAGACCAAAGGGATCTGTTTGTCTTGCTGGCGCAAGGAAAAGGGAAGATCTTACCCAGGCACAGCTTGGCGAGATGATCGGCGTATCACAATACAATATTTCAAAGATGGAGAGGGGTCATAGACCTATTGGAAAAGACATCGCTAAGCGTTTGGCTAAGGTATTTAAGTGTGATTATAGGGTGTTTCTTTGAAGGGCTAGTTTTCCTTTCCCATGTCTCTTTGAGCCTGCTGACCTGCTAAGAAAGCTTTCATGAGGTCGCCCTCTTTCTCAGCCCTTTTCATCTCTTTAAGCATAGCTCGATGCTCATCGTCGTATGTAGCTAGAGACGCTTTTACAATGCCGGCATCTACATCGCCTCTTAGTCCCATTTTCTCTCTTCTTACTCCGACATTACACCTGGCAATTTTAAGAGCTTCGGAAAAGGTGGGGGATTTGTCGGCTAAATAGGTGAGCCATTGTGGCCCGTACCCCCTCGATGCAGGAAACTCTCTTAAGATAATTGCGTCGTCTGTTTTAGACCACTCAATGAGCTGTTCTGCTTCTTTTTCAATTAAATCAGCCGTCCATTTTTCAGGCCTTCCAATGCCATGGCCACCATGTTTACTTTTCTTGTCTGCCACTTCGTCGTCCTTGACGCTTGGTTATGAAAGCTTATTTTTGCTGAGCATGAATAAAAAGAAAAGCCCTCTTTCCTTAATTTGAACCATTAGGAGGTAGAGGGCCTGGAGGATTCATATGAAATTCAAATGGAAAAAAATGAAGTTCAATTACTTGATCACCATTTCAACATAGCGGAAGATTGGTTTTTGTTGAAGGGTCATCTACGATAAAAAGTATTTCCTTCGAAGCGTCCAGTCTTTCAATCTTTATCCCTGAGAGTCGTCTGCCAGCTGTTCCGAGCTTGTTCGCTTTTCTGACAAGGTACTCAAGATCTTCTTTCTTCAGCTCTCCGATCAGTGATAAGGCATGCTCTTCAATCATCATCTTCTCTTTGCTTTTCTGTTTTGTAGAAAGCCCCATCGATCAGGTTGATGTCGTCTTTGACCTGCTCCACCATGTCTTTGGGCTGAATCTTTCCATCGTCGTCGAAATAGTATATTTGCTCAAAGGCTTGAAGCGAGTCAAGGAAAAGCATCTCACAGATAGCCTTGAAAGACTCTCGATATAGTTTTTTATCCTTCTCAAGACATAGTAAAAAAATCTGCTCAAGACCTGTTGTCAATGTGTCTTTAGCAATATTTAATAGCCTTACATCTTCAATTGAAAATGGATTATCTTTTTTATTCATACTTTATTTACCACGTTAATTTGGATTGGAAACAGGCTTTCGACCTGTTTTCTTTTCGTTTTTGAGACAGGCGTGTCAATGCCTTTGACGTCCGTGAACACTACATCGCCGTTTTCCCAGAACTCGATGAAGTCGATCACGTAGCGGATGTTGCCTGGTAGGTGGAAAGGTGCCTGGCGAAGGAAAAAGATGAGGTCTCCTGCTTCCTCAGCGCGTTTCAGCTTCTGGTAGTAGCGAGCTTCAAGTTTTGAGTCGAAGCGGAAGGAGTCAATTTCTGTGCGTTTTGCGCGGTATTTGTGTTTGATCGGTTTGAATGCCATTCCGGAATTACCTCTCAGGCTTATTTTAAGCGTGTCTGAGACGACTTTATAGCTTCTTAATGGTAAGAGTCCAGTTAAAAATTTTAGAGGTCTTAAAAGGCTTTAAAATCAGTCTTGGTTTTGATTTGTTGGGATGAATCTTGAAATAACAACGCTGAAGGATGAAAAAATCAGGGTTTCAATCCATGACCTTGCTGTATCGATGCATTCACTTGAACTTCCCAAGTAGATTTGAAGAATAAAAACTAAAATCCAGATGAAGGAGAAAAAAATTGCGAAAAAGAATGCGGCGCCCTGAAGGTCGTCGGCAGTTCCAAACTTCATGAATTTAAAGTTTATGAGGAAGGATCTCTCGGCAGCATTTTCTCCAGTGTAGTCGTCTTTTTTTTCCGCATCAAGGACATTTCCCGGATCGGGATCTCGAAGTGTTTTCAATGTTCGGTTCCCAGCATTTTTTCAAAATATTCCTGGATATATTCGTTGGGGATTGTCTGGTTGCGGTAGTGGGTCCCTGATCCGTTCACAATACGATCCCAGGGCCCTCCACGCTCATGCGTCCAGTTCGATAGCTTTTCTGCTGGAAAATCTGCGTAGTTCCCAGATAAACTCCAAAATCTCGCGGATTTTTGGATCGTCAATTTGCGCATTAAACTTGGGAATTTGCCTGTCAATTTTCTGGGAAACATGCCTCTTGAATGCGTGGTAAATTGAGGGTAAAACTGGACCAAATTTCCAGGCCTCAAAAAGCTCGTTGACGAGGGGCTTGCCTTGATAAACCAGGCAATAAGCGTGAGCGAGATAAATCAGCTTTTGCATTTTCATGGGTGAAATGCTTTTGTTGCTCATCGAAGCATGCTTGAGAAAGCAATTGGCAATTGTTTCAGCGCGGTAGCACATGGTTCCCCTCAGTAACAGCCAGCGTGGAGTTTCGTTCTCTCAACCGCTTCCATCTTCTCGTCAAGTCGGCGTATAAGCTCTTGTCCTCTCATGAAAAGAGGAATTTCCGTCCCTGGCATGTTGGGGATGATAACAAAGTTTCCGTTTTCCTGGAATTCATAGAAATTATTTTGCCTCTGCCACTGCCTGAAAACCTCCCTGCCAAACTCAACACCGGGAGGTGTGGCCTCGATGTTCTGTCGGCAAATCTGGAGAAAAGTTCCCGCGCAATTGGTCATCTCCCTCCCCTGCCTTCGGTATCGGTCGGCTCTTTGCCGAAACGCCTCGATGAAGTTTTCCACTCGATCCAACGGATGACTCCTGCAAAGATCCAGAGCTGTCTTTTCGTTGAACGACTCGCCTTTGTGGTTTTTGAGGTTCATGGCCAGGATTTTTTCGTATGCCACCCGCTGATTCGGCGTCAAGTTTTCTGAGTTATGAACAATTTTAGAGCAGGGAGCAGCCCTTTCCTGCTTTTTCTTGCTTTCTGAAGATATACCTTTAGGTATATCTGAAGATTGTAGGTCACTTTTGACCTGCCCGTTGGAGGTGGTCACTTTTGACCTGCCCGCAAATTTTTTGAATTTGTTTTTGTCGATAAAAATTTTTCTTGATTCTTTCCATCGAAGTTTTCCGTTTTTCTGGTAGGGTGTATTTTCTTGAGTGATGAAGGCATATCCATGGTCAACGAGACTTTTTACCCGTCTTTGAAAAGTCGATACGGAGCACCCGACAATTTCGGCCAGCTCTTCATTTGAAGCCCAGCAGTAATCTTTCTTTTTGCAGAATACGACCAGGTACGGGTAAAGATTTTTTGCTCCATGGTTAATTCTCTTATCACGCATTAACTTCATTGGGACTGGCGGAATTGATTCAGGAGCCTTAAGTTTTTGACGATCTGTTGTTTCGGTCATCCTTGACCTTTCAGATTTTGGGATTGGAGGGAGCGTGCACGAAAATTTCCGTTTTTTCGTGTTGCACAAATCGCCATAGGCGTGCTATTTTTTTTCATATCTATAAAGTTATGTTTAGGGCTGCCTCATCTAGAGGCGGCTTTTTTTATGCCCTGGGGGGCGAAGTTTCTAAATATTTTCTAAGAGTTGTCTGTGTGAAGAAAGTGCTGTAAAGCACTCATTAAGAAGGGTTTTAATTCAAAAACCGTGTCTGGGAATGTATGTTATGTTGCATTTACAAACATCCTCAATGCCTACCAGTCCAAGCGTCCATTGGCTTATCTTCGTCACTTCACGGTAAAGGACACGTCGCCGTTTCTCCAGAAGACGATGAAGTCGGTTTTGAAACGATTTTACAGCCTCATAAGGGCTTAGGGTCTTAGGAGGAAAGACTTAAAGTGAGTCTTGAGATTGTTTTGTTGGGATGTATCTTGAGATAACCACGCTGAAGGATGAAAAAATTAAATTTTCAAGCCATGACCTTGCAGTATCGATGCAGTTGCTTGAAGTTTCGCATTTGAGTTGGAAACAAAAAACTAAAATCCAGATAAAAGAAAAGAAAATTGCAAAAAAGAATGCAGCACCCTGAAGGTCGTCACGTGTCCCAAACTTCATAAATTTTAAGCTGATAAAGAAAGATCGCTCTGAAGCATTGTCTCCTGTGTAGTCGTCTTTTTTTTCTGCATTAATTACATTTTCCGGATCAGGATCTCGAAGCTTTTTCAATGTTCGGCTCCCAACATCTTTTCAAAATACTCCTGGATATATTCGTTTGGAATGGTCTGATTCCGATAATGTGTTCCTGACGCGTTCACAATACGATCCCAGGGTCCTCCGCGTTCATGCGTCCAGTTTGAGAGTTTTTCTGCTGGAAAATCAGCGTAATTGTCCCAGATAAACTCCAAAATCTTGAGGATTTTTGGATCGTCAATTTGTGCATCAAATTTGGGAATTTGCCTGTCAATTTTCTGGGATACGTGCCTCTTGAATGCGTGGTAAATCGAAGGTAAAACTGGCCCAAACTTCCATGCTTCAAAAAGTTCGTTTACAAGGGGTTTTTTTTGGTAAACGAGGCAATAGGCATGAGCAAGATAAATCAACTTTTGCATTTTCATTGGCGAAATGCTTTTATTGCTCAGTGAAGCAATATTGAGAAAGCGATTGGCGATTGTTTCAGCCCGGTAGCACATGGTTCCCCCAGTTACTGCAGGCATAAAGTTTCATTCTATTAAAAGGTTTCATCTTCTCTTCAAGTCTGTGCGTGAGTTTTTCACATCTGATGAAAATCTTGATCTCCGTTCGTTAGATGGTAGATAATGTAACAAAGTTTCCGTTTTCCCGGAACTGCAAGAAATTTTTACGAATAAATCTGAGCATCACCCACCCACCCTTATCTTGCTTGTACCCCCAAAAAAATTGAATTTGATGCTTGATCAAATCTCGCGATTTGAGTTAAACAATTGATTTCTTTTTTTTTAACAAAAAGTACAGTCCCATGATCCACAAAATTGCCCTCTCTCTACTGATCCTATGCTCTTTTACCTCCTGCTCCAACAAATTGAATGAATTTCCGGTCCAAGGTGAGTTCGAAGGAATTAAAACCGTTTTACAAAACCAGAACTGCGTAAACGTCGTTATGATCCATGGGATGGGGGGCTTTTCCGAAGGCGATCCTCAAACGCTGAAATGCGCCGTTGTCAACTGCCTGCGCTTGCGCAAAACAGCACCCGACTGCGTTAGAGAAGTGATTGGAGAGCTCTCAGGTCAACCCTATTACTATGGAAATTTAAAACGAGAAGAATACAGAGATCCCTGCTCCTCAAAAACTGTGCGTTTTTACACCATCGATTGGCATCCGACCGTTGACACACAGAAACAGCGATTGATCGAAATGGACAAACCGATGATCACATGCCGGGAAAAATCGATCCAGACTCTTAAAGAATCTGTGATCAACAATACAACCGCCGATACTTTCCTGTACTTTTCTTCATTCCGATCTGAAATGGAGCATCCGATCATCCAATCGATCCGCTGGATCGTTGAAGACTCCTGCAATGAATCAGAAACGGAAAATCTTGTCGTCGGCTACAGCATGGGCGGCAATCTTTTGATCAATTCTCTTATCTCCATGCTATACAATAAGACTGATGAATCAAATACCAAGATCGCAAAAACATTTATCGACGATACAGCTGCCGTATATTATCTCTCAAATGGCTTCCCTCTTGCGGAACTGGTCGAAGACCATCCTGAAAAGCAATATGACTATGACGATGACCAGCACTGCGAGCTCGCCCCCGATACAAGAAATTTACAGGAAGACGTCTGGCACTGGAATAAATCTCCATTAGGCTTGTTCGTCAACGAAAAAAGGAAGAACTCCCCCAATTTTCAAATCGTTTCTTTCAACGATCCCAATGACCCCTTCAGCTACAATGCCTCAAAATACCCTGTCCCCAACGGAAGCAACACCCTTAACGCATTTTTAAATGAAAACGTGCGCAATGTTCAAAGAGCAACATTGGGCAATGTTGACCCTGCGGAAGCACATACCGGTTATGGGAAAAACCCAAAGGTGATCGGACTTATCATTAATGGACTGCGTTCTCGAAACGTTTGTTATTAATACAGGTCTTTGCGCCAATTCCACATTTATCGAATATAGGGTGGAAATCCCCCTATTTATACGGTATTTTAATATTTATTTACCTTATAAAATATTAATAAATAAAATACATGTAAATAAAATGAATATAAAAAACAGTTGCTTAAGTTATTTTAACGGTTTAAATAATTTATTTTCTAACACAAAAACTTATAAAGATCGTTTAATCTGTAGTTTAAAGATAATTTCTTTAGCCACGATCATTATTCCATTATTTGTAGGAATTTCTTATTCGATTTGTATAGGGATAGAGCGCATAAAAGGACGAGTGAAAGTTATCCAGCCTGATAACAATGGTAATGAACACGCCGAACAAGCAAGAAGAGAAACGTCGGATAACAACAATCCTGTGAGACCAACAGCACAGAGCGTATCCAGCGGTAACACCACTAATACCGTCGAACGTGTAAGAAGACAAACATTTCAGAATACCACCAATATTGGATATGGGAATCTTAGCAAGGCAGAACTAGAGAGGAAATTTTTCCAGGAGGTTAGATCTGGAAATATCAATGAAGTCGGGAAATTACTACGGCACAACAAAGACCTTGTTCAATGTCGCGATCACAATGGGATGAACGCCCTTTTTTATGCTGAGACCTCTGAAATGCTTGAATTTCTATTAAAGAGAAATGTTAACCCAAACCAAAAAGCGGATTATGGTTGTAATGGTAAGACCCCTCTTATCCATTTTCGCACAAATACAGCATTTATTAAACTCCTATTGAGTCATGGAGCTGATAGAGACATAGCAGATAATAATGGATGGACTGCATTAAGATGGGCGAGGCGCGATGCAGCTTGGGGAGGTGATCGTTCTATTCGAGATTATGGCCAAAATAATGATGGAGAAGAGTGTCACGAAAATATCAGGCTTCTCAAGCACTTTTATCCAGAGACGGTGTAGTACTCGTCCAGAAACTGAAGGTTGCGGTTAAGAGCGTCATTTGTTAGGGTCGTTGCTAAAAATACACTCCTGATCAATGATCTCCATCAAAAATATCCGCAAAACATATAATAACGGCCAAACCTATATTGTCGATAATGTCAACCTGGAGATCCCTGAAGGAAAAACTGTCGTCCTTCTAGGATCCTCCGGATGCGGAAAGACAACTCTTCTCAAAATGATCAATCGCTTGATTGAACCGACGTCCGGCGATATCGTCATCGACAACAAAAACATCCTCGAATATGACCCGATTACGCTGAAACGTACGATTGGCTACGCATTTCAAGGTGTCGGCCTGTTCCCCCACCTCACCGTCAGCGAAAATGTTACCATTGTTTTAAAACTGATGGGAATGGATTCAAAACAAATTGAGGAAAGGGTCCTTGAGCTTTTGACAACTGTCAACCTGAATCCCCAAGTCTTTTCCAATCGCTATCCCGATGAGCTCTCCGGAGGACAACAGCAACGCGTTGGCGTCGCCAGATCACTCGCTACCTATCCCAAATATCTCCTGATGGATGAACCGTTCGGGGCCCTGGACGCGATTAACCGGGATGCGATGCAAGAGGAAATGTCAGGGATCAGGGATAAGTTCCATACAACAATCCTGTTTGTCACCCACGACATTTTCGAAGCTGTCAGATTAGGAGACCTCATTGCTGTCATGAATCAGGGAAAGGTCGAACAGATGGGAACTGCCTCAGAACTGATCAATCATCCCAAAACACCGTTCGTCGAAAACCTCTTTCTAAAACCTCTGGAACAGCTCAAACTCTACAAAGAGGAGCTGCAAACTTGAACAGCACGCTTTTTTTCACAAAACTTTATGAACAATGTATCCTTGTCGGCTTAACAACACTAATGGCCATCGGAATTGGGATTCCACTTGGTATCGCTTCGTACAAAGCCTCAAAACTCAAGCCGTGGATCTTCTCTTTCATCAACATTTGCCAGACAATTCCAAGCCTCGCACTGCTCGCTTGCTTAATTCCCCTTTTGGGAATCGGAATGAAACCAGCCTTGCTGACCATGACTCTGTACGCCATCATGCCAGTTGTTGTAAATACGTTTTCAGGCTTGGAAGGAATTCCCCCTGAACAGATTGAAGCAGCAGATGGTCTGGGTTTCACTCCCCTTCAAAAACTTCGCATCGTTGAACTTCCTCTGGCATTTCCGATCATGATTGCAGGCATGCGGACTGCAGCTGTCATGAGCGTCGGCATCGCTACGATTGCATCATTCATCGGCGCGGGAGGACTCGGAGACTTTATTTTTCAAGGGATAGCGACGAACAACATCCAGGTCGTCCTCTATGGAGCTGTACCTGCTGCATTGTTGGCATTGCTCATCGATTATGTGTTCCGAAGAATAGAGTCTTATTGTCTGACTTCACATGAAACGATCGGCAGATCAATTGCAAAGATCGCCGCCGTTTTTCTACTCTTAATGACCCTTGTCACGATCAGCCAATATGGAAAAAAGTCTGCTGAATATCCACCGATCACAGTGGCGTCCAAAAATTTTACGGAACAATATATTCTCGGAGAAATGATCGCACAGTTAATCGAGGCGAACACCCCCTATCCTGTCAATCGCAAGTTCAGTTTAGGAGCAACGGACCTGTGCCACCAGGCGATGCTCAACGGTGAGATCGATATCTATCCTGAATACACGGGTACGGCTCATCTGTTGATTTTAAAAGAGAAAAACATCAACTACTCTCCCGATGAATTATTTGAATTTGTCAATCAAAACTATAAAGATAAATTTAATATCGAGTGGCTGCCCCCTTTAGGATTCAACAACACAGAATCCCTTGCCGCAAGAATCGATCGCGCTGATGATCAGAAATGGGAATCCATCAGCGATGTGAAAGAAAATGCACATCAACTCACGCTTGGGACATTTGCGGAATTTTACTCAAGACCCGATGGTTACCCTGTTTTTAATGAAATATATGGCATTGAATTTGGCAAAGTTGTCCTCCTGGAACCTAGTTTAGTTTACGAAGCTGCCTTACATGGGGAAGTTGATCTCATTACCGGATTCTCCACCTCAGGCAAGTTGATGGAATATCCTCTTGTCGTCCTTGAAGACGACAAACAAGTATTCCCCCCTTATCATGCAGCAATTTTAATTAGACAAAAGCTAGTCCAATCTAAACCTGAGATAAAGGAAATTTTGACTCAACTCTCGGGAATCATTAACGAAGAAGAGATCAGGAACCTTAATTATCAGGTCGACGTAGAAAAGAAAAACTACGCTGATGTCGCCCATCATTTTTTATTAAGACACGATCTACTTTAGCAAATACTTTCATATTAACATAATTATATTAGTTTAAAGTAAAGTAATTGTAAATTTATTATTTACAAGAAAATTCCAATGAAATGTATAGTTGTGTTAGGATGAGGGTATCCAAAAAAAAGGAGTAAATGATGACGGCATTGCTTATTATCATCGGTATTATTGCCATATTGGCCATTTGGGTTATCGGTATTTACAACGGCCTCGTTAGATTGCGCAACCAGGTAAAAAATGCTTGGGCGCAGATCGACGTTCAACTCCAACGCCGCTATGATCTTATCCCCAACCTTGTTGAAACGGTCAAGGGATACATGGCACACGAAAAAGGAACGCTTGAAGCTGTGATCAACGCAAGGAATCAAGCATCCCAGGCGCGTAAAGATGTTGGCGGAGTTCCCCAGGAAGGACAGCTCAAGGACCTGATGGGAGCTGAAACAGCACTGAGAGGTGCTTTAGGAAACTTTTTTGCTTTAGCGGAAAGTTACCCGGACCTGAAAGCAAACACGACGATGCAAAATCTTCAAGAAGAGCTGAGCTCAACGGAAAACAAAGTGGCCTTCTCAAGACAGTCATATAATGACCAAGTGCTTCATTACAATACGATGCAGCAACAATTTCCCGCCGTCATGTTCGCTTCGGCTTTTGGTCACTCACCTGCCGACCTTTATGAGGTGGAAGAACCCGAAGCGAAAAAAGCGGTGAAAGTGGCGTTCTAATGGACTTTTGGGCTGCTCAGCACAGGGCGAGAAAGAAAACAAAAATTTATCTCGCCGCCTTTCTCCTGATCACATTCGGCATGGCATTCTTGCTGGAAGTGATCATGCGGGACTCTTCGCCAAATTACGCGCAATCGTTCCCTATTATCGGTCCGCTATTTTTGGCGATCACCTTCTGTGTTGCAGGATTTCAATATTTGATGTACAGCTCTAAGGGAGGTGCCTACGTTGCCGAGTCTGTCGGGGCGAGGCGTGTTGACTCCAAGACAACCAATCCTATAGAAAGAAAACTGCTTAACATTGTAGAAGAGATTGCTATTTCTGCCTCTCTTCCCGTACCTCCGATCTATATCATCCCTGCATCCCAGATCAACGCTTTTGCTGCCGGTTTATCACCTGACAATGCCGCGATCGCGATCACGGAAGGGGCATTGATGAAACTCGATAGAGATGAGGTTCAGGGAGTAATCGCTCATGAATTCGGACATATCTACAATGGAGACATGGGGATCAGCCTGCGTCTTGCAGCGATGGTGATGGGGTTCTTTTTTGTGCTCTATTTTGCCCTGAGAATTTTTCAATTTGCCTCGCTGACGGGGAGAAGCCGAAACAATCAGAAAGGAGGCGCCCCGATCCTTCTCGTTGCATTGCTGTTGATGGGAGCGGGGATATTCACTTGGTTTGCAGGGTCTGTCCTTAAGGCGATGGTCAGCCGCGAACGGGAATATTTAGCTGACGCCTGTTCCGTTCAATTTACGAGAAACCCCGATGGGATAGCGAGCGCCCTTAAAAAGATAGCGGTCGATCAAACACAAGATATGCCGAAACAGGGAATGGCCTATTCCCACATGTACCTGGATAACCACTCTGGGTTTTCCGCCCTCTTCGCGACCCACCCCCCTTTAAAGAAAAGAATAGAGGCCATTCTGGGCAAAACCTATATGCCCGATGAATGGCCCCCGCGACCACACCAACAATAACTACTTTTTGGAAAAGGCTCTTTCTAAAATGTAATCGACAGAAATTTTTCCAGGACCGAAACAGAGAACTGTTAACGAAGTTAACAAATAGTTGAACGGTGTCTGATTGATGAATCGTTGAGGATTTTCCAATACGCCGAAAGTCGCATCGCCATGAGCAGTCAACAATGCGACAATCATTGTGACAGCCAATGGGATCGCTACAAGCCTGGAGGCAAAACCGGCAAGAAGACAGATTCCTCCGACAGCCTCGACCCAGCCGACCATAGGCGCCATGATCTCAGGAAAAGGGATCCCCAATGAGCTAAAAAAATCGATGACCGGTGCCGTGTTTTGTATCTTTCCAAATCCCGCTTGAAAAAAGGAATAACCCCAATAAAGCCTTAAGGCTAAAAGGAAGTAAGTTTGCAAAAACTCTCCTAAACAGACAATTTTATCATAAAGCGAACGCATGTTTATCTCCCATTTGATATTGAATATTTAAATTTATCTATTCATCCATGTTTTGACAAGCAATTTTTTCTTGAGAAGAAACAGGTGAAAGCGATATGTATTAATAATATGGACAACACTAAACCAATCTTCGAAAAGAAAGGGTATCTGATCGCCCTGCTTACCTTTGTTGTCACCTTTTTTCTCTTCTATGCCTGGACGAGCGAGCTCCTCTGGTGTTTGATCGCTTCGATCATCAATGCTGCCATCATGTGGGGAACATATATCGTCATCCGTATGTGTTATCTTGCTTCCCGTTAACAAACAATATCATACGACTTACCTTTATTTTTTTATAAATTTTGTGTTTTAAAAAATGACATCGATCCTGTAAATATTAAAAATTATTCCTTAACCAAGCCCCCACAAGGAGGTATATCCATGAGCGCAGTACAAAGAACAGATGAGGCTGCCGGAAGAGTAGAAGCTGCTGCTTCTTCATCCGATTCAAAAATCACAACAGCAGTTCCTGCCATTGTTACGACAATCAACCGACTTCAAGCTGAAATTCTTAAAGCCGGCACTCTCGAAGAAGCTCGCGCAAAAGCACGCGAACTCGATAAAGCATTGGGAACGATTACGGATGGGTATTCAGAACTCTACCGCGCTGCAAGCGATGTCTCTGAACTGGCTTCCCCATTTTTAAGAGGTGAAAAACCTCAATTCCCTTCCAAAAGGGAAGGTGTGCAAGCACGCAAACAGGCGATGGAAGCTGTACGCGAACTCGATACTGTCCGTCAAAGAGTTTCTGGGGATGTGGTCGAAAGAGAAGTGACTGTAACACCAAACTACCTCCCTGAAGTTCAAGGGATTTCGGCTTCCCTTAAAAAATTAAGCGGATCGTTGCATGCACTTATGACCGATGCTCTCAACCCGGATAAGCAAGCGGATATTGAGTCTTTGAAATCACAATTAGCCGACCATCGGGGACAATTCGAGGAATTAGGCGCCCATGCGGCAAGTTTGCAAGAGCCGGTAAGCGACAAAGCTGTCGCCCTTGATAAATTTATTGAAGACACCCGAGACCATACGGCAAAAATTGCAATTGCAAGAGCTGTATGCGACTGGGAACTGGCACGTATCGATATTTTCGCTAACGCACTTGCTAACCTCGATGCCCTTCAGCAAAACATTGCCGGACTTAATCAGGATGTAGAAGACCTCAAATCTTATCTTAGGGAAAATCCATACAAGGATGTCGATCCCGTCAAGTTGGCCATTCGTGCAATTTTAGACAATCCTGGTGAAAGAACCCTGAAAGCTGTTGAAGAAGATATTGCCGCGCTAATCGCCCAGTATCCGGAATCTGCTCCAGGAGCTATTGTTGAAGCTTTAAGCACACAATTAAAAGAAGCTCCGGAAACGAAAATTTCAGACGCAGCAGACAATATCCGCGCAGTTCTTGCTAAGTTGCCTGAATCTGCAATTGACAAGGCAACAAGAGATTTTGCAGCCATCGTTAGAAAATATAATGAATACAAAGGGTTGGCAGAAGAGCATAGAGATGCGGCTGAGGCTGCGATCGCCTCTATCATCAAAATGCTGGGCGATGCGGAAAAAGATCTTATTGCTGATGTCAATAAGATCCCATTCCACGATCCCGATGTTCAGAGCCTGGCCGAAAAGGAGATGAAGCAAGAGATTGCACGCATGCAGTCAGAAAGGGAGTCTCTTCTTTCTACATTGAGACAAAAATGGAAAGTGATTACCGATCAGCTGACTAATAATTCCAGAGATCATCTGCTCTACGAAGTCAATCGTGAAGGGTATGCGATTTTTGTCAATCGTGGTCAACCTCCAAAAGACTTCACATTTAACATGTGGGGCTTTGGCTGGAATCCAGAACAGTATGTCAAGGCAATGGCGCCAAAAAAAGATGAAGGAGCTGCTTCTTCTTCCAGTCAATAATTTGACATTTCCAGTGTCCGGGCTTCGGCCCGGGCATTAGAGCGGCTCTTATCTTTTACTGACAGGCCCGCCTCCCCCGCCAACTTGATTAAATCCTTCCTCAATTGCATTTTTCGCTTTTATCCAAAGACGCTCCATCTGCTTGATGTGCGGACCTTGATAAAGGATATAGACACGCCATCTCCAGGGTTCTAATCTCACTGCGAGAGGCAGTGGACGTTTTCCTACATCTCTTTCGGGATGGTTGAATGCATAATGATAGCCATACATCCGCTGCCTGAACTGCTGGCATGTTTCTCCGATCAACCATTTTCCGTCATCCCTGCGGAATCCATAGACGACATGAGTTTTTTTCGCACCACTTGGAGAGGAATCGACAAACAACCTCGCCCGGCGTTTAAATTGCCGGCTCTTAATCCGATAACCTTTTTCAGGGGTCTGAAACGAGGTCTTAGGCAAATCGTCAGGGTTTACTGGCTCGTCGTCTGCGATCGTTCCACCACCGCCGCCTTTCACCTTGTTAAAACCATTTTCCAATGTATCGTGGTCCAACATCACTTCAGTTTCCAGATCGCCTTCAAAATCATCATATTTAGTGGTAGGCACTACCCCCATCACGTACTTATTCGGAGAGCGCCTCATAGCCTCATATAACTCGCCCTGGCCACGATCAGCTTCAGCATGACGGGCACAGTACAAATGTTGCTGCATCCGTCGGCGAAAATCTTGCCTAGTCACTCCGACTTTTCCCTCGCCAGTACCCCTGTGCTTTATTTTATAGATCTTTACCTGTCCGCGACTGTGCTCTTTTGCTCCGGGAGTAAAGGCAACGGTCAAATTTCTTCTGACAGGATAATAGCGTAAAGGACTGGCAAATTTTCTTGTTTTTGCAACCTCGTCAGTTTTTTGAACCTGATTGGGATCCCGGTTTTCATCCGCTCCCCTAACTGGGGTTGCAGGAGAAAAAGAATAATCGGTTTTTAAAGTTGCTTGAGGGATTGGTGATGTCATAGGTATAAAATAAATTACAAATTTAATTTTTTAATTTTAGCATAAAATATTTATAATGTCAATTTAATTATAGTTTATCCGAACAATGAATACCTGATCGAAAGACATCTTAACGATAACAGGGATATAAGATTAGTAAGGATAAATACTCACTGAACAGACACCCTCTTATATGTAAAATGGATCTTTTGACCGAAAACATGTCCAAGTCCCAATTCCATCTCATCGATCAGCTCTTGCCGATATTCAGGAAAATGAGAGGAGACCCACTGCTCCATACTTTGGCAAACTCTGACCAAATGTTCAATCTGTGCTTCCTTGGATTGAACGGACTCATCGACAATCAGATCTTCCACGCCGAAATGGACGGGCTTTTCACCGACAAACCCATTATTGTTCATCACATCTTTTTCCCAATCATGGATACCAAGAGCATACTGCCTTAAATAAAGCGCAATGGTTTGGCGGATCCGTTTCTTCGCCCTTCGCACATTATCTCGGCTCAGCAATTGGTCCATCTCATCACGCAAAGGAACAGCCCGCTGTTGAATGACGAAAGCGAGCGGATCAAGATCCACAGTCCATTCCCTCCCTAATTTATCAGTTACGGAAACTGCTCGGTTCAATCTCTGCGAGTTATTAAAATGCATATACAGACATCCGCTTTCGGGGCGGTAAACATCATACGCAAGTTTATAGGAATTGAGAAGGCCTTCTAATTGTTGCCTCTTTTCCAGTTCAATAGACTGTTTATATTCCTGCAGCTTTCCGACAGAAGGGATAAGGGTAAACAACGGCGATGGCTTAAGGTGTTTCACAATAAACATCTTTAACACCCACTTTCCATCTTCGCTCAAGAACGCGTAGCACTGATCGCCTTTTCCCAGATAAGTGAAATGCTGATGCAAGATATGATTTAAAAGGTGTTTTTGCACAGGGGCTAAACTCTCTACTTCCCATTCTGGGTGATAGGGAACTTCATATTGAACGTTGGAAATGCGAAAATCGTCGGTGTTTGCGACAGACCATTTAGTGACAATGAAAAGAATGACAAAAACTGAGATGAGAAGCAAAACGCGCCAATTCATAAAGGATGGTATAAAGGAAAACTAACGCAGATGTCAATGATCATCTGGATAATAGGGCTCGATATGTACCGTGACTTCACGCACTGACGGCCACGCTTTTTGGATATTTCTCCTCACTTTTTGACTAATGCGATGAGCGGCATCGACAGGCAGCTCTGGAGAAACCTCCACGTCTATATCGACGTGCGCATCGGGTCCATATAACTGTATGCGGATTTTTTCTGTTTCAAGGACTCCGTCAACATCTCTGGCCGCCTTGTTCACCACATCAAAATAATCATCGTGAGGAACCTTGTCCATCAATTGATGGATATTGCTTCTTGCCGCAAAAGATCCGACGACGACCATAAGGCCTGCAATGATAATCGCGCCAACGTGGTCGATCACGACACTCCAATCGGGAATCCATGCGGCAACAATCAGAGTGACAGCGGCTAGCAGGCTTGTCAACGCGTCCATGCGGTAATGAACGGCATCCGCTCCAAGGGCCGGGCTGTTCTGCTGTTTAGCTACCCTGGAAACGATATGATAGCAAATTTCAAGCAACAGCGTCGCAACCAGAGGAATGATCCACACATAGGAATCGATTGGTCGATTTGGCGTATACTCAGCAAGTTGAAACAGCTGCTGCCCGATCATTCCCAGTCCAATCAATACCATGAAAAGCCCCAGCTGAAGTCCTGCCAGGGGTTCATAACGTCCATGTCCAAAGGGATGGTCATCGTCGGGCGGCCTTGCCGCTAATTTGATGAAAACAATAAGGATCAAGCTGCAGGCGATGTCTAACGAACTTGCAAGAGCATCCATCAACAACGCGGCGCTTCCTAAAAAAATGACTCCCAATAGTTCAATGGAAATAATTGCCAGCCGGATCAGCACTCCCCAACGGGCAGCGCGAATGAGATGGGTGTTCCTCTTTTCACGGGCGGGACGAACACTGTCTGGCAACGGAAGGGGGTCGGGAAATTGGCTCATGGATTAAATAACTGGTCTGTGTGCGCAAGGTTTTCTTTAGTTCCGATCACAACCACTTGATCCCCCGCTTCCAGTGTCGTCGAGGCATCAATATGGTAGATCGGAATATTCTCTCTTTTTATGACGATCACTGTCAATCCCCAATTTCTTCTTAAATCGCAATCTTTTAAGGTCCTTCCTGCAAATGGACTGTTGTCACGCAGATGAATAGTCTTAACGCCGACATCCTCAAGATATTCTTTAAGGTCCGAAAAAATAGTTGTTTCCCCGTAGCGTGGCCGAATCATCTCATACCCCTCTTTTCGCAGAGCTTCCACAAGCTGCTCGAGTTTTTCAGGAGGCACCTTGTACTGCAATAAGACCCGGGAAAAAATTTCGACAGTTGATCCAAGCTCATCGGGAATCACTTCGTCCGCACCCAGTTGGTAAAGGGCTCTCATCTCCTGAAGGTACCGGGTACGTACAATAATATACACCGACGGATTAATGTTTTTGGCCTGTTCAACGATCCTTAGCGCAGCGATCGGGTCGTTGATCAGAATGGCAAGGACAGAAGCATCTTTGATGTTAGCGTGCTTCAACACCCTTTCTCTGGTCGCATCTCCGAAAGTGATCGGCTCTCCCCTCTGCCTCTGTTCCCTG
>Ga0180431_10000517_pt1 | contig 55711 bp, 90 predicted proteins | sample SS_ome_11_FD_132459 | JGI IMG/M metagenome (GOLD analysis project Ga0180431, IMG submission 132459) | Hypersaline lake sediment archaeal communities from the Salton Sea, California, USA - SS_1_MS_1 metaG | ecosystem: Environmental > Aquatic > Non-marine Saline and Alkaline > Hypersaline >... | reverse complement strand
TCTTCTTTGAATTCTTTCATCAAATTCATCCTTGAACTTTTTGTAAAACTTATCCATAATCACATCGATAGACGTGTCTACTTCAATGACCACTCCATCTTTAATGCAAAGATAATCTGTGATCATTTTCTTAGTATCAAACATTTCCTGAAGAGCTACTTTCAATTGATCATTGGCTTCTATGAGATTGGTTTCGCCATCTCTGGCCAAAACATACAAATCGACAATGTTTGCTGCACATCCATAGTTTCTGAGAATCGCTGTCGATTTTCCAATTTGACCATTGAATTCAGTTGCAAACTGATCAGCAAGGGTTTTGTAATCTTCTCCAGCTACAGCTCTATCTTGTGTTCTTAAATACTGAGGTAATTTTCTTCTGATGTCATCTATTGTATCGCCAGCATATCCAAATTCGCCTTTAGTGTAGTTGATAAAAGACACTGGGATTCGAAAATCAAATCCGGGCACCAAAAAGGTTCTTTGAATTTCAACTGATCCTGTAACGATATTGCCTGCTGTTCCGCCGCCAGTTCGATAAGTAATTCTAATTTCTGCTCCATCGTATGGAATTAGCCCTGCCTTTGATCCACCAAATAATACAAAACCATTGTAATCAGGATCAAAATCCACTCTAAATTCTCTGCGTTTTTCAGAGTCAGTGAAGTAATCTACTTTTTCCCATTCAATTCCGTCAATGAAAACACGAACAGAGTTCCAAATTACCGGCCCATATGTCAATGGAACAATTTGACTTACTGCTCCACTTCCTTGTGTTGTTTGATCTCTGCTTCTTCCTTCAAGTCCGACAACGCTTGTGTTTACGAAGTTGCCAGCAGAAATTTCTATGTTGTCATCAAAAATAGGATTGTTGTCTGAATCGGCAGGATACAACTCTATTGTTCTTGGCCCATCGTCTGTGGATATGTCAATTGTGACAGGCGTGGGAATAACCATGTCTGTTTCAAGCACATTGTTAATTGTAACCGACCATAAAGAACGTGCGGCAATTGGAGGTTGTGGAGTAAATCCTACCAACAAGCACAAGCGAAATGCATTATCTACTTCAGAAACTGTATCAATGAATATTTCGTTAGCAATTTGGTCAATTTTGAATGACAATGTGTCAGCTATGAATGCCCAGTTTTCAATGAGCATAACAGCTAAATCAGATTCGACAAAGTCATTAAAGCTATCTGCAAAGTTTGTCTTAATGTAACCAACCAGTCTGCTTTTCATAGACCAAAAATCTTGGTTGGTATAATTAGTGTTAATCAAATTTGGCGTTCTAACTAAATTTGATTCATCAAAGGGGGTTACATCAAATGGACAATTTTCCAACGGCATTATACTGCTCCCAACGGCACTTCTAGTACTAGAGAATCTATTTTGGTAATATCTTCTGGATCGACGATATCAATTTTGATGCCAAGAATAGCATCTAACTCATCTTGTGTATCATCTTTATTTAGATCATTTTTATTAAAGTTAGAAGTTACTTGAATTGCATCAACTACAACCCTTGGTTCCCATCTTTCGATAGATTCCACAATCATACCTCGTGCTTGCTGCTCAAGTGTAAAATCATTAGGCTCAAAGATTAATCTCCTTAAAGGAGTGCCAAATTCCGGCAACATAACTCTTTCTCCGGGATTTGTTAGAAGTAATTGCAATAAATCAGCTTTGATTTGATCAACACCGCTCTTTTGAGCCATGATTCCTCTTGGTGTTTTGACCAAGGGGTATTGCAAGCCTATGAATTTTTTATCTGCCATTTAAATTACCTCTATGACCCTGTTGCTGTTACAACACCGGCACCGGTGTCAATTTCTGTTTCTCCAAATTCATTGTCACATGGTGGACCTTCAGCACCCGCCATTGCTGACTCGTATTCACTGCAATCTCCCCCACTACAATCTGGTGGATCTTGACAAGGGTGATGACCTGAAGCAAAAACTCTTTCGCTAATAGCTTTTTCTGTCCAGTGTGTAATTCCTGTCAAAGGACAAATAACTGGACATCGAGCAATAATGACCGGATAAAGACAAGGGCCTTTGCAACGTTTGCCCTCTTGAGGTGGGCAGTCTCGACCAGCCATAAGCAAAATTTGTTTCTCTGCGAAGAATATATGTAGTTCTCCAGAATAACGAAAATGCACATCTTCTGTAGCTGTAATGAACATTTTTGACACATACGTGAATTTGTCTGATGGGTTTTTCTCTTTGTCTCCAACTAAAACAATATCCATGTCATATGTGCTTCTGATAGAATGCCCACCAGCTCTTAAGAAAATTACACCCGGCTCTCCTTGTGGACGACCCTGAAATCTCATGAAGTGAGGCCCACGTTCAATATTTGCTTTTGGATCAGCTCCGCTTCTTGCTTGTTGTGGATGTAATATCTGAATGTACTGACGTTCTGTTTGTTCCTGAGAGTTATCATCATTCCAACGAGTCTCAAGACCATAACCGGAAATCAATTGAACATAAGCTTGAGTCGCTTTAGCGACTGGTGTTCCACCTTCTTTTCTTGGTGGGCTACACTGTTCATTTAATTCATCAACCATATGAATTTCGTGTTTGCTTGTGCTCTCAAGATGAATTCCTCTTCTTGGTCCGGCATAGCAACTGTCAGAAGATTCCCCAGCAGGCAAAACTGTTTCATCATTCATTTCAATTTTGTTGCCGGTTGCAGTCAAAAGTTCAATTTTGTTTTGAACGCCTCGAAGCTCTGTTTCTTCTTCAATGTCATTCATCTCGAACTTATGACCAGTAGCGGTCTTCATTTCAATTTTGCCCAAGAACTTATCATTACATCCGAAATCAAAAGACTCTAATGAACGTTCCCAAATTGGAGTTTTTCTGGGCTCTTCAACTGAATCATCCATCAGGAAGCTTTGACCGCTAATTGAAATAAACTGAATGCCTGTTTGTGGTAAATCCAATTTGTTGTTTTGTGGCGTACCCGGACCTTTCACAGGTCTACATTCGTTTTGGTGTTTAAAGAATGGGTTTGCTCCTGATTGTGACCCTTCGTATTTTGTTCCTTTAGGTGTTCTTGGGTGACCACCCAAAATTCTTTCACAACTTTCTCCAGACTGCTGTGCACAATTGGGCTTACAAAGCTGTTCTCCTTCAATTGGATTTCCATGAACATCGGTCAGATAAGGGAATTGCCCACTGTGTTCTGAACATTGATTTACATCTCCACCAACACCACAATTTGGATGAGCCCATTGACCACCGTAATGCATGTGGTCATCTTTGAAAATCATGTAGTTTCCACGACTTGATTGAATTTCCAATCGTTTCCAGCGACGATTACATTTCGCATTGCCATCAACCATTTTCAACATATGTTTTTCTGGCGTTTTGAAACCATAGATGTTTGGATACGTTGTTCTTTTTTGTTCATTTGGGTCCAGAATAAATTCTGTAGTTGTATCGATGTCTCTACCATTATAACTCTCAGTATTCCATGGAGGATAAACTTGAGATTCGTCATTTGGGCCTACGGCATAACCTTTTCTGTGCCCTTGATAAACAGCTTCATATTCTCTGTTAGGAAACTGATTTAAGAGATCCCTACCACCCGGACCTCTGTCTCTGTGCCAAGTGGTGCCCAGATAATAAGGGGCATCTCTGTTGCCGTTGTCAAATATAATGCACAAAGTGCTTCCGGCAGGTGGCACCCAGTTTAAACCACTGTCATCAAAACCACCCATGGGATTGATTGGTGTAGCAAAAGGCAAAGAGAGAAAATTAGTTTCTGGATCATGTAATTTGGGATGATAGAACCTAACTCTGTTTTCTTTCCAAGGATCAATTGTTTCAATACAAAGAGCACGAGTCATTCCATCCAGACTTACAGTTTGAGTCTTTGATGGAAAAGCCCTTCGTTTTGTTTCTTGCAAAGTGGTCCCAAGATGAGTAACCATCATCTCAAGTTCTTCTATTCTTTTTTGTAACTGTTCAAGTACATTCATGTTCTATTCCTCACGGACAAGGTGGGGGCTGCCATGCACAAGGGTCTCCACCAAGTGTATTATCGATATCCAAATCTGTTCCCGGCATTGGTAGAAACAGGGAAAATGTTGTTGTGTAATTCCCATCTTCAATCTTGTGGGTAACCGCTTCTATCTCCCATGATCTATTAGTTAAAATTTCATTTCTTACATCTGGTTTCACTGTCCAATCACCACATTCGCCTCCATCTGATGGCAATAAGTGGAATGGATTTATGAAAACTATGCTTATGGTTTTATTATAGACTGAATTTTTTGGTCTTACATCCGGCTTTCCTATCACCACTAAATCTGCCTTGATAGGTTCAAAATTTAATTTCATAGCACGTAATTGTTCTGCTTGTGCCTCTGATGCTCTCTTTTCAGCTTCATCAGGATGTCTATCATTCAAATTTCTATCAGCAGCAGCAGACATTTCAGAACCTGCTTGTTTGTAAGGCTTATTTTCTCTTTTAAATGTTTTTGACCTTTTAACTCCGGGGTTTTTACCCTGAGTATCCTTAAGACCACCATCTATAGTTCTTCCCCCTTGTTGACCACCAGCAATTCCCAAAGAGAGAAAGTTTGATTTGATAGATGGGTTAAATTGTATTACAGCACTTTCTTTGCCGCCATTAACAATATACGTTCCTATACATCTTGTGTTTACGTTTTCCTGTTTATCTGAAGGGTGAGGTTTTGGGTCTTCCCAAAAGATGATTTCACCGCCTTCTATTCCACATGAATTATGTTGAGGAATCCATCCGTGTCCATTTTCTGTTGGGAATTTAACGAGCCAATCTTTAGCTGTGTTAAGTTTATCACGCAGATTCCCTTCCCAAACACCTCTAGGGCCTTTGAATTTATCTCCGTCATGATCCTCGAAACCAACAGGGCTAATTGTTTCTCCGTTGCTTTTTAAAAAGCTAACTGTTGACACATTAGGTGGGTATCTTGGATCAGTTAACAGTGTTCTAATTGCATCTGTGAGAAACATGCTGTTATTTCCATCTTCACCTTTAATTTCTTCAACTTGACCAGAGTTGGATATCATTGTGTGTCCAGTGTCCAAAGCTGTTATGGTATACATGAATTTACCGCCATCAAAGTTAGTTTCAACTTCAATGGGCGTCATGTAATATGTGCAACTTTCCAAAGGAATGCCGCCTGATTGACAAACTGAATTAACCCAGCCGAATTCAACAGACATAGAAGCTTGAGCCGCAGCACAAGCCAAGTCTTTCAACAAATTCTCCATGAAGATGGTGAAGTTACTCCCTTTTTGATCGTGAATGGCAATTCTACATTCATGACCATCAGAAAAACCAAATTCAAAAGACTTGATGACGGCTGTATTATCGGGTGGAGAAGATTGATTTCCAACTGTAATTGTTTTACCACCAGACAACAGTTCAATTCTAACCCATGGAGAAAGAACTTCTCCATCAGGTGGTTTGATAACAGCACATTTTCCTACATCTTCACAACCTACAAGTGGCATTAGATGAACTCCTCTGGCAGAATGATTGTACGACCTGTTTCAAAGTCCATAATATCAAACATGCCATTGACTTCTAATATTTTCCACCAAAGATCAGGAGAGCCATAAACATCGTATGAAACTAAATCAGGACGATATTCTACACCTTTGGTGATTACCATGGATTTTTCATCACCTGATACAACATAAGGTGCTCTAAGATAAGTGTCGAACGTCAGTATTCTTTGCTCGCCATAATATATTGGAGTTTGCTTTCTGTATCGACTTAAGCCAGAAATGATTCTATCTCTGGCAACAGAAGCTTCTTCTATAGGAACAGCCAAGTTACCTCCCTGATTTTATTATTTGATCTTGATTAGGCAGCCTGTCACTTGTGTAAACAACAAGCCAATTTGTATCTACATCAAATCTGTAGGGACAATATGTTTCTTCGTCCCAAGCAACATCGGTGGGAAACTTAACTGAGTATTGTTGTAACACCATACACAAAGGGCCATCTGCCAAAAGCTGCCTGCATTCAAATTTACAAATAACAGGTGGTTTGAAAGGAGCACCACCTTCTTCACCTTCTCTTGGATAAACGGCACTTTGTATTTTTCTAAGATCGTTTAAGTTTTCTGTTGCATCTTCTTTCTTTGTTACAAAGAAGTGAAATTGAATATTGATACTTCTATCATTAGAGTAATGATAAGTGTATAAAGGAAAAGAACGACCCATAATTGCTTCATTGTTATAAACAGCCGATTTAGAGTCGCTTATTTCAGGTAAGTTGTTTAAAGTAATGGTTCCTGCATTGGGAATGATCAATTCACAATTTTCAATAGGATTTAAATCACCAGTTCTGGGATTAGTTGAAAGTGTCATTATTTCCTCCTGCCGTCACCAGTCACATTTCCTTGTGAGTAAGCACCCGGTTGAAGCTCCCAGTTGCCCACTAGGTTACCACGAGCAATTCGTTTCAACATAGTTCTTTGTCGCAAAGGTGAACCAGCTTCTGGTGGATTGACTGAATTATTTGATCCACCAATTCCATCTGATCGAATTCCAACAAGTTCTTCTATGATTCTGTCAAGCTTTTCACTTTGTGTTCCTATCAGATAATCTGAAATAGAAGCCATGCTTGGCACAACAGACGTTTGGCCACTTTCAGAACCGTATTTTTCTCTTTCCATATATGTTTCGGCATCATCTTGAGAATACATTGCTGGAGAAACAAAAGCAGATGCTTTCTCTTCGTAGTCCATTTGATTTGGAATGATTGCTGTTTGTTCTTTTTTCTTTTCTCCTCTTGCATCCAACATAGCTCTGGCTTGTGTGTCTAATGCTTTTGCAGCCTGTAATCCATCAAACAAACCTTCATTAGATAAACTCATCCTAGCTGCAACTTCTGCACTGGCTGGAGCAACAGAATCTTCCTGTTGTTCTTTCAACATTCTTTCATAGTTGGCTTTGTCTTTGGGGGTAGCTGTTCCTGCATCTATCTTTCTCTTTAAGCCATGTAAGCCGATGTCGTATCCGAGATCTTTATGTTTGTCTTTGACCTTCTTGAGTTCTTCATCAACTTTACCCATGTTGCCCAACACATAATCTTTAACATAAGTGTAAGCATTACCAATGCCTTCTCCAACTTTTTCACCAGCCCAACTAAATATGCCACTAAGATAAGTAAAGCCTTTTGTCAATTTACCATCTGGCCCAAGACCAATTGCTTCAGTTAGACTAAAGTTGTAAAGCCAATCCGGCACTTGCATGCCAGTCAATGTTTCAAAACCCCAAACTCCTAAATCTTTCACAGCATCAACTAAATCTGTTGACAATCCAGCTACAGCTCCTGCAAAAAAGTTTGCACCTCTTGCTCCACCTTTTTGTGCTTCTGTCATTTCGTTCCAAGATTTACCATATACAGAAGCCATTCTATCAAGCTGCTCTGCATCTTGTGTAAAGCCTCTTGTTATACCTCCGAGAGCAGCAGCCAATGGACGAATGGCTTTGCCTGCCATTTGACCCGCTGCCGCTAATTTTGAAAAACCTAAAGCTTTGCCTCCAATACCCGCCACATCCGTCATTACAGCACCAGTTAAAGCTGCACCTAAGCCAGCTTCCGCAGCACCAACAGCATTTTCTGCTGTTGTTGGTGCCGCAGCAGGTGGTCCATCTGTATAATTTCCTGCTGCCGTTGCTGCCGTACCACCTCCACCAGTAGCAAGAGCGGCAACGTCTCCTCCAAGACAACGACACAAATCTTCCCAGTTAACAACGAAAACTGGCGTTGCATCTCCTTCCATTGGTAAATCATCGCCGCCACCACTAAACTTTGAGCTAAGCCAAGCTCCTGCTCCAGCAGCTAATCCTAATCCAGCAGCCAATGCACCAAATCGACCTCTTGCTCGTGGGGCTCTTCTGGGTGCCCTTGGTGCTCTTCTTGGTCCAGATCTACCTGTGGCTTGTCTCCATCTTCTTCTTCCCATTGTACCGGCTCTTCTTCGCCAGCCTCCACGAGCACGGCCAGCAGCACCAGCGGCACCTGCCCCTGCACCAGCACCTCCCAAGAAGCCACCGCCACCGCCACCGCCACCGCCACCAAACATTCCACGAACAGCACCGATTGCTCTAAGTGCCGCAATTGCCGTTAGAATGGAAGCAAGTAAAGTTGCAGCCAATTCAACGCCTATCAAAATTTGCAAACCTTTCTCAGTTAACCAAGCTCTAATTTGCGTGAGTATTTCATGGATTTTTCCATTCCATTTCTGTATTTCAAAAATAGCATCCGTTACAGGGTCTTCAGCTTTCTTTTCTGCTGTGGCCAATTGTTGCTGAATTTCCTGAAGTGCTATATTGGCAGCTTCATCTCCTTTTGACAAAGCATCTTTAAATTGATCAACGCTATCAAAACCTTTACCTTTCAACATGTCGGCAAAGCTTTCACCGGATTCTGTGGCTTTCTGAGAGAACAACTGAAGCATTGTGTCCAATTGACCTTCTATGCCAGCTCCTCTAAATTGCTTTGCAAAATCTTCACCGTATTTTGCAGTCAGTTCTTTATCCCAAAGCTCCATAGATTTTTTAGTCATGCCTCCACCGTCTTTTACGATTTGAGACAAAGAACTAAATGAATCCATCAAAGCTGTTTCTTGATATTCTCTTAGACGTTTGTTGGCTTCTTTTGCAGCGTCCGTACCTCTTCCTTGAGCATCAAGTCCACCTGCTGCTTTTATTTCATCTTGAATTGCTTTTACATTTTCTTCGTAAGTTCTGGATGATGCTTGGAATCCTTGAATTACCCTTGCCATTTCACCCGGTTTCATTCCATAAAACTGACCAAACAAAGTATCAAGTCGAGCAGCTTTATCTCTATCTGCTGCATCACCTGCTCTCAACCTTTGAATTAATGTATCAATGTTGGCAATATCAAATCCTCCTTTGATTCCATACTGCGATTCAATTACTTGATCTGTAAGACCCATGCTTGCAAACATCTTCTTCATTTGATTTGCAGCATTGTCGGCAAACATTCTTGTGTCTTGTCTTGTGTCAAGCAATGTACCCTGATAAAGTTTTCTTTGTATGTCAGGATTAGTTGAACTACCTGCAAGTAATGTCAATAACTTAATTGTTTTAGGGTCAGCAGAAAAGAATTCAGATCGACCTGACATGGCTTGAATTAATGGTGAAGCAGCATCTCCTACTCCAAGTTTTTCCATAGATGCAGAAATAGCAATAAGGTTGTTGGCTGCTTCGGCTGTCAAGGCACCCGAGTCACGCATGAGTTTCAAATACTTTTCTGCATTTTTAACAGCATGCTCAAGAGCCTTACCTGTTACCCCAGTAGCTCTGGCGGTTTGTTGCATTCCACGACTTATTTTGCCAAGTTCAATGGCTGAAAGACCTAATTCCAAATGCCAATCCATAAACATGTCACCCATAACCTCAGCATTCATGCTAAGTTGATGAGCGGTATGTAAAGCAGTAACAGCAATTGCTTTTTGTCTTTTGTGTCTTAACTTATATCTTCTATCTTCAAGCTCCTGCCTTTTCTGCATTGTTTTGGCATTTTTTAAATTTTCTTTATGCAAAAGTCTTTGAGCTTTAGTTTCTGCTTCAAAGCCTCTTTGCACATTTTTCATGTGCTGTTTTTCATATTCAGTAGCCCACAAACCAGTCATTTCTACTACGTCTGATAAATCTAACCATTCTTTTTCCATGGCTTTATTCAACTTGCCATGACCTTGAACTTCAAAAAGAGTGGCTCGTATATTTCGAACAAAAGTATCTGGACCTGTAATGGCATCTCGGAATATATCTGTGAAATTAATTCCTACTGCTGAACGTATTCCTCCTAGAAAATCACCTATCCAACTTAAAGCACTTGCGGCAAAAGCAGTTCCATAAGCACCCAGTGGGTTTCCTCCAGAAGGTGCACCACCCCCACCAGAACCTCCCATGCCTCTACCACCACCGCCACCTACTGGTGGCAATTTACTTCGTCCAGCAATTGGTGCAATTGGTGGTGCACTTACTTTTGTGTCTCTTGCACAACACTGTCTTACAATTGTTTCGTTTAACATTGTTGCCATTTGATGCATGGCTTTGTTGTCAAACTTAGACAGACCGACCCAAATGGTGTTTTTGCTTTTTGCTTCAGCAAGAAGTGTTGATGTTGAATCGGCAATTACTTTGAGAAGCTTACCTTCAACGCTTCCTGATTTGCCGCCACCTTTGACTTTTTGATTTTTGGATTTTCTTTTTCCTTCTATGTCTTTTTTAACATCAACGACTTTTTTGGTCCATTCTTTTGTGGATTTCAACATAGAATCCAAAGACATGTTTTCTATTTTATCGGACAATGCATCAACGCTGTCACGTATTTGAGCCATGGCATCAGTTTGCTGTGAATCTGAAACCTGCATGACAACATTGTTTGAGTTTGACAGCATTCCCTGAGAGAGAGCCTCAGCAGAAATGCCTTGTGATGATCTTCCGAATAGGTCTGCCATTATTCTATGCTATTTGAATTTGGTTGTATTAAATTTCGATCCACTCCTCCCTGAATGATATCTTGGGCACCTTGGACCTTTCTGTCCAAACTTATCTGTTGCCCTTTAAGCAAAGCATTTCTGAAATCTTCATAAGAAGTAAGTTCTTCAGCTTTAGCTTGTAATCTTGATTGTATTTGTGCTCGTATTTGATCTTGTAATTTTTGTAGTTCACTTTCAGAAAAGGATCGGACAGCTCCCATGACCTGAAGCAACCAATCACAATCCATTCTTTTTACTCGTCGCATACCCATTCGATTATACATTCGAAAAGATCCGGCAACGTACTTGTCAGACTTGATACTAGAGTAGGAAAAACCTGTATTATCACAATGTGCTTGTAATAATCTTTTGATGAATGGAAATGTCAAATAGTGTAAATTGACGCCACGAACAAAAGTTGGCCAAATATCAGTGACAATTACCATAGGGTAAGGATCATGTATGATGTTTGGTGTTCGCTTGGCATAAGAAATAGGATAATTAAAAGCAATTAAAGAACCACGTGCAATTTTCTTAACACTTGGCCCATATTGATTGGCAGCAAGTTGGTTTACAGGATCAAAATCTTTGAACAAACCTTCTGCCATGCCTTTCCTTATTTTTTATGATTTGCTATGAACAAGTGAGCTGTAATCAGTCCCTGTTGTTCTCACCAGAACATTACCAGCGTGCTCAGGATCACCTTCAACAGTTGCTTTTCTTTCGTCTCGTTCAGCATCAATACTTTTCTCAAAGAATTTTTTGACTTCCTTGCCAACCATTTCTATGACTCTTTCACCAGCTTTTTTCTGATCTACATTTTCATCGCTGAGAAGGTCATGAAACATTTCTTCGACATTTAAAGGATATGCTGTGCCATAAGGGTGGGTTTGGCTTTCTTTCTGAATACGAAAGGCGAGACGATCTCCAACTCTATATATGCGGATGCCGTCAAAACTCGCTCCTCCCATTGGGTTAAGACAAAAAATGTAAGGATCATCTTTTTCATCTGTTTCAAGATGACTCTCTACTTTCATTCCATTGCGTTCAAAAAGTTTCTTCAACAAACCTAGTTGTTTCAAAGTATCTCTTTGTTTCTTGTCTATGAAATCTCCAAATGTTTTACGCATTATTACCTCAGCAGTTTCTCATAATCATTTCAGGAGTTGATGGGACACACCGTTTGATTCTCAAAAGATCAGTTGGGTTTCCATTGTATGGAGCTTCTTGAACAATCATTCCCTGTAAAGACATAGATGCCTCTTTGATCAAAGACAATTGTGCTGAAAGATACAATACGCCATCTCTATGATCGATAAATTCCAGTTCTTCTGTGTTTGGTCTCCCTTCAATGTCAATTTCCCCATCTTCCTTGACATAATAAATACTCATATTAGGAATTGGAATGATTGAACCCTGTTCATCAATAAATGCCTCTTTGGCATCTGAGTTTTTAGATCGAACAACCAATTTTCCATCTAAGTAAGCACTTTTGAGAGATGTCCCTAAATCCCAACCCAGATGTTGAACTGTACCATCACTTCCAACAACATTAATGATGAAGGCTCTTTCTCTGAAGTGTTCAGCAATTGATTCAATCACAACACGCCTGCGAAGAACATCTTTTTCTTCAGGGCTTCCATTTTCCAAACGTTCGAGTTCAGCTTCTTTGAGATACCGTTCAGGATCATCTTCTTTCAAAAACCAACGTCCCAAATTAACATCGCCCCACTTAGACAAAAATCTAGTAGACATTCGGATGGAATAATCAGACTCTTCAAATACAAGGTCTTCATTAACGCCACCACTACCGACTTGAACAGAACCTGTTAAAGCTCCAATGAACTTTCTGTGTTGATCCATTTTGCCGCCACCCAAGCCGGAAATTTTGATGAAAACATCATTCATCATTGGGTTTTGTTCTAAGACCTGAACAATGTGAGCCAATACAGATGTTGCTGGATTGGTTCTGTCCAAATCTTTTTTGATCAATTTTCGAATTTCATTTGATGATTGAAACACATTTGAGTTTTGTCTCACAAAGTTAATTTGAAGATTGTCTTCAACAAACTTGCGAGGATTTGGCTCTAAATCACGATCTCGAATTTCTCCAATCATAGAGATCAACTTTTCCGGGTCTCCTTTGATTGATTCCTGAATGTATTTGACTTTCCAGATTTCGAAATCATCTTCCTCGTTTTCTTCGGGCATGTCCGGGTATTGAGGATCATCTGTAATATCATCAAGTCCCTGTTGGTCAACAGACATTTGATTTGGATCTGGTGGCATAGCCGATTGATCTCCCGTGCCCATTGGGTCACCGGGACCACCCGGTTGACTCATAGGCGGTCCACCAGCACCCATGTCTGGTTGACCACCAGCAGGTGGGATGTCAAATTCAACTAGCCAATCTTCAAGGTTTCTATTTCCCATTGTTTTTCGCCTTTTCCTCCAACTGCTTCAAAAAATCCCTTTTGCCGCTGCCATCAAATACAATTTTGTTGTTCTGCTGGGATGCTAGGTATCTAGGGAATGTATCTCGTTCCTTCAACTTGATGCGTGTCATTAAATCAGCGATCTTGGTCATTTTGTCAGAGATGTCTGATTTAACCTTCATAAGATTCACAATTGCTTCTTTGCTCGCAGATGAACTTTCTCCGTCATTTAACACCATGTTGACAAAATTCGCCAAAAGATCATCTGATTGTTCTCTGTCATTACGAGCGTTTTCTAATATCTCTTCATAGAGACCTACGAGTACTTCATCTCCTACAATACACTCCTGAGTATCGTCAGGAGCACATTTCACTTCCATTTTTGGAACAAGATCTTCAATCTCAATGTCTATTTCCTCAGCAGTTTCTGCTGTGTCTTCAATTTCAGGATTGACTTCTTCTTGTTCCTCATTTGGAACATTTACATCTTCTGGATTGTTCTTTTCTTCTGTCATGATGGTATATATGAGTGAAAGCCCGGAATAATAAGGAATAGAGCATGGGAGAAGATCTTTCAGTACAAATACTATCTCAGACTTCTGACAACATCCAAAAGTTATTCGATCTTAGTACTCGAATTGACGAACGGGTGAAATCCATGCAGAACAAACAGCGGGATTTAAACACTAGAATAGACAATATTGTGAATGCTCATAATGAATTGATGCAATCAGTTGCTGTTCTTAAATCCAGTGCAAATACTGTCAGTATAGAAGAGTGCAAAAGGCAAATTGTGGATTTGGATAAAAGGCTGTCCAGTGTTGAGCAAAAGTCTGAAGGTATGGAAAATAGATGGACAAGTATCTTTAAGTTCATCGTTCAGATTATTTGGCTCGTTGTTGGAGCTTGGATATTGTTCAAATTAGGGCTCACACCTCCTCCATTGTAAGCTTTTTGTTTCTTAATTATTCAAGACTATTGCTATAGATATAGGCAAGCTAATAGTGGAGATGCAAATGAAAAAGTTTCATGAATACATTGAACTCAAAGAAGCAACTGAGGAAAAGAAGTCATCTGGACCTGATCCTTTGAATGCAAAAATAACACTTGGTGATGGCAATGACTATGAGCCATTTACAGTAAGTGATGATCCAAATAGTGAAAACTACGGAAAAAACAGAGGTCTTGCCCCAATTATTCGTGCTTTCAAAAAGGGCGGAAACTGGGGTTGGAGCAAGGATGACAAAACTGGAGAAGACAAACCAGTTAAAATCAGCGGTAAGAAGCTTTACCTGACAGGCGGTGCTGTTCGTGACCACCTTGCAGGCAAGACTCCCAGAAACATAGAACTCGCCACTAACGCATCTCCTGACGAGGTCTATCATATTCTGAAACAAAACAACTTCACGTTCTCAGATGGTGAAACTAAAGGCAAGAAAACAAACCAGTTCTCTGTAAAGTCAAAAGATCCAAATGGAAGACCATTTGCATTTGAAATTAATGTTGGTGATGACACATATGAACTGGAAATCTTCACCAAAACTCCAAAAGGAAGCGAAGAGCCAGAACCCGGCACACAATCGGATGATGCCGCAGGTCGTGATTTCACCATGAATGCTATGTCGATTCTTCTGTCAACTGACAATGGTGACAACAAAGAACTTCATGATTTCTATGGTGGTATGCACCATTTAGCCAATGGTAAAGTTCAAACGATTGGTGATATGGAAACCAGTTTTTCTGATGATCCAAAGCGAATGCTGAGATTCGGTAGAATGGTTTCTGGATATGGCGATCCAGCGAAAATTACTGATGATGAAAAAGCAACTGTTCAAAAACTTGCTTCTTTGATTTCAAAACTTGATCCAAATGATGTTATGGATGATTTTGATAAAGGCATGAAAAAAGATGATTGTGATCCTCGTAAACACCTTCAGATTTTTGGTGACCTTGGACTTTTAGGTGCAATTTTCCCGGATATGTCCGTAGATGAATCTTTCCCCAAAGAACTCACAGAACTTGGTGACAGAAACATGGCTCTTGCTTGGATGTTGCGACACAACCACCCAGCAAGACTTAATGAAATTGGACTCGGTCCAGATGATGAAAAGATTGCTTTCTTGGTTCGCTCTTTGAATCTTGGGTTGGGACTTGATGAACATATGCTCGATCAGGCAACCACAAGCTTCACTCGATCAGGTGTGTCAGCCAGAAAATTAAAGAAATGGCTGACTGTTATGGGCAAAGTTGATGAAGGAACAGTCGATGCATTTTTGAAGCATGCTACTTCACCACGAGTCAAAGTTTATGTAATGAAGGATGATGGCTCAGAGGGTGTTCGAGAAGAGTTTGAAGATCTGTTTGATCCATTCACGGGACAACCGACTAACCATCAAATGCTTGAAAACCGCAAACGTGAAATGGAGTACAAGAACTATCTGAAACACGTTGAGTTCTGTAAACCTGCTTAGGAGAATTGATGAAAACATTTGAACAATGGTTTGAATCAAAACAACGACAATATGAAAGCAAGCCTTTTCAAAACTTGCGACATTTTTATGGCTTCATGGAAAAATTCTTTCCTGATCTTGATGCAAAAAGCATTGATTTTCATAGGAATCTGCCTGATTTAGAACACATGCACGGAGTGTTGAATGGTCCCTTTGGTAGAAAGTGGATCAATTCTGCTCGAAATAAACTGTTTGGAATGGGAGCACGACAGAAAGTAACAGGTGCCAATGTAGGAAACATAGAATTAGGGCCGAAAGTAATACGATAAAAATCTCAGTCTATGAATTTTAAGAAATGGATAGAATCTGTTTGGTATCACGGCACGCAGAGTGGAAATGAAATTCGCCAGTCTGGTCAAATTGATATTTCAACTTCTGGTGGCGGGCAACGTGGTTTAAAAGGCGTTTGGCTCACAAGAGATCCATCTTACGCTAATCTTTACGCCAAAGCATCAAGAGAAAATCCCAGACAACCTGAAATTTTACAAGTTGAAGTTCCCGACAACCTCAACATTGCCGATTTTTATGCTATTCAAAATTCTCTTGGCATAAATGATGCAGAAAGAGCTATGTGGAAATTTGTCGGGTTTGATGTTGATGATTTTGCATCCATGCAACCTGTGCGTGATATGCAGCCATTTGCTATGACTAAATTACTTCAACAACAAGGGTATGATGGGGCTTTAATTCCAAATACCATACAAAAAGGCGGGGAACCTGAATTGGTTATTTTTAACCCCGGAAATGTTCGATTGATTGCATAAAAAAAACCTCGATAAGAAAACTTATCGAGGTTACGATTCTTGCCACAAAAGCTTAGCGGACAGGTGCTGGAGCTTCGTTGATGTTTGCTTCGGCTGGTTCACTTGCCGGTGCTGGTGCCACTTTCACTGCATTAACAGATTCACTGACTGGTCCAGCAACAGATTCTCTGACTGGAGCAGGGGCAGATTCTCTAACTACAGTGTTAGATTTCACAGTTTCTGTTGATCCCGCTGGTGGAAAACAAATTCCATTCTTGCAGTTCGGTCGAACAACAGGTTTTGACTGGATGACACGTGAGCTTATCACACGTGGCTGGTGATAAATGATTCTGGATGGCTGACACCTGTAATAGGTGCGACAGCTATTGTATGTGTAGCAACTGTTAGATCGATAACAGGAGCTAGGACAATTTCCAGCTTCAGCGAACGAAGGCAGCGCAAACAACATCGCTGCCGCCATGGTAATTCCAAATTTCATGTTTTCCTCCGTGGGAGTTTTTGACAAAGAGCCTTTTGCTCTCAACTGTAGTTAGTGGTTCTTAAACAAGAAACCACACGTCAGTTCAATTTAGTTTGTCCTTTGAGGCACGACAACCCTTCAGCATTGAAATTTTTGATTTATCTGGTAACTTACTCTAAAGAAGATGTGTCTTTAAAAGACAATCAGGAGAACACAATGCAAAAATTGCAAATTTTCGATTTTGACGGCACCCTTGTCTTCACGCCTACCGATAACGCAAAAACTCGGAAATTGTTTGAAGATGAAACTGGCATTCCATGGGTAATTGACAAAAAACTTGCCAGAAAGCTTACAAATCGACTGGGAAGACCCATCACAATGCGTAAGGGATGGTTTGGGCGCAAAGAAACCCTTGAACCACCACTTGTTCCCAATCCAACACCAGATGAAATGATCAATCGAAGTGTTTGTGATCTTTTTCTACAGTCAAAACAAGACGAAAATGCTCTAACTGTCATGATGACTGGTCGTCATGAAGGTTTGCGATCTCACGTTCTTCGTATTTTGAATGATGTTGGATTGGTTGACGTAAAATATGAAGATGGCAAAGCAATTCAAACTGATTCCGATGTCGTTTGCTATTTAAATGGCAATAATGGTCCAGCTCCAGAGATCGTTGGACAAAAGCCGCATGAAACACATCCATGGAAAATCTGGATTCTCGAACAGCTCATTCATGTTGGAAATTATGATTTGATTGAGATTTGGGAAGATCGTAAGAAGTATATCAAACCATTTGAAGAATTTGGTGAAAGTATTGAAGAGGACTTTGTCGTTCACTTTGTGGAGGGAAATTGAGAAACGATTGGTTAAAACGAAGTTGGAAATTACATTGTTGGACAGATAGACTTGTTTTACACATTTGCAAAGGTCCATATAGATATTCAGTGCCTGTTGATTCATTGCGGCATCTTAGAAATCAATTTGGCCTTAGTCCTATAATTGAACTTGCATATACTGCAAAAACACAACTTATTGGAGGTTCATTTGGGCTTCCTTCAAGGGCAAGTGTTTCAAAAGAAGAATTTCAAAAGATCATTAAAGTCATTCATTCATTTAATGAAACGGTTGATGGGAAAATTATTCCCTGTCCACAATGGCCTTAATCATCCCATGGCATTTTCGAACGCCGGATTTGATCTGGCGTTATATCACTTTGCCAACGCTGAAACATATTTTGAATTGCATCTTTTGGTACGCCATGTTTATTGCGTTGTGCTAAAACTTCAGCAGCCGAATCTAAGGCCGATTGATCCTTTCTGCTCATTGCATCTTTGATGTTGTTCCAAATATCACTTTGTGGTTCTTGGATTCTAATATCATAGTCAAATTTGTCAGCAAGTAAAACATAGGGTTTTGCTTCCCAAGCTTCGATATTTGTATTGTCTACAATAATTGGAGAAACGCTTTTCTTCATAGCTTCTGCGACACGATTCACATTCCATTGATGAGCTTCAGGTAATTTTTCTGGATCAAAGTTATATTCTTTTCCAAAAAAATCATCAGTGGAAAAAGATTGCCCACCTAAAGTTTGAGAGATCGTTGACTTTCCTGTGCCACTCGGGCCACGAATGATGTAAACGATCTTCTCAACATCTTCTAACCATGTACGGAATGAGTTCATTTGCCCACAGGTGCTACAGGTTTACAGTTTTTCTTCGATGCTGTGACTTTGAATGGCCAGACAGTTCCCATATGACCGCAAGGATCTTTGTAGTCATCGCTCATATCCTTACGGACATCACGAGCACCCGCAAATTTCTCTTTGTGATTGATCTTTTTCTTTTTGTCACCACAGTCACTTTCATTTACCTTCCAAGCCACTGTGCCATCTTCTGAAATGTCAATCAAATCCTTCTCTTCACACCAGTTTACGAAATCTCGCATTGTTAATTTCCTCCTGCTTTATATAGAGTGAAATCACTGTTTTTGCTTTACAGTCCACGTTTTTCAACGTAGAATCATGATGAATCAATTGAAAGGCAATTTGCCAAGGAATCATCATGGAACCCGGATACTACCGATACATCAAACCTCTCAATGAGCTAGAAGAAGATGGCTGTGAAATTGGGCAACTTTGGTATTTGCTCAATGTTTATGGGGATGTTGTGGAAGCAGTCCGTGGCTCTTCAACATGGGAATTCAATTTTGAAGACTTTGAGGATTGCTTTGAATTCGCCCCAGAAGGACTCATGGAACGACAAAATGAGTTCGTGCAGGCCACAAACGAAATGCATCAGATCGGCAGCAAAGCCGATACACTACGCATTGCCACAAGCCATGTTCCGGCTATCGAAATGCATTCTGAAAAACCTGAAGATGTTGAGTTTTCAACTGAAACTCAGGAACCTATTGATCCCGGCACGGAAATCTCAGTGCCTAATACAAAAGATCTTGCAACCGTAAAGACAAACATCAAACGGTCAAAGTCTCTTGCCGCCAGAGTAAAAAAGCAAGTTGCCAAAAAACAAACCGCCCTCAAAGAGTTCATGGAAGAACAGGCGATTATTCTTAGAGCTAAGACTCATGCTCTGTCTAAGGTCGTAAAACAAGCTGAACAAGCCATCTACGTCCTCAATGCCTATCTGGGACAGGATGAAGAGATTATTCAGATTGCTGATGGCGAGCCTGCACCTGCTGATACAAAAATTGTAATGCGGCAGCTTGTTCTGTTTATGGATGAAGAATGTGCTGCTGCCAACAATCTTGCCAAAAGAGGTGGTATTGATTTTCAAAACATCAATGAGTTTGGTGAATGGGTTTGTAACCCCGATCACCTCAAACAAGTCTTGCCTGAAGAAAAAGGTGTCGTTGCTATTAAGCCAAGACGCAATGAAAAGTTTTATTCAGACAACCCTTTAGAAAATCAGGCACTTAACAGAGAAAATAAATGCCTTTATATTCTGATTCGCAACGGTGAAAAATTGTTTCGAATTTACACAACCCTTTGGCTTCAGGATGTGTTCTTCCCACGGAAAGATGAGTTTGAACATCACTTCTATGATCGTTGGGATCGTGACAAAAAGTATCGCCCCGGTTCTAAAGCTTACATGCAGGCCATGGAAGCTGTTGAGGATGACCAACGTCGTTACTATACCGTTCTAATCCTTCTTCAGGGTCTTTTGGATCGAACTAAAGTCTTTGAGCCAATTCCTGAAACGGCTGCACGAATCAATCTGCTCAACCTTCATGAGTCAGAAAAACATGTGACGTTTCTGTATGATGCAGAGATGATCCTTGGTGATGGTCGCCCTTCATACTCAGATTGGCACGAAGAAGCCAATTCAACTATTGATATTGGTTGTCGGGTCATCCTTGAAGATGCACCTTATCCAAGTGAACACGACCGCAAAAGAATATATCCGAAATACGCACGCCGACCAGACCTTCTGGCCCTTCATAGAATTGAAAAAAGAGATGATGAAGAAGGGTGGTTCAAATTCTATTACTCCCGAGAAGGAGAAACTGTGTATCATGGTTGGGGTGATTTCGAAGGGCAACCTGCTAAAAACAGAGCTAGTTATCTTATAGATGTCAATGACCCATTTGTGCTCAATTTTGATGCTGTGACTATTGAGGAAATGGAATACTACCTCAATAGTCGCCTGCACCGACATGAGTATGAAAACATGGTGCCCTTGATGAAAAGGGCCATTGAACTCAAGAAAGAAGAAGCCAAAGCTGAAGCTCCGTTTTGTCAGTTGCTTATTGGCGAAATTATCAAGAAACATAAAGTTTCTATTGATGAAGCAGAGACCAGAATCGATGAACTCATCAAATGGTGGAAGTTCAAGAATCGTAACCACCGAGCACTCAGTGAAGATGATGCCAAGGCAATCCGTATGATTGTCTCCGAATTCGGAAAAAGACAAAAGTTAGACGAAGCCAGTGACCGTTTACAGAAACTGCACGACGATATTGTTGAACAACTTCGGGACAGTGAACCAAACTCTCTTTCGATCTGGCACAAAAAAGACAATCAGTATGCTGTCTATCTTTGGCACAATGACCGCAATGTCTTTGTGACTGAGGAGATTTGGGAACTCAAAAAACATCAACTTTCATGTGTCTCACAGAAAGAGTGGAAAGTCGTTGATGCTCGACATGAAGGGTGGAATTGCCTTTGGAAGCATGATCGATGGGATGAATGGGAAATTGGTGCCCTTGCCAATGACCATCTCACCGATCCTGAATTGGTTGAAGCATTCGACTTTGGACTGAAGGCTGTTGCAGACCTCCAGTTTTATGAAAACAACAGAGACAAGAAAGGTCGTCTCTGGCGTGTACCGCTTTGTGCCATGTTGAACACATCAGGCAATGTCAAAATCTATTTCCTGAAACGACATGCTTATATCCCCAAAAAGAACATTCTTTCAGACAGCGCCAATACTGCAAGCATTGGTATGCTTCAAGTCAATTGGGAAAAGAAACGAACTGGCGTTACTCATCGAATCAAAAACCAGAGTAACCATGTAATTGAATGGGGAAATTTGCCTTGGTCAGAAGATTTCGATGATCGGTATCGTCGTGGTGAACCTCTGTATGTTCACAAAGTCTATGAAAAGAACATCGAAAAAGCCAGAGCCGAAAATGAAAAGGTGATGGAGTTTCGCCGTGAAGTTAGGAAACTCACAGAACCACTGAGAAACCTTAATTCTCAGGTGCGTGAAGCTATGATTGAAGTGTTTTACAGAGAAGAGAAGGAAAAGTTTGACGAACAATACTTTGATGAAGATGGTGATCTCTGGGAAGATCATAAAGAAGAACTCAAGAAACCTGAATACCCCAGATGGGTAAATGATGCGGCTGCTCTTCTTGTGGAGCGTAACATTGATGTCAATGGTATGTCTCTTGAAGAAATGGTTTCAAAAGCCAAAAAGTTTGAATTTGAGTTTAGATCTGATTTCGAGGAAGACTGGTTTAATAAAGTCAAAGATTTTGTTTTGGAGGTTAATCCTGTTGACATCGACGACGATGATGACTTCGATGAAGATTGGTAAACTTTACGCTATTACCATGTAGATAAAATAGCTTGTAAGGAGAAAAGCTATGCGAAAAGCTGCATTGTATGTTCACGGACGTGTTGTTGTCGCTGATAGTCATCTGGCAGCATTTCAAGCACTAACCATCGAAGAACGTCGTGAATACATAGTATCAGGATTTATTGATGATGAAACGGGTGAGTTCGACAGCGATCTTGCCCGTGATCATTTTTACAATAAGGAAATTTATCTTGTTAGACATGGCGAGGTAGAAAACAAAGATGCTCCTGATCCTCCTATTACAGAAATAGGAATCGAACAAGCAGAATGTGTAGCTGAAGAATTAACAGATGTAGATCTTTCTGGGTTTACCTGTCGCACAAGTCCTTATCTTCGTTGTCTTCAAACAGCACAGGTTTTCTCAAGAATTTGCAATCTTGAATTTACGGTTGATCTTTCTTTGATGGAAACTCCTATGTTCCTTTCAAATAATCAATCTTTCAGATTGAAGAATCGCCACAAAGAATTCCCTCAGTTCAATTGGCCCACTAACCATGATTGGCTGATTCCTTTTGAGGGAAAAAACAAATTCGCTGTTCGTGTCAAAAACGTATTGCAGGATTTGCCTATCCATAGCATTCTAATATCACATTTTGGCGTAATCACAAATATGGCCAGCATGGCTTTGTGTGACGAAAAGGCAATGGAATATGGCGTTCCAACTGCATCTCTCACACACATAGACAATCAAGAAGTTAAATGTCTGGGTTGGACTTGCAAAAATTGAGATGCAGTTGACTTTTACCTCAAAATTTTTTACTCTGTTGTCAATGAGTGGCCGGTGGTGAAAAACCCTGATCCAGCTCGCAGTGGGGAAGGTCCACAACGAATACCGGGACGGGCGAGTACGAGCATCAATAACATACGTTGTTGGGGTGCTGGGTCAATTTACTCATTTTCAATTACTTTATGGATGGTGACATGAACGACACAAACAGCCTGATAGGAATGATTCCTTTTTTGATCATCATTGGATTGATGCTCATTTTAGTCTTCAAAAAAACTTCAGATTATCTTCGTGAAAGAAAATCACGAAATACATTTTTGAAACACTACAAAGAATCAGGCGGCTTGCCTTACATCAGCAAAATAAGATGGAGCAACAAAGAAGACACTGAATCTTCTTGGGAAGACCGACAACAAAAAAACGAGAATTGTCGCAACACAGCAAGATATAAAACAAAGTCTGAAATTGGCTATTGTTATGAGTAAAAAACAATTCTACGACCCTCATCCGGGACTTCTTGGTTGCATTGAACCTCTCCCTGAAGCCGTTAGACTCAAAGCAGCAGATATGGATGGCAATTTCTTCACTGTCGATGAAGCAATTGCCATGATCAAAGAAGTCGCACCTGAAGATTATGAAGTCAAAGCACATGACAGCTTCATATCTCTGAGTGGTGGTGAATTCATTGATGTGCCAACAAAGCCGCCAATGCAAACAAGATCATTCAATTGGCGTGTTTTGCGATTTCGTGAAGTTGAATCCAAAAATTGTTCTGGAGATGAAAAATGAAACGTCGAGAGGCATTGAAGATCATAGGTGCCACTGTCGTTGTCAGCAATTTTTTGCCTGAAGTTCAAGGTTCACAAGAAAAACCTTTGAGCCCTTTAAGGCCCATAATGATGCATATTGATCGTGACAGGTCATGGAGAATTCATGGTGAATATCATATGGCATCAATTGGACCTAGCCCTCGATCTGATTGTTTAGAATCTCTCAAAATCATTACCAATGATGGAAGAACCTTTGAGTTTCATACCAAAGATACAGATGGGTTTAGTTTCCGAGAATCAGTTGATGATGGATTACTGAAGCTCAATTATATTGATACCGGTCATTTCTCTGTCATGATCATTCCAAGATACAGATGGAAGCAACTATGAATAACAAACAGAAACAAAATTGGTCTAATCTAACGAATGATTGGAAGAATCAAAACGTCCGAAGCTCTTGGCAACACAGGAAAAACCGACCAATTGAGCCCATACCAATGAGCTTCTTCTATTGGTTCTTTGGACTGATTTTCTTTTTCATTATCTTGTCTGCATTAAGCTCTGCTTTCCCTTTGATTGCGGGCATTGTGTTTGCAACAGGCATTGGATTAACTTTTATTATCCTGCCAACCATGATGTTTTTTGGTTACATGCAGGAAAGAAGAGAAAATAAATTGTGGGTGCCGTGCAGCATCATAACCATCATGGATTTATCTTCCTTTGTCTGGAAGAAAAAATGGCATGATGACAACGAGATAGGCCCTACCAAATAACACTTGCTGTATTTGGACCATCAGCCTCTTCAATTGGAGGCTCTGTAAACTCAGTGTCGTAATCATCCTGTTGATCAAAAGCTTTTTTGCTTTGATATCCCGCAACATTAACGATTGCCATTAACACTAAAAGCAATAAAATCCAAAGATGCTTTATTTTCACTCTCGCCTCCTTTCTTATTGGGCTAATAACCATTGATTATTTACTACTGTAGTTAGTAAATTTTTAGCCCGAGGTGAGATATGTTTGAAAAGTACACATTCCCTATCAGCACAGTCTATAATTGTCGTGTTAAAGAAGGCGGCGTTTCATGTGGAGGAAACGCCGAAAATGAAGTTATTGCCAAGAGAACTTCTGAAATTATCAACAAGGGTGTTCACGAATGGCATGCAAATGTCAAATCAAAACAACTTGTGGAAATTTCTGACTAAAACACTACACATTCAGCTTTACAACCAAACTTCAAAACATAAAATCAAAACTCAGTCTTTTAATTCCCAAATGGAGAGTGGCTATGAGCTGGGCGCTTTTGATTGCAGCAGTTGAAGCAATTAATTGGTGGTATGTTTTGACAGTGTTGTTTGGCATAGGAGGTGCCAGTGGTATTTTACACGCATTTCACAATCATACAAAAAGCTTACCGCCAGAAACTGACCTTGAAAAAAGTCAAGGTTGGAAGCGTGGAAAATTAGATGTAGTTGTTAGTGGAAATCAAACTCAATCAGAAATTGATTGGGATGATTGGATGGATGCTCATTGGCATACATTCAAAGGAATGAAATACAAATACCTTAAAGGTGGCAAGCCCACAGACACAAGACAAATACACGTCAACCCACACGCTATTCGCACAAATGCAATTCACGGAACTGACTATCCAACAATTATCGTTGTAGAAAATGGAGTTGAATCTCAATACCACGCAGTCAAATGTCACGGTTCATCACAAATGACATATCACAGTGATCCTGATGTTAAAGCAAATGTTTACATGGAAACACTTGAGGATATCTCTGTGTACAGAAATCCTAATTCTCCACAATTTCACCCTCGTCATCCAATGAATTCCGGCTCATTGACAAAGTCCACCAAAATATTTCTCGAAGCTGTATTTGTGAGCCCTGTAAAAAGAGTTTTGGCTGGATTTGGATTTGTTGCCAGAAAAACGCCACTGCTTTCTTGCGTAATTTATGGCGAACAACATTGATCCGCAAAACAACATTGCTCGTTCTAAAGAGTATTCTGAATTGCTTTTGAACGGAGAAATAAAATGCCAAGAGACGTTGAATTTGAAGTAAATTCCAAATTCTCAGAAGAATTCATCATGCACCGACTCGCACAAATTGTGCGTGGTCGAGCAAATCGTCACTTCGACGAAAATTTCAATGAGAAGAAGGAAGAAGACCAGAGCAACAGCGATGTGCCTTGGAAAAAAGAAAACGATTCTTGGCAGCTTGATCATGGCAATGATTGGTTTGGCCTCCGGTTGGAAGTTGGCGGCGGCATTCTGAAAAAGAAAGCAAGATACCGCTTGTCACATCGATATAATGCACCTGTTGAAGGTCTCAAAGAGTTTCTCGAATACATGTTCGATTGACAAAAAACCAGTCTCAAAAACTGAGACTGGTTTTTTTGTTTACACACTACATCATATTGGAGAATATCATGAGACTAGATCATATCGCTTTTCGTGTCAGCGACAGGCAAAAAGCTGCACAATTCTGGATTGATGCTTTCGGATATAAAGTTCAAACCACATTTAAACCTAAATTTCCCGATGGAACTTCGCAAGGTGTAAAATGCATTGCCTTAGAACCACCAGAAAAAATTGAAAATGCTCCATGGGATCATGTTATGCTTCCTGACAGAGACCTCATTGGAGTTCAGGAAGTTACTGAATATCACATGGCCCCTGAAATTTTCATCTCTGATGGTCCACCTGAATCCATTGTTGGCAAATGGGTTGCTGAACGTAATGGAACAGGTGGTATTCATCACATGGCTTACCAAGTTGATGATGTTCAGAAAACAATGGATTTGTGGATGGAAAAAGGGTGGGCAGAATTCCTAAGTAATAAACCACTCACCTGTCCCGGATTGACACAGGTGTTCACGAAACCAAATCATCTTGGTGTCATCTTTGAATTTATCGAACGTGAAAAACACGGCTTCTGTGAAGACAACGTCGGGGCACTTATGGAATCAACAAAGGATATCAATGGAAGTTAAACAAGCAGCGACACTCGCTTTCAAAAACAGAGAAGCACTTGAAGAAGTTAATTTTTGTAGCTGTTACCAGTGTGCTAAAAAATTCACAATTGAAGACATCAAAGAATGGACAGACGGAAATGTCACAGCCATCTGTCCGCATTGTGGAGTTGATTCTGTGTTGCCGGGAAACATAACAGATGAAACTCTTAAACAAATGAAAGAGTATTGGTTTGGTAACGCAGATAAACAGAACGTTTAAGCTCAAAAGCTGAAGGGTTTCGCTTGTGATTGATTGCTATTTATGGTAAAAGAAGCGATCAATCAATCTCAGGAGGTAAATGTTAAAAATCTGTGCCCGATTTGTCGGGCGTTTTTTATTTGCTCTTGGAGATTTTTTTTACAAACATCAAACTGGAAAGGGATCATTCCAATGAGTGACCACACAGAGCTGAAGCGACTTCAGGTTCAACTTTCAAGAGAAAGAGATAGCCTCGATTCAGTTAAAAAAGATATTAATGAAGCCAAGCAAAAAATCTCACAACACGAAAACAGAATCAATTCACTCAAAAAGAACATATCAAGAATCACAGAGGGAGAGAAAAAAGTTATTGTCAGCGAACATGCCATTTTGAGATACTTCGAAAGAGTTCTGGGTTTTGACATTAATGACATCAAAAAATTTGTTCTCCCGGAAGATGTTCAAAAGGCAGTTATTGAACTTGGAGGAAAAGGGAGATTCCCTGTTAAAAACCAAAATGGAAAACAACACACCTTGATTATTGAAAATCATGTTGTTAAAAGTGTGACATAAGTGTTCTGCAAACTATTTACAGCAATCAAAAACATGATTACAATCCCATGTGATTACCGTCACCCACAAGGGACATACTGTAAAGATGGCCAAGTCCTGATTTACGGTGAAATGGGCGGGCGACTTCCTGAAACAATTGTCTGCCCAAAGTGTCAAGGTGAAAACTATATTCAAACTGAAAGATCAATGATCGAAGAAATGATCAAAGATCTTGAAGAAGAAAGAGATGAAATTTCAGAAGAGATTGCCCGACTGAAATCTTATCTGACCTAGAATGGATTCAAATGTGTCTTGGGAATTGTTTGTGTTGGTCAGTGATTATGTGGTTTATCCACGGTGGAAAGATCATGACCACTGAGCATGAACTGGGAGAACAAGGTAGGAACATACGACATTTTGTCCTCAAAGATCGAACAGGAAAGTTGAGACACTTCAAGAGAGTGTTTGACTTCCTACCTCCACCTTTGTGTTACCTTGTCTTCATCGGGAAATTTGAAACGTCTGGGAACAAAGGCCGAAAGAGACATGTTTAATCTGAAACCAACTGATCTTGTAGAAGATCGTCGAATAAAGAAGGTCTTCCCAAAAGTTGGTGACACAGAGAGATACTCTGGTATTTTCGGTGAGGTCATTAAAGTCACCAAAACAGGATTCAGAGTTCAGTGGTTTGATGATTATGAAATGGGATACAGTTGGGGGGTTTTTGGCAATGATGCCATAGCAAAGGTTGAAGCACGAAGAAGGGCGAGTAGCTCAGTTGGTTAGAGCAGAGAACTTAAAGGAAAAAAGATCTAAACATCTTTTTGTATGATCTTTTTTCGTTGGGTTGCCTTTGGTTTTCAATTGGAGACCTTTGGTAGAATTCGTCAAATTCGGGGAAGGCTAAACTCAAATGAGCATGCTAATCCCGAGCCAAGCCCGAAAGGGAAGGTGTAGAGGCCAGACGGCGAACCCGAAAGGGAAGGGATGGTCCAGACTACAAACCCGAAAGGGGCAGCGAAAGCTGTAGTAGTAAGCATAATTCTTTGGTCGGGGGTTCGAGTCCCTCCTCGCCCATTTTGGACTTGATATTGCAAAATCAACAAAGTAAACTTTGGCTTTACAATTGAAAGGAGTCAACATGTGGAGTTTGGAAATCCTCATTGCTTTGAATGAAAAGCAAGCAAGAAAAGAACAAGAAAAGAAACGCAAAGAAGAGAAGAAACAAGCAGTTGCCTGAAAGGAATTAAAATGAACACCGCTCTTGCAATAATCGTGAGTGGGTGGATAGGGCAATTTCCTGTCTACGAATACTGCCCTCCTGTCATTGTGTGTCCTCCCGTTGTTGAAACCATACCGCCAGCTCCAGAAATTCGGTGGCGTTTTCATATGAAGAAAAGTGATGTCTTTGAAGCAACAAAAATTGACATCATCACCCCTCATGGAGAAGTCTATCAAGATGTTTGGGTGCTCAATGGATACCTCCCCCAAATCACCACCGAAAAAGACAAATGGGGAAGACCAAAAGTAAGACACTTTTGGTATGGAGCAAAAAGAAAACACAACGGAAAGAAAGTGGTTAGGTATTATCACGCCAAAGAACAAAGCATTGTCCGTGATTATCCAAAGCCTGACAGTTTCGCACCCGCACCATCACGTGACACAAGTTCCAGAAAAGCTCCACCTGTGGAAAGGGATTTGCCCCCATTGCCACCAGAACACAGGCCAGCACCAGCATTGATTCTTCCTTCTGAAGAACAAGTTCCGTCCGAAGATGATTCTCACCTGTTTCGTGACTTAGACGAATAATCCTCTTTCGAACCATTAATGGAGTAATCAAATGTCCATAGAAAGAAAAATGGACTTTTACTTTGGTGGCCTTCTTGTGTTTATAGCGATCAACATGTTTGTGGTTGGTTGTGGTACGCCACCTGAAGAAAATGGCAAAGTCCCATTGAATCGTGTGAGTTTCAAGCTTGAAATTTCACCTGAGAACCATTCAGGATGGGTTGCTTTTAGAAATTTCAAAGTAAATCCAGAAGGTGTCCTCTTTGTTAAAAATGACGCTATTCTGAATATCGATTTACAAGAGAAATCTCTTCTTGTTGAAAAGACAGAGGAAGGTTTGAATGTTTATGTCCCCAATGAATATGACATGAGATGGGGGCAAGTAGAAGAAAATCAAGAACTCACTGAATACACAAAAGTTACAGGATACCATGAAGTTAAAGCTAGTCAGAATGGAATTGATCAAGCACGACGTGAAGGTATCATCGATCAACTCGTCAACTTTTAAGCTTCACAAAGGAGTGAACCTATGAAAAAACTTTTAGAAAACATCCTTGAAATGTCAACGGATGCAATCGTTGTTTTGATGCCTCTGTCAGTGGTGATAGCAACAACTGTATGTTCTGGTTGTGCCGTTGAAGGAATTCAAGCACCTCTCGATCAGGTTATTTACACAGCAAAAAATGCACCCGATGGATATGAAGGGTGGATGGAAGGCACGTGTTTCAAAGCAAGCAACCAAGGGGTTTTTTGTGTTGAGAAATCAGCGACCATTCATCCTTTCTCAGAAGACTTTAAAGCACCTGTCTTTGTAAGAAAAATAGGTGATGAATTTGGTACACTTCAAGTCTTTAGTCCACAGGAAGCACACAATGTTACTTGGGTTGCTAGTGGGCATTTAACTGAAGATTCGCATGTTGGCGTTTCGGAATATACCAAAGTTGACATGGAAGCCAAAGGACTGGATCAAGCTATGAGAGAAGGCATCACAGAAACAGAATTGGCCTCTCTTGAACTTATTCAGGAGAAGAATCAGTGATTGAAAAAACAATTTCATTGATCCCCAAAGTAATTATAGCATTCGTCTGCATTGCATTATTTGTATTTTGTTCTCTTTGTTTTGCTGCATTTTTTAATGCTCTTTTTAATGCTCTTTTTACACCTCGTGGTGGAGTCAATGTAGAAAATAAAATCTACAAAGAGCCATGGATTAAAAAGATCATGCACTCTGAAGAAGAAGACCAAGGTTGGACTCATTTAAGTGCGTTTTGTGCCAGCAAATTCAATGAACTGATCGTTGATGAAACTAAGTTCTTCTTTGAAAAACGTGGAGAAGACAATGTTTTGATTTACAAAGAAGATGGCAAATATAAAATCATCATGCCATCAAATCTTGAAAATCATCAATGGACCAGTTATGAAAAAGTTAACAACTTCTCAAATGCAAAATTTGATCCCGTTGTAGCTTTGCATTGCTCTATTTTGAATGAGGCTGAATTGGATCGAGCCTTTAAGGAAGGATTGAAAGCATCGGAGATCATTTCATCTGAAGTGAACCTTGCCCAGAGATATGTGTCTGATCAAACACTGGCTTTAATTCAACATACAGGAGATTAGAAAAAATGAAACGACGTGATGCACTCAAAACATTGGGATTTTTTCCTCTGGCTGGAAGCCCTCTAGCGGCCCTCGGCCAAACCTCGTCTATTAACGAAGACCCCAAGCCAAAGTCGATTTGGGATTATCAGGTCAAACACTTCCTGATCGATGCCCACCATGAATTCCTCTTCATCAAACACAATGACAGCAAAGCCGTTGCCTTCCTTGAAGAAGATACCGGTGACCTGATTGTGGCTCGAAATCGAGACAAACTCTCTGAATGCAGACCTGAACGATTCTCTCCAAAAGAAGCCAGAATCGTCAAAGAAAATGAGACAATGCTCCTGCACCTTGAACAAGGGTCTTATTCTGTCTCAATTGGCCGATCTGAACTCGCCCTCCCAAGAGTTGAATACCGCAAGATCAATGACCAATACTTCTGGCGGTTGACAATAAACAGAGCAGGAGTGGAATTCGAACCTTGTGAAATCCCAGAGTTTGCACATATCTCCTACAAAGGGCCTTCCTACGGAACCCGTGAATACAATGAGTGGGGGTTTAATTTCACAAACCACAAAACAACCAGAAATCTTCCCTTCGAACTTCAGGTTTGTCAGGGGCATTTACCACGTGATAAATTTTTTCATAATCTACCCATTTAAAGGATTGGAATAATGAATTTAATTGAACTACTTTCGGTTGGAGGTGTACTTTACTTTACCAATCAGGCAATGAATTCTTACTTTGCTTCTCGTGGCAAAAATATATCTAAACGTCCTGAATTTTCTGAAAGCCAAAAGAACGAATACCTACAAGCCATTGGCAGAAATCGACGACCGCTGACCGAAAAGGAAAAGAAGTCCCTCGACAATCTGAAAAGCATGTGGGAAAAAGAGATGAAGGATCATCTTGCTGCTCCCCAATACCCAACAACACAATCATTCCAATTCCAACTCAGCTCAGAACATTTAACAGAGAAAATTAACGCCTTCAGAAATCGTTACAAGACCACTGAAAACTATACCCATGGCGTTCTTCCCGGCACTGTCGAAGAGAAGTGTTCTCCTTTTTCTCTAACCAGAGAAGAGAGAGACTCCGGGATCGTTGAAATCTGGAGGAACAAGGAAGGACAATACCACCGAGAAGATGGTCCTGCGGTCATCTATGCCAGTGGAGCAGAAGAATGGTATTGGGAAGACAAATTCACACCCGGTCCTACAGAAAGACATGACAACAAACTCGTCTGGAGAGACGACAAAGGCGATTGTCATCGAGAATATGGTCCCGCCATTCTCTACAAGAATGGGAAGAGAACTTGGTGCCAGAACGGTGAATTTCATCGGGTAGATGGTCCTGCTATCATTCACAGAGATAGATCGGAAGAATGGTGGTGGGAAGGCACACGAACTCCTGCTCCAGAAACTAAAGATTCCGCTCTAGTTTGGAAAGACGCCAATGGTGATTATCACCGAAACCATGGACCTGCTATCATTTCCAAAGATGGAAATCTTAGATGGTATAAACACGGAAAACGCCATCGTGTGAATGGACCTGCTGTTGTTTACTCCAGTGGAATTGAATTTTGGTATTGGGAAGGCAATAAAACGCCTGCTCCCATTCGTGAAAATAATCGCTACATTTGGGAAAATGAAAACGGTCAATTCCATCGTGAACATGGGCCTGCTATTGTTTACAACAATGGCAAATTAGTTTGGTATAAAAACAACAAACGTCATCGGGTAGATGGACCTGCTGTTATTTATGCCGATGGCGAAGAAAAATGGTATTGGGAAGGTAATCAAACCCCTACTCCTGTTCGTGAAGGTAATCGTTACGTCTGGAGAAGGGAAGATGGGCAATTACACCGTGAACATGGACCTGCAATTGTTTATGATAATGGTAGAGGAGTTTTTGATGATGGTAGAGGAGTTTGGTATAAACACAATAAACGTCATCGGGTAGATGGCCCTGCTGTTGTTTGTGTCGATGGCACAGAACAATGGTACTGGGAAGGTAATCAAACCCCTGCTCCTGTTCGTGAAGATATTCGCTACGTCTGGAGAAATGAAATTGGTGAAGCCCATCGTGAACATGGCCCTGCCATTGTTTATGATGATGGCCGTATGTGCTGGTACAAAAACAACAAACGTCATCGTGAAGATGGACCTGCCATTATATGTTCTGACGAAGAACCCAAATGGTATTTGAATGGAAAAGAGTATAGCGATCCCACCACAACAGATGATGGCTTTATGTTGTGGAGAGACAAATCATTTGTTCCTATGTTTGTATCAAAACGAAGTGAGTTTGTTTAATTCACTTCCGGGCTCCGAACCAAAATCACTTATTAAAGAATTGACACATAATGTCCATTACTATCATTCAGGCAATCTCTGTTGCCGCCTTCATCTACTTTGCCCATCGTCTGATTAATCCAAAAACATCAGACGCAGAGCAAAGTGCAGCTCAAATAACTCAAGACAAAGAATCCGCAAAACAAAAATTACTCAATAGGTTTTATGCCAGTACCGGTTTGCCTACTGTAGACGAAGAGCTACGACTACGAAAAAAGACATACAAAGATTATGATACGTTGATTTCAAATCAACAAAAAGAAATACTTGACAAAATCAATACAGCAACCAAAGAAGCTGCCGACCAAATTAAAGCCGATTCTATACTCAAATCAGGTATGAATGCTGAGGCAAATTCCACTAAATCAGAGAAAACAGATTGGAACTGTGAAATCAAATCAGTCGCTGATGTGGATGATGTGTATGGATTTGTTAAAGCTGTCAATAGAAACATCTGCTCTACTTACGCTTCTACTTCGAATAAAGAAGGCAGCCATATTGTTTGGAGAAACAGTAAAGGACAAATCCATCGACTCGATGGCCCTGCATTTATCTATCGCAATGGTAGAGAAGAATGGTATTGGGAAGGAAGAAGAACTCCTGCCCCAGCATCAATCACAAGTGATACACTGATGTGGAAACACAATGGTGTTCCCCATCGAGATCATGGTCCCGCTATTGTTGATTTTAAAAATGATAGCTTGACATGGTATTTTGATAGTAAGCCACACAGAGACACAGGCCCCGCCAGAACAGCCATCAGCAATTCTTTAAAGAATAATGAATGGTATTGGAACGGTCATAAAACTCCTGAACCTCAGTTGGTTAAAGAAGCCAATCCTCAAAAACCCTATAGACGAATTTTGTTTTGGGTCAATGATGATTCTATTGTGCATCGAGAGCATGGCCCGGCAATCATTACAACACTGAATGATGGTCATCCCAAATATGAGTTCTTTAAAGACGGTCTTGAATATAAAAATGATGCTGCTGAAGTAATCCCCAGTGCAGGCATAAGACAATTTCGTCCACCTTATGAACCTCCATTGAGAATGTCTCAGACAGGTAGTCGATACTGGAAAGATGGATTCAAAGGATATCACAGACTATGTGGCCCAGCGATCATCTTCTTTGATGGGGAAGAACGATGGTACTGGGAAGGTGAACGAACCACTAATCCTGTTCGTGAAGACAATCGTCTTGTCTGGAAAGATGATGACGATCAAATTCATCGGAAATATGGACCTGCTGTGGTCTATCCCAATGGAGCACGTGAATATTGGCAGCACGGCCAAAAACAAACATCATACGGACTTTATGAAAGCCCTCTTGATCCCATTAAACACGATGAACAGATTGAAATTTCTCTAAATTGTTATCATTATTACAAAAAGGGAAATCGTCATCGGTTGAATGGACCGGCTGTTATTGATAGTTACACAAAATGGTATTGGAAGGGTAAGCAATGTTGCGACCCAACTGATTGTGCTCCAGCCGAAGCTAAGGATGGGGCAATTTGGAACTATTTTTGGAAAACCTCAAGTGGAGATTTTCATCGATCTGATGGAGGTCCAGCCTTAGTTTGTCATTATGAAGATGGTCTTTATCTTGCTTGGTGGGTTTACGGGCAAAAACATCGATCTGATGGCCCAGCGATCATCAATCAAGATAATTCCATTGCCTTTTACTATCATGGCAAAGAAAAGACTTTGGATGAAATGATTGAACTTTTCCCTGATCAAAAAGAGGAATTACTGAAGTATCAGGGTTTGTCTATTTCTGTTTAATTGAAGAAGACAGAAACTTCTTTCATGTAACGTAGCCACCAGCTCGCCACCGTGTCTGACATAAACATCAGCCATGGTTGTGCGAGTACGGCGAAAATCACTCCCAGCCCAAAAGATAAAAATCTCCTTGCCATATCTTCTCCTATCATTGTGATTATTGCCATCAAACTGCTTCCTACGGCAAGCATCATGAATGTCATGAAATAATTATCGACTTCAAAGTAGAGCCAAGCTAGTCCTACCGAAATACCCGCTAATAACCAAATTAAAATGACCAATAGATATTTCATGAATTTTTTCCCGCTGTATATTTGAGCAAGTCGAAATATGAGGCATTCTAAGATAGTCCCAGAATATCAAAAAATTAGATGTTTAAATTTTTGTAACATGAATTGTTTAAACCCTCTGGTGTGGTAAAATTTCGACTTCTATAACAAATAGGGGGGTGTGGTGTCAGCGGGGAGCCGAGGGTGGGGTCTCCCCCACCACCTTTTTGGCTCGGAATTGTTGAATTAAAAGTTTTGCAACACCAATGTTCTGGGTGTCTAAGACCAATGTCTTGGCTTCATTACATCTTCCATCCAGCGGATGAATTCCTCCCGTGTCAGATCTGGAGGAGCCTCCACCGTCTGTATGTCCTCAGCATCACGCTGATCCAGTGATTCAATGAGTGGTGGCTGCTGTTCGGCCCATGCTCGTCGTGCCTCGTACTCGCTGCTGTCCTGTTCGTCGATGGCTGGACAGTCACCGAGGTCATCCGTATGCCCCTGCATTGTCGTGCTCCCGTGGGTGGTGTTAGTGGGTGAGCCCCAGTGACTCACTCTCTCAACACTACTTAACCGGGTGTCTAGTAGTATGCTTTCCTCATCTCCTTTTCAAACATTGCGATGTCATCACGGCACCGTTGAGCCATGTCCTCCAGCACATGAACAGTTCCGATGACGTGGCTGGCTGGTTGTTCTTTGAGGGTAGCGATTGCCTTCTCAAGGGTTCGCAGTTCAGTGTGTGCCTTGTCAGCGGCTTCAGAGTTCTGTCGAAAGATCTCATCAGCGTTGGCGTTGAGAGTGTCCTCCCATTCCTGTTCAACTTTGAGGCACTCTTCCCAGAGTTCCTGTTCCTCGTCTTCAGCTTCCTGCTGGAGCAGGTCTTCGTGTTCCTGAATCAGTGCCTTGCTGAGGGCTCGCTGTGTCTTGCGTCGTCCCCGTTTGTCGTAAGTGTCAGACCCGTGAGTCAACCAGCAGTCTCCGTTGACCTTGCGTGCTCGTCGTGTGGCGTTGGCGATGGCTGAAACCATTGTTGTGCTCCTGTGTTTCCCTTATGAGTGGGCAGTGTTGTTGTCACTGCCCACTCTCAGGGTGTCAGCTTAGGCAGCCCATGCGTGCTGTCGTGTATCGTTGAGAGCGGCAGAGAGGGCAGCGTTTGTTGCTTTGGTGGCTGCTGCGTCGTAGCCTCTCAGAAAAGTTTCGCCTTCGTGGCTTTCGGGATCAAGACCATGACTCATTGGCCATCGATCTTCACCGTGTTTGTAGGCATCCCATCCCATTTGGTAATACTTGTTCATCGTTCTCCCCTGTTGGTGTTGTGTTGACAGTGTTTGAGTGGGTGTCTCATCCGAGTGGCACTGCTGGCATAATCCGCTTCATCACTGACCTGATCTCGTCGGTGACTTCACCGCCGTTAGCGACATGTCCCGCCAGATCAATACATGCAGTGATTGCACTGGTTCTGAGGTATTTGTCATTGCGTGGTGAGTCACCTTTGAAGGCATCAACGTCTTCGGCAGTTCTCTTGTTGTAGTTCATGTCGAACATTGTTTTCCTGTGGGTGTCTTAGAGCAACTGAAAACGAACTGACGGGTTTGCCTTGACCACATTCAGTCCGTTATCAGTTGTTCTACATGGCTCAGTCTCAGGAGGAGGAATTGAAGTGTTGCCGTTAGGCAGCACGTCGTCGGCTTGATCCCTTCTTAGTTCGTTTCAGGGTCAGCGGTTGTTTCTGACGGTCAATCAGACGAACACCGTCAGTGGCGTTGTTTAACATCGCATAGTCGCACCTCGCTTCCTGTTCTTGATCAGAATTATATTCGGTTACACCCATTCCGGGAGCGATGACAACAAATCGGTTCTTGAACATTTGGCTCTCCTTTGTTGTTGATGATGTTCTGTTACTGGGTGTCGTCAATCACCAACATACCGAGCGAGTTCCATCTCACGTCTGAGTTTTTTCATCTCTTCCGGTTTGGCGTTGTCCATTCTTTTGCGAACGTCCTGTTGCCAGCATCGGTGATAGTGGTAGTGATCTCCGGCGTTTCCTTCGTTAGGTCGGCCACAGAATTTGCACTTACCTTTTTTCATGGTTTCGCTCCGTTGTGGTGTTGTTGATGTATGTTTATTAGGTGTCCACCGGGACAGGGAGCCAACTGTCCCGGTGGACTCACCACCAACCCACACTCACATATTAAACCATTTGCCGCTGATGGCATCAGCGTATCGTTCCCCAGTGTAGTGAGGATCATCGCTGTTTATTTTGCTCCAACCGTAGGTTGTCACGTGCATTCGGTACTGCCCTGACGTGGCTTTGTCCCCTCGTTTGCGTCGTCGTCGTTCAACAGCGTATCGTTGAATCATCTTGTCAAAGCTGTCGAAGGCGAGTTCAATTTCCCGTGGCTTATCAGGGTCACGTTCCATGTGATTGAATTGTACCCGCATTGAAAAGCTGACAGTTTGCGGGTGTGTAGTCATTTGTCGTCCTTCCGTTGTTGTTGATGTTGTGTTAGTGGGTGTCAGCTTTTGACTTCCACCTGTTCTCTTGGGTTGACGAAGAACGTGTTTCCTTTGCTGTCCATAGCTTCATTGTCGCCAGTTTTGATACATTCTCCATTCCAGCAGTGAAACGGGCGATTCTTGGGCAGTGTGTGAAACTCAACCATTTTCATGTCGTCCCTCTTAAGGAGTGTTGGTGATGTTGTGTTAGTGGGTGTCAGACAAAGCAGGACAGTGTTTGACTTGGGTGATGAGGTTGAACGGCTTCCCAGCAATTCAGAGCAGGCACCCAGATGCCGCCTGTTGTGTAGTTGGGATTGTCAACGATGAGGAACTCGGTTGTTCCGTTGTTCTGTCGATCATCGATGACCCAGCCGTGTTTCTCTTCACCGTTGATTGTGTAGAAGGTTTCGTTGTTCATGGCTCTTTACAGGGTGTCGTCAAGCAGCCCGACGTTCGTATTTCTTTTCCCGTCGTTTAGCTCTTTCCCTGTCCTTTTTTCTTCCTTGTTCACGTTTCTGGCGACGGCGATCTCTGTCGTGTCCCGTCTCTTCTCTGATGTACATGGGTGTCTCTTTGAGGGTTTGAAGAATGCCACCGGGATTTGTTCCCGGTGGCGTTAGGTTGTTTACGCTGCTCGCTGTGCGGCGAGTTCGGCGTCGGCCTGTTCCATTCCCAGCAGTACCAGAGCCGGGATATTAGTTTGTCCACCTTCCATGTGTTTGAAGGACTCGCAGAATTCATCCCATTCCCTTGCCGACCGGATAGGCACATCATTGCCGTATCGTGGTTTTTCGTACCATTCGGCGATATTAGGCCCACGTCTCTTGTGGCTGAACTTCACCGTATCCCCTCGTTTGGTGACACAAACAAAGGTGTTGTCAGTGAAAGTGATTCGATAGCCACCGGGAACCATTGTTTCCTTGAGTTCCCCTTTCTTGTTGGTTGTCATGATCGGAATCCAGTTTCGCTTTGCTTCTTTGATTCCGATTGGCTTACACGGTTTCAGTGTTTTGATGGCCTGCACCATGATCGTCTCCCTGTTAGGAAAGTGTTGTTGATGTTTTGTTATTGGGTGTCTTAGGGGACTTCAACCCAATCGGTATAACCTTTGACTCGCCATGCTTCGTTGTAGATATCGTCACCATCGTAATTGACAGTCACAACATCGAACTGTTCGAGGATCAGAGTTCGGAAGTAGAGTTTTCCGTTCTCTCGTTTGAATTCCACCGATTCCATTGTTTCGTCTCCCGTTGTTGGTAGTCTGTCAGTGGGTGTCAGACTCCACAAACTTTGTAGACGAGTTTGGTCCAGAACTTGTAGTCTTTTTCGACGAGCTGGTCGAAAACTTCCTGACTGGCTTGCATGGCGATGGATTCAAACTGTCCACCAACAACCATTTGTTCTTGCCATTTGCTGTCGGGGAAGGACTCTCGTTTTTCTTCGGCGATCTTTTTACGACGTTCGTATTCTTTGTCGCCGAGGTTGTTTCTGTGGCGTTGTTCGACTTCATTTTCTGGTGTGATTTCCCATTGAACAGCGGACATGTTCGTCCTCCAGTTGAGTGTTAGTTGTTGATGGTTTGTTAGTGGGTGTCCCCCGGCGTTGTTGCCGGGGGACACGGTTCGTTGGTTATGCAGCCCGTCGTCGGTTTCCGATGTTGTAGACCTGTTCCATTGCTGCAAAGCAGGCACTTCGGTTTGGTCGGTCGGTATCGTCTCGACAGGAGTTCTGTGCAATTCGGAATATCTCCGCAGCGGATCGTCGTCCCAGTCGATCTTTGATATCTTCAATTGAGGCGTCACCATAGGCTCTGATGAAATCAACCAGTCCTCTCAAGAACCCATTGCCACCAGCTTGGTATTCAAGCCCTCGCTTGCTCCTCCACAAACTGAGAATTTCAAACAGTTCGTTGAGAATGTCATGTGAATACGCTTCGGTAAGGGGTGTCAGAGACCGGATATCTGCCGTTCTGGTGTTGAATCCGGGAGTGTTGGGGATTGAAAATCCCCATTGTGTCAAGCCGTCTTCGATATCGACAGCAAAAGGATATTCAGCTTCCAATGCTGCTGAAAATGCGTCCCAGACATTCATTCGACGACTGTTCTGAGTCAGTTCGTGGAAGATTGCAGCACAAGTTGCTTTGTTGACTCCGAAGTGGATTTCGCAAGTGATGTACTTTTGATGTTCCATCATTTCCATCATCCACAATGTGTGTCGTCCATCAATGGGTAGCAACTTTCCTTTGACATAGACTAAGATTGGATTTCTCACAGCCCGTCGATTGAAACTGTCTTTGAGTTCCAAGCTGTGCGACTTCACGTGGTCACGGAAGTTGTAGTTGTTGTTCTTTCCCAACTCGATTTTTTCTCTGTCTACCAGACAGAGATAAGCCAAGCTGGTAAGCTTGCAAAAACATTTTTCAATTCCTGCTTTGTGGTGTGTTTTTGCCAGTTTCTTAGGCTTAAAATTGTCCACGTTTACTCTCCCCGAGTGTTAGAAAATGTTTTGAGCGTTGTTTGCTCACTGCCCTATCGCCGGGTGTCAAAAACATCACCCCCGACAACCCGGTATTGTCGGGGGTGTAAAAATATTTTCTTGTAAAAAGCGACTCATTCAACAGAACCCTGCTGTATAGAATCGTAGACGCTTGTCTTTTGGGCCGATTGGCAGTATCATTTCGACTACCACATCAGCCAGTTTGTTCGGCGGCGGTTTACCGCTGTACCGGGCAAAGTAGAATATCAGAAATGCAAACATCATTGCTCCAGTTTCAGGAAGAACCCAGACCTCCCTGTTTAGCACAGGGCACCCCGATTTCGTGCTCCTAGTCACTCACAACGAACTGGACTAGCTGGGCGGGCGTTGTTTCGATGAGTTGTTAGTGGGTGTCTTACTCAACCCGGTCGTGGACTGAGATTGGTGCAGTGTAGTTAATGTCATCATGCACCATTGCATTAGTGGTGCTGATGTAGCTGCCACCAGCCATGACGTGTTTGCCATTGCGAATTGCTCCGACCCACTTGGCGGCATAGGGGTTATCGAGACTTGGCGGTCCTGATCGTGGCAGGCAGAGGATCAGACTGTCATTGGTCAGGAAGTGACAACCTTTGACAATCTCTCTCACCTGACCATATCTGGGCAGATTTCCATCGACATAGACACGCCAGACATTGATTGAGTCTCTTCGGCGGGTGATGCCATCATTGGTGCAGTCGTGGTGATTGATCAGCACCGTCATTCGGTGAACATGGGCACTGCATCGTTGTGCAATTGTTGGATTGGTCGTGGCGATTGTCATTGTCTCTCCCCAGAGAAATGTTTTGTTGTTGATGGTTGGTTACTGGGTGTCAGATTGGAGATGGAGGGACTCGAACCCTCGTCCAAACTTATCACGTTATCCCAAACACGAGCGAAACATGGGCCTTTTCTCGTTGTCGCCTACCCTATAGCGGCGACTGTTCAGCGTGATAGCCTGTCAATACCATTCATCCCCGAAAGAGTTAACTGTGACACGGCCACCACCACGTTGGCGCTCCTCGTGACCGTGCCCCCGGTTACTTAACGCCCTACCCTGCCACAACCGGGTGCATCAGGGATTCAGGCTGACTACTCCATTGGACTTCTCCACCTAGTTGACTTGCCTTTGCCAGAGGCTTATTGGAGCGGCTTTGTTACGCTGTTACTGGGTGTCGGACAACACACTCAACACCGGCTTTGTCGCAGATGCCTTTGAGTAGTTCGAGCCAGTTTGGTTGTTTGTTGAAGATATCCCCGTCGATTCCGAAGATTACTTCTTTCCCATCGTTGTACTCTTCCGAACTTGATCGGATTGCGTAATTACGATCCACAATCCACATGTGTGGTGTTCGGCTTGACTTCGTTGCCAGTTTACCGGGTGTCCTCAGATAGCACATATGATCGTCACCGAACAAATGTGCATCACTAGAAACCTTGACACGAGCCAGATTGAGCCCAATGCCCATTAGTCGTTGACGAATCAGATGCAGCAGGTGAATTTCAGCTCCCCAACCATGAACATGGCGGGTGTATCCACTTGCCGTAGCTTTTTGGTCGGTGTCCTCTTTCTGGACAACGAGTGTTCCTGAGTCTTTGAACAGATTGAACTTGATTTTCATTGTTTCTCCCCATGAGCGTTGTTGATGAATTGTCAACGGGTGTCATCGAGGGATGAGCCAGACCACTACCCCGCATTGTGAGGACACAAGATAATCAGTCAGGTGCCACAATTTGAGACGATCTTCGTGCTGTTGATCCACCACAACCGAAACTGCATTAGTTTCGGTTGTGGGAGTAGTGGCTTTGATGCCGGTCTTTTCAGACCATTGTTTGAGTTTCATCACTTTCCCCGAAGTTTGTCGGCTTGTCGAACTAAACCCATGACGGGTGTCATCGGCCAGTTAACTCCCTGTTCCATCAGCCAGAATCGGGCTTCAGGTTCATCATTGAGGAATCGTTCAAATGCCCAGATTGGCATACGATCATCGGTCGGCGTTGACCGCATGACAGCATAAATCAGAACTTTGAAGTTGTCTTTTGCTACCTGTTCATCGGGTGTCTCGGCTGACTCACCGACAACTGGCCAATAACAACCGTAACCTGCAAGAAAGCCACGTGCGTTATCATCATCATTGAGCCAGTTGGTGAAGTTGACAATCGGCAGGACTGGAGGATCAAATCCACAATCCATGACCAAGTGATTTCCCAACTCCATCAAGATCTTTTTCAGGTTCATTTTTCTCTCCCCAAATCAGTGCATTGTTCGTTGTGACCTGTCTGACACTTGTTTCTTGGGTGTCAACAGGTTTGACGTGGGCATAGCCCGGTGGGCTGTGCAGCACTTGCCCAATGAGTTTGGGATAGTTCACCCGGTTAAACTCATTGTTGACTACCAGAAATGTCATGATGACTCCTTGGGTGTCAGCAATGGGAGGAGTGCAGCGTATTCTTCGCTATTCTCATAGAAATACTCGGTTGTCTTGAGAGTTCCTTCCCAGACAACCACCTGATTGTACTCAGTCAGACCGACAGCGTAGATTCTGCCGTCATCACCGTCCACCAGAATCATATTCTGATGGTAGGTAGTAAACTTTGGTTTGCCGGTTGTAGTGCGACCGACACGAGAGCCACGTTTGTTGGTTTCGACGAAGAATTTCGCCGTAACACGTTTGCGACCATGAGGCCAATCTTCGATTGTTGCCTCAGTACGTGGATTACTGAACTTCATTGTTCTCTCCCCAGAGAAGTTGTTTTGATGTTTTGTTAGTGGGTGTCTAAGGTTTGGCGATACCACGTTCCCGTAGGACAGTATCAGCATCAACACCACGTTTGGCGAGTTCTTCCCGTGCCTCATAGTACAGGCTCAGGTCTTTCCCGTTAGCACCGAGATCAGCAGTAGCCTCTTTTTCGAGGACGTTCTCAACCTGCCATGTTTTCAGCGATGAACAGTAACTCATTGTTTTCTCCCCAGAGTTTTTTCCCATTTGATGGGTGTCATAACCAGCCGAAACATTCGGCCATTTTCTTTTTCGACAAACAGGACAAAGTTTCCTTTGTCGTCTGTTTCTGATCCTTTTATGATCCCGATATTATCCAGCCACGTTGACATGGATTCTTCAGGAATAATCGAATCAATTTCAGCCTGAATCAGGTCGGAAAATGCTTTTGTGACTTTCCGACGCTGATTGGCTTCTTTCCGGGTGTCAGACTTCGACATGATAAAACGCTCTGTCGATTTCTTTCACGGTGTAGGCGTTGTGCAATTCATTTGCCAACTGTTCCACCAAATCTCGGGCATTACGGTGCAGAACTCCACTGGAGTTTGCCCAACTAGACCCATTGTCGTTTGACCATTTGCGACCGAGCAGTCGGGCGACGTGTCCGCTGATGTTGGTCAGGGTGTTTCCATCCATGACCATGACAGCGAAATATTTCTTTTCCGGGTGTCGTCGTCCGTAGTCAATTCGCATTGTGTAGATCGTGGTTCCCAGATCACACAGTCGTTCCAGACGTTTCCGAGCGTTTGCGATTCGTTCAGCGTTATCCATCGTTCTCAATGTCCCTCACTTTGTTGGTAGTGACTTCCCCGCCAGTCATTCCATTCAGGGTGTCAACAAACAGGTCGAGCCATTTGTAACTAACGGCTTCTTCGCCAGTCAGTTCAAAGTTGTAGCAGACAATACAACCATTGCTGTTTGGAGGAGGAGCAGGAACAGAATCGGCGAATCCTTTCCACTCAATTTTTAGTCCACTCATTGGCCCTGCCATGAACGCAAGCATTGGCTGGAGTGTTTCATTTTCGTGCAGGTTGTAGGGTGCTTTGCCTTTGATTTCGACACGTTTGACGTTTGACATTGATCTCTCCCAAGGTGTCAAAAATGAGACGGCGACAGCCTACCCCGTGGGCACCGTTACTGGCTACTGGACTGCCCCGTCTCGTGCAGTACGTTACAGGGTGTCCAATAACACCAACCCGGATAAAGGCCAAATAAGCCTTCGCTCAACTATAGTGCCATCCTTTAACCGGGTCGGCTAAATGTCACGCAGTAGCGAGGGAGTAGATTTCCCCGCCGTACCTGATTTCCAGAACATTACTCAACAGATAGTCACGACAATAAATTGCCTTTTCTGTTTTCTGTCGAGACGATTCTTTTTTCTTGGCGACGAACGGCAGAACTTCTGCCTTATCGACTGGTTCCCCGTCGATTTCGTATCGCCACTCCAATGACCGTTCTACCTTGAGTTCAAGATAGATCAGTTTGTCACCACCTTTGTTGGTATGACGTACAAAGGGTGTCCCCTTTACACGATGCCCCCACGCTCGTGGGAGTGGCTCGAAGTGCTCAATGTGACCGTCTGGCGTCAACGGCTGTTCTTCCCTCATTCGCTGGTTGTTGACGCTGTTGGCGTAAATCCAGTTGAGGAAACCATTGACTTCCGACCGTTTCTTGAGCCGACCGTCTTTGTGTGCCTGCCAGAACGGATTAGGAACGCCGTCCATTTTTGCACGCAGGTTATGCTCTTTTGTCAGAGCAACGATTGTTGCCGGGAAGGCAGAAGAATTTCGTGCCAGCAAATCCCGGACAAGTTCAAAACGAGTAATCGTTTTCATTGTTCTCTCCCCAGAGAAGTTTTGTTGATGTTACACCCCGTTACTGGGTGTCTACTTTTCAGGCCACTTGCCTGTCTCGAATGCCTCAGCACATTTCCGCACAAATTCTCGTTCATGCATGTACGTTGCTTCACGCACTGGTGTGCAATCAATTGTGCGAGATTCCATCGTCTTGAGATTGATGATTTTTCTCGTGCCCAGTCGCCAATTGCGACCGGAATCAGTAATGTTTACGTGGTCCATTGTTTCTCCCCGTTGTTTGAAAGCTCTCAACCGTCCTGCCCTGTTAGACGGGTGTCCAACAGGGCAGGCGGCGGGGAGAGTTTCGTTATGCCACCATTTCCAGAGCGAGCTGGAATGCTCGTTCCTTAAAGGCAGCCCCGTCATTCTCGATAACCGACTTGTATCGGTTCTCGTTCGTTGCTCGTTTGTCACCACGAACAGTCCGACGTTTGCCATGGTCAATAGCCTCAGTCACACTGTTAAACAGTGCCCACCAAGTGCCCTTGACTCCCTTCATCTGCTGTCCGGGCTGTTTGAACATATAGCGAAGTTCGCCAACCTTTCGGTCGTGAGCATTCTTTGCTCGGTTGTATCCTCGTTCCGTTGAGTACGTTTCCTCAACAGGTGTCGGATACAGTTCTTCCATGTAATCCGCTGCACGTTCTTTGTCGTATCCCACCAACAGTTTCTGTGCGTTTTCACGAAACAGGGTGAACTGTCGATCAAACTGACTGATGGCGTCTTTCGCCGCATCCAGCTTGAGTTTCATGTCACCAGAGTGCCGAATGGCAATCTGATTCGTGTTGCCTTCCAGTGCTGCACGAACCGTGTTAGCACAAACGGCACGAACGCTTGTAGGTGTCAGAATTGTTGATCCGCCACCATGCTGAAGTTTCGCCATGACATAGCGAAAACTCACATCGCCGGGAACAACTTCGTCATAGGACGGCATACGAGCGAGCAGAACAACGCTCTTTCCGCCATTCAGGACGAAGACTGATTCGTATCGAATCACGCCGTCCATGTGCAGGGAATCGAGAAACTCGAATCCTTCACGGTTCTGGAGTGGTTCGTACTTGTCACCCACTACGTGGAGGAGTTTGCCGGTGTCTGTTCTGACCAGACGATACCAACCGTCATCGGCGTTGCCGTCAGTGTCACAGACAGGACGTTTTTCCACCTTGAAGAAAATTGAAGGAAGAATTTCCTCAATTTCCTGTGAACAGGGTGCCAGACCTTCACCCGGTCGCCAGACTTCACCAAGGCCATGCCATGCGGGTGAATTCGCATAGAGTGCTTCGTGAGCCAATCGACCATCGGACAGTCTTACTGCTTCAATCTCATGTGACATAGTCACTCTCCCAAAAAGAAAACTTTTGTTTTGGCGATTGTTCGCCACTGTCCCATCATAGGGTGTCCACTTTTACTCCCAGCGATCAGGAAGTAAGAGTCCAAGGCCGATGGGTAGCCTCGATTCCTTGATTGTCACGAATTTCACGATGATCCTCATCCAGCATATTCGTGATAGTATTGCAGTCTCCTCGTGTCAGGTGACCATCCAGCGTCCCTTGAACAATGAATGTCGCTGTGACTGCCGGATGTCGGCGGGACAGATTCTGAATCACAGCAACATAGTTTTTGTTGTGCCAATCAGCGATCAAATTACTCACTGATCGGTCGATGACTTCGTTGTACTCAGGTGTCACACTTACTCTCCTGATATTTGGCCCACAGCAGCGGGCATTCGGTTGCCAGCCATTCCAACACGTCACTCAGTGTTCCCGTCTGAGAACTAGCGTGAGTTGCAACAGCGTTGTATTCGTCTTGCCATTGTTCGGGTGTCGCACCCCATCCAATGCAAAGACCATCTTCCCGCATTCCGTACTGTCGATCCTCAGCATCCTGACGAATGTTCTCAATGTCTGATTCCACAGCGGCAATGAACTCCAGACTGTCAACAGTTACACCGTGTCGAGCAGCCACTTCTTTGGCAATGCCTTCCAGCTTCTGTCGTTTCTCAGCCTGTTGCCTTGCTTCGTGGGTTTCCGGGGTGTCCACTCGTTGAACGATGGCAACACCACAGTTGTACTCAAACAGAGTTTGAAACAGCTCCAAACCATTTTCATTTGGAATGCGGGTATCGATCAGAAGATACTTCAGGCAATCCTCATCAAGATTGAAGACAAATTCCTTTGCCATGGCGGCAACGTCACAAGTCTTGTAATACCGACGATCACCGTACAAATCAGGATCGTCGTTAATCATGGTGACCACGATAGTGGGAATGCCCACACGCTCAATAATCGTGGAAACATATTTTTCCATTCGCTGCTTGCGAAAGGCACAAAGTGCGGCCTGTCCATAACCTTCGCCGATGAATTCAAGCATGTCGTTCATTTTGTCTCTCCCGAAACAACTTTTGTATTTGTCACTGTCTGCTTGATGGGTGTCAGCTAACTCCCTGACCGTTGGGAGTGTTGTCACATCCTTATCCTACGGAGTAAGGAGTTAGCTGTAAAGCAGGTTCAGGAAAAATTCAGCAAAATTTCTGTCAGGTTTCTGCGATTTTGCTCTTGAACTCATCAATTCCATAGCAAAGCATTGATCTGTTATCACGATCTACCTTGCGGTATTTCTCCAGAGCATCTTCGGAGATTTCTTCCCATCCATTGGCCATGCACAGGTAGTATTTGCCCTCAACATGAGCAACGTCACCCATACTGACAGAGCAAAACGGCTTTGACTGAAACATGTTCTGCCCGTAGTGGAAAATGCGTTCCAGCAGGGCAAACACGTCTTTCTTGCCGTCCGTAGTACAGGCGTAGACTTCACTTTCCGGGATATCAACCGGACGAATCTTTTCCACATCCTCAAAAGCCAGCATGTGGACCTTGAATGTAAGGTTAGCCATCTTCACTCTCCCAAGTGTTCTTTGGTGATTGTTGTTGTCACTCTCTTGCCTATTGTCAGGGTGTCGCCAACCTTGAATACTGATGTGGCGTCCTCTAACAACTGATCGGCAGACAATGGAGTTCCATTCACTTTGACAGCTTTATGAGAAACTGCTCGACGACTTTCGGCCATCGAGCAGAACTCAAATTGCATCAAAAATTGGTTAACTTTCATCAGACTCATTCTGACATAATTCAGAACAGTAACACTCTCGATGCCAGTCTTCGTCGGTGTCCTCAAATGCCTCATGACAATTCAGACAGATTTCAACTGATGGTGTGAAGTGATGTTGTTCGGCACAATACTCTGAGCAACAATCATACTCGCCGGTATCAGCGTTGCCGTATTTGTTCTTGCCGAGAAAATCTCCACACTGAGCACACTTGGGTAAGTTCTCGTCGAACTCCTTAGCCCCAGCGATAAGAGTGTTGTAGGTGTCCTCATTGGCTGGTTCACAGTCCAATGGCATACTTGTGCCATGTGTAAACCCACAACCAATGTGGATTTCCTCGTCAGAATCAGCCTGCCATGCCTTGGCAATGGAAATTGCTGTTTCAACTGCTTCGGTCATGTTGGTGAATGTCTCAAATTCACCAACATATTTTTTGACCAGAGCATCAGGGCCGGTGTAATCAATGCCACCCTGAGTGATTTCGACAGTCGGGTGTTCTTCACCCCAGCGTTTCTGTCGTGTAACGGTAAACTCATTGACTGCGATAGTCATCATAACACTCTCCCAAGTGAACAGGTTGTTTGAACAACTCGTTACCGGGTGTCGTGTTCCTTACGAACCTTCCGGTAGCATTCAATAAATTCAGCGTCAAATGAAGAACGCCATCCACAGCGGCAACGAAACTGATTCCCATCCCACTCTGTTCGTGGATGACCTTTACGACAACCATCACTCCCACAGTAAGGGGAGTATCCCGGTCGTGTCAGAAGATTCTTACGAACAATGCTCATATCAGTTCATCAATCTTCTTAACTTCGATTCGGGTGTCATCTTCAGCCCAGCACAATCCACTGTGAAGGACAGCACACAAATCGCCGTCATCATTCCGGCGACATTCATGCACACGCCCAGACACTGGGAACTTCACGATGTAACGCTGTTCATCGCCAAACTTGTTGATTTCGTTTTTCTGGCAGAAGTCAACCAGAGTCTGGCCTTCCTCCAACATGCCGAGATAATTTGCCCTTACACCTTCAGTGTTCTTGATGGCAGTCGGCACGGCCTGTTCAGGTGCGTCACAATCGACTTTCGCAACCCAGCGATTCGCTGAATTGACGTATATTGCTACGACGTAGGTGTTCATCTCTCTCCCAAACCTTTCATGGTGTCATCTTCACCAAGATAGCGAACATCACCAATATCAGCGGTGTCAGCTTCGTAGTCTCTGACTAATTCAAAAGCAGCAGTAACTACACGATGTTGGTCGTAAGCTTCTGAGAAGTTAGATGGCATACAGGATGACATTCCAACAGTCCACCCGTCACCATAATTGGCCAAAAGAACAACATCATAAGGAGTGTTTTTATTGTCTGTGTAACCACGAACTTCAACACCAGTTGTGCCTGCTTTTTTCAGTTCGACTTTCATCGTCGGTTCTTCTTCCTGTTTTGTCGTGCCCGTTTCTTGGCTGCACGATTTTTTCGTTTGATTGATCGTTCTTCAGGTGAAGTGAAGTAACCTCTTCGTGATGGTTGATCAGGTGTCATCGACCCCAAAGCAATCATCCCCATTGTCAACATCGCCATGTCCCGTTGATTCATCTGTTTTCCTTTCTCCAATTTCACAACCAACCAGCAATGCCGACAGCATATTGCCCGAAGATTCTTGAACACGTTTGAGTTCATCTCGGACAGCAGCACCACAAGCATCACTTACTATCTTTGCTGACTGAACGATTATTTCTGCATGCTTTTCACAGCGAGCAGCCAGTCGATCCAGTCCCAAATGTCTGGCTGATTCAGCGGTGTCACGAAGTGAATAAGCAATGTCATTGAATTGCTCGTGCATTTCGTAAACGACGTTAATCATTTCTTTCATCAGACATTTCCTGTTTTAAGCCAACCACCCATGCAGAATTGCAGAGGGGTGGCGGCGGGGAGAGTTTCAAACCGTGCCAGCAATTGCTGACACGGTGGGGAGAGTACCATCGTGTACCACGAATTCCTCAATGTTCTTGTCTTCAATTCGGTGATAGGTGTCACTCACTGGGATAGTGACATAAACTCTGCCACCAGCTTCAACTGTGATATTATCCTCAGTGATCTGCACCACCTTTGCCTTGAGTCTGTCGGCTCTTTTCTTCGCCACTCCCAGACGGCGATAAGTTTTTACGCAGGTGTTTGTACTTCCCCAATTAGCGAAACTTCGCCAACGGTTATCACGACACATACGCATGCCGTCTTTGATTAGAAAAATCATTTCCAGCTCCCTGCATCAAGTTTCAATTCTTTCCGAATTAGCTTCAACGCAGTCTCAATGTGGGTGTCATGCAACGTCACTCCATTGTCGTCGTATGACTGGAAATTTTCGTCGTGAGGAACCAAACGAACCCACGTTCCATTCGCAAAACATGGATGATTGTCGTTGTACTGCAACTGATTTGTCAGTTTGTGGTACAATGCCCACATGAGTTGACAGCCATTTCGATCCTCAGCGAAGTCACGACAATTCTGCGGCCCCAGATGATCCGCAATAGTACGAATCCCGTTTTTCAACTGTTCGTACCGGACTTGTGACATTTTCATTACTCTCTCCCCAAGTTTCTGTGATCACCACCACACAGGTAACAACCGTCAAGTCTGTCACACTCTTCAGGTGTCCACGGTGAGTCACACTGAATCACCTCAGTCTCTACTGCCTTGATCGCCACAATCTGTGCGGCCTCATAAGCATCAGACAAAGGATTCGGACCCATGTTATCTCGATGGCAATAATACCAGATATCGAGATAGTCAGCCTTCGGCATGACAACACGGACAATACACGACGGAGCCGGATCAGGATATTCTCCTGTGTCGGAGTAATCATTGGGACAGGTGTCACCCCAATCCGGCTCCGTGTCCACACGACAGTCTACGGCATTTCTTGCACAATCCAAAACCGCACCGTCGCCGTAGTAGCTGATATATCGTTCGACGTTCATCACTCTCTCCCCTAAAGTTGTGTTGATGAACAAATATCAGGTGTCAAACAGCAGCCATCTTCATGTAAAGAACAACCTGCTGAGCACTCATTTTGTAAACCTTGCCGTTCGACACGCTCTTCACCAGAATCGGATACTTTTTGGCACGAGTATTCGCACCAATGATCTCGAACGTGTCATTGCCGTTGCTGATCTCTTTTCCAAGATCATCAGGGGACAGACCCCACAGAACAGCATTTCGCTTGAAAGTTTCGCCGTCCTTCGTGTTCACTGAACCATCAGAGTTTTCAGTTCCAACTTCCAGCTTGAACGTGGCTGTTGTGTGATTGAATGAAGCACGACCAACATCAATTTTCACACCATCAAAGTCCAGATGTTCATCCAGAGCTGACTGGATGGCGTCACGAAGTTCACGTACTTTTGCCCTGTCAAACATTTGATTCTCCCTGTTGAAAAGAATTGTCTTACACCCAACTGTCAGGGTGTCAAACTTGAACAAGCAACCAGTAATGTGGCGTTGAATGATTGCAGTTAACAGTAGTCTTTTTAGGACGGTATGTCAGCCAACCGCCCACAGACCAGCCCAGATAAAAACCCATCAGACATTTGCTGCGACCTTCAGCCAATAGCTTTCGGTCGTAGATTTCAGTGTCTTCAGGCAATTGTTCGCCTGCGGTTATCTCTCGATAACCATCAGGGCAAGGCCACTGTTTCCGAACTTGACTCTTCGCCATTTGACTCTCCCAAATCAGGTGTCAACAAAAAACACTTTGGCGGTCAAAGTGAGATCCTCCAACAGTTCAGTACAAACACCATTCCTGCCGATGTTTTTGTCGTCCCACTGAACCCACACAAATCCATCAAGATCCTTTGCCCCATCTTCTGGTGGGTCAATAACACGACCACCACAGGGACGAGATTTGCTTTGATTTAGAACTACTGTGCCGGGTCCAATTTTCATCAGTCTAACCCCAATGCTTCACGTCCAACAAACTTGCCTTCGGTGAAACCAAGTGAATACAGAATGTCCGATGCCAGAGTGTTGCCGACTTCATAGTCACACTCTTCATCACCTTCGATCCATTCGGTGTCCTCACACAACCGTCTGAGGAATACTGGAAAACTCTCCGGGCTGATATCACAGTCAAGAGTGGTCGCCAGCACCAGCTTGTCGCCAGTCTTCCAGTATTTGGTGTCAGATGTCGCAGTGATAGACCGCTCACCGTTGCTGAATGAATCCCCACGGGCAGGAACATAGCAAGCCTGCAATCGACTATCGATGCCGATGTTCACCATCTTAGTGGCTACTCGGGCTTCATCCTCACAGGTGATGCTCATGGTGAAATTCTCACCAGCACATGCCCTGATGATATCATCGTACTGGTACGTGTAACCGTTGCAGAAAAGCTGTCGTGTGTCGTCCATCGTTTCTCTCCCAGATAAGGTTGTTGATGACAATTTACTGGGTGTCAAATAAAAAAGGCACCCGGTGACTAACATCATCACCGGGTGCCTCAACAGGGGACGACAGGGCGTCAAGCTGCCTTTCGCTTACTAGGCTTCTTCTGTTCCAGTCGGCGGAAAGCATTGTCCATCTGTTTGTCAGACTTGTTACCTGCCTGCCACTCAAGCAGGACATTCATCACATCATGAAAGTCCTCGAACTTTTCGTCTTCCAGACGTGAGTTCAGGTAAGTCTTCAGTTCCCGAATCGAGCGGGTAATGCTCTTAGCAGGCTTCTGGTCCGAAGGTGCCGGAGCTTCACCGAAAATCGCATCAGCTTCCGAATCATCATCGTCCACGTCGGCGAGATGATGATCTCGCAACTGTGATCGAACATCCGAACCACTCACCTTGCCGTTGTCCTTCTGACACTTGGCGATGATTGCTGCTCGTTCCTCGGTGTCCACATCCAGCAGATCAACAGCAACCTGCGTCGGAAGCTGACCAAGGTGAACCATTCGCTGCTCCTCATCACTCAGAGACAGCAGCTTGCGGAGCTTGCCAACCTGAGTCACAGAACAACCATAAAACTTGGCGATGTCCGTGTCACTGTCACCGTGCTCACGCATCCGGTTCTGGTTGTGAGCATCGTCGATGTCCGAACAAGCATTTCGCTCGTTGTTCTCGGCGATATTGCGGTACAAAGCTTCCTTATCGTTGCAATCGGCAACGATCACCTTGAGCGTGAACTCGGGATCATGGTACTGAACCCCTTCGTGCTCAAATCCACTGCGGATCAGACGGGCAGCAGCAGTTCGGGTGAATCCCAGAACCAACTGAAGTTTTTTGTCCTGAACTCGGCGAGCCATGACCGGCTGCAACTGAGTCTTTTCCAACATGGAAATTGCACGACTGATGATATCAGCCTCTGTCGGTGCAAATTTCCGACCTCGAAGATCGTCCTTGACGATGATTTCGTTGGGATCAACGAAAAAGTAATCCCGACGCTTCACGTCACCTGCGTTCAATGCCGTAGCCATTCTGTAGTCCTCTGCAAAACTAGGAAAAAAGTTGTCATTCACACTGTCTTGTCGGGTGTCACTGATCGCTCATTGTGCCACTCAACATCCACTACACCCTGTGCATCACTACGAGTTAAACCCTTTTCTTCATAGGCTCGAACTCGCTTCTCGTATTCTGCCCATTCCTCTGGGGTCTTAGGATGAATCATCAATAAAACCCTTGTTCGGTGATGCAGGAGAGACTTGAACTCCCATTTCAGCAAACCTTCAACATACTTTTCCCGTGTCTCTCGGGCCTTTCTGCCAAAGGAGACATATTTGCTGAACTCTACCTGACTGCACCATGTGTTTCAAAATGAGGGACAAGCAACACACTCATCCCCCGTGGGACTTCCTCTCTGTCTTTTCTTACTGGGTGTCCACTTTGGGAACCAATGGCAATCTGTCGCCTTCACCAAACATATATTCCTCTGGATCATCCTTGAAACGAACTACGCACTCGTAATATGACTTCGAGTGGTCCTCAAAGACAGATTCAACTGTCTTCTCATGACAAATCGTGTCAGTTTCATATATCACGGTGTCACCTTTATTCAAATCACAAGGCTCAACCGTAAATGTCTCTGGAATATCCGTTTCCCGACTAACAGCTCCCATGATGGCACCCATCACAGTCAATGGTTCTTCTGCCCATTCAGAAGCTTCCCACATAACCATCTCAAAACCGTTTGAGTCCACCAACCGAACATATTCACATTCAGCCGGATAAGCAGGACAAACCAGTCGGAGACCATTAGGAAGCAAAACACTGCATTCCTTCTCTCGATCAATCGGTCCATACTGCGGGTTAAATGGCCCCATCAATCTCGCTCCTTTTCAAAAAAACAGGATCACTCAGCTTCCGATTCACCGATGAATCAATCTCGCTCCCCAAAAGGAAATAATGCAGATCGTGCCTCATTAAATGCCTTCTCTGCCTCTTTGAACTTCTTACGGGCTTTTATCACGGTGTCCACACTGTGATTCGTTCGGTACTCCGGTGGAGAGTAAATCCGACTCACAAACCCACTCTGAATATCAGCAACATAAACGGTTTTCTCTGAGTAAATAGCCTCGCCACACTCCCTGCCTTCTTCAGTGTATGTCTCACAACACTTGACCAGATAAGAAACACTGTATTCCAACCCATTCCGCACAATCATTTGCAGAATAGGATCTGAAGGAAACTGTGATTCAATTTCCTTCAATTTGTCCTCAATCTTCTTGAACAAACCACCAGACTGTTTCCTGATGCTCTCACCAACATACTCACTGAAAAATTCAGCCAGTACAGGAAAAATCTCATTCGCTATCCGACTGGCTGTATTCTCGCCACGTACTCGAATTTCGAGCTTAGTTTGATTTCCCATGTCTCTCCCCTAGTAGTTGAATGGAATGTCGCCTTTGGGCCAAAAGGCTGCAATGACAAATGGTATTGTCAATGCAGCAACCAAAAGCAGTGTTGTCAGAGTGTTCATGGGTGTCCTAATCTACAATCGGGGCATTCAACCCACCTTGGGTCAAATAACGACGAACATCAGTCAGGTAATAAATTGGCTCGTTGTTTGAAGTGAGACCAATAGTCTGACCATCCATCCACTGAGAAAAATTCCCCCAATCACAGTTCAGACGTTGAAACTCCTGACGGAGCAATGTCTCCGTATAGCCCAAATCATGATCGGGATCAGCAAGTTGTTGGAAAAGCATGATCGGGATCAGCAAGTTGTTGGAAAAGCATGAGGTGTCCTACAGGTAATAATGCCAAGGCTTGCCGTCCATCTCCAGCACATCGTCTTCATCACCCAATAACTCAGCTATCTGAGTCAGTGATTTACGAGCACTGCCGTACAGCTTATCTGCCTCTGTGTCATCCAAAGATGATTCTCTGGATCGCTGAATGTCCGAAACATAAGACCAAAACAACTCTCTGAGCCGTGTTTCGGACATTTGTGTTAAATCAAGCATGATGGCCCTGCTGGCAAGTCCTGCTTCCAATAAGCCTGACCAACACCGATGTAATGATAAGTCGTGTAAACGTGTGATCCGTTGTGCCGTTGCACTTTAGTCAGATCAGAATTCCGACAACCTCCGAGCTGACAATAAGCTCGGTAAGATATCTGATTGTCATGTGTTGCTGGTATCATGGGTGTCCTTTGCGAAATTCTTGCCTTGCCCAAGAGGACCGGCCTTTAATTCCACATCCTCATCCCCAACATGATCCTGCAACAATTTCATCTCACGTTTCAGCAAAATGTGATCGTCGCCAGAACCACAAGCCATCACCCCTGTACGCAACACTGTTGCAATGTTGCCTACAGCTTCAGTGCGACCATAGTAAGATGCACCACTGGTAATTGACTTAAATACGTTGGGCATTAGCCTTTTCCTTGTAGCCATGAGGGATAGTGCTGTTGCGTCATTTGTGCCTTGTGCTTTTGAGAGGTTGGAGTGATGCCGCTAAGCATTTCGCATACTTCAAAGAAGCTTACGCTTTGAGTTGGCTGTTAGTTATCCCTCATTATTTCATTGGGTGTCCTCAAAAACAGAGATTATACTGAATCCGTTCTCCATCATCAGCCTCTTTTCCACCAAGCGGAGTTCGCTCATGACCCTAGT